>Ga0209573_1001914_pt1 | contig 29086 bp, 27 predicted proteins | sample TNRBio252014_DNA_FD_185870 | JGI IMG/M metagenome (GOLD analysis project Ga0209573, IMG submission 185870) | Wastewater treatment Type I Accumulibacter community from EBPR Bioreactor in Madison, WI, USA - TNR Reactor_6/25/2014_ DNA (SPAdes)... | ecosystem: Engineered > Bioreactor > EBPR >...
GGCGCAGGATGGTCTGCAGCGTATGGGTCGAGGCCACGAATGTGTAATAGATCGGGAACGCCACGACGATGATGCCGAGGATCAGGATCGCATGAGCGATGTAGGTGCGGATGGGAGATGCGCCGATCATGTGCGATCACCAAAGATCATGTCAGATCACCAAACAAGAGTCGGGTTTGCGGCTTTGAATGCCGACGTTGCATGAATAGATCGGACAAAATTGCTTCCACGTTTGAACCGATTGTCTGGACCGCCCCCAGGCTTCCCAAATCGAAGGCTCTTGTAATTGAGGAAATGCTTGACCGCCTCGACCGGATCGACAACCTCCATACCATCTTCCAATCGATTACTGCCGTCCGCCAATATTCGATACGAAGAGCTACCCCCTCGACGCTTGATCAATGCCGGGTACAGCGTCTCACCCTTGTCGGTGACAATCCAAAAATCATGAAAATAACTCTGTGCCATCAAACGTAGCCCTTCAAACTATTCCGATCACCCATAGTGCACCTTCTTTTCCACATAGCGGAACTGGACGGCGGTCAGCGCGATCACGATGACCATCAAGATGACGCTCTGCGCCGCCGAGTCGCCGAGGATCAGGTTGACGAAACCGTCATTGTAGACCTTGTAGACCAGCGTCTCGGTCGCCTTGCCGGGGCCGCCGCCGGTGACGGCATGGATGATGCCGAATGTGTCAAAGAAGGCGTAGACGGTGTTGACCACGAGCAGGAAAAACGTTGTCGGCGCCAGCAGCGGAAACACGATTGTCCAGAAGCGTTTTGTTTCGCGCGCGCCGTCAATCGCAGCCGCCTCGATCAGCGTTTTCGGGATTGCCTGAAGCCCGGCGACGAAAAACAGGAAATTGTAGCTGATCTGTTTCCAGGCTGCGGCCATCACGACCAGCACCATTGCCTGATCGCCTTTCAAAAGCGGATCCCATGCGATGCCCATCCAGCGCAGCCCGATAGCCAGCGTGCCGATCGACGGGTTGAACATGAAAAGCCACAATAGACCGGCAATCGCCGGGGCCACGGCGTACGGCCAGATCATCAAGGTGCGGTAGAAGCCCTTGCCCTTGATGACCTTGTCAGCCATGACGGCCAGCAACAGCGCCACGCACATCGAGACACCGGCGGTCGCCACCGAAAAGATGACCGTCACCTCAAGCGAATTGATGTAGTTCGGGTCGGACAAGACCCTTCTGAAATTGTCGAGACCGACGAATTGCGAGCGCAGCCCGAACGGATCCTCTTTCAGCATTGACTGATACAATGCCTGTCCAGCGGGCCAGTAGAAAAACACCAATACGATGGCGAGTTGCGGCGCCACCAGAAGATAGGGCAGCACCTTGTTGGGGAAAACAACGCGTGGGGTCATGGAATAGCACCCTTACCTTCCCCATTTCGGGGAGGGCCGACAACTGAGTTGCAGCGCAGGTTGCAGGCAGATGCGCCGCTCCACAAGCCGCCCGCACAACCAGCCGCCGACGAAGCGCCCTCCCCGTCCAGGAGAGGGCGCTGGTCAGCTGTTAGTTGCTGGCTTCCTTGATCGCCGCATTGCCGCGCTTGACGATGTTATCCATCGTGGTCTGCGCGTCTTGCTTGCCGGCAAGCAGGTTCTCATACTCTTCATTCATGATGTCACGAACCTGCGGAAGGTTCGGCAGACGAACGCCTTTGGAATTTTCGGTCGGCGCCTTGCCCATCATCTGCTTGATCGGGATCTCGCGCGCCGGGTTCTTCTCGTAGAAACCGTCCGCCTTGGTCTTTTCATAGGCGGCCAGCGTCACCGGCAGGTAGCCCGAAACCTGATGCAGGCGGGCCTGGATATCGGTCTGCGACAGGAAATTAAAGAAGGCGGCGACGCCCTTGTATTCCTCATCCGACTTGCCGCCGAACACCCAAAGCGACGCCCCACCCGGGATCGTATTTTGCGATTCCGTGTCGTAGGGCAGCATGCCGGTGCCGTAGTTCATGCCCGACTTCACGATATCGCCAAGACCGCCGGACGATTCGGTGAACAGGCCGCATTCGCCGGCAAGGAAGATCTGCTTGGCCTCGGAAGTGCGCCCGCCATATTTGAACGTGCCATCCTTGGCCAGGTCAGCCAACTCCTGGAAATGCTTGACAAAGGGCTCTGAATTTACCGTGAGCTCCACATTCGGCCCGGCAATGCCGTTTTCCTGAGTGCCCCACTGATAATTGTTCCAGGCAGCGAAGTTTTCCGTGTGAATCCAGGTCAGCCAGGTCGAGGTAAAGCCGCAAGGCGCAGCGCCCGACGATTTGATCTTCTTGGCGGCGTCCCACACCTCAGCCCAGGTCTTGGGCGGATTGTCGACGTCGAGACCAGCCTTCTGGAAGATATCCTTGTTGTAATAGAGGATCGGCGAGGAGGAGTTATAAGGGAAAGACAGCATGGTGCCGTCCGGCTTGGAATAGTAGGCGACAATGCCCGGCAGGTATTTGCTCTTGTCGAAGGGCTGGCCGCCCATGGACAGAATCTCCGCCACCGGTTTGATGGCGCCTTCGGCCGCCATCATTGTGCCGGTGCCGGCGTCAAACACCTGCATAATGTGCGGGGGCTGCTTGGCGCGGAAGGCCGCAATGCCGGCGTTCAGCGTTTCAGGATAGGTTCCCTTGAAGACCGGAACGATCTTGTAGTCGCTCTGACTCTTGTTGAATTCATCCGACAAGGTGTTGACCACCTCGTTATTGGCGCCGGTCATCGCGTGCCACCAGCTAATCTCGGTAACCGCAAAGGCCGATGAGGTGGTAAAAAGCGTAACCGCAGCCGCAGCCGCAAAGCCGAAGAATTTCATATTTTTCTCCCTTTGTTCGTTGGCGAAGCAAGGGAGCGATACGGCCGCTGGCGCGCAGTCCTCTCCCTAACCGCATAGCCGAGTATTGTCGGATTGTGACACCGGCACAATCCTTTTGTTGCGGTTTCGTGACTTTTCGCGTGAGGCGCGGTTTGGTTTCGTTTTAGTGGGGATAAGTCGACTCACAAAGCAACTGGGCGACTAGATTCCCAAACTTGTCAGTTCAAAGAGACTGCTCATCGATGTTGACCGGGGCCGGACAGGCGGCGTTTTCGCCATAGGCGTAGATTCGCAGCGGATCATTCTTGCCGGCCGGGCAAAGCTTTAGCCAATCGGGCGGCGTACCGCCAAGCAGCGACACCGTGAACGGAAATTCCCTCCGGATCGTGGCCGACTTGATGTCGTCATGCGCGCAGGCGACCACAAGATTTGCTTTTGACTGGTCTAGCCACTGGCGCGGATTGGCGGTCGCAGGATCAAAGAAGCGGTAGGTGCGTTCGAGGCCCGGGCTCGCTGTGTGAAATGGCACCGCGACAACATTCGGCCCGCCGGGATTGAGGAATGTGTTGGTGATCAGCGGCGGCCCGAGCACGGTGGCGCCGGCCGGCCAGGATCTGATGACGGGTTTCACCTTGGCGCAGAAACCCGCAATATCGGCCCCCAGGAATTCGGCTTTGGGCGCAGGGTGAATGATCGCGGCGCCTCCCATAATCGCGCCCAGCCCGACGACCGGCAAAAACAGCGTCTTGAAGCCCGGTGCAAAGCGGAACTGGTTCGAAGTGAGCCGCACCTTGATAATTGACCCGGCGCTCATACAGCTTGCCGCCAGCAGAACCACGCCGGGCCAGCCGGCCATCGGCGCGAATCGCATATAGCGCGTGTAGGCCAGGCCCAGCACCACGCCCAAGGCAGCAAACAGGGCCAACACCAGCCAGGCGCGGGTACGGACCGAACCACAGGCAACAGCGGCGACAACGATGACTGAGCTAAACAGCGTCGACAGCACGCTTAACGTAAGCACCAAAGGCGGCGCATCGAGCGCAAAGAAGCTCTTTTCCTGGGCTATCGGCGCTATAAAATTTTCGAATGAATAGCGGCTCATCGCGGCATAGGGTCCGCCAAGACATTGCGGAAATACGGTCACCACAAGCGCGACAGCGCCAAGAGCGCCAACGCCAAGCGCCGCCGCCTTGACCGCCCAATGACGCGAACCGAGCAGCGTTCCAGCCACCGCAAACGTAGCGCCCGCCCCGCCCAAAGCGAACAGATGCGCCAGCGAATAACGGTCGCATAGTTGTCCAAACCACGGCCCGGTCGGGTTCACCGCAAAGAGCAAAACGGTTGAAGCAACCAGCAGCGACAGCCCGTAGTCTGCTATTTCTTCCGCACTTTCCTTTGCGGAAAAGACAAAGCGGCCAGCGTAGATGGCCATGACAAGCGCAACGTGGAACGCCAGCTCGGCGCTGATGGAAAAAGACAAGGCTCCAAGCAGACCGCACAGCGCCGCCGCCTTGCGCCCGCCCGCCGCGACAGCCAGCACCATGCCGGCCAGGAGCAGAAGCTGGATATTATGATAGTCGACGCGGCCCGGCTGAAACTCCAGAAAGGTAATAGACACCGACGCGACAGCCGTCACCAGCCCGGGATCAGCGAACCCGAGCCTGACTGCGGTTTTGTAGACCAGCACCAATGCGACGAGAAACAGCAGCAATGGCGCGATGAAAACCGCGGTCTGAACAGCCGCCTCCGCGCCAAGGAAAGGCCGCGCCAGAAGCGCGATCAGCACATAGGGCGCATCGCTTATCCAGCTCCAGTGGCTGATGAACGGCTCCGGCTGCAAAATATTGGGCAGTTGGCGGTCGAGCAGCGAGCCACTGTCCAGCACATGCCGTATCTCGTGCAGCTTCAAAAAGTCGTCTGGATCACTAAACGGCCGGTAGGCGTTCAGGTAAAGCGCCGACATCAGCGCGCCAATCACCAGCCACGCGCCAAGGATAGCCTTCAGCGCCGGCAGACGAGCCGGGCCAGTATGCGTGGGAGACAGGGATGCTGGCATGGTGAGCGACATGGCTTCCCATGCCACGATCGTACTTTCGATTCGGTAAATCGCCGGCCAGGCGACAGACAAGACTACAGCCGGAATCGCCTGATGGACGCGGCTACCCGCCGGTGGCGGCGTCGATCAGCTTTTTCGCGTCGTCCGTCGACCAGACGGCCGGACCGTTCATGCCGCCAAGAAGGCAGCCATCCGCATCGATGAGCAGGGTGACCGGCAGGCCGAGCGCCAACCCATCCTGTTTCAGCGCCTCAAACAGCTTCAAAGTGTTGTCGCGATAGTAGCCGAGCGAATGAATGCCTGTTTCGGCGAGGAACTTTTTCGGTTTGGCGTCGTCGCCAGTATCCACATTGACCGCGACAACCTCGAATTTCTCACCGCCCTTTTCGCGCTGAAGTTCATCAAGCTCAGGCATTTCGGCCCGGCATGGGGCGCACCAGGTCGCCCACAGGTTCATCAACACGACCTTGCCGGACATGGCGGCGATCGTTATCGGCTTTCCTGACGGATCATTGAAGGCCAGATGGCTGACCGATCGAGCAGGGTCAGAGGGAGACATTGCCGCAACCTGGCCGGTTGCCTGCGCCATCACTGCCGCAGCCGCATCGGCCTTTGCCGCACAGACCGCATTGGCAGGTGAGGCGGCCACCTCTACGCCATCGGGCGATGCGGGCCCGCCTGCCGTGTTGCCATCAAAGCCACCCGTGGCATATATCGCAGCCGCACCGGCGAGCACGCCGGCTATCGCCGCCAACGCAATGATGCGCGGCGAGAAAGTGGAACGGGTCGGCTTGTCGTCAGGCATGCAGGCAAAACCTCCAGAACCGGGTTTATAGCGATGAGCGACAAGAAGGCCAGCAACCAGATGTGGGGCGGACGTTTCGCCTCAGGGCCGTCCGCCATTATGGAAGCCATCAACGCCTCCATCGGCTTTGACCGCAAACTCTACGCCCAGGATATCAGAGGTTCAGTCGCCCATTCCGAAATGCTGGCGGCGCAAAACATCATTTCCGAGGCGGATCAGAACAAAATCGCCGAGGGTCTGGCGACTATTCTCAAGGAAATCGAAACGGGACAATTCGAATTCTCGACCCGCCTTGAGGACATCCACATGAATGTTGAGGCCAGGCTGGCCGAACTGATCGGCAAGCCCGCGGGCAGGCTGCACACGGCCCGCTCGCGTAACGATCAGGTCGCTGTCGATTTCCGGCTCTGGGTCAAGGATGAGTGCCGCCGGGTCGCAGTAGCGTTGAAAGGTTTGATTCAGGTGTTTCTAGCACGCGCCGAGGAACATGCCGCGACCGTGATGCCGGGTTTCACGCATCTGCAGACTGCGCAGCCAGTCACCTTCGGCCATCATTGCATGGCCTATGTCGAGATGTTTGCACGCGACCTGTCGCGGGTCGAGGACGCCACCCGGCGCATGGACGAGAGCCCGCTTGGGGCCGCCGCGCTTGCCGGCACAGGCTTCGCCATCGACCGCCACATGACCGCCAAGGCGCTCGGCTTTCGCGAACCGACCCGCAATTCGCTGGATTCGGTGTCCGACCGCGACTACGCGCTGGAGTTTCTGGCCATCGCCGCGATCTGCGCCACACATCTGTCGCGTCTGGCCGAAGAGATTGTCATCTGGTCGACGCCGCAATTCGGCTTCGTGCGCCTGTCCGACCAGTTTTCGACCGGCTCCTCGATCATGCCGCAAAAGAAGAACCCCGACGCCGCTGAGCTGGTCCGCGCCAAGACCGGTCGCGTCAACGGCCATCTCATCGGCCTTTTGACGGTCATGAAGGGTCTGCCATTGACCTATTCAAAGGATATGCAGGAAGACAAGGAGGCCGTGTTCGACGCCGCCGAGACGCTGGACCTGATGCTGGCGGCGATGACCGGCATGGTGTCCGACATGACGATCAATGTCGCCGCGATGAAAAAGGCTGCGGGGTCCGGCTATTCGACCGCGACCGATCTGGCCGACTGGCTTGTGCGAACGCTGAACATGCCCTTCCGTGAAGCCCACCACGTCACTGGCCGCGCTGTGGCGCTAGCCGAGCAGAAAAGCGTCGCGCTGGAAAAACTGTCGCTGGATGACCTGCGTTCGATCCATGACGACATTACCGAAGACGTGTTTTCGGTTCTTTCGGTGCAAAATTCAGTGAAAAGCCGCACCAGCTTCGGCGGAACCGCGCCTGCGGAAGTCAAAAAACAGGTGCGCTACTGGAAAAAGCGGCTGGGAAAGGCGTAGCTTCGAATCGCCTTTCAAGCCCACTAACGTGGTGCAATCCGGGCCAATCTCCGCTAAGGAGCATCCAGCCTTACGTTCGGACCTTCGCATGACCGCACCGCGCCTGATCCTCTCCGCCCTCCTGCTCGCCACCGTCGGTTTGTCCGCCTGTGGACGCAAATCGGGTCTCGACACGCCCTACCAGGCGTCTGTGGCCGCGCAGCAGGAAGCCCAGAAAGCCGGCCAGACGCCGCCACCGCCGCCTGAGCAACCGGTCGAAGACAAACCGTTCATTCTCGATCCGCTTCTGTAACCGGCCCGCGCCACCCGAGCGTCCTCATCGACGCAAGGCCTGCTGAGAGTATCTCCCCGTGAATCACTTCGACTATCGCGACGGCATTCTGTACGCGGAGGACGTTGCGGTTCCCGATATCGCGGCCAAGGTCGGCACGCCGTTTTATTGCTACTCGACCGCCACGCTGACGCGTCACTACACTGTGTTCGCCAAGGCGTTTGAGGGGCTGGACGCGCTCGTCTGCTACGCCATGAAAGCAAACTCGAACCAGGCGGTTCTGCGCACGCTGGCCAAACTCGGCGCTGGCGCCGACGTCGTATCCGAAGGCGAGCTGCGTCGCGCGTTGGCGGCTGGCATTGCGCCCGAAAAGATCATGTTTTCCGGCGTCGGCAAGACAGCGCGCGAGATGGATTTTGCGCTGGCGCAAGACATCCATTGCTTCAACGTCGAATCCGAACCGGAGCTGGAACTGCTCTCGGCGCGCGCCGTTAAGGCTGGCAAGATCGCGCCGATTTCACTGCGCATCAACCCCGATGTCGACGCCAGGACACACAAGAAGATCTCCACCGGCAAGGCCGAAAACAAATTCGGCATTGCGTGGCAGCGCGCCGTAGCGGTCTACGCCAGGGCCGCCTCGCTGCCAGGCGTCAAGGTGATCGGCATCGACACCCATATTGGCAGCCAGATCACTGAGTTGCAGCCGTTTGACGACGCTTTCGCCCTGCTTGTCGATCTGGTCGGCACGCTGCGAGCCGCCGGGCACACGATTGAACACATTGATCTCGGCGGCGGTCTTGGCATCCCCTACCAGTTTGACAACAGCCCGCCGCCGCTGCCGGAAGAATATGCCCGCATCGTGCGCAAACACGTCGCCGAGCTAGGCCTAAAGGTCATATTTGAGCCCGGACGGCTGATCGCCGGCAATGCCGGCATCCTCGTTTCGGAAGTCATTTTCATCAAGGAAGGCGACGCCAAGAACTTTGTCATCATCGACGCCGCCATGAACGACCTTATTCGCCCGACGCTCTATGAGGCTTGGCATGAGGTACGCCCGGTCGTCCAGCGCGCCGCCAGCGGCCCGCGCATGCGCGCCGATGTCGTCGGCCAGGTCTGTGAAACCGGCGACTATCTTGCGCTTGACCGCGAATTGCCGACGCTAAAAGCCGGAGATCTGATCGCCCTTGGCTCCGCCGGCGCCTATGGCGCGGTTCAGGCCGGAACCTACAATACGAGGCTGCTTGTGCCCGAAGTTCTGGTCGACGGCGACCGCTTCCATATCGTTCGACCGCGCCCGACTTATGATGACGTAATCGGCCTCGATTCCATTCCGGAGTGGCTGGCCTAGTCGCCGAGACGTGAGGGGACCCGATGGGCGCTATCGTGATCGACCGGGAAGAGATCAGGCAGGCCGCAGCCCTGATCCGCCCCCATATTCGCCACACGCCGGTCATTCGGGTCGACATGACCGATTTTGGCAAACCGGCAATGGCGCTGCCGCTCAAACTTGAATGCCTGCAACACACCGGCTCGTTCAAGGCGCGTGGCGCGTTCACCAATCTGCTCACCCGTCAGCCGCCAAAGTCCGGAGTCGTCGCCGCCTCAGGCGGCAATCATGGCCTGGCCGTCGCCTATGCCGCCCGCAGCCTTGGGCACAAGGCGACGATCTTTGTGCCAGGCGTGTCGTCGCCGGCCAAGATTGAGCGAATCCGCGCGACCGGAGCCGATCTGATCGTCGGCGGCGATCGCTACGCCGACGCGCTGGCCGCAAGCCAGGATTTCGCAACACGCACCGGCGCGATGCCGGTCCATGCCTTCGATCAACGCGAAACGCTGGTCGGCCAGGGAACGCTTGGCATGGAGATCGAGGCCGATTTGCCCGACATCGACACGCTGCTTGTCGCCGTCGGCGGCGGCGGCCTGATAGGCGGCATCGCCGCCTGGTTTGCCGGGCGAATCAAAATTGTCGCAGTTGAGCCCGAACTCGCCCCGACGCTGCACGACGCATTGCAGGCAGGAGCGCCCGTCGACGCCCCGGCTGGCGGCGTTGCTGCTGATTCGCTGGCTCCCCGGCAGGTCGGCGCGATGATGTTTCCAATCGCTCGGGAATATGTCCAGCAGAGCGTGCTGGTTAGCGATGACGACATTCGCGCCGCGCAAAGGGCGCTTTGGGATGGCGTGCGCGTAGTCACCGAACCTGGCGGCGCAGCGGCCTTTGCCGCCATCCACGGGGGATCCTATGTTCCCGCGGCGGGCGAGCGGACCGCGGTGCTGGTCTGCGGCTCGAACACCGACGCAGTGCGTTTCGCCTGAACCGGCGTCAGCGTATAACAAAATCGAAGCGGCCATAGCCGCCATCAGGCGCGGCGCTAATATCAAGCAATAGGCGGCCGTCGAAGATCCGGTCGCGGTCATTGCCGGCCTCACCCGGGAAATACAGCTGGGTCGTCAGCACTGGGCCGCCCGGCCGCTGCACCTTGACATGGAAGTGTCTCGTGCGGCCCGGATAGAGCCCCGGCACGATGGTCTCGAACCACCAGCGCCCCTGCGCATCGGAAAATTGGTGGCCGCGCAGCCGGTAGCCGTCATTGTCGTAGGCTCCGGCTTCATCCGCGTGCCATAGTTCGATCAGCGCTTCCGGCACGGGCATGCAACCGGTGGTCAGCACATAACCGGCAATCACAATGGCTACACCGCCTGGCGCATCGGCCACAAAATTGCGCTTCATCGGCGTGTCCGGCGTGAAATACGGTCCTTCGGTCTGCGCAATTGTTTGCGCGCCGTCGCCGCAAGCCGGCGTCAGCGCCAACAATGCCGGCGGGCTTTCCTGTGCCGCTGAGCTGAGTGGCAGCAATGCTGGCGCGGCGAGAAATGTCGCCAGAAACTGGCGGCGCGAAGTTGGCATGGCCATCCCCGGTTGGCTGTGTTGTGTCCATATTGGCAGACGATCGCCGCTCGGCCAGACCGGTCGCTGGTCACGTTTGCGGCATCGTTTCACGTTTTTGCTAGCCGCCTCGCCTTTGCCGCGTTTGGTGCTATCTTTCAGCTTACCGGTCGCACGCATGATGCGCCCGTTGGAAGGACCGATGACGACAGAGCCCATCGACGGCCCGCCAAGACCTGGGTTGCTGCGCGATCTCAGCCGTACAAGGCTGGCTACGCGGTTGATGATCGTCGCCGAACGCTTCTGGCCGTTGCTTGTGCCTTTTCTGGTCGTTGTCTGTCTTTACCTCGCCGCCTCGTGGTTCGGGCTGTTCCGCCTTGTGTCAAACGAGGCGCGGGTCAGCCTCGGCGCGATATTTGCTCTTACAGCACTGGGTTCACTTTATCCGCTGCGCTGGTTCCGCCGTCCCTCGTCGGTCGAGATCGACCGCCGCATCGAAGACGCAAACCGCCTCGTTCATACGCCTGTCCTGGTGCAGACCGACCGGCTTGGCGGCAAACCCGATATATTCGCCGACGCGCTTTGGCGCGAACATCAGGCGCGCATGGCCGGCAAGCTGCGCAATCTCACCGCCGATGCGCCCCGCGCCCGGATGCCTGAACGCGACCCATGGGGTCTGCGTGCGGTCGCGCCGTTGCTGGCGCTGGTTGCGCTGGCCTTCTCTTACGGGCCCTTCGGCGGCACGCTGGGCGATGTTTTCACAGCCCATCCCGGCGCAGCTGCGCTGCCGCCGCGCATCGACGCCTGGGTGACGCCGCCCGCCTATACCGGCAAGCCCCCGGTCTTCCTGACGTCGGAGAGCAATCGCGCGGCCGCCTCGTTTACCGTCCCGGCGGGGAGTGACGTCACTGTGCGCGTGACAGGCGGTCCAGGTGACGAAATCCTCGACTATATCGACAGAACTGGCGTCGCCCGCACCATAGAGCCGGTTGGCGAGCCGGAACAGAAAGCAGCGGAGTCCAGCCAGCCAGTGGCGGCAACGCAACTGGCCGCGCGGCAGTTTGCCGGTCAACTTAACACGGATGGCGAGTTGCTATTGAAATCGGGCGATAACGAATTGCAGCGCTGGTCGTTCGCCGTCACGCCGGACACGCCGCCAACGATCCGCTTTTCCGATGACCCGCGCCGCGCAGTCAGCGGCGCGCTCGAACTGCATTACGAGATCAAGGACGACTACGGCGCTGCAACGGCGATTGGCGAACTTGTCCTCGACGAACCGCAAAAGCCCAAGGCCCGGCCGCTCTATGACGCGCCTGAACTACCTTTGGGCCTGCCGCGCCGCGCCGCGCAACCACCTGTTGCCAAGACCACCCGCGACCTGACCGAGCACGTCTGGTCCGGCGCACTGGTCAAGCTCACCTTGACAGCCGAAGACGCCGCCAAGCAGCAGGCGCGCAGCGAGACCAAGGCGATCCGGCTGCCAGAGCGGACTTTCGCCGACCCGCTTGCCCGCGCGCTGATCGAAATGCGGCGCATGATCGGCCTCGACGCCAACAACAAGGGCGAGGTGCTGGAATTGCTCGACGCCATCACGCTGCGGCCAGAAGACACGTTCCCGTCAATGTCCAATTATGTGGCGGTCATGAGCGCCCGGTCACGCTTGAAATTATCCCACACCGACGAACAATTGCGCGGGGTCGTCGACTATCTCTGGGAAATCGCCCTCGGCATTGAAAATGGCAAACTGTCCGATGCCGAAAAGCGGCTGGCGCAGGCCGCCGACGCCCTGAAGCAGGCGCTGGACCGCGGCGCTTCCGATCAGGAGATCGAAAAGCTGATGAAGGAACTGCGCCAGGCGATGAACGAATATCTTCGCGAATTCGCCGAACGCGCCGCGCGCGACCCGAACCTCTCACAAAATATGCCGCAGCCCGGACAGGAAATGCGCCAGTCGGACCTCGAGCGAATGCTTGACCAGATCGAGAATATGGCGAAGTCGGGCAACCAGCAGCAAGCCCGCGACATGCTCTCGCAGCTGGAACAAATGATGAAAAACCTGCAGGCCGGCCGCCAGCAACCCGGTCAGAACGGCCAGCAGAGCGAAATGCGCCAGCAAATGAACAAGCTGGGCGAGATCATGCGCCGCCAGCAGGAAATGATGAACGAGACCTTCCGCACAGAACGAGGTCAGCGCGGCCAGCAAGGTCAACAGGGTCAGCAGGGTCAACAAGGCGAGCAAGGTCCGCAGGGCGAGAATGGCCAGCAGGGTCAGGGTCAGGGCCAGGGTCAGGGCGGCCAGATGTCGCCGGAAGAATTCGCCGATGCGATGAAGCACCTGCAGGAAGGTCAGGGCCAGTTGCAGCAGGATCTCGACGCCTTGTCCGACGCGCTGCGCGGCATGGGCATACAGCCCGGCGAAGGATTCGGCCAGGCCGGCGACGAAATGGGCAGCGCTAAGGAGGCGCTGGGCGGCCAGCAGGGCGAGCGCGCAACCGGGCATCAGGGCCGCGCGCTGGAAGCTTTGCGCAAGGGCGCCCAGGACATGATGCAACAGATGCAGCAGGCCATGCAGGGCGAGGAGGGCGGCAGCGAAAGTGGCGGGCGTCAGCAGAACGCTGACCGCGATCCGCTTGGGCGGCCGCGTGCGACAACCGGGCCGGATTTCGGCGATACGGTTGAGGTTCCCGACGAGATCGACGTTCAACGGGCCCGCCGCATCCTCGAAGCGATCCGCGAACGGCTCGGCAATGCGCTGAGCCCCGATCTGGAGCGTAACTATCTCGAGCGGCTACTCGAAATGAAATAGCGCTGGAGTACCGTCAGTACGACGTTAGGCCGCAACTGGCAGCGCCAGGGCCCGCTCGACGCGTTCGCGCAGCTCAATCAGCGCAAACGGCTTTTGCATTACGTCAACAATGACGCCGTCAAGTTCTTCAGCGCGCTCACGCTGGTCTGCATAGCCGGTGAAGAACATGATCTTCAGCTTCGGATAGTGCCTGCAAGCCGCCAAAGCCATCTCTATGCCGTCCATTTCCGGCATCCGGATATCCGAAAGAACCAGATCGAAATCCGCATGACACTCAACGATGCGCGACAGGCCCTTGAAGCCGTCAGAGGCGAGTTCAACTGTATGGCCAAGCCGCTCCAGCGCCCGGGCGGCCAAGGTGCGAACTGAGTCATCGTCTTCGACAATAAGTATTTTAGCCATTCGCCATCTATGAGGCAAAAATTCTTGACGAAATCTGAAACCAATGGGCTCAAAAGCTGCGTGAATCTGGACTGGCTAATACATCCTTTAGAAAACTCAGAACTTCCGAACCAGGTACGTCCCTCGCGACAAAAGAATGGCCGACGCCGCGCGTCAGAATGAAGGTCAGCATCCCGCGCGAGACCTTCTTGTCCTGGGTAATAAACTCAAAAAGCCGCTCTGCATCCGGAAGATCGCCCGGAATATCGGTGATACGCCAGGGAAGTCCTACTGCGCGCAGATGTTGCTCCACGCGCACAGCATCATCCGGGCTGGCGAGATTCAGCCGCGACGAGAAACGATGCGCAAGAGCCATGCCGATCGCGACCCCTTCGCCGTGAACCAGCCGCGCGCTGTCATAGGCGGTCGCGCCTTCCAGCGCATGGCCGAATGTGTGGCCTAGATTGAGCAGTGCGCGGTCGCCTGTCTCGAATTCGTCGCGCGCCACCACGTCCGCCTTTGCGCGGCACGATTCAGCGATTGCCTGCGTCCGCTCGGGTCCGCCGGCGAACACGCCCTGCCAGTTCTTTTCCAGCCACTCGAAAAATTCCGGCCGGTCGATCAGCCCGTATTTCATCACCTCAGCGTAACCGGCCCGAAATTCGCGCAGCGGCAACGTATTGAGAACATCGGTGTCGGCCAGCACCAGCTGCGGTTGATGAAAAACACCAACAAGGTTCTTGCCGCGCACAGTATTGATGCCCGTCTTGCCGCCGACCGACGAATCGACCTGCGCAAGAAGCGAGGTCGGGATCTGCACAAAACGCATGCCGCGCCGCACTATGCCTGCGACAAAGCCGGAAAGATCGCCAATGACGCCGCCGCCCAACGCCGCAACGACGTCGCCGCGTTCAAGTTTGGCCGCCAGAACCGCATCCACTGCCTGTTCGAGATGGCGGAAACCCTTGGTTTTCTCGCCGGCGGGCAAAACAATGGAAACCACATCGATTCCCGACGTCCTGAGGCTGGCCAGCAATGGATCAAGGTGCAGGTTGGCGAGGTTTTCATCCGTAATCACAGCAACGCGCGCGCCGGGCAGCCGGGCGGCAAGCTCGATTCCAGCCCGGCCAATCAGCCCCGCGCCTACCAGAATATCGTAGGCGCGATCATGCAACCCAACTGTAACTTTTGTAACTTCGGTCATTCAGCAGCTTCTGATCCCAAGTGCCGCTCCAGCGCCTGCAGCACTTCTTCGGCGATGACTTCCTTATGCGCGTCGCGCGTTGGCACGGTCAGGTCGGCCAGCGCATAGACCGGATAGCGTTCGTCGATCAGCTTTTGCATCACACCGCGCGGATCAGCGTTTTTCAGCAGCGGCCGGTTCTGCTTCTTGGCCACGCGCTGCATCAAAACATCAATATCGGCCTTGAGCCAAACCGAGACAGCGGTGCCGGCGATTGCCCCGCGCGTCTGTTCGTTCATGAAAGCGCCGCCGCCGGTCGAAAGCACCTGCGGACCGCCCTCAAGAAGGCGCAAGATGACGCGCTGCTCCAGCGCCCTGAATTCCGGCTCGCCGTAAAATTCGAAAAGATCCGCAATCGACGTGCGCGACACTGTCTCAATCTCGTGGTCGCTGTCGACGAAGGGAATGCCGATCTCGCCAGCCAGCTTGCGGCCAATGGCGGTTTTTCCGGCTCCCATCAAACCAACAAACACAATCGACCGTTGCCCAAGTCGTTCGAGCAGGCTTTCAGCGCGGTTTGGTTGCGATTTCAGGGTCATGGCTTTCTTCTGGCGCGGCTTACGCCATGAAAGGCCGGGCGCGTCAAGAACGAGACAGGCTGGTGCGCCCTGCAAGCTGCGCATTCGCAGCCTTGAAAGCCTGCCTGTAGGCCGCCATAAGCAGTGCTGGCTCAACCGGCGCGAATCTCGAATGCCAACAGTCGTGCGTTTCCTGACGATCCTGGCGGTGACAGTGGCGGTGATATACGCGGCTATGGTCACGCTGGTCTGGCTCGTGCACCCCCGGCAGGCCGAAATCAGCGAACGCATCCAGATTGAACAGCCAAAACCGCAGACTGCGGGAACGCCGCAATGAACAGCGGGGTGCGCATCGACGCCTTTCTGGAAATGATGAGCGCCGAGCGCGGCGCGGCGGAAAACACACTTGCCTCTTATCGCCGCGATCTTGAAGACGCGTCGTCGTCACTTGGCGGGCGGCTGGCCGAGGCCTCCACCGAGGATTTGCGCACATATCTCGGAAAGATGGCCCGGCAGGGCTTTGCTCCGAGCTCGCAATCGCGTCGTCTGTCGGCGCTCCGTCAATTCTACAAATTTCTCTACGGAGAAGGGTTGCGATCCGATGATCCCACGGGCGTGCTCGACGGCCCGGTCAAAAAAGCCGCGCTGCCCAAGGTTATGAGCGAAGCCGATACCGCAAAGCTGCTCGACACCGCCGCTCGCGAGGCCGCGCAGACGCGGGAGCCAGCATCTGCCCGCCAGAACGCGTTGCGAATGCACGCGCTGGTCGAAACGCTCTATGCGACAGGATTGCGCGTTTCGGAACTGATCAGCCTGCCGGTAACGGTGGCCACGCGTGACGAACGCTTTTTTGTTGTGCGCGGCAAGGGAAACAAGGAGCGCATGGCGCCGCTGTCAGACAAGGCCCGCGACGCCATGCGCGCATGGCTGGCAGAGCGCAATGCAAGCCCGCAGCTTGCGCAGAGTCCCTGGCTGTTTCCGGCAGGATCAGAAAGCGGTTATCTGGCGCGACAGGTTTTCGCCCGCGATCTCAAATCGCTGGCCGCGCGCTGCGGCATACCGGCCGCAAAAGTCTCCCCCCATGTGCTGCGCCACGCCTTCGCCAGCCACCTGCTGCAAAATGGGGCGGACCTGCGGGCCGTCCAGCAATTGCTCGGCCACGCCGACATTTCCACCACCCAAATATATACGCATGTGCTCGAAGAGCGGCTTGCACGACTCGTGTATGATCACCATCCGCTTGCCGATGACGGCGGCTGACGCTATGTGAGGAGGCATTCGGGCCGCACGGGCCCCTGTTTACCACTAATTTTGCGGGTTTTCGGTATCTGACGGCATGTATAATTACCTCGATTTCGAGAAACCAGTCGCCGACCTCGAAGCAAAAATCATCGAGCTTAAGAAGCTTGCTGAAAATGGCGAGTCCGTTGACGTCGCTGATGAAATCGCTCGTCTGGAAAAGCGGTCCGCCGACGCCCTCCATGACATCTACAAGGCCCTGACGCCCTGGCAGAAGGTTCAGGTCGCGCGCCACGCCGACCGGCCGCACTGCGTCGACTATATCGCCAGCCTGTTCACGGACTTCACGCCGCTGGCAGGCGACCGTAATTTTGGCGAGGACGCCGCCATCATTGGCGGTTTCGCGCGTTTCCGTGGTGAATCGGTCGCAATCCTCGGCCAGGAGAAGGGATCGGACACCGCATCGCGCCTGAAGCACAATTTCGGTTCGGTTCGCCCTGAAGGCTACCGCAAGGCCGTGCGCATCATGGAATTGGCGGACCGTTTCGGCATCCCCTTGATCACATTGGTGGATACGGCAGGCGCTTATCCGGGTGTCGGCGCGGAAGAGCGCGGCCAGGCTGAAGCCATTGCGCGATCGACATCGGCTTGTCTGGCTCTGAAGTCGCCATCCGTGTCGGTAATTATCGGCGAAGGCGGTTCCGGCGGCGCCATTGCAATCGCGACGGCCAACCGCATCTACATGCTTGAACACGCGATCTACTCGGTGATTTCGCCCGAAGGCGCAGCTTCAATCCTGTGGCGCGACACCACCCGCTCCAAAGATGCTGCAACAAATATGAAGATCACCGCCCAGGATCTTTTGGCGATGAAGATCATCGACGGCGTCATCCCCGAGCCGCTCGGCGGCGCCCAGCGGGCTGGCGCAGAGGTGATCAGGGCGACCGGCGAACAGATCGCCAAAGCGATGAAAGAACTTGTCGGCTCCAACATCGATTTTCGCGAGCAGCGCCGGGAGAAATTTCTCGCCATGGGGCGGAATTTGTAGCTTGGGCGTGGCTCATTAGCCACGGTTACGTCACAAATTTGCCGCTGGAACTGCCCATTGACGATTCATCCGGTCGCCATGTTGAAATGGATCCAGCCGGTATCGTCATGGCTAGAGTGGGACAGACGACGACGTGAAAGGGATGAAAACGATCCACGCCGGCCTGATGGCGGCGCTACTGCTGGGCGTCGCTGGCTGTAACGACCAGACCGTGAAGGATTTCACGGCCAACGCCTATACCAGCTTCTCGCCTGCGCTCACTGCCGAGATGGGCCGCAAGAGAATGACCCGTCAGAGCCCGATCATGGGTCGCATTTTCAAGGAAGAGGGCAAGCTGGAGATCTGGAAACAGACCGGAAGTGGCCGTTACGACATTATCGCCAGCTACAATATCTGCAAATATTCCGGCAAACTTGGTCCGAAGTTCATCGAAGGCGACCGCCAGGCGCCGGAAGGTTTCTACACCGTGCGCCCGGCTCAGATGAACCCGAACTCCAAGTTCACGCTGGCCTTCAACATCGGCTATCCCAATGCCTATGACCGCGCCAACGGCCGCACCGGCTCGAACCTGATGGTTCACGGCGCATGCTCTTCCTCAGGCTGCTACTCGATGACCGATCCGCAGATGAAGCAAATTTTCGCCTTTGCCGCCGAAGCCTTCAAAGGCGGCCAGCGCGAATTTCAGATCCAGGCGTTTCCGTTCCGCATGACCGCCACAAATATGGCGCGCTATCGCAACGACCCCAATTTCGCGTTCTGGAAGATGCTGAAGGAAGGGTATGACGCATTTGAGGTGACAAAGACGCCTCCACGCGTGGACGTCTGCGAAAAGCGTTATGTGTTCAACCGCAAGCTGCCTGACGGGCAAACCCTGTCAGCCAGCGGCGCATGCCCCGCGCCATCTTCTGACGAACAGATCACGTCTGCAGCCTACCAATCCTACCAGAAGCGCTACAGCGCCGCTTTCGACGCAGCGATGGCTGACCGGGCGGCGCCTGCTACAAAGGCGTCCATTAACGGCATTGAGGAATCCAAACTGGTCGCGGACTGGACCAAGCGTCGCGAGCGCGGAGAACGCATATCGGTCGAGCCGCCGACGCTGGCGAGGGACGGCAAGGTCGTGATCACCTCGCCCATGGGGCGGGCCAATAGCGAGGCCGGCCGCCGCATGGCGGCGATAGAAGCGGCTGAGGCCGAAAAGAAGCGCGTCGCCGCCGCAAAACTGGCCGCCGAAAAAGCTGAGAAAGAGCGTATTCAGGCTGAAAAGGTCGCTGCCGAGCTGGCCAAGATCGACGAACGCAACGCCAGGGAAGCCGCCAAGACAGCTGAAACAGAAGCAAAAGCCGCAGGCGGTAAGACTGGTCCCGTAGCCGCTGCCGAAACTGCGCCGCCTGCTGATGCGACAACGGTCAATGCGGCGCCCACTGACGCAGCATCCACCGAAGACGCGGCGAAACCGGGTCTGTTCAAGCGCCTGAAAAAGGGCGCGGGCGCTGCCGTCGGCAAGCTTTTTGGCGGCTGATTGTGTCCGGCGGTCCAGATATTTACGATCTCAAGGGCCTGAACTGCCCGCTGCCTGTCTTGAAGGCGCGCAAACGGCTGGCTGACATGGATCAGGGCCAGCAATTGTGGCTGGAAACGACCGACCCGCTGGCGGTCATCGATATCCCCGCCTTCTGCCAGGAACGCGGACACCGGCTGGTCGATTCGCGATCCGTGCCGGGCGGCCACCGCTTTCTGATTGAACGCGGTTAGAGTACCCTGTTCACATTCCCGCGATGGCCAGCGGGTTGTTCTGCAACGCATCCCGATCCGGTTGATCGATGGCCGGCGTGTTGGTGATCGCTGCAAAAAGCCGCCGCACATGCTCCTCAGCCAGATCAAAGCCGATGATCACCAGCCGCGTTTCCCGTTTGCCGTCCGGCCAGGCCGGCAATCGGCCAATCGGATGCAAGAGCTTCTGAACGCCATGAATGACGACCGGACGGTCAGGCTGTTCCGCCAGTTGCACGATGCCCTTCATCCGCAGCAACTGCTCTCCATGCACCGAACGAAGAAGGTCAAGAAACATTTCGACCGCAGCGTAGGGGACCGGCCGGTCATGGGTTAGCGAAAATGAACGAACACGGTGATCGTGAAGATGACCATCATGATGATCGTGGTCATGGTCATGGTGGTGGCCATGGTCATGCCTGTCTGCATCTGCCTCCCCCAGCCAGCGCGCGACATCGGCGCTCTTGGCGGCCGGATTGTAGAGCCCGCAGTCAAACAGGTTATCGACGCCGGCTGCTCCAACGGCAATGATTGGCGCAGACGCATTCAGTTGCCTTAGCCGTTCGACCAATCCCGGGCCGGACTCATCTAGTTCACTCTTGGTCAGCACGAGACGGTCAGCGACTGCTGCCTGCCGCACCGCTTCTGCATGATTGTCCAAGGACGAAGCGCCATTGACGGAGTCAACCACCGTAACTACGCCATCCAGCCGGTAAGCATAAGCTAACGCCGGATGCGCCATAATTGACTGGAGCACCGGCACCGGATCCGCAAGGCCCGTCGTTTCGATGACGACCCGCTTGAGAACGCCGATCCGGCCGGTCTGCATGCGCTCCACCAGATCGGCCAGCGTATCGACGAGTTCGCCACGCACCGTGCAGCACAGGCACCCATCCGCCAGTTCGATCACGCCATCCGACGATTGTTCGACTAGCAGATGATCGATGGCTACATCACCGAATTCATTGATGATGACGGCGGTATCGGTGAGCGCGGGATCCTTGAGCAACCGGTTGAGCAAAGTCGTCTTGCCCGCTCCGAGGAAGCCGGTCAGCACCGTTACTGAAACTGGCTCAAAGTTAGTCATCACTGACGCAACTCAGAATCGCCTTGCGAAGCCGTTTCAAAGCCGGCTGGCGGCGGCACATCAGGCCGCCATTCCGGGACAGGCACGTCGGCATATGCCTTGCCTTCCGCATCAAGCCTGGCTGCCGGCACAGGGCCAGTCGCGCCGCCAGGCGCTATCTGGACTAGCGCCGGCGGGTGATCCAGCGGCTTGAGCCAAACAGAGACCTCGCCTGGCGAAGGCGCTTCACTCTTCTCGTCTGGCTTCGCTCCCGGTTTCGGCTTGGGACAGACAATCTCGCGCATGTTAGCCGGCGTCGCAGGCATATCAGCAGGCCGAGCCAAAGCGGACAGGGTAGAACCGGCTTGCAGCCCCGCGAACCCCTTGTCGAGCAGCGCAGCCGCTGCTTCAGCCCGCGACACTGCGCTCTTTTCACCAAGCACAACCGCCACCAGCGAACGGCCGTCGCGCGTCGCTGATCCAATCATATTGAAACCAGAGTCGCAGATATACCCTGTCTTCATGCCGTCAATGCCGCGATAGCGACCGACCAGAAGGTTAAAATTGCCAAAGGTCTTCTTGCCGGCAACGATCCCTTCAATCGAAAAATAACCCATGTCCTGCGGGAAGTCGAGCCGTAGCGCGGTCACCAGAACAGCCAGGTCACGCGCCGTCGTGTATTGTCCCTCGGCATGGAGCCCATGCGGATTGACGAAATGCGTGTCAGTCATACCAAGCTTGGCGGCCTGCGCATTCATGCGCTCCACAAAGGCTTTTTCCGATCCGCCGACATTTTCGGCCAGCGCCATTGCGATATCATTGGCTGATTTGACCAGCAGCGCTTTCAGCGCATTGTCTGCCGTCAGCACCGTGCCAGCCGGATATCCCATCTTGCTCGGCTGCTGGCGCAGCGCCTTCTTGCTGATCTTGATCGGCGATTTCAACGTCAACTCGCCGTCCCTCATCGCTGTAAGCGTGACATAGGCCGTCATGAGTTTGGTCAGCGACGCCGGATACCAGCGCCGGAAAACGTCGCTCTGTTCAAGCACCTGACCACTATTCGGATCGAAAAGCAGAACCGGCGTCGCATTGGCCGCATGCGTCAACACGATGGCGGCAAAAGCAGCAATTAATGGGCGTTTCCAGAATCTGTTTCGCATCGGCGCAATACTATCTTCGGCGATCGGAATGGCGCAGCTGGCCTCGGTTGCGCGGGATTCGCGCGGCAGTAGCTTCGCATCCGCTGCTAGATAGCCTATGTGACCTCAACATGGCAGACTGTGGGCTTCAAACCCGGGTAAAAACATCAGGACCGTTGCACTTATGCCAATTCTCAATCGCGCAGCCGAACTGCAGCCAGAGATCGCGGCCTGGCGCCGCCATATTCATGAGGATCCCGAAATCCTCTTCGACGTGCACAACACTGCCGCCTTTGTAGCCGAACGGCTGCGCGAATTCGGCTGCGATGAAGTCGTCACCGGGCTTGGCCGCACAGGCGTGGTTGGCGTCATCAAGGGGCGTCACGGGCCGGGCAAAACAATCGGGCTGCGCGCCGACATGGATGCGTTGCCGATCACAGAGATCACCGGCAAACCCTATGCATCGCGCAACCCCGGCAAGATGCACGCCTGCGGCCATGACGGCCACACAGCCATGCTTTTGGGCGCAGCAAAATATCTTGCGGAGACGCGCAATTTTGCTGGCAGCGTGGCGGTCATCTTCCAGCCGGCCGAAGAGGGCGGCGGCGGCGGCAAGGAGATGGTGAAGGACGGCATGATGGAGCGCTTCGACATCGCCCAGGTGTTTGGCATGCACAACCTGCCGGGCCTGCCTGTCGGCCATTTCGGCATCCGGCCCGGCGCAATCATGGCCTCCACCGCGGAGATCACCATCACCATAAAGGGCCGCGGCGCCCATGCCGCACAGCCGCACCGCAGCATTGACCCGATTGTCGCTGGCAGCCAGTTGGTGGTCGCGCTGCAAACGATAGCCTCGCGCGCCGTCGATCCTATCGAGTCGGTTGTGGTCACCATCACCAAATTCCACGGCGGCGACGCCTATAATGTCATCCCCGAAACCGTGCAGCTTGCCGGCACGGTGCGTACGCTCAAAGACGAGGTCTCACGCCGGGCGGAAGAGCGCATGCAAGCCATCTGCGCCGGCATTGCGGCGGCCTCTGAATCCGATATCAAGCTCGATTTCAGACGCAACTACCCTGTAACAGTCAATCATGACGCCGAGACTGAATTTGCAGCTGGCGTCGCTGCAGCAATCGCAGGCGAAACCAGTGTCGACCGCGCCATGGCTCCAATGATGGGTGGTGAGGATTTTTCCTACATGCTCAAAGCGCGGCCTGGCGCCTTCATTTTTATGGGCAATGGCGACACAGCCGGTCTCCACCATCCGGCCTATGATTTCAACGACGAGGCTATTCCGCATGGCGTCAGCTATTGGGTCAGGTTGGCCGAGACTGCCTTGGCCAAATAACGTTTGCCGTCAACGCTGCCGTAAAGCAGTTGGCGAAGCGGACGGAAGCGGCTATGTGTCTGCCCGCGTGGTCCCGTAGCTCAGTAGGATAGAGCGGCAGATTCCTAATCTGTAGGCCACTGGTTCGAATCCAGTCGGGATCACCATTAGCTGGGGCATGGGCTGTCTAATGGATGTCGAAATCGAGGTTTCGCTGGCAGGCGGCCACAAAATTGAATTCGTCTGCGACGAGAACGACCCGCTGGTATTCGGCCTCGTGTCGGCGTTGCCGGGCGTCGCGATTGACGCGGACCTGCCGCCAGATGGCCTGATACAGATCGAAAAGCGCTCTGGCGAACGGGTCTACATGGTCCGTTCGTCTCTGGTCGCGGTCGCCGTCAAACCAATGGAAGGTACGCTTGGCGACGGCTCCAGAGCCGAGCCGAAGACAAGGGCGGCGCCTGCGCTGACAGTTTTCAAGGGTGTTTTCACTGAGGAGACGCTGGCTGTTCTGCGCAATCTGGCAGATCAGAATCCGGCAACGGGCGAGTTGGACGGGTTCGAGCCATCCTCTGCCGCCTTTAGCCGCGACATGATTGACTTCGTCAAGCGGGCGGCGCCGCAATTTCTTGCAGCTGACATTGCCGCGCATCTGGATCTGCGTTTTGCCCTGCTCGATGCGGACGGCTCCACAGCCTTCGGGCAGGAACATACCGGCAATCCACGTCTTATTTGTGCGGTCGCGCTGGAGCCGTTAGCGGCGGCCCAAGTCTGCCTGACGGCACAGGAACAGACAGCGTCAACCGCAACCTTGCCGATAATCACAAGCCGGACGATCCAGCTAGATGACAACTCGGGGGCGTTTCTACCAGCCGGCGCCCATATTTCTCCAGTCACCATTGTCAATGGCGCTTCTGAGAGCAAGGTGCTGGTCATTATGGGCGCCGTAGGCAGGGCTTCGTGAACGAGGAGAGCCTCCAGGCGCGCGCCGAAACGACCTTGTTCTACCCACTTGAGGGCGGCGCAGTCGTTTACGACGAAATTCACCGGGAGTTGTTTGGTCTGAACGCTTCCGCAGCCTATGTCTGGCTGTGCCTGAAACATGGTCTGCGCAAGAATTTGATCGAGAACGAATTCGCGGCCGCGTTTGAAGTCTCGCGGGATGCCGCAGAAAGAAGTGTCAATGAGGCCTTCCAGGCGTTTGCTGTGTTCACCCCACCGGTCATTTCGGAGCACACCGAAAAATTCGGCATTCGACCGTTCCTGTTGAACGAACCGCCAACAACAACCTACGTCCATATGGGCAGACCGATTCGGCTGGCCGCGCCAGCGGAAGCAGCGGCCGTTGCGGACAAGCTGCTAACAGGCTGCAAAGTCGCAGAGACGGACCTGCCCGAAGGGCCTGGTCTGGAGATCAAGATTGAGGCTGCAGGCGGCGGATGGCGGATCACCAGTTCAATTCGCGACACACAATCTTTGTCGCATCAGGACCTGATCGTCGAACTTGAGCAGTTGATTGTTCACTTTGCGGTTTTCGCCAGGAATCGCCTTCTTGCATTTCATGCGGGCTCGTCGTCACTGGGGCGCTCGTCAATATTGCTGACAGCGCCGTCAGGCTCAGGCAAAACGACAATGAGCGCCACGTTGGCGGCAAATGGCTGGCAATATGGTTCCGACGAGCTGACGCTGTTTGAAGGCGACGCCTGGCGCAACTTGCCCTTGCCGCCCTGCATCAAACACACAAGCTATTCAACGATTGAGACGCAATGGCCGATCCTGCGCGAAGAGCCTGAATGGAACCGCTATGGCCGGCGGGTCAAGTTTCTCCCGCTGGCAGTGGAAAGCCGCGAACTCGATGTGACCACTGTCGTTTTTCCACGCTATTCGCCCGAATCAGTTACGGCGCTGGAATATTTGGCCCCAATGGATGGATTGGCGCGAATATTGGCCGGTTGCGTCTACATAAGCGATGATTTTAAACGGGAAAGCGTCGAGAAGCTGCTTGCATGGCATACGAGGACACGCTACGTGGCAATGTCATATAGCGATTCTATCGTAGCAGTCGGCTTGCTTGGTAACGAAATCTATATTCGATAGCTGGAATATAGAACTTTATGACGTTTTCGATCTTTGGGGGGATAGCATGGCAGACCAGAACGATATGAACGAAGAACGCCGGCGCTTCCTGGAGAAGTGCGGCAAGTTTGCTGTGGTGACGCCGCCTACGGTTGCGGTGATGCTTTCGGCGTCGGGAACTGCCCGGGCGGCAATTGTAACGTCGGGCGTGCCTACAACAACCACAACCGTCATCACAACCACGACGACAACATCGTCTGTGATATACGGCTAATCACGCTGTTTCGGGCTTCCGGTTTGGGGGGATAGCATGGCAGACCAGAACGACATGAACGAAGAACGTCGGCGCTTCCTGGAAAAGTGCGGCAAGTTTGCTGTGGTGACGCCGCCTACGGTCGCGGTGATGCTTTCGGCGTCGGGAACTGCCCGAGCGGCAATTGTAACGTCGGGCGCGCCTACGACAACCACAACCATCATCACAACCACGACGACAACATCGTCTGTGATATACAGCTAATAACGCAGTTTCGGGCTTCCGGTTTTGGGGGGATAGCATGGCAGACCAGAACGATATGAACGAAGAACGCCGGCGCTTCCTGGAGAAGTGCGGCAAGTTTGCTGTGGTGACGCCCCCTACGGTTGCGGTGATGCTTTCGGCGTCGGGAACCGCCCGGGCGGCAATTGTAACGTCGGGCGCGCCTACGACAACCACAACCATCATCACAACCACGACGACAACATCGTCTATGATATACATGTAGGCTTATCGAGCTGGTGAAATCACCGGGAGCGGCTCAGCGGCTCTCGCTTCATTAGCATGCGTGGTCATTAGGTAGGCTTTTAGTGTCTGCGATTGCTCGCTAGCTGCCTGGCGAGCAGACGGACAGCCTTAGTAGTCCCGATAGCTCTTTTCCTCGACGATTGACGACGCTGTGGCGTCATTGATGTGACGCTTGAAACGCGCGCGCTTGTCGTTGAGTTTGTAGACGCTGCGCGCCAGCTCAATGAACGTCGCGTCAAACCGGCCATCCGCCTCACAATCCCGCAGATCGTCCTCAACGGTCCACAGCGCCTGATTGACCTCACGCAGATTGTCAGTCAACGCCGCCACGTCCGCTCTCGACAGAACCGGGCGGGCAATCTCGCTCAGCGCTTCCAGTTCCCGCCTCACATTGGCAAGCGCGGGGGCTGCCGAAATGTTTCGCTCCTTGATCTCCAGTATGGTGATCTTGTCGATACACTCCCCCCAGGCGACTGGAACCTTCGGCGCGCCTCTCCCCTGCAAGACCGGACCAGCGGACGCACCGCGCGCCAATTCACCGGCATTCAACGCTATCGCCATTTGCGCCAACACCGGGGCCCAGCCGCCCTGGCTCCCTTTGCGAAACAGCCGAGCAGTTGGATACCAGTAACTCTCGGCGACGCCGCGCATCCACCGCCATTCCGGCGCTTCGTTCAGGGCAATCCAGACCGGCCGGCCCAAGGCGCCTGCCAGATGGGCGATTGACGTATCACAACAGATGACCAGATCGACACACGCCATCACGGCAAGCGTGTCCACGAACCCATCCGGTCCGGAATCGAAATCGTCACCAAGCGTCTCGACCGGGAATCCGACCGTCTCAATCTGCTCCGAACCTTCCCCTTTTTGCAGGCTGATCAGCCGCACACCTGGCAAATTCGCCACTGGTTGCAACGCCGCCAGCGGAAAGGCGCGTTCGCTTTCGCGGCCACCATATCTGGCGCCATGCCAGGCGACAGCCACGCGCAATCCCTGATCGCCAATTCGTTCAGCCCACCGCGCAACACGCTCAGGCTCTGCTTTCAGGTATGGCTGCGCCGGTATCGGAAGTCCAATCCGTTCGAAATGCAGCCCCAGGCTCATCAGATAGACCTGGAAATCGTACTGCCTCGAAAAGTCGATCTCGGAAATGATCTCGATATCGGGTCCCAGTGTTGTCAAGAGAGCCTTGAGCCTGCCCGGCACGAAAAAGGCGACCGTCGCCCCAAGCCCGGTCAGAGCGCGGGCGTAGCGCGCGAAATGAATATAGTCGCCATTGGCCTGCTCGCCGAGCACCAGAATCGACTTGCCCCTCAGATCCTCCCCTTTCCAGACCGGAGCCTTGACTTCCTTGCGGCCACTACGGCGAAAGTCCGCCTCCTTGTTCATCGAGAACCGGAACTCGTAACCCTCAAAACCGTCGAGCATGCGGCCCAGCGACAGATTCATGCAGCCCATATTGAACTGCGCCGCCACCGAATCGGGTTCGATTTCCAGGGCCAGCTTGCAGCACCCAATACCCTCTTCGGTCCGGTTCAGACCGAACAGCGCCAAGCCCTTGTTGACCAGCGAACCGGCCGATGTCGGCTCAATAGCCAGCGAGCGGTCGAACGCGTCCAGAGCCGCCGCGAACTCTCCGGCATTTTGATGCGCGGCGCCGAGCATAAGCCAAACCCCCGCGTTCTCTGGGTGAGCTTTCGCAAGACAAGCCAGACGGCCTATGCCCTCAAACGCCCGCTTTTCTTCGCCCAGCAAGGCGGACAGCGCGTATCCAGCCTGGAGGTGCGCCGGATCGATGTCCAACGCAGAATTCATGGCCGCAATCGCCGGCTCGGTCTTCTTCAGACCCCGCAGCGCTGCTCCGTGTTCGTAGATCGCATCGGCGGAGTCCGGCATCGTCTTGCGCGCCCGCGAAGCGGCCAGCACGGCCAGTTCATGGGAACCCAGTCCATTTAATGCCTTGGCCAGACCAAGCGCCGCTTCGCCCGAACCCGGGTGCCTGCGCTCCGCCGCTTCGAACAAGGGCTTGGCTTCATCGGGCCGCCCAAGCCGCAACAGAGCCTCGCCAAGGGCCAGCTTGGTTGCAGTGAACTCGCCATCATAGCGCAGCGAACGCGCCAGGCTTTCGGCGCTTTCTTTGGTTTCGCCCGCCGCCAGAAGATCGAGACCGAGTTCGCGCGCAGCCGCAGCATCGTCAGCGTCTATCTCCAACAGGCTCCGCCAAAGTGCAGACGCCTCTGCAAACTTGCCGGCGCGCCGTTTGGCCAGAGCCGATTGGCGCAGCGTCAGCGGATCGCTGCCGCCTACAGGTGCCAGTCCGGTCAACGATATTCTCATGCGGAAGACCCTCTTCCCTCTTTGTGAGGAGCCATACCCATCGCGCCACTCGTACGCAACGGACTCAGCGTGCGTTCAATTTACGCCGGACCGCAGTCGAGAATCGGGAGAGACGCCGCCGGTTGACCTTTACCTTTGCCGCCAGCGATCTGTCATCGCCAAGGCCAAGCGCGTAGGAATCGCGCTCCCACGCAAGGGCGCGGGTAGCGATGCCCCAGCGTTTGATAAGCCAGCCCACACGAGGATGGCGAGCCTGCCACAGGCACCTGCGCGCATGTCTCGATCCAGCAGCATCGTTTGCAAACGGATCGGGAACCTTGCTTCCGCAAAACAGACCTGCCTTGTGCAGCGCAGCCGAAAGCGCATCAAAATAGCCGCGTTGGCGCGCCTGACTGGCAATCTGGTTCCAGTCAAGGCCATCAGGTTCGATCAGCCGGGCGAGATCCAGCGTATCGCGAAAGCTGATGAGCCCGCCCGCCAGATCGCCGTTGACGATTTGTGCGTGCAGCACATTATGGACAATGCGGTCCTGGCGTGACGGCATGCGCAGCCCACGCGCAACCGGCGTTGAACCGGCACGCATTTCACGGCCAGACAACATAGCAATACGCGTGGTCGGTTCGATATGCGGCTCCACCGTCGCCGGTTGCCCGGCGCACATCAAAGGATTGGGATGAACATGGCCTTCCTCGGCCATGATTGGCGCATCATGATAGCCGGCCCGGCGCATGGCGTAGACAGTCGCAGCGGCTTGTTCAGGGGCGACCAGAAAGTCAATATCGCGCAACATCCGGTCGGCGCGGCCCGGACCGTCTTCAAACAGCCAGCATGCGCCTTTGAGCAGAACCGCCTCGATCCCGGCATTGGCCAGCACGTCACCCAGCATCAAACATTGGGTGCGTACGGCTTCATTCTGCTTCTCATTTGATTCCAGAATATGATCGAGATAGGCGGCAACCTCGCCGGGCAAAGCCGGGTGTTCACCCGTTTCCATCAAGGCGGTCGTCAGAGCGGGAGCGCAAAGTTCGCTATTGGCGCGCGCAATACTCCCCATCCAGTCGATAGCGCTTTCAGACAGGTC
>Ga0209573_1001915_pt1 | contig 29080 bp, 31 predicted proteins | sample TNRBio252014_DNA_FD_185870 | JGI IMG/M metagenome (GOLD analysis project Ga0209573, IMG submission 185870) | Wastewater treatment Type I Accumulibacter community from EBPR Bioreactor in Madison, WI, USA - TNR Reactor_6/25/2014_ DNA (SPAdes)... | ecosystem: Engineered > Bioreactor > EBPR >...
GTTGTGCGCCCTGCTGAACATCGCCCCGGAAGGCTTGATTTGCGCTTTTTCCTGCCCGCGAACCGACGAAGCGCCGCGCGTGATCGCCGCCGCTGGCCGTTATCGCGCGCTGATCCACCGCCCCTTGCACGAACTACCCGATGCGGAAGCGCGCGGCGCTCTACAGCGCTGCCTGTCGCGTAAGCAACACGCCTTCGCGCGTGGCGCCTGCTTGTATTTCGACGTCAACGAGACCAGCGGCATCGCGGCCTACGTCAACCTGGCGCGCGAACTCGACCCGGTCGACCGCGATCTTATCGAGGTCTTCTGCGCCAACATGTCGGTCGGCTTTGAGAATGTTCTGTTGCACGACCGGCTCTTTGATTTTGCCTACCACGATCAACTGCTGCACTTGCCCAACCGCAACCGGTTCATTCAACTCATCGACGAGAAGCGCGCTGACCCTCGCATGACGCTGGCGCTGGTGGACCTCGACGACTTCGCCGAGATGAATACCGTGCTCGATCATCGTTTTGGCGATCAGGTCCTGCACGCCGTGGCGACCCGACTGGCGCAATCATTTGGACCCCCCGTAATTCTGGCCCGCGTCTCGGGCGACATCTTTGGACTGCTTGGGCCACCGGACAAAATCAACCCGCGCGGCATCGGTCAGGCTTTTTTCGACCCCTTCTCGGTTCAAGGCGAAGCGATACGGGTCTCGGCCACCAGCAGCCTCATCCGGCTGAATCGCGATTCACCGGCGACGGGAGGGGAACTGCTCAAGGACGCCAGCATCGCGTTGAAACAGGCCAAACTGTTGAATCGCGGCCGGGCGGAGTATTTCTCGGCGGATCTCAGCCTGACGGCGCGCGAGCGCATCCACATGCTGACCAACCTGCGCGCCGCCTTCTCCGCCGAGCGGCTATTCCTTGCCTTCCAGCCGCAGATCGAACTGGCCAGCGGCAAAGTCGTGGGCGCGGAGGCGCTGCTGCGCTGGAAAACCGAGGACGGGCAATTCGTGCCCCCGGATCGGTTCATTCCGCTGGCCGAGCAGTCGGGTTTGATTGTTCACATCGGGGAGTGGGTGCTCCGCACCGCCTGCCATCGGCTAAAACGCCTGAATAGGTTGGGATACGCCGACTTTCGCATGGCGATCAATATCTCTCATGTCCAGTTTCGCGAGCCCGACTTTGTCGCCTTGCTCGGTCGCGTACTCAGCGATTGCCAGATCAGGGCCGAACAGGTCGAGCTGGAACTGACCGAATCCGTGGCGATGGGGCATCTCGACTCGGTCATCGCCAAGCTGGCCGAAATCCGGCGCATGGGCGTCTCGATCGCCCTCGACGACTTTGGCACCGGCTACTCGTCGCTGAGCGTACTCAAGCAGCTCGACGTGGACCGTCTGAAGATCGACCGCGCTTTTGTGCGGGAGATCGGCCAGTCCGGCGACGCGAGCGGCATCGCGACGCTCGTCGTGGCCCTGGGGCGTCAGCTTAACCTCGGCACCATCGCCGAAGGGGTGGAAACCGAGGAACAACGCACCTGCTTGCAAGCGCTGGGTTGTCGGGAGGGGCAGGGCTATCTATTTGCCAGCCCCCTGCCGGCTGCGCAACTGGAAGCCTGGCTGGCCACCCATTGAGGCCCGTCATACACCCGCTTCGAGTCGCATTCAGACAAGCATCGGCCCCCTTTCCCAATCCCTGCCAAACATTAACGATGCGCTGGGGAGTGCGATCCCTTGAATCCCGATACCCATCCTCCCGACCACGCCCGTCAAACCGCCCGCCGCAAGGCTGGCTACGAGCGCAAGCAGGCCCGCGCCACTCGCGAGAAAGGTCTGTTGATGGTGTTCACCGGTCCCGGCAAGGGGAAGACCACCGCCGCGTTCGGCATGGCGCTGCGCGCCGTCGGGCACGGAATGCGGGTGGGCGTGGCGCAGTTCATTAAGGGCGGGCGGGACAGCGCCGAGTGCGTGGTGCTGAGCCGGTTCGAGAACGTGGATTTTCGGACCATTGGCGACGGTTTCACTTGGCTGACCCAGGATCGGGAGCAGGATATCGCCACGGCGGAACGCGCCTGGGCCGAGGCGGAGCGGATGATCGGCGATCCCCGCTACGATCTGGTGATCCTGGACGAACTCAACATCGTTCTGAACTACGGTTATCTCGATTTGGCGGGGGTGCTGGCGACGTTCTCCAACCGGCGACCGGAGCTGCATATCGCGGTCACCGGGCGCAACGCCCCGGATGGGTTAGTGAAATTGGCTGATCTGGTCAGCGAGATTCGCGCCATCAAGCATCCCTACCGGGAGCAGGGCGTAAAGGCGCAAAAGGGGATTGAGTTTTGATGGACAGGTATTGTATCTGCGACAGGTGACTATCGCGCTGAAGGCCAGCAACGCCACCGAGGCATTCAAAATGCGGTCAATAGTTAGACAAATCAGATACAAAAATCTTTGATTTTCGTAAAATAAGTCGAATATAATTATACATTAAATTTACAAAGCACCCAGATCCTCTTGGATCAAGAGTCTGCCACCTATCCGTTCAATCGTACCCGCGGCTCTGGCGGGGAGCGCCTGAATCCATCCGCCAGGAAGGGCTGCCCTCGATCCCATCCCTGGGTTCTGGATGCCGGCCATCCACGTCGATAGGACCGACGATCTTGCTCCATGGGGCATGACGGATCGGTGGTAAGGAATAATGGCCCCAAATCGCGAGGTGGTTCCGATGTCGCGTCTTCTGCCTTGGCTGTTTTTACTGATGTTGTCGTTGCGCCCGGCGGTGGCTGGCGATTGTCCGGCCAGCCTCGATTTTCGGGCGCGGCCCCTAGCCAGCGACCGCGCCGAATCCCTGTGCCAGCGCTACGCCGGCAAGGTGCTGTTGGTAGTCAACACAGCCAGCCGGTGCGGATTTACCCCGCAGTACGAGGGGCTGGAAACTCTGTACCGCCATTACCGCGATCGGGGGTTGGTGGTGCTGGGGTTCCCGTCCAACGATTTTGCCCAGGAGCCGGACGAGGAAGAGAAGATTCAGAATTTCTGCCAAGCGAGCTACGGGGTCGGGTTCCCGATGTTTCAGAAGATCAAGGTATCGGGTCCGGACGCGCATCCGTTCTACCGGCAACTGGCGGCGCAGGGCGGCGGCTATCCGGAATGGAATTTTTACAAGTATCTGGTGGATCGCAAGGGTGCGGTGATCGCCCGGTTTCCGTCCCAAACCCGCCCGGATGACCCGGAACTGATCGCCACTATCGAGCGATTGCTAGAAGGGGATGGGCGATGACGTCGATGAATTCCAAGGAAGCTTCGGGTGCGATGGCGGCCCCGATTCCGTCCGCCGCGCTGTGGCTGGGCGGGACCGGGCTGATTCCCTTCATCGCCCCCGTCGTCGCGTTGTGGCTGGGCTCGCCCGCCTGGCGGGAGCCGGCCTGGGCGGTGCTGCACGGTTACGCCGCCATCATTCTCGGCTTCCTCGGCGCCATTCACTGGGGCGCTGCGCTGCGCGAGAGCGATACGAGGCGGTTGTGGCAGGCGATGGGCTGGAGCGTGGTTCCGGCGCTGCTGGCCTGGGTGACGTTGATGTTGCCGCATCGGCATGGTGTGGCGCTGCTATTGCTCGGTTTCGCCGCGCAGTATCTGATGGACCGGCGGGCGGTGGCGATGGGCTGGCTGCCTGCGTGGTATGGTCGGTTGCGGCGGGCGCTGACGGCGGGGGTGGTGGCCTGTCTGGCGCTGGCGCTAGCGTCGGGGGTCTGAGTGGGGGAGAGCGTATGCGGATCGCTGAATCTGCGAGTTGAATCGTCGTGCGACAGGATGGATTTTCGCGGCACGGGCCATCCGCCACAAGATCATCCCTGGAATGCGTGCCCACAACGGCGCCGAGCCGGATTTGCTCGCCACCGAAGACGGTTTCACCGTCCGACCGTGGGGCGGGGCCAAGGTAGGGGACGGGCTTCAGCGCGGCCATTCATGCACCGGCCTTCCGCTCCGCTGCCGTTCCAGATACGCTAGGGTCAGTTCGCTCAGGTCCGATCCATGGCGGGCGAGAAAGCGCCACTGCCAGTCGGCGCCGGTGCGGCCGCTCTCGACCCGCGCGGCGATCAGGTCCAGATAATCCGCTATGTCCGCCGCGTGGATGTCCAGCGCCCGCAGCCCGCGCCGGGCCAGCGGCAACAACTCCTCCAACAGCAGCCGCCGCAGCGGCAGCCGCTGGCCGTTCAGCCACATCACCTCAGCTCGCAGCCCGTCCCGCGCCGCCGCGTAGAAATTGGCCCGGCAATGGGCGAATTCCAGCGTCGCGCTCAACGGCGGCGTCGCTCGCGCCAATTCGTGAACCAGCCCGTAATACAGCGCCGCGTTAGCGATGGTGTCGGGAATGCTGGGGCCGGCGGGCATCACCCGATGCTCGATGCGCAGATGGGGCGTCCCGTCGGCCTCAAAGCCCAGCAACGGCCGGTTCCAGCGCCAGATGGTGCCGTTGTGCAGGCGCAGGTGCGGCAACCGTTCGTCGGCTTCCGCGCTCAAATCCACCGGCAGCAGCGGCGGGTAATGGGCCTGATTTTCCGTGAACAGTTCCAGCAGCGAATCCCGAACATAGCCGCCGCCGAAGGTGACCCGCCGGTGGCTCGGGTCGTTGGCGCGCGCGCCGCCGGCCAGGGCCACGCCCTGCTCGAACAGTGGAATGCGGGTTTCCTGCCACAGCGCCTTGCCAAACAGCAGCGGTGAATTGGCGGCGACCGCCACCATCGGCGCCGACAGCGCCAGCGCGGCATTGAAGAACGCCGCCGCGTTGTGGGGCGTGACCTGCAAATGGGTCTGGAACGAAGTGGTGGCAGCCTCCAGCATCACGTCGGGGTGGGTCAGACACAGGGTTTCGACGCCGTGAATGGCCAACGTCATCGGCTGGCCGCGCCGCCGCGACAGAATCTGATCGTTGATGGCCCGGTAACGCTGCTGGTCCGACATGTGATCCGGACTTAGGTCCTGGACCCGCAGAGTCGGCAGGATGCCGATCAGGACCACCGCCATGTCCAGTTCGGCGGCCACCCGCTGGCAGCGTCGCCACAGGGTTTCGAGATTGGCGTGCATCCGCCGTAAGGCGTCATCGCGCAGGGGCAGGGGCGGGGTATTAAGTTCGATGTTGAACACGCTCAGTTCCGGCACCACCAGCGGATCGGCCAGCCGCTCCAGAAAAACCCGGTTGAGCGGCGCGGGCTGACCCTGGCGATCCACCAGCCACGCTTCGATCTCGAAACCGGCGACGCCGCCCGTCGGCGCGAACCGCCCGGCGCGGAACCAGTCGCCCAGGATGGCGGTTTCCTGGCGCAGTCGCGTCCGGAATCGGCGGAAATCCTGGCGGGTAAAGGTCGAGCGGGAAATTTCCTGGCCCATGCGCGGTGTCTCCGGATGACGGGGTGCCTGGGCAAACTATAGCCGGCCGCGCTCGTCGCGGAAGGCGAAACCTCGCAGTGGAATGTCCAGATTCCGGGTCAGGGCAATGGCCTGAAACCGGTCGCCCATTTCGCCGGGCAGGGTCAGCAGCTTGACCTGACGCGCCTGCTCCAGATAGTGAACGCTCCCAGCGGCGTCCGTCTCGGCCAGCAATTCCATCAGGCCACAGCCGAACAGGAAATGGTTCTGGCTGGCGTAACCCGCGACCTCCAGTCCGGCGGCGAGGGCGGCGTCGGCCACGGCGGTGAAATCCACGCTGGCGGTAATGTCCTGCAAACCCGGCAAAATCAGCGGATCGGCGTGAGCCCGGTGGCGGTAGTGACAGAGCAGGGCGCCATCGGCGCGTTCGGGGTGGTAATACGCGCGGCGCGGATAGCCGTAGTCCACGAACAGCAGCGCGCCCGCCGCCAGCGGTTCGGCGATGGCTCGCAGCCAGTCTTCGAGGTAGGGAACGTATTCGGAGCAGTAGCCCTCCGGCAGGCGCCAACCCAGATCGGCCTCGATCCGGGCGACCGCGGTGGTCACCGCCGGATCTTCCTCGCCCTCGGCCCAAGCCAAACTGGTTTCGTTCCAGACGACCGTCAGTCGGCGCGGGCCGTGCGCGGTGACGCGAAAGCGTTCGACCGGCAGCGCGTCCAGCACTTCGTTGCCGAGCACGACGCCGCGAAAACCCGGCCCCGGCGGCGCATCCAGCCAAACTGCCCGGCCCAGCAACTCGGGAACCCGGTCGGCCAGGGTTTGGCGCTGGCGCTGGCGCAGCTCGCCGCTCGGCTCCAGGATGGCGTAGCGTCGCGGCAGGGCGTTCAGGGCGCGCAGTTCCAGCAGGATATCGGCGGCCATGACGCCCGTGCCGGCGCCGAGCTCGAGGATTTCGCCGCCGCCGAGCGCGTGCAGGATTTCCTGGCACTGGCGAGCCAGGCAGCGCGAGAACAGAGGCGACAGTTCCGGCGCGGTGACGAAATCGCCGCCGGGACCGAACTTGCGGGCGCCGGCGCGGTAATAGCCGAGGCCGGGCGCGTACAGGGCCAGATCCATGAACCGGGCAAAGGAAATAGCCCCGCCGGCATCGGCGATGGCGGCGCGAAGATGGTCGAGCAACCGGGCGCCGTGCGCGGCGGCGGCGGAATCGGGCGCGGGCAGGGTGTTGAACGGATCGATGGGCATGACCATGGGAGGCGCGAAGTGGGCTGGGATCGGTGGGGAACGGGATGGCGTTTTACCACGATCGCCGTCGGACTGTCCGTTGCTTTGATAGTGCTGTTCGTGGATACAACCTGCGCCGCAAATCCGTTAGAATAGTCAAAGTTTAGTTTTATCCTCCCCTTGCCTGCTCAGGTTTACCGCCGCGTCTAATGAAAGCGCCACTGATCGCCCTGCCGTTGCTTCTGTTTCTGTTCGCCTTGGTTCCGGCCCAGGCGCAACCCGGTTCCGCCACGCAACCCTCGGCTGCCGCCTACGTTAGCGATACCGTGGAAATACCGTTGCGCGCGGGCGCTTCCAACCGTCACCGGGTGATTGGCGCGGCGCGGAGCGGTTCTCTGGTCGAGGTGCTGAAGGTGGATGCGGCCAAGGGCTATACCCAGATCCGCACCCCCGCCGGAACGAGAGGTTGGCTGTCCAGCGATCAGCTTAGCCCCACGCCCAGCAGTCAGGAGCAACTGGCCGAAACGCGCCAGGAACTGGAACGGTTGAAGGCGCGGCACCTCGAACTCCAGCAACATATTGACAGCGTGGTCAGCAAACCCGACGCCGACGCCAAAAGCTATCCCCAGCTTTACGAGGAGGCTGTGCGTCTGCGCCAGCAACTGGCGCATTATCGCAAGGTAGCGGCCGACACCGTGGCGATCGACGAGCGCAATAAGACCTTACAGGAGCAGGCAGTGACCCTGGAGCAGGAACTGCAAATCATTCAGCAGGAAAACCGGGCGTTGCGCAACGACAACGACAGCATTCGATTCCTGATGGGGGTGATGATTCTGGGCGCTTGCCTGTTGGTGGCGGTGATGATGCCGCGCATCCGGGAACAGAAGCGGGCGCAGTGGAGCCGGTTGTAAAGGGGCAAGGGACAGGGGACGGGATTCGTCGTCTTTCGTCCCTAGCCGGCGCTCTCCAGTTCCAGCACCACGGGGGTCAGCGTGGTCCGCGCCTGATCGAAGGTCGCCCACAGTTCGGCGAAGGTCAGGCCCAGCAGGGGATGATGGCGGTCGCCGGCCACCTCGGCTAGCGGCTTTAGCACGAAGGCGTGATAAAGAATCTCAGCGCGGGGAATGCGCAACCCATCCTCGCGCAGGACCAGATCATCGTAGAGCAGCAAATCCAGATCCAGCGCCCGTGATCCAAGGTTTGGACTGTCGCCGCGATGGCGATAGGTCCGCTCGATAGTTTGCAGCGCGGCGGCCACGGCCCGCACCGGCAGATCGGTCTCGAACCCGGCTGCCAGGTTAAGGAAGTCGGCGCCGATGAAACCGACCGCTGGGTTGGCGTAAACCGTGGAGACAGCGAGCAGGCCGAACCGGCGCCGCAGGGCGGCCAAGCCGGAGCGGATATGGCGTTCGGGTTCGATGTTGCTGCCGATGCCGACGTAAACGCGGGCCATGGCGTTCAAGCGAGATCGTGGCGGCCGCGTTCGATCGTGACGCCGACCTCGCGGGCCTCGCGTACCGCGCCGGGCTTGCGCACGGTCAGCCGCAGCCAGGGCGCGGCGAATTCCCGCAACACGAGATCGGCCATGCGCTCGCCCAGGGTTTCGACCAACTGGCAGTCGCTGGCGGCGGCAAACTCGACAAGCCGTTGCGCCACGGCCTGATAATTCAGGGTATCATCCAGGCAGTCGGTCGCGGCCGCCGGGCGAATGTCGGCGCCCAACTCCAGGTCAAGAAACAGGATCTGGCGATTCTGGCGCTCCAAGGGATAAACGCCGATGAGGGTTTCGACCCGCAGGTCGCGGATGAAAATGATGTCCATGACGGGGCTCCGCGCGGTGACTTAATCTTAATGCAAAATTGCCGTCCCGGTTCCAGCCGGCCCTTGCGCTGGTATTCCAATGGGCGTGATATACTGAAATCAGGCCGCACGACGCTTTGGGCGTTTGGCTCGGGGACCCGGTGACGGGAGACATCGAGCAGTGCGGCGGTTTTATTTCGGCCGCAATCGGTTGGCAGCACATCCCATGCTCGTAACCTCGTTGTTTGTCGTTTTCGGCTATCTGGCCGGTTCCATTTCCACCGCGATTCTCGTCTGCCGGGCGATGGGTTTGCCCGATCCCCGCTCCGAAGGCTCGCGCAATCCTGGCGCCACCAACGTGTTGCGCTTTGGCGGCAAAAAGGCGGCTGGCATTACCTTGGCCGGCGATTTTCTCAAGGGTTTATTGCCGGTGCTGCTGGCGCGGTGGGCCGGCCTGGACGAGACCGGATTGGCTCTGACCGCGCTGGCGGCGTTCCTGGGACATCTGTATCCGGTATTCTTTGGCTTCGAGGGCGGCAAAGGGGTGGCGACCGCCCTTGGCGTCATCCTCGGCCTGTCCTGGCCGGTGGCGCTGGCGGCGCTGGCGACTTGGCTGTTCATGGCCTTCGTGGTGCGCATTTCCTCGCTGGCGGCGTTGACCGCCGCCGCGCTGACCCCGGTGTTCGCCTGGGGATTCGGGATGAGGGGCGTTCCGTTCGCCGCCGTGCTGTTGATGGTGGTACTGTTGTTCTGGCGGCACCGCTCCAATATCCGGAATTTGCTGGCCGGCGCCGAGGACCAGATTGGGACGGATCGGCCGGAGGGTTGAACAGTCGGACGCGAGAGGGTCAAACCAGCGCCCGGCCCCGTTCCTGAAATTCCGCCAGCGCCCGTTGAAACCGTCGATACAGCCGCTCCGGCGTCCGATCCTGGAACAGCGCGTCCAGGGCTGCGAACTTGGCCCGTTGCGCCTCGAAACCGCGCTGGGTGAAACTGCTCGTCGGATGACCCTTGGCCATCAGCCGGTTCATGTCGGTGAGATTGGACGTCTTGTCGGCGCAGGACAGCGCCAGAATCATCGGGTCGTTCAGCGCCGCCAGTCGTTCGCGGTAGTGTTGCTGGCGGTCTTCCCAGCTCTGGTTTTTGTCGGTTTCCGACACGTCCGCCACCAGTGCCGCCACCCGCGCGTTGCCGATGGCCTCCGCCAACGCGGTCTCGTCGTAGCCGCAGTCCTCGATGATGTCGTGCAGGTAGGCGGCGGCCACCGATTCCGCGTCGCGGATACCGCCCTCCATCAGCAGCCAAGCCACCTCGGCCAGATGTAGGAAATAGGCGGGACGATCCTCGCCGGGCGGGGCCTTGCGGCGATGGTTGCGCTGGCGATGGGCGTATTCCGCCAACCGCATCGCGTTCGGGACCAGGGAGTCGTCGGGGTTGTTCACCAAGTGGCCTCATGATGGTTTGGGAAAAATTGTCGATGAACCGCGTGGTCATCTGCTGATCGAAATCCTTTATAATTTTTCGTTCAATTTTCCCCGTTACACCACAGGATAACCAAGGTCGTGAATAAAAATTCCAGTTACAGCCGCGAGGAACTGCTCGCCTGCGCCCGTGGCGAGCTGTTCGGCCCTGGCAACGCCCAGTTGCCGTTGCCGAACATGCTGATGATGGATCGCATCGTTCATATTGGTTCCGAGGGAGGCCAGTATGGCAAGGGCGAGATCATTGCGGAACTGGATATTCATCCCGATCTGTGGTTTTTCCAGTGTCATTTCGTGGGCGATCCAGTGATGCCGGGCTGCCTGGGGCTGGATGCCATGTGGCAACTGGTCGGGTTTTTCCTGGGCTGGATGGGCGGCCAGGGGCGAGGACGGGCGCTGGGTTGCGGCGAGGTCAAGTTTACTGGCCAAGTGCGCCCGGAAGCCAGAAAACTCACCTATCACATTCACATGAAGCGGGTCATCCTGCGCAAACTGGTCATGGGCATCGCCGACGCCAACCTGGAGGTGGATGGCCGGACCATTTACACCGGCAAGGATTTGCGAGTCGGATTGTTCACCTCGACCGACGGCTTTTGAGGGTAGCGACGATGAGACGGGTAGTGATTACCGGTATCGGTATCGTGTCCAGCATCGGTAACGACCGCTGGGAAGTACTGGAATCGCTGCGGCAGGGTCGCAGCGGCCTGGAATTCGCGGAGGACTACAAGACCATGGGCCTGCGCTCCCATGTGCGCGGGCCGCTGCGGGTGGATCTGGCGGCGCAGATCGACCGCAAGATTCTGCGGTTCATGGGCGACGCCGCCGCCTTCACCTATATCGCCCTGCGCGAGGCCATCGCCGACGCCCGGTTGCCAGAGGAGATGGTTTCGGACCCGCGCACCGGGCTGATCGCCGGCACCGGCGGCGGCAGCCCCCAGAACATGGTCGAGGCTGCCGATCTGCTGCGCAACAAGGGCCTGAAACGGGTTGGGCCCTACATGGTGCCGCGCACCATGAGCAGCACGACCACGGCCTGTCTGGCGACGCCGTTCAAGATCAAGGGCGTCAACTACAGCATCGGCTCCGCCTGCGCCACCGGCGCGCATTGCATCGGCCACGGCGGCGAGCTGATTCAGTGGGGCAAACAGGACATCGTGTTCGCCGGCGGCGGCGAGGAAGTGCATTGGAGCCTGACCCATCTGTTCGACGCCATGGGCGCGCTATCCACCAAGTACAACGCCACGCCGCAAACCGCCTCGCGGCCCTACGACGCCAACCGCGACGGGTTCGTGATCTCGGGCGGCGGCGGGATCGTGGTGCTGGAGGAATTGGAACACGCCCGCCGGCGCGGCGCGCGGATTTACGCCGAACTGATCGGCTACGGCGCGACTTCCGATGGTTACGACATGGTGCAGCCGTCCGGCGAGGGCGCGTTGCGCTGCATAAAGCAGGCGCTGGAAAGCGCGAGCGAACCGGTGGACTACATCAACACCCACGGCACCAGTACGCCGGCGGGCGACATCCGGGAACTGGAGGCGATTCGCGAGCTGTTCGGCGCGCGGATTCCGCCGATCAGTTCCACCAAGTCGCTGACCGGCCACGCGCTGGGCGCGGCGGGCGTCCACGAGGCCATCTATTCGCTGCTGATGATGGACAACCGCTTCATCGCCGCCTCGGCCAACATCGAAACCCTCGACCCGGCGGCGGAGGGCTTCCCTATCGTGCGCGAGCGGGTGGACGACGCCGACCTGAAGGTGGTGATGTCCAACAGCTTCGGCTTTGGCGGCACCAACGCCACGCTGGTGTTCCGGCGGCTCGAAGGCTAGCCCCTATCGCCTAGTCCGCCAACAGCCAGCCGCGCACCACCGCAATTTGATCGTCGGCCATCAGCGCCGGAGCGTGGCCCATGCCGGGGAATTCGATCAATTTCGCCTTGGGGCCACGCTCGGTCATGGCGATGGCGTCCGGATGATCCAACACGTCGGAATAGACCCCGCGCAGCGCCAGGGTCGGACAGCGGATGGCGTCCCAGACTGGCCACAGGTCGATGTCCTTCGGTTCCATGGTCTTGAAACTCTCCGCGATGCCCGGGTCATAGCCTGCGGTGTAACGTCCATCTTCCAGTTGCCGGGAACTGTGAACCAGCATGTGCCGCCACTGTTCGTCCGTCAGCTTGCCGAAGACGGCGGCGTAGACGCGCAACGCGCGATCCATGGCATCGAGGGTGTCCCAGACGACCACCCGCCCCACATAGTCGGCGACCCGTTTCAACCCGGCGGCGGGGATGCGCGGTCCGACGTCGTTGACCACCAGCTTGTGGATCGGCGAACCTGGATAGCTGGCCAGGAACATGCCGATCAGGCCGCCCATCGAGGTGCCGACCCAGTCGATCTGCTCGGCGTCGATCCGCGCCAGCAGCATGGCCATGTCGTTGACGTAGAGCGGATAGCTGTAGTCCGTCTTGTCCTCCAGCCAGTCGCTCTGGCCGCGCCCGACCACGTCCGGGCAGATCACCCGATAGTCCTGCTCCAGCGCGGCGGCGAGGAAGTCGAAGTCGCGCGCAGTGCGGGTCAACCCGTGAACGCAGATCAACACCTTGGGATTGGCGGGGTCGCCCCATTCGGTGTAGTGAACCCGGTGAAAGCCGTGGGGACCGAGCGCGCGATAGGTGCGGGACGTCATGGCCATGAATGGATTGCTCCCTGATAGCGTCTCCCTGCCCGGTTGAAGGGGAGGGTTGGGGTGGAGAATGCCGGTATCGCTGCATTATCGGGCAAGCGCGGCAGGGTGGCTATAATAGTCCCCATCGATCATCGGGAGAGAAGGCTGGCATGGCCATACTGCATTACACCGAAAGCGGCCTGGGCGAGCCGCTGATCCTGCTGCACAGCGGTGGGATGAGCGGGGCGGAATGGAGGCCACAAATCCCATTGTTTGCTCGCAACTTCCGGGTCATCGTCCCGGATCATCTCGGCCATGGTCGCAGCCCGATGGTGGCCGAGCGATTGACCGTCGCCGATATGGGCCGCGCGGCGCTGGACCTGCTGGACCAATTGGAATTGCCGGCGGCGCATCTGGTGGGGTCCTCGCTCGGCGGAGCAGTGGCGCTGTGGTTGACCCTCCATCATCCTGAACGGGTGAACAAACTGGTGCTGTACCGGGTCGGTTACCGCAAGGACGAGGACACCCACGCCGGCACCCGCGACATGGCCGATCCGGCCTACTGGCGCGGCGTCGGCATGCACAAGTGGCTGAGCGATATCCACCACCCCCAGGGCGGGCCAGATGCCTGGGAGGAAGTGATCGGCCGGGTATCGGAGGCGCTGGAACCTGCGACGACCGATCATTCGCACGATCTGGAAATTCTGGATCGCATCGACCAGCCGACCCTGATCGTGGTGGGCGACCGCGATCCGGTGGCGCCGCTGGATCAGATTCTGGAGATGTTCGGGGCAATTCCCAACTGTGGACTCTGGGTCATGCCTTACGCGACCCATGTGACCGCCACCAACACGTGGCGGGCGGAGTCGTTTGCGCTGGAAGTGACGCGGTTTTTGCAGCGGCGAAGATAACGAAGCGGAGAGAGTGTGGCGATGATCCGGATACTGAAGGTTCTGACGTTGGCGGCGACGGTGCTGAGCGTGGCCGCGCCGGTTCGGGCGGGCCAGTACGACGCCGTGTTCGGCGATGTCCAGCGGATGCTGGGCCAGGCGGCGAAGAACGACGAAGCGGGCTTGAACGCGATCCGGCAACAACTGGAGAATCTTGCCAAGCCGGCCCACCGGAACGCGAAGGAAGCTCGCGCCCTGAATCAGCAGGGGCTGGACGCGCTCAAGCGGAACGATTACCAGGCCGCCGTGACCGCGTTCCAGAAGGCCCAGGAAACGGATCCGGCCGATGTCGAAGTGGCGGGCAATCTCGGCTACGCCAACCTGAAGCTCGGCCAGTTCAGGCGCGCGGAACATCAATTGACCTATGCGATTTCGCTGGCGCCGGGACGGTCCTCGTCCTGGTTCAACCTCGGCCAAGTGTACGGAGCGCTCGGCGAGATCGAAAAGGCGGCCGGGGCATTTGCTGCGGCTTACCGCTTTTCCCAGAATCCGTCCAAAACTTTGGAGTTCATGCGGCAGGCGCTGACGGCGCCGGAGAACAACGAAACCACCCGCGCCGCGTTGAAACGGACGCTGGATTTATCGAAGTTACCGTAGGGTTGATCTTGTCGCTACCCCCGATGCCCGATCGGTACCAGCAACACCGGCACGGTGGCTTTCATGGTGACCTTGTGCGCCACCGATCCCAACACCGCCTCGCCGATGGCGGAATGTCCGTGCGAGCCGAGGACGATCAATTCCGCGTCGATCCGCCGGGCCTGCTCCAAAATGACGCGGGCGGGTGGCCCCTCGATGATCTCGATATCGGCGATGGGATTTTCAGCTTGACCTTCCAGCGCCTCCAGGCAATACGTATCCAGCCGTTGCCGCAGGGCCTGATGGACGCTGGCGTAAACTTCGGTTTCATGAGCCTGGCGCGTTTCCTCGGGAACGGTGGCGTTAATCCAGAACTGGGCGAAATCACTCGGCGGCTCGATGACGTGGAGGATGTGCAACCGAGCGCCGAAGCAGCGCGCCAAGCCAGCGGCGTGCCGCAACACGTCCGGGCCGCGCGGGCCGAGATCGGTGGCGCACAGGAGGGCGCGAATGGCGTAGTCCATGATGTCCTCATCTCAAGGCATTGAGTTTTCGTGGGAGCCGGTTTGCCGGCGATTGAACGGGTCACGGCCTGCGAGCGGGTTCCCAGGAACCAGGATTGGGTAAGCTCGCCGTCGCCGTCGCCTCAATAGGGTTCCTCCAGAAACGAGCGGATAAATTCAGCCACCGCCGACTTGCCCCGAAAAATCCCGTAATGTCCCTCGCACAGAACGTCGGCCTCCAACGCCAGCAGCCGTTCCAGCGAAGCCCGGTAATCGGTTCGGTTCGAGCGCAGCCGGAGGTCCAGCGGCCCATGCACGTCTTGGCCGAACAGTACGGTTTGACTTTCGGATTCGGTCAAGTAGGCCACTGAGCCGGGGGAATGGCCGGGGATGTGCAGGGCGGTAATGGATCGCGCGCCCAGCGGCAGCGTCTCCTGCGCGCCGCGCAGCCGGCGGTCCACCGGGCAGGGATAGAGCTTGGCGCCATACCAACTGGCCGCCGTGACCTCGTTGTCGCCGCGCTCCAGAAAATCGGCGTCCAGTTCGTGAGCGACGACCGGACAACTCAGCTTCTCGCGCAGGTCACGGGCGCCGCCGGTGTGATCGTAGTGGCAGTGGGTGAGCAACAGGTATTCGATGTGCTCGGGGCGTACCCCGAGGGTCGCGAGGTGGTCGAGCAACCGCCTCTGGCCGCGACCGGCGCCGGCGTCCACCAGCGCGGCGTGACCATCGAAGTTGACGAGGTAGATAGCGGCATCCTCGGGGGCGGTCAAACCTTGACCGCCCACCTGGAAGATTTCGCGGGTGATGGTGATCGGTTGCGCCACGAGGGTTCCGTCCTTAATTGTTGCATCGATGTGAGGGCTTGCCGCGAGGGTCCGCCCGCGTTCAGGGCGGTGCGGCGAATTCCGCCGACCGCACCGCGCGGGCCAGTTTGTCGAGGACGCCGTTGACGTAGCGGTGGCCCTGCTCGGCGCCGAACACCTTGGCCAGTTCCACCGCCTCGTTGAGGACGATCCGGTAGGCGAGGTTCGGGTGCTGCATCAGTTCGTAGCCGCCAATCCGTAAAATGGCGCGCTCCACCGGGTCCACCTGCGCCAGTGGCCGATCCAGGAACGGGTCCAGCGCGGCGTCGATTTCCGCCGCTCGCGCCGGAATCTGCTGTATCAGTTCCCAGAAGTAGTCGGGGTCGGCCTTGCGCAAATCCTCGTCGGCCAGAAACTGGGCCGCGATTCGGCTGGGCTCCTGTCCGGTTATCTGCCACTCGTATAATGCCTGCGCGGCGCAGCGCCGCGCCCAACTGCGCTTGCCTTGCTGGGGTTTGCGAATCGGATCGGCCACGGCTCACGCTTCCAGCCGGCGCAGCAGGCTGACCATTTCCAGCACCGACAGCGCCGCCTCGGCGCCCTTGTTGCCCGCCTTGGTTCCCGCCCGCTCCACCGCTTGGTCGATGGTGTCCACGGTCAGCACCCCGAAGCCGACTGGAATATCATATTCCAGCGCCACGCTGGCCAGTCCCTTGACGCATTCGCCGGCGACGTATTCGAAATGCGGGGTGCCGCCGCGAATCACCGCGCCCAAGGCGACGATGCCGTCGTAGCGCTCGCTGGCGGCCAGTCGTTGCGCGGCCAGCGGCAGTTCGAAGGAGCCGGGCGTCCAGATCAGATCGATGCTGGTCTCGGGCACGCCATGCCGGCGCAGGGTGTCCACCGCGCCGTCGATCAGGTTCTGCACGATGAAGCTGTTGAACCGCGCCGCCGCCAGGGCGAAGCGGGCGTCCTGGGGTGGGGTGAAATCGCCTTCGATGGTGGTGATGTGGTGCATGGGGGATTCCACGACGGGTAGGGATAAGGGAGATTCAGGAAACATATTCGACGACTTCCAGATTGAAGCCGGACAGGCCGGTGAGGCGCTTGGGCGCGCCCAGCACCCGCATGCGCCGCACCCCGATGTCGAGCAGGATTTGCGCGCCGATGCCGTAGGTGCGCAATTCCGCGGACTGGTCGGTGGGACGCGGCGCCTCGGTCGAGCCGAACTGGTAGCCGCGCATCCGCCGAATCAGGGCCGCTGATTCCTCGGATCGGCTCAGAAACACCAGCACCCCGGCCGACTCCCGCGCCACCCGTTGCAGGGCATCGCGCAGCGGCCAGCCGCTGTCGGGCACACGCAAAGCCAGCAGATCGCTCAACAGATTTTGTACGTGAACCCGCACCAGAACCGGCTCATTGGCGTGAATCTCGCCCTTGACCAAGGCGAAATGCGCTTGCCGTCCGACCGCGTCCTGATAGGTCAGCACCCGGAGCGGGCCAAACTCGGTATTCATCGGCGTATCGGCGACCCGTTCCACCGTCTTTTCATTCTGCATCCGGTAGCGGATCAAATCGGCGATCGTGCCGATCTTGACCCCATGCCGTTCGGCGAAGACTTCCAGATCGGGCCGCCGCGCCATGCCGCCATCCTCGTTAAGGATTTCGACGATCACCGCCGCCGGCTCCAGTCCGGCCAGCCGGGTCAGGTCGCAGCCGGCCTCGGTGTGGCCAGCGCGGGTGAGCACGCCGCCGGGCTGGGCCATCAACGGGAAGATGTGGCCGGGCTGCACCAAATCCTCGGGCTTGGCGTCGGGGCGGACGGCGGTGCGGACCGTATGGGCGCGGTCGTAGGCGGAGATGCCGGTGGTGACGCCTTGAGCAGCTTCGATGGAGACGGTGAAGTTGGTGGAAAAAGGCGTGGCGTTGTCCTGCACCATTAGCGGCAGGCGCAACTGCTGGCAGCGTTCGCGGGTCAGCGTCAGGCAGATCAAACCGCGCCCGTAGCGAGCCATGAAATTGATGTCCTCGGGGCGCACCAGCGGAGCGGCCATCAGCAGGTCGCCTTCGTTTTCCCGGTCCTCGTCGTCCATGACGATGACCATCTTGCCCTGCCGCAGGTCGGCGAGGATTTCGTCAATGCTGTTGAGAGCCATGGTTATTTCCAGAACCCGTGTTCGCGCAGCAATGCCTCGGTGAGACCGCCGCCGCCCGGTTGTGCGGCGCGCTCGCCCAGCAGCAGCCGCTCCAGATAGCGGGCGATCAGGTCCACTTCCAGATTGGCCCGCCGGCCGATTTGGCTATCGGCGAGGGTGGTTTCCGCCAAGGTGTGCGGAACGATGTTGAGTTCGAAGGCTGCGCCGTCCACCCGGTTGACGGTCAGGCTGATCCCGTCCACGCAGATCGAGCCTTTCTCGGCGATGTAGCGGGCCAGTTCGTCGGGGGCCTGGATGCGCAGCCGCCAGGAACGGCCGTCGGGACGCCATTCAGTGACCGTGCCGATGCCGTCCACGTGGCCGCTGACCAGGTGGCCGCCGAGCCGTATGGTCGGGGTCAGCGCCTTTTCCAGGTTGACCTTCATCCCGGGTTTAGCCTCGCCGAGGATAGTGCGTTCCAGAGTCTCGCGCGAGACGTCGGCCCAGAACCCATCGCCGGGCAGCTCGATGGCGGTCAGGCAGACGCCGCTGACGGCGATGCTGTCGCCGAGTTGCACATCGCTCAAATCCAGCTTGCCGGTGGCGATGCGCAGGCGGACATCGCCGCCGCGCGGCTGGAGCGCGGTGATGGTTCCAACCGCGGTGATGATGCCGGTGAACATGGTGGGGGGTCTCGAAGCGATTACAGGAACTTTCAAAAGAGTTTTAGAGCCAGGCAGCTTCCAGATGATTGATTTCTGGAAGTTTTTATATCCTTAACCCGCTATTTCCGTTTCTCGTACACCCTGACGCCGAACAGATTCCAGGATGGCTGCCAGATATTCCTGAATAGCATCGCATATATTTTCCATCGCTTTCCGCTCCGTGCTCCCTTGCGACCAGCAACCAGGCAAGCTGGCACATGAAACGTTGTAACCTTCCTCTGATTTATTGAGGATGATTTTGTATTTCATGTATTTTCTCTCATCGGCTTTAATCTTACCCGCCAATCCTTTCCCACCGCTCTCATTTCCAGGATTTCCAATTCCCACCGCTCCTGCATCCACGTCAATTCCGGCAACCGAAACAGCCCGCGCGCCTTGTCGCCGAGCAGCAGTGGGGCTATGTAGATCACTAGTTCATCCACCAACCCCGCTTGTAGCAAAGCGCCGGCCAAGGTCGAACCACACTCCACATGAACTTCATTGCATTCGCGGCGGGCCAGTTCCGCCATGACGGCGTGCAGATCCAAGCTACTCCCGCCACGCGATACGACGACGATCTCCGCGCCCGCAGTCCGCAGTGGCGCTTGCGCGGCAGGATCGGCAACGGCGGTGAAAATCAGCACTTGGCCGGGCAACCGCAAGGTTTGCGCGGTGGGCGGCGTGCGCAGTTCGGCATCGAGAATCACCCGCAGCGGCTGGCGGGTTGCTTCCGGCAAGCGGACGTTGAGACCGGGATTGTCGGCCAGCACCGTGCCGATGCCGGTCAGAATCGCCGAGGCGCGCGCCCGGAGTCGTTGCACGTCCTGCCGCGCCGCCGCGCCGGTTAGCCATCGACTTTCGCCCGAGGCCAGCGCGGTGCGTCCGTCCAGGCTCATCGCCAGCTTGAGGCGGACGAAGGGCCGGTCCTGGGTCATGCGCTGGATGAAGCCCGGATTTAGCGCCCGCGCTTCCGCTTCCAGCAAGCCGCATTCCACCGTGACGCCGGCGTCGCGCAGGATCATGAAGCCCTTGCCGGCGACTTGGGGATTGGGGTCGGACATGGCCGCCACCAACCGGGCGATCCCGGCATCGAGCAGTGCGTCGGTGCAGGGTGGGGTGCGGCCATGATGACAGCAGGGCTCCAGCGTGACATACGCAGTCGCGCCGCGCGCCCGTTCGCCGGCCGCATCCAGCGCGTTGACCTCGGCGTGGGCCGCGCCGGCGCGCGCGTGCCAGCCTTCGCCGACGACGATGCCATCCTTGACCAGCACGCAACCCACGCGCGGGTTGGGATCGGTGTGGTACAGGCCGCGCCCAGCGAGCGTCAGGGCGCGCGCCATGTAACGATAGTCGTCAGGTCGCCATTCGCTTCCCTCGCCCTCGAGCGGAGAGGGATTGGAGGTGAGGGGAAGGTCAGGCATTACTCGAAATCCGCTGGATCGGGCGACGTGCTCTGCAAGCGTTCGATTTCGAGCCGGAAGGCGTTGACGTCCTGGAAGCTGCGATAAACCGAGGCGAAGCGGACGTAGGCGACCTGATCCAGATCGCGCAGCTCGTCCATGACCCATTCGCCGATGCGCTGGCTGCTCAGTTCCCGCTCGCCGCTGGCGCGGGCGCGATTCTTGATGCGCAGCACGGTTTCCTCGATCCGTTCGGCGCTGACCGGCCGCTTCTCCAGCGCCCGCAGCAGACCGGTGCGCAGCTTTTCCTCCAGGAACGACTCGCGGCGGCCATCGCGTTTCACCACCGGCGGCATCAGCAGTTCCGCCGCTTCGTAGGTGGTGAAGCGGGCATTGCAACGGGGACATTCGCGGCGGCGGCGGACCTTGTCGCCTTCCGCCGACAGTCGCGAATCAATGACCCGGGTATCGGGCGTGCCACAGAACGGACAATGCATTGCCGCCGCCTCGCCTGCCTGGGGGATCAGCCGTACACCGGGAAGCGGGCGCACAGTTCGGCGACCCGAGCTCGCACCCGCTCGATCGCGGCGTCGTTGCCGAGATCGTCGAGGACGTCGCAGATCCAGCCGGTCAATTCCCGGCATTCGCGTTCCTTGAACCCGCGCGTCGTGATCGCCGGCGAGCCGATGCGGATGCCGCTGGTGACGAAGGGCGACTGCGGGTCGTTGGGCACGGCGTTCTTGTTGACGGTAATGTGGGCGCGGCCCAGCGCGGCGTCGGCGGCCTTGCCGGTCAAGCCTTTGTCGATCAGGTCCACCAGGAACAGGTGATTGTCGGTGCCGCCGGAAACGATTTTGTAGCCGCGTTCGACGAACACCCCAGCCATGGCGCGGGCATTGGCGATCACCTGTTTCTGGTACTCGACGAATTCCGGTTGCAGCGCTTCCAGAAGGGCGACCGCCTTGGCGGCGATGACGTGCATCAGCGGGCCGCCCTGAATGCCGGGGAACACCAGCGAGTTGAGCTTCTTCTCGATCTCGGGATTGGATCGGGCCAGGATCAGGCCGCCGCGCGGACCGCGCAGGGTTTTGTGGGTGGTGGTGGTCACCACGTCGGAAACTGGAATTGGATTGGGGTACGCACCCGCCGCCACCAGCCCAGCGACGTGCGCCATGTCCACGACCAAGTAGGCGCCCACCTGATCGGCGATAGCGCGGAAGCGCGGCCAGTCCACCACCCGCGAGTAGGCCGAGAACCCGGCGATGATCATCTTCGGCTTGCACTCCAGCGCCAGCCGCTCGACTTGATCGTAGTCGATCTCGCCGGTGGCTTCGTTCAGGCCGTACTGCACCGCTTGGTACAGCCGGCCGGAGAAGTTGACCTTGGCGCCGTGGGTCAGGTGGCCGCCGTGGGCCAGGCTCATGCCCAGTATGCTGTCGCCCGGCTCTACCAGCGCCATGTAGACGGCGGCGTTGGCCTGCGAGCCGGAATGCGGCTGGACGTTGGCGTAATCGGCCCGGAACAACTGCTTAGCGCGGTCGATGGCCAGTTGCTCGGCGATGTCCACGAACTCGCAGCCGCCGTAATAGCGCTTGCCCGGATAGCCTTCGGCGTACTTGTTGGTCAACACCGAACCCTGGGCTTCGAGCACGCGCGGGCTGGCGTAATTTTCCGAGGCGATCAACTCGATGTGGGCTTCCTGGCGCTGTTGTTCGCCCTGCAGGGCGGCCCACAACTCGTTGTCAAATCCGGCGATCCGCATCTCTCGACTGAACATTCGCGACCTCTGCAAAGGCAAGCGCCCGCTGCGATCGAAGAGAAAGAGCGGGCGAACCGATGGAAAGCGATGAATATTACCTTACTTTGACCGCGAGAGGCAGGCTTTTGATGGCGGGCGGCGCTCCCGTGGGATCGGCGCGGGAACGCCCCCGGATATTGCGAACGGTTCAGCGCATCGGGGTTTCCAGAAAGGAATCGATGACCGCGACCCAGGCCTTGCCCACATTGCGCAGGTCGTAGCCGCCGCCGCCGACGCCGACGATGCGACCCTCGGCGAACTCCTCGGCGATCTCGCACAGGCTGCGGGCGGCGCGGCTGTGGGCGCGGAACGAGTAGTGCAGGTGGGCCAGCGGGTCGCCATCCAGGCCGTCGGCGCCGCAGTTCATGAAGATGAATTGCGGCTCCCACGGGCGCAAGAAGCCCTCGACCTTGTCCCACATCATCATGAAATCGTCGTCGGCGGACAGCGGCAGCAGCGGAATGTTGAGCTTGCGACCCTTGGCCGGACCCTTGCCAACCTCGTGCGGGAAGCCGCTCTGCGGGAAGTTGTAGCGGCCGTCCTCGTGGATGTCGGCGAAGATGACGGTGGGGTCGGATTCGAACGGATAGAACAGGCCATCGCCGTGATGGGCGTCGATGTCCACGTAGGCGATCCGTTCGAGGCCATACTCCTGTTGCAGAATCCGGATGGCCACGCCGACGTCGTTGAACACGCAGAACCCCGAGGCGGTGTCGGGCATGCTGTGGTGCAAGCCGGCGATGGGAACGAAGACGCGCCGGGCCTCGTTGTTCATGACCTTGCGGGTGGCGTCCACGACGGTGCCGACCACGAATGAAGCGTCCTCGAACACGCCCTTGTAGGCTGGGGTGTCGCCATAGTCCAGCAAGCCGTCGCCCGCCTTGGAGAAAGCCTTGACCTTTTCCACGTAGTTGGTGGTGTGGAACAGCTTGAGCTGTTCCTCGGTAGCCATGACCGGTTGCCACATGCGGACCTGATAGTCGAAGTGGCGTCGGTGCATCTCGTCCCAGAAGGCATGGATGCGATTCTCGCCGAACGGGTGATCCTCGAATCCGTAGCGGCCCAATTCTTCGCCGGCATAGACGGCTACCGTTCTGCTTCGCGCCATCACACTCCATCCTCCAGCTTTGGGGTCATCGATTTTTCATTGCATTATCATAGCCCAGTTCCGGGCAAGTTGGGCGGGCGGCGCGGCTGAAACCCGCCGGTCGCCGCCCATCGCTCGCCGTTTAGTTCGCGCCGCAGCCTTATCCAGAGGAGTTTGTTCCCATGACCGCCATAGAACAGCAGGATATTTTTCCACGCGATCGCCAGCCAACCGTCCGTATCCTGGCGATGCCGGCTCACGCTAATCCCAACGGCAACATCTTTGGCGGCTGGATCATGGCGCAGATGGACGTGGCCGGCAGCGTGGTGGCGGTGGAATATGCCGGCGGGCGAGTGACCACCGTCGCCGCGACCTCGATGGAGTTTCACAAGCCGGTGTTCGTGGGCGATCTGGTGAGTTGCTTCGCCCGGATTCAGAAGGTGGGCTCGACCTCGATCACCGTCAAGGTAGAGGTTTTCGTCCAGCGCGCCCGCGACGGCCAGTTGCTGTCGGACAAGGTCACTGAGGCCGTGATCGTCTACGTTGCCATCGACGACCGGGGCGCGCCGCGCAAGCTGCCGGAGCGGGGGCCGGATTTCGGGCGGTATTGGTGAGTGGGTCAGCCGGCGATGGTGCGATGCCCCGGCGGAACCCGATCTCGCGCCAGCACCCAGTCGCTGATTTCGTTCCAGGTTCGTTGCGCCAGCACATCGCGGGAGGGATGCGGCGGGATATGAACCGCGCCGAACCGCAGTTCCGCCACGAGGCCCGGTTCGCCCAGCAACCGCCACAGGTGCGGTAACAATTCATCGTCGCCGACGAAAGGGGCCACCGGATTGATTCCTCCGGCATGGGGATAACGCAGGGCGATGGCCTGCACCGGACAGCGGGCCAGAATCGCGGCCTGGAACAGCCGGGGATAAAACCGCCGAACCGACTCGCCGGTGGTGGAAGTCCCTTCCGGGAACACCAGCACCCGCTCGCCTTGCCGCAGGCGCCAGACCAGTTGCTCCGTCGCCTCGCCCGCGCCATTGTCGCCGCCGCGCCGAATGAAAGCGGTGCCCGCCCGTCGGCACAGCCAGCCGAACAGCAACCAGTCGGCCACCTCCCGCTTGGCCAGGAACTGGGTGGGACAGACTGCGGCGATGCAGAAAATGTCCAGCCAGGAGATATGGTTGGCCACGAACAGGGCCGCGCCGGCATGAGGTGTCCCGCGCGGCCGCAACCGCACGCCCAGAATCCGGCACAGCCCCCGGCTCCACCACGCCAGTGGGCGGGTGGAGACGTAGCGCCGCCGTTGGCCGGGCCCCAGGGCGGCGGCGATCAGGATTCCCACCAGGATATGCAGCGTCAACAGCGGCAACCGTGCGCCGCGCCGCCCGGTGCGGGCCAGCCGGACTCGCCAGCGTTCGGTCATTGATCCCGGTCCAGAAAATGCCGGGCGTAACGACGCTCGATCCGCTGGCTGGACAGCAGGACGAACACGTCGGCGACTTTGAAATCCGGGTCCAGGCACGGCTCCCCGCCGATTTGCGCGCCCAGCCGCAGGTAGGCTTTGAGCAATGGCGGCACGGCGTACTGGCCGTAGGCAATGCCATCGCGGCGCGGCAGGGGCAGGTGCGGTTTCACCCGCAACGGTTCGGGAACCAGATGGCGTTGCGCCAGTTCGGCATAGAGCGCCCGCGCTTGGCCGCCATCCTCGCCCAGCGGAATGCTGGCGCAGCCGATCAGATAGTCCATGCGCTGTTCCGCGATGAACGCCGCCAGTCCCGACCAGAGCGTGCCGATGGTCGCGCCGTTGCGATAATCCGGATGGACGCAGGTGCGACCAATCTCCACGAATCGTCCCGGCAGGGCCAGCACCGGTCCCAGGTCGAACTCGGTCTGCGAGTAGAAGCCGCCGGCGCGTCGCGCCGCATCGGCGGTGAGAATGCGGGTGCAGCCGATGATCCGATCCAGACCGTCGCGCACGATCAAATGCTGACAGCAGGCATCGAAACGGTCATGGTCGAGGCCGGGAATGCGATTGTGCAGCTTCGCCCCCATTTCCCCGGCGAAGATGGCGTAGCGCAAACGTTGGGTTGCCTCGATCTCTGCGCGGGACCGGGCCAGTTCCACGCGGAGGGCGCGCGGCGCGGCAGCCGGCAGGGGCGGGGTAGCCCGGAAAGGGCGGGGGCGGTCGGTCAGGATGAGCGATTCGGTACTCAAGGCGATCTCCACGGGCGGTAGCAGCGAACGATGCCGCCCAGAGTAGAAACGCCGTGTTGCAGCGCCTTGACCGGATGGTTAAACCTGGATGAACGGCGATTGCAGCGCCAGCAGCGCCAGACTGGCGCCCAGCAGGGCGCCGGCCAGCACGTCGCTGGGGTAGTGCAGGCCCAGCACGACCCGCGACAAGGCCACCAGCACCGCGAAAGGGAGCAACAGCCAGACCAGAGAGGGGTAGTCATACACCGCGATGAGGGTGAACGACACCGCATGCAGGGTGTGACCGGACGGGAAGCTGTATTGGTCCAGCGGAGCCACGCGCGGCTGGATCCGGTCGTGCCGGGCGCAGGGGCGGGGGCGGGTAGTCTTGGCTTTCAGCCATTTGTAGAGAGCCAGGCAGACCGCTCCCGCCAGCAGCATCCGGCCGACCACCGGAATCGCCGCCGCGCCTTGCGTCAGCAGTAGCGCCGCCATCAGCGCGTACCAGAACGCGCCGTCGCCCAACCGGCTGACCACCGCGAACAGCCGCACCACCCAGCGTTGATGGATGGTCTGTTGAAACCGCAGGCACCAGACCAGTTCCCGGTCGGTCAGGCGCGACCAGCGCCCCGGCTCGGGTTGTGGCCGCTCGATGACATCATTCAGCCAGTGGTCGCGCATGAGGCTTCTCCCGTGATGGCGTTCAGGAACAGGGTTTCCAGCCGGTCGTAAACCCGTTCGCTATCCAGTCGCAGCGCCGCGTGGCGGGCCGCTTGACCCATGCGCCGGATCGCGCCGAGGTCCTGCGCCAGCGCGGTGGCGGTGGCCACGAACGCGCCAGCGTCGCCGAACGGCGCCAGCAGACCGCTACGTCCCGGTTCCACGTGGGCGCGGGCGGCGGCGTAGTCAAACGCCGCCACCGCCAAGCCGCTGGCCAGCGCTTCCAGCACCACGTTGCCGAAGGTCTCGGTCAAGCTGGGAAACAGGAACAGATCCGCTGAGGCATAGTGAGCCGCCAATTCCTCGCCCTGTTTCATTCCGCAATACACAAATTCGGGATGGCGGGCGCACAGGCGGGCGGCAAGCGGGCCGTCGCCGACCAGCACCAGCCGGGCGGCGGGCTGGGTCCGACGGATGGCCAGAAAAGCGGTGATGGCCAGTTCCAGATTTTTCTCCGCCGCCAGTCGGCCAACGCAGAGCGCCACCGGCGCGTCCGGGGCCGCGTTCCAGCGGGCCCGCAGCGCCGGGTCGCGGCGCTGGGGCGAAAACAGCCGGGCATCCACCCCCCGCGCCAGGACCTGGGTGCGGAGAAAGCCGAGGGACTGAAGCTGTTCCGCCAGTTCCGCCGTGGGAACCAGGGTCTGTACGCCCTGGTTATGAAAATGGCGCAGGTAGGCCATGATCGGCGTCGCCAGCCAGCCGAGGTGATAGTGACGGCTGTAACCGTGAAAGTTGGTGTGGAAGCTGGTGGAGACCGGAATCGCCAGCCGCCGCGCCGCCCGCAGGGCGGAATGGCCCAGCGGTCCCTCGGTGACGATGTGGACCAAATCGGGACGATCCCGCCGCCAGTGCGTCAGCAGGGATGAAACCGCTGGCCAGCCGCCTTGCAGTTGCGGATAACCGGGGATGCGAAAGCCGGGCAACGGCAGGGTGTCCAACGTCTCGGCGGGCTGGGGATGATCGTGCTCTTTCTGACGCACGCGAACGAGTTGCACGGCGTGATCGCGTTGCCGCAAGCCTTCGATCCAGCGGGCGATGGTGAGCGCGACGCCGTTGATCTCCGGCGGATAGGTTTCGGTGACGATGCCGATGCGCAGCCGGCGCCGACGGGATTGGAGCGGGTTATCGAGGTCCATGCCCCGCATGTTCGGGGGCGGCGGCAACAACTTGATGATGCTTTGATGAAGGAACCGTGACAGCCGGGTGGTCGTTCATGCCTTCCACATGGCGCGATTGCCCTATGCCTCTGGCTCCCTTAGCCCAGGAGGGGGAAAAGTTACGCTCGGGTGAACCCGGCCAGATAGTGATCCAGCAGCGAGCTGGTCACCTCCTGGATCGGTCGCCCGCCCACCATTTCCAGCTTCTGGTCGAAGCCCAGGATGCCGATGCCGTGAACCCCGCTCCACAGGGCGCGGGCGGCCAGGGCGATGTCCTCCGGGGACCGCTGGGGGCAGAGCAGCGTCAGTTGCTGTTGGACTAGCTCGAACATTCCCGCCACCTTGGCGGTAAAGGATTCGGGCAGCGATTGGCCCTCCGGCATCCGGTGTTGGTAGATGGCCAGCCAGCGGTGGGTTTCGGTGAGGGCGAAGGCGATGTAAGCCTGCGCCAGCGCCCGAATGGCGGCGGCCGGCGGCTGGTCGGCGATGGCGGCGCGCAGGTGGGTTTGCAGGGTTTCCAGGGTTCGTTCGTTCATCTGGGCGATCAGATCGTCCAGATTGCGGAACACCATGTACAGACTGCCGACCGTGTAGCCGATGCGGCCCACCACCTTGCGGGTGCTCAGGCCGGCCAGGCCGTGTTCGGCGACCAGATGCTCGGCGGCTTGCAGCGCGATTTCCCGAAGTTCCTCGCGCGTGTGTTCGTTGCGTCTACCCATGGCAATGCTCCGGCTACCGCGGGCCGCCTAACCGCGACGGCGCCGCCAGAGGGCGTCCAGGCCCGGCGGGAACACCCGCAGGTCGGCCTGGGCTTGCGCTTCCCGCATCGCCTGGTGCATCAGGGCGATATTGATCTGGGCGCGCTGCTTGAGAAGTTCCGCCTTGATTTTAGCCAGTTCATCGGCTCCCGCCAGCAGTTCCCGCTCGATCCGCGCCCGTTCCTGGGCGTATTGCCGGCGCAAACGGACCACGGCGGCGGGATCGACCCCTTGGCGCGGATCGTAGCGAAACCGCTGCTCCAGCGCCTGGCGCCAGCCGAGCAGCGCCGCCGCTCGCTGGCGGCCGAGTCGCTGGCCGAAGCCGGGCACGGTTTGCAACACCTCGGCGGTGACGTCGGCGGCGGTTTCGATGCCGTAGGAGGCCAGCGCCATCCGGTCGGTGGTGAGAATGCCGGAAATCTGGGCCGCGTCGATGAAGTGGCTTTCCAGGAACGCCCGCAACTGAATCTGGCGCTGGTCGGTTTCCAGCCGCTGCACGTCCCGCTGCAACTCGGCCGCCAGCGTGCGATGCCGGTCGCGCAAGGCGGTCAGGGCCTGCAAGCGGGCCGCGAACGCTTGCCCGGTCGCGTGCTGGCTCCAGGCGGCGCGCAGTTCCATCAATTCCTGGCGGGCGGCGAACAGCGCCAGCCGGCGCCGCTGAACCTCGCGGTGGACCGCACCGTCCCGCGCCAGCGACCAAGCGGCGGCCGCCAGCGGCAACCACAGCCAACCCAGCCGCCAATGGACCAGCATCGCCGCCAGCGCCGCGCCGCCGATGGTCGCTGCCTTGATCGCGTTGCCGCGCCGGATCCGTCGCAGCGCGTCCGGGAGCGGGGTGGGGACAATCCCGACGCGGGGCGCGGGCGCGGGCATCGCTTCGGCGTCGGGCGGCGCGATGGCCTGAATCCGGTTCCAGATCTGGTCCAGGTCGAAATCGGGCAAACCCGCGCCGACCAGGTCAGCCGCCGCGAAGCGTTCCGGGAGCACGAAGAACGCGGTCCCGCTGGCCTGCTCCAACGCGCACCATGGGCACTCCAGCAACGCGCGCGGGTACTTGTGAACCCCATTGCGGCCGCAGGCGCGCAGGTCGGCGCCGAGTTGATCCAGCGCCCGCAACCAATCGCGGGCGCCGGGACGGCCCTGAGCCAGCTTGGGCGGGGCAAAGGCCCGCTCGAACAGGTCGGTCACCGTGGCCGGCAGGGCGGCGAACGGCAGGGTGTGCGGCGGTGGCTCCATCTGCCGGGTGTGGGCGTGGCGGCCAAAGGCGAAACGGCATTCCCGGATGGCCCGCTCGATGGGCATGTCGCCCTTGCCCCGATAGCGTCCGGCGAAGGGGTGGCGGCCCATGAACAGCAGATGAAAGCACAGCAGGGCCAAGCCGAAGGCGTCGTGATCCGGCGTGCGCCGCAGCCCATGAAACGACTGGCCCTGCAATTCTGGCGCGGTGAACTGCAGCACGCCGACATCGCAGGGAAACAGGCGGCCGCCAGCGCTGATCTGGAACGAATCACAATCGATCAGTTTGACCAGCGCCTGGGGCGAGACCACCACGTTGCCAGGATTGACGTCGCCGATGACATGGCCGCGAGCATGAATCGCCTCAAAGGCGCTGGCCATATTGCGAGCGGCGTGAACCAGAAACGACCAGTCGGCCTGCGGGAACGCCTTTTTGCGGTGCGCGGGGCCGTAGAGGCTGTGGATTTCCCGGTAGCCGTTGACCCGGGACATGACGAAACCCTGCACGGGACCGTCGGACTGGATCCGCAGCACGTCCACCGGCCAA
>Ga0209573_1001917_pt1 | contig 29056 bp, 12 predicted proteins | sample TNRBio252014_DNA_FD_185870 | JGI IMG/M metagenome (GOLD analysis project Ga0209573, IMG submission 185870) | Wastewater treatment Type I Accumulibacter community from EBPR Bioreactor in Madison, WI, USA - TNR Reactor_6/25/2014_ DNA (SPAdes)... | ecosystem: Engineered > Bioreactor > EBPR >...
GCAGTCTCGGGACGTTGGGTCGCGACGAGGGCATCCGCGGAGAATAGCGAGGTCATCAGTCCGGATTCGGGAGCGTAGTCGCGCCACTGACAGCGTCGCAAACCCAACGCGGCAGCGGCGGCTTCGGCTGGTGCCCGTTCGGCGCCTCCCCCCTGGAAGACGAGATCGACAGCAAGTCCCTCCGCCTCGAGACGGGCCTGCGCCTCGAGGAGCGTCCGCCATTCGTGGGCACGCCCGAGGTTGCCCGAATAAAGCCAGGTGAAGGCGGGGTTTTCCGTCGCTTTATCCCCTCCCCCGCCGGATCCGAGCAGAGTGAAGAGGGTCGGTTTGGGCGGCCAAGGGGGTTCGATCTCGATCCGTTTTGCCCCGGGACCGACCCGCGCGGCCATCTCGCGGTCGAGCACGATGACGAGGTCGCAGGTCCGGTAGACCCGGGCCATGAGCGCGGCGGTGAGGCGATGGAGCAGCGATCCCTCCGACACTTCGCCAAGGGCGACGGCGACATCGGGATAGAGGTCCATCGCCCAATGGATGAGTTTGGCGCGGCGGTGCCGGATGCGCGCGAGCGCGGCAATGACCGGCACCATGGGCGGCGAGGTGAGGACGACGATGGCGTCGGCCCGCGGCGCGGCGAAGGCGCGGAAGAGGAGGCGAAGCAGGGAAATCGCCTCGCGCAGGGCGCGGCTGCCGAGGAGGGTTTTGCCGCCGCGGTAATCGACCGCATCGCCGACCAATTCGGTCGTGAAGCCCCGCCGGTCCAGCTCCTCGGTCACTTCCCCGAGGAGCCGGGCCGTCGGCGCGGGATCTGGGGGCACGAACTGATTGAGGAACAAAACACGCTCCCGGGCTCCCGGCGGAGAATCACCGGGCACGGCGGCAAGCGGGTCTGGACGCGGCGGTTTCGTGAGACGAGATCCATCGCACCAGATGTCGTCTCAGCCAAAGGGAAAGGAGGGGGGCGGGCTTAGGGCGTCGAGGATGAGGCGGCGCAGTAAAAGGTAAAAAGTAAAAGGTAAAAGGTAAAAGGTCGGGAGCGCCTGCGGCGCGGTGAAAAGTGGGCGTGCGTGGGGAGTCATGGAATTCGTGCCCATACGCGTTTCATTCCTTCTTCATTCGCGTTGCGATGCCGCTCCCCCCTCTCCGATCCTCTTCCTTATCTGCGCTCATCTGCGCTCATCTGCGTGGAATCCACAACGCGAATGGGGGATGAATTTTTAACGCGGATGGACGCGGATCTCGCGCCTCCCGCAGACGGGGAAGAATGAATTTCAACGCAAATGACCGCGAATTCGCTTCGCTCCCGCAAATGAACCGCAAATGGCGGGCTCAGAAAATCCATACCCCTCTGAGCACGCCGACCTTTTACCTTTTACCTTCCAACCTTTTACCGCGCCGACAGGCGCTCCCCGCCTTTTACTTCCCCTCTGGCACTGAACGCGCCCATTCGGGCCTCCCGCGCCTCCCGAGCTTCACTTTCCCAAACATTCCGGCTTTATCGATTATGGTTTTTATTGTAATCTTTATAAATTGTATTAAATTGATTCCAAATGAACCCGAATCACCGTACCCTTCACCGCCTTCGCACTCCTTGGAGTCGCGCGCTCTTGCTGGCGGTTTCGCTTGGGATGGTGGTGCCGGGGCCGCGGGCTTCGGCTTCGCTGATCATCAATGAGATTTACCAGTCGAGCCAATCGCGACGCGAATGGGTCGAATTCCTTGTCACGAGTGACATCACCCTCGGGACGCTGGGGTCCTTCTGGTTCGGGAACGCGACAGCCGATACGAACGCGATCGAGACGATGTCGCGCTTCAACACGACGGAGATCATCAATTCCTTCTCCTACTTCAATTCGGACTCGGACATCATCAAAGCGGGGTCGCTCATCGTCGTGGGCGGGACGGACGTGGACACGGATTTCTCCTACAGCCCGAGCCTGCTCGATCCGCTGAATGCGAGCATCTGGAATTTCTCCCTCGTGGGCGGCAACGGCATCACCGGAAACACGAACCCTTTCAACCTCGATCGCGATTCGGGGGCGGTGTGGGTCTCCTCGGCGCAACCGCTGAATGCCACCGATGTCTCGAATTTTGTTTCGGCAGTGGCTTATCTGGATACCAATGGATCGCTTTCGGGCGGACTGATCGCCGACCACATCACCAACCAATCCTCGACGAACGGCACGTTCCAAACCGTCCACACGGGACCCGGCGGCGGCTTCGACGGCAATCTCGGGAACAACCGCTCGATCGCGAACACGGGGACGGGCTCGGACCTTTCCTTTGGCAACAGCGAGAGCAACAACGAAACGATCGGGGCGCTCAACGGCCGCCTGAACACGACCTCGATCGGCGAACTCCGCGCCGTGCCCGAACCGGCGGCATTCGTCCCCCTCGCCCTGATCCTGATCGGCGGCGGTTTTGTCTACTGGAGACGCCGCACCCGCACCCAGGCGATGGCCTGACGCGGAGACGACCCGACCTGCTCACGATGTCGTATTTCCGAAAAGCAATTTTGAGGACGGTCTTCAGCAGCCGGAGGCGGCGGCTCCTCATTCCCGGAATGGCGGCCCTGCTGGCGGCCCTGACGGCGGCTGTCTGGATCAAGCGCGAAGGGATCGATTACCACCTCGGGGCGAAGCGTGCGAGCACGCTGCTCGAGGAATCGCGCTGGGCGGCGGATCGCGGGGACTGGAAAGAAGCCCAACGCGCCGCCCTCGCGGCCTGGCGTCTCCATCCGGGCGAGGTCGGAACCCTGCGCCAGCTCTTCGAGTCGCTCGTCGGCGGCAAGTCGGGCGAAGCTCTCGCGGTCGGAAAGTCGCTCTTTGAACACCCCTTGGCGCAGACCACGGACAAGCTCGGTGCGATCGAAGCGGCGCTGCAGGCCGGCGATCTCGTGACGGTGGCCTCGATGTTCACACGCCTGCGTCCCGCCGAACGGGAATTGCCCGAATCCCTCGAGCTGGGTGCCCGCTTTTTCCTCGCCCGCAATCATCCGGTTGGAGCCCTGCCACTGATCGACCGGCTCCGCCTGAAACGGAACGAGCCGCGCGACCTCCTCCTCGCCGCCGACGCCCTGACGCGGACGCCGACGGAAGGGAACGTGGCGCGCAGCGAAGCGCAACGTCTCATCGGCGAGCTCTTTCACGGCCAGGCTGATCCCGGAACGGCGCTCGAAGCCTTCCGCCTCCTCGGCCGGATTCCGATGCCGGAACGTGAGCTCTACCATTTCGCCGAGGCGCGCGAGCGTCTCGAGGGACTCTCCAACGCCGGAACGAAGGTGCCGGTGGAGGCCTGGCTGATCGCCGACGAACTCGACCTCGCGACCACACCGGAGCGCCGCAACGAGATTCTCCAGGAAGCGATGGACCGCTGGTTCGCGACGGAGCCGGAGGTGATCGGCAAGTGGCTTCTCGGTCTCGGCGAAGCGAAGCGATTCCTGGAAAACGTGCCCCGCGCCATCGCCCTCGAAAACCCCGACATGCTGCCGGTGGTGACTCAGGCGCTCATCCTCGAGAACCGCTGGGATCGCGCTCTCTCGCTGCTCGACCGGGCTCCCCACGGAACGGATCCGGTGGTGCTGCACAGCCTGAGGGCGATGATCCAGTCGCGGATCGGTCAAACCGCGGAGGCGAATCAGAACTGGGCCCGCGCCGCCCGCCAGGCCGAACTGGTCACGGGTCGGGCGGCTTTGCTGCGTTTCGCCCAGCTCGCGGCGCTCGGGGGCAAGCCGGAGATGCGGGACGAAGCCCTCGCCGAAGCGCTCAAACGGCCCTCTTCCCTCTCGATCCCGGCCTCGGACGTGGCGTTTCTTTATCCGGCTCTGGCCCGGCAGAATCGCAGCGAGGATCTCCTCCAGATCAGCGAAGGACTCCTCGCCGCCGAGCCGGAAAACCCGCAGGTGCTGAACAACGTGGTCTGGCTGGAGCTGCTCCAAGGAGCCACGGATGAATCGCGGGTGAAAAAGCTCGAGGAATATGTCGAGGAATTCCCCACGGTGGTGGCGCTGCGCTCGACCCTAGCCCTCGCCCACCTCCGGGCAGGACGCACCGAGGCGGCCGTCGAAGCCCTCGCGCCCCTGCGCCAACGGATCGAAGCGGGTGAAGCGGAGACGGCCCCGACCGACCGCGCCCTCGTCGCCCTCGCGCTGGCCCGCCAGGGTGACACGGAAAGATCCCGCGAACTCTCGAAAACGGTGCGTTGGGACAAGCTGATGAAAGCGGAACGCGAGTTTTTCACGGCCGCGCTCGACGAGGCAAGCGACGACCGATTCGGACTTGATGACCGGGGCATCCAGGGCGGATACTAGGGCCTCCGCGCGAGCGGTCTCCGCCCGATGAAGTCGCCCGATTCCTCCCTCCCCCGCTCCACCGCCTCCGGCGACTGGCGCGCCCTCGCAGGGACGCGGGCCTTCGCCTTCTGGAGTTTCCTGTCGCTGCTCTACGTGCAGCTCGCCTTCGCCCTGATGCCGAGCTGGTCGGACGGGACCTACTACGACTATGGCTGGCTCGTCCCCTTTCTCGCCCCCTTCTTTTTCCTGACCCGCTGGCGCGAGTCGGGACTCGACGCCGCCCAGCTCGACGAGCGCCTGCGGCGGCTCGCGGTCTCGCTGCCGATGATGGGACTGGTCCTCGCCGGGGTCGCGTTGATCACCCTGCTGCGGATGACCCAAGGGGCGGACTCGGGCTGGCGCACGCCGCTCTATCTCCACGCCTTCACCGTGCTCGGGCTCACCGCGGCCCTCCTCTTCCGCCTCCAGGGACGCTCGGCGATCTCCTATTGGGCCTGTGCCATCACGGTGCTGCTCGCGGTGCCGTTGCCCTCGCAACTCGAGTTTTCCCTGATCCACGGTCTCACCACGGGGGTGCTGGAATTCGCCCTCTTCGTCAACCGCATGCTGGGCCTGCCGCTGATGAGCCAGGGAGAGACGATCTTCGCGAATGGCATCCCCCTGCAGGTGAGCGACGGGTGCAGCGGAATCCGCTCCTTCCAAAGCGGGATCTTCGCGGGCTTCGTGCTGGGGGAATTTCTGCGGCTGCCACTGCTCTCGCGTCTTGTCCTCCTCGCCTCGGGCCTCGGTCTGGCCTTCTTCATGAACGGGTGCAGGGTGATCTACCTCGTCCGCCACGCGGTCGCCTATCCCGGCTCGGACCTGCAGAAGGTGCACGACCTAAGCGGCTATGTCTCGCTGACGCTGACCTTCGTCCTCATCGCCACGGTGGGCTGGCTCCTCGGACGGCTCGACGAATCGATGAAGAAACGGCGTCAGGGGTGAGCCCCATCATGTCCGTGATCGTGATCGTGGTGATGGCCGTGATGGCCGTGATGGCCGTGATGGCCGAGATGGTGCTGTGGCTCGCTCCAGCCGAGGGCGAGGTAAAATACGAAGAGCAGTTGCAGGGAGGGAATCTGCAGGGGGAAATCGGCGAGAGCGTGGACGAGGAGGAGGACGAGGGCGATCAGGGCGACGCTGCAGGAGAGCTCGGTGCGTTCACATCGGGCGGCCTCGCGGCACCGCTTCCACAGCCTGACAAACCCACCACCGATGAGGGTCGCCCAGGCAATGAATCCGATCCAGCCCCACTCGATCGCGGTCTGGATCCAGTCGCTGTGGGCATGGTACCAGAATCCGTAGAGGCGGTCCTCGAGTTCGAGGGTGTAGTAGGGAAAGACGAGGTGGAAGGTCCCGGCACCGAGCCCGAAGATCCCGGCTTCGCGAATGGCCCCGAGGCAGGCCCCGTAAGCGAGGAGGCGCCCGGTGAGACTCCCCGCATCCTGGGCGAACTCGTTCCATTTCGCCGAGGCGGCGAGAAGGCCCGGGAGGACGAAGACCGATCCCAGGACAGCGAGGAAAAGGACGAGGACGATCAAGCCGATCTTCGACGTGCCGGTCTCGGCGAGCTCCCCGCGGAAGCGCCAGGCCGCGAGGAGGAAACCGACAAGTCCGAGGATCTGGCCGGCCTTCGACGAATTGACGAAGACGGCGGCAAAGACGAGAAAGAGCACACAGAGATCGAGCGAGGCGACGATGGAACCCGGCCGCATGAGCCGGCTGCGCATCCACACGGCGAGGGCGGCGGGCCAGCTCAGGTTGAGAAAGGAAGCGGCGTTGCCGTGGTAGCGGTACGCGGCGAAGAAATTGTTCCCAAAAGGCTTGGGCTCACTCCAGAGCATCGCCTCGGCGCCGGAGGCCTTCTGGTAGATCCCGATGAGGGCGATGACGAGTCCCGCCAAGGCGATGGTTCGGAAGAGGAGCCAGCGCACCCGCACCCTCGCAAGTCCGTCGCAAAGCACGAGGCCACCGAGGGCGAGGGCTCCGAGATTCAGCAGCACTGGCCACGAGGTACCGGCATCGACGGTGCCGGGCAGAAAAGAGCGGAATCCCTCGAGGGGGACGATTTCCCCGTAGGTGGAATCGGCAACGGCCCGTGGATTCAAGAGCTGCACCACCCCAAAGAGCCCGAGCACGAGGAGCGGCACCCAGAGTGGCCAGGCAAGCACGGGAAGACGGCGTTCGAGAACAAGCACGGCCAGCCAGAGGACAAAGGCATGGAGGAGGAGCCAGTCGAGCACCCGGACGCTCTCGGGCGTGGTCCCGCCGAAAGCCAGCGGGATGTAGAAGAAGGCCGCCACGAGAGGTGCGAGCACTGCCAGCCATCGCAGTGGCGGCAGGTTCTCGAGGTTCCACTTCATGCGTTCAATTCAAGGCGCCGACACGGCACGGGTCATGCAGATTTGCACAAAACGAGCCAGTCGCGAAACGAAATCGGCGTTTCACGCATACGTAATTCCACGCTGGGTAAAATGCTGCCCCTGCCCCAGACTAAGTCCCAGATGGTATTAACCCTCCTTGCTGCTGTAGCCGGAATAACTGCCCGCGCTGGAATACGAGTAGTAGTAGCCGTGGGCGCCCATGGTGCGGGTGCGCGGCAAACCATTCGCGACGATGCCCACGGGATGGGAACCATTGTCGGAAAGCACGCGGATGGCCCGTTTGATCGCGCCCTTGGGCGTGCGCCCCATCCGGGCAACAAGGACGACGGACTGGACGAGCTTGGCGATGGGGATGGAATCACTCACGGGCACAAGCGGAGCCGAGTCGATGACGATACGGTCGAAGTATTCGCTGAGTTTCTCGAGAAGGGGCCGGAGCGACTTGCCGGAAAGGAGTTCGGCGGGATTGGCCGACCAACTGCCCGCGGGAATGAGGAAGAGATCCTCGGAGACCTCGGAGCGGAGGATGACCTCCTTCAACGGCGTGCCGAGGGAGAGGACATCGGCGAGGCCCTTCGTTTCGCGACCGTAGCCGAAGACCTCGCCCTGGACGGGACGGCGCATGTCGGCGTCGATGAGGAGGGTACGATCGCCCTGGATGGCGAAGGAATGGGCGAGATTGGAGGCGACCCAGCTCTTGCCCTCTCCGGGCACGGAACTGGTGATGAGGAAGGTGCAGCGTTCCTCGGCCGTGCCGAGGAAGGTGAGTCCGGCCCGCAGGGTGCGGATGGCCTCGGACGGTTTGGACTGGGGATCGATCGTCAGCTCGAGGGATCCGGCCCTGCTATCGCGCTTCTTGAAGGCGGGCATGCCGGCGACGACCGGAACCCCGCAGAACTGCTCGACCTCGGCAACGGTGCGGAGGGTCGGATCGAGGAATCCGAGGAGCATGATGATGGCGAGCCCGAGAGCGGCCCCTCCTCCGGCAAACTGGATGAGCAATTTCTTCTTGATCGGAGCCACCGGAGCCGCGGGCATCGTGGGAGGCTGCACGACCTCGAACTGCCGGCTCGCGAACCCGCGGGTGACGTTCCCTTCCTTGAGCTGAAGGATGAGGTTGTCGTAGACGAGCTTCTCGGCATCGAGTTCGCGCTGGAGCACGCTCGAGCGGGTCGAGACGAGCTGGCGTTTCCCGTTGACGACTTCGTCGGGGGTGACATTGGCGAGGTGGGCGAGATTGGTTTCCCAGAATTTCCGCTCGTCCTCGGAGAGGTTCATGACCTGGTTGAGCTCCTGCACGAAGCGTCCCTTGAGAATGTTGAGAAGCTCCTTGGCCTCGACGAGGGCGGGCCATTTGGGAAGGTACCGTTTCTCCATCTCGGCGACCTGGCGCTCGGCTTCGTCGATCTCCTTGCTGAGGGTGATGCAACGCTGGTAGAGCTGGAGGGTGCTCTCGAGTCCGAGGAGGCGTTCTTTGATCTCGCCGGAACTGTCGAGAATGTACTCGAGGACGTATTCGGAGGACCCTTCGACGCGGCTCTCGCTGAGCTGCTCGTAGGCGCTGAGGACGGCGGCGAGGGAATCGCGCGCGATCGTCGGGTCGGTGTGGGAGGCGTAGAGGTCGAGCAGGGCGGTGTCGGTCCTCCAACGAATCGTGACCCATTTGCTGAGCATGGCGCCCATCAGCTCGGGACTGAGGTCTTCGCTTGAGAAGCGCATCGGCTTGGTCCAGGGAAAGCGCTTCTGGGCGGGGGCGATGTTTTCACGATTGGCGAACATCTGCCCCTTGGCCGCCTCGATATAGATCTGGGGGAGGCGGAGGCGCTCGGAGGCGGAGAGCATCTCGGCGGCCCCGGTCATGCGGATTTTTTCCTCCTCGGCGATGTCGGCGGCGTCGCGCTTCACCCGCAGGATCTCGATCGTGGCGGAGGATTGATAGGTCGGAGGCGTCACCGAATAGAGGTAGAGCCCGAGAAAATAACCACCGACGAGCGAGATCAGGAAAATCCAGAAACGCCGCAAGAACCAACGGAGGTAATCCTGGAGTCCGCGCGAATGACCCGCGTCGTTCGCGTCGGATTCAGGGGAATGGGATCGGCTCATGCGGGAGTCGGAAGATCGGAAGGGACGCGGGCCTCAAAAGACACTCTGCGGGACGGTGACAGTGTCGTTCGGGAGGAGGAGAAAGGGCTGCGAATTGTCCTTCTGCATCTTCGAAACATTGACTTCGATGGACTGGACGCCAGCCTCGGTGGCGCGGCGCACGATCACCTTCGACGGCCTCGCCACGTCGGTGAATCCACCGGACATGGCGATGGCGGTGATGATGTCGAGAGGCTGCTCGTCCTTCAGCGGAACCTGTCCGGGTGTCTTCACCTCACCAATGACGGTGACGGTCTGAATGATCTTTTCGGCAACGATTTTCTCGGGAAGGGCGTGGACGATGACGGTGTCCTTGTCGCGCAGTTTCAAGACACGGTTGCTCTCGAGATTGAGGGTTTGGGTGCGGAGATCCTCGTTCTCGCGACGTTTCAATTCGATGCGGCTGCGGTCGCCCCGGTCGGTGATCCCCCCCGCCGTCGAGATGGCGGTGAAGAGATCCATGGGGGTGTCTTTCTCAAAGGCAACCTGCCCGGGACGCGTCACCTGCCCGATCACGGTAATGGTGTTCGGGGCGAGCTTGGCCTCCTCGGTGATGGCGACGGAGACCTGGGCACTGCGGATGTAGTCGGCCTCGAGGAGGGCCTTGATCTTTTCCCCCACTTCCACGGCGGTGATGCCCGCGGCCGGAATGCTGCCAAGGAGCGGGAAAACGACCTCGCCCCCCGGACCCACGGTGAAGGCACCGGTGAGGGAGGCTTCGCCAAACACATTGATGGAGACGATGTCTCCCGTTTTGAGCTTGAGATTCTCACGCACCTCGCCGGTGGTGGTTCGTCGCACCGCGACCGGGTCCTCTACCGGCTCAACGGTCTCGGCCCGGAGTGCCTGGGCCTCCTGGGCCCGGAGGGGTAGCAGCGCCCCTTGCACGAGAAGCAAGGAGGCGGCGATCGATCCAACGATTCCGCTGAGACGATTCGGGGTAAACCATACAGTCATGACGAAATTCAAGGGCTCTTGGAGCGAGCGCCAGTCTACCACGGATTTCACGCTTTGGAAACCGGTTCCGACGATCTTTGCGACGGAAACCGGGTTGGCGCCGCGAACGCGACGGGAAGAAAGCCGTGACCGAAAATCAGGGAGCGAACGGCGTCGACGGATTGGTGCCGTCCTCGTCGAGGTTCGCCGGATTGGGCGTTGACGTGAGATTCGGATACTTGTTGATCGTCGAAGGCGTCACGTAGGGAATGTTGGCATTGAAGGGGGCGTTGCTGCCTCCGCCAATGGTGAAGGTGCGGGTGCGCACGGCGAGTTTGTTCGAATTGTATCGAACGGCGATGAAGTATTTGCCGCTGCGGACCTTGTTGAACTTGTAGTTGCCGGCCTGATCGGTCGAGACCTTGCCAACCTTGCGTTTCTTGCCATTCGGAAGGACGCGGTAGAGCCAGACGGTCGCGGATTGGCCGCCCTTCTCCTTGTTGTCGAGCTTGTTGTTGCCGTTGGGGTCATTGAAAATGGTCCCGTTCACGTCGCGTCGACCTTTCGCGGCGTGAAGATCGGAGGGTACCACCATGAGGACGGCGAGAAAGAGGACGAGAAACGCGGGGAGTTTTTTCATGACGACGAGGGGGGGGGAAACAAGGGGAGATGGGAATACGCAATCAATAGACAAAGCCGAAACGGATGCCCGTAATGTTCTGATCGAACTCGTAGAGCGCCTGGGAAGAATCGTTCTGGTTGTGATTGTAGAAAATCGCCCATTGGCCGCGCAGTCGTTCGGTGATGGCAACGGGGTGGCTCAGTTCGACGGAGAGACGGACGAAGTCGTCGTCGCGCCCCGCCGCGGCACCCGCTGCGCTGGAGAAATACTCCGCGTTTTCGAACCCCACCCGCGAGGTGAGTTCAAAACGGCCAGGCAGGTCGTTTCTCATCTGCACGTTGATGCCGGTGTTCGTGGAATCTTCGCCGTTGAGGACGTAGGACGGCTGCACGTTGCGGTAGTAGGCGAGCCCGAAACCGGTCTTGGAGGTGGCGGCCCAGTCGATCCCGCCGCTGTAGACGAAATTCTCGGAGTCCTCGGCACCGGGGGAGTCGATCGAGCGGAACTCGTAACCGAGCGAGTTGTGGAGGGAGGTCTTCCCGGAGACGCGGTAGCGCCAGCGCAAGGAGGGAGTGGTGGAGTCCTGGGACGGCTGGCCGTCGTACTCGTCGTTCCCGAAGCGGACCCCGAGGCCCACGGAGGATTTGGGGGCAAAGGAGGGAGTCGTCATCCAAGCAACGTCGGTGAAGACATTCTCACCGTCCCCCACTCCGGTGCCGGGATCGAAGTCGCGCAGGAAATAACCGAAGCCGAGTTCGAGGTCGCCGCGGAAGAGATCGCGCTTCACCCCGAGATTGAATCCATAGTCGTGACTCGCGGCACGCCGCGTCTCGCGCTGGATGCGGTCCCACTGGATCGAGTTGCCGTTGTTGCGGTGGTAGTCGACATCGAGCCGGATGTGGGTCTTGCCGCCGTTCACCCCGAGGTAACCGCCGAAGTAATGCTCGTAGGGATCCCGTCCGAAATCATCGGCCGAGTCGGTGTACAGGAAGGCCTGCCCGGTATACTCGAGACCATAAAAGGCCCCGCGTTGATTCTCGGGACCGGACTTGGCGGTGGCCCCGAAACCGAAGGCGAAGAGCGAGGCGCTGTCGGGGGTGGCGGACTGGGTGGTGTTCGAATCGTAGATGTAGGAGGTGGATCCGGACAGATCGACCTTGAGTCCGGGGAACAAGGAGAAACCTCCGGGAGAATCCTCCAAGCCCGTGGGAGCGTTTCCATCGAGCAAGGCCGCGCCACTGTCGTCACCCCCTCCGTCCGACGCGATGGCGGCGTCGATCGCGGTGGAAACATCGCCGGTATCCCCGTCGACGTCCTGTGCGAAGGTCGGGAGAATAGGCGCAAAAGAAAGGGCCGCGGCGAGAATCCGCGATGTCGTAGAGGTGAACATGTTCCGGAGCACGGAATTACAACAACATCGGCGACGAGTCGTCAAGAATTGGTAGCAAAAAATAAAAATCATTTCGCAGAACCGAGAATTCAGCTTTCTGCGGTCAGAGGGTCTCCCGTGACGGGCCCCTCCGCGACCGTGCGCTCGCCGGAATCGGGAGAGGTCCCCGATTGAGCTCGCAGCGAGGCTTCCATTTCAGCCATTTCAGTCTCGCTACCGAGTTCGATGAATCCAAGCGAGGTCGGCAAAGCCTTGCCCCAGCTCGCCCGGGCACCCATGATGGCCGAGAGAAAACAGCGGGCAACGCGCTCCCAGCGCCGGCTCGAACCTTCGGGACGCGGGCACTGGAGGGCCCAGAGGGTGCTCTCGTCGATCCGGAGAATCACGACTTTCCGCGCTTCATCCCCGGAGACGGGGAACCCCCCGGTGACCGGGGAGATCCCGAGCCGCGCGAGGAAGATGCGGAGATTTTCCCAAAACGTCCCGGCGGAGTCGACCCGCTCGAGATCGTGCTCGAGAACGAGGGACATCGCGTAGGCGTAGCGGATGTCCTTCCGGGCGGTGATGATGTCGCGGAGGACGCGTTTCACTTCGCGCAGATTGTGGGGAAGGCCGACGAAACGCATCGTCTGGATCACGGCAATGGTCGCGACCATCCCAACGATGGGCAGGGTGTATCCGGCCGAGAGGAAGACGCTCAGCCCGAGGAGGGAAAGCCCGGCGAAGACGCCGTAGAGGATGAAAAGGATGTTCCGCTTCGAAAATCCGAGAGTGAGGAGCCGGTGATGGAGGTGCAGGGCATCGGGCCGCATCACCGGTAGTCCGGTGAGCCCCCGCCGCAACATCGCGAGGGCGGTGTCGAGGATGGGAAAACCAAGGGCGATGACGACGACAAGGAGCGCTCCGAAGATCGACCCCTTGTTGGAGGTAAGGAGCGAAGAACCGGCGATGATGAAACCGAGGAGATAAGCGCCGCCGTCGCCCATGTAAATTTTCGCGGGCGGCAGGTTGAACACGAGAAAGGCGACGATCCCCCCGACGAGGGCGACATTGAGGAGGAGAAGCTCCTGGTGTCCCGAAAAGGCTCCGAGAGTGGCGAGGGTGAGGGAAAGAAACAACGCGATTCCTCCGGCGAGGCCGTCCATGCCATCGACGAGATTGATGAGATTGGGGATGGCCACGAACCAGATCACGGTGAGGACAAGTCCGAAGGCACCCGTCTCGATCTCACCCGAGCCGAGGGGGTGGCTGATGAGGTCGATCCGCATCTCGCAGAGATAGGCTGCCACGCCGACCGCGATCTGGACGAAAAGCCGGACGAGGGCCGGTAATCCAAAGAGGTCGTCGAGGAATCCGAGGAGGAACATGGTCGTCCCGAGGAGGAAGAAGGGCCATCCGAGGAGCGAGACCCGGTCGGGGTGCGCGCCGCTCATCGCGACGAGGCAGGCGAAGAGAAAGACCCCGAACAGGGCGAGACCGCCGACGCGGAGGATGGGCTCGGTCTGGAGCTTACGGACGCCATCGCCCACGTCGCGACCCCGATTCCAAACCCAGTAGCGGCGCAGGAGCAGGATCGCAGCGAGGCCGATGAGGAGAGCGGTGAAAAACACGGCGGCCTCGCGAAAGTAGCCGAGCGACTGGAGGGCGGAGGTCATTGAAGTCCGGCAAAGCTGGATTGATTCCAAATGAGGCGGCGAACCGGGAGAATGGTCGGAAATGTCAGGGTCGAGTGGTGGGAGACTCGAGGCGACGGTCGAGGTCCGCGGCCTGGGAGGGAGAAAGGGCGGTGCGGAGCTTGATGGCGAGATCGCCCGCTCCCTTCACACCGCTGCGTTCGGCGCGGGCAGACCAAAAGGCCGCCTCAAGCGGATCACGGGCCGCGACATCAGCACCCTCGCTGTAGAGCCGGGCGAGGCGCTCCTGGGCGACCCCGTGGCCGGCCTCCGCGGCGGCCAGGAAAAGACGCCGTGCCTCGACCGGATCGGCGGCGACGCCGATCCCGTTCTCGAGCAACAGGCCGAGATTGACCTGCCCATCGGCCACTCCCCGCGCGGCGGCCTTGGCGAACCACCGGGCCGCCTCGGCCGGGTCGGACGCCACCCCGAATCCATTGGTGAGGCGCAAGCCATAGGCATTCTCGGCAGGCCCGTATCCGAAGGAGGCGGCGATGCGGATCCAGGCGGTCGAAGCGACAGGATCCTGGGGAAGAATCTCGCCTTTTTCATAAAAGGCGGCGATGCGCAGGCAGGCCCCGCCATCACCGAGCCCGGCGGCTTCCCGGAGGAGGCGGGTCCCCTCGTTGGGATCGACGCGTCCGAGGCGCCCCTCGAAGGCATAATCGGCGAGGTGCTCGGCCGCGGGCCCGTGCCCCTTTTCCAGGGCCTTCTTCAGCCATTCGGCGGCGCGCGACCAATTCGGGGCCCCTTCGACGTAGCTCTCGTAATAGATCCCCAGTTCGTAGGCGGCCTCGGCACTCCCCCCGTCGACGGCGGCCCGCCCCTGCTGCTCGGCGGCGACGGGATCATGGGCACCCCCCTCGGGATCCCGATAAAGCCGGTGCAAGGCGATGCGGCATCCGACCGATCCCACCTCGGCACCCCGCAAATAATACTCGATCGCGAGGGCCGCGTCTTTTGGCATCCCTTCCCCCCGCCGGGCGAGATCACCGAGGAGACGGTGGGACTCTTTCGCCCCGGGCATCTGGCGGGCGCGACGGAGCAGCTCGATGGCGCGCGCGGTGTCGCGGGACTGACCATGCCGCCCCTCGAGGAGAATGAGGGCGAGATTCTCCGTCGCCGCAACGGAGGAGGCCGCGACCGCTTTCTCGAGCAAGGCCATGCCATCCTTCCGGAATTCGGGAACCTCCGATCGCAAGATGATCATGGCGAGGAGCCGTGCCGATTCCGCCGGGCCCGCCGCCTTGACCTCGGCGGCGAAGGCGGGATCTACCTGGGCCGGCATCGCGGAAAGGAGCCGGTCGGCCAGCGACCTGGCGGCGGCGTCGTCCCCGTCGTTCGCCTTGAGGGCGAGCTCCCGGAGGAGCATTTCCGGATCCCCCTGCCCCTGCACGGGAGAATGCATCAGCCCGAGGCACAAGGCTCCGCCGAGCAGGAACGAGGAAACCCCGTACCGCCGAGACCTGAAGAATCGGAAAAAACCCGGGGAATTCATGAGTTAGCCGATGCCGGCGCGGCTCCGAGGAGCTTTTCCATGGTGGCCCGACGCACCGGACCAATGCCGGTCCATCGCAGACCGGCTCTCAACGCCGCCGCCTCGGCCTTGGAACCGGTCCGTTCAAGAGCGAGGGCATAGGTGGCCCGGGCCATCGAGTCTGTTTCGTTCCAGTTCAAGTCGGCCTGGCGGAGCAGAGCGAGCGCCTCCTCGTTGCGACCAGCCCGCATCAGCCAGAGCGCATGCGTGGCCCGGAAGCGCGGGGCTCCCGGGAAACGGCGCACGATTTGGGCGGTGCGTTCGAGGTGGCCGGCACTGTCGACCTCTCCGTCGAGTCCCAGTTCGAGGAAGGCGACGAGATCCAAAGCAAAGGCGTCGCCGCCCCGGGCGCGGGCGATGCCGCGCCAAAAATCCAGCCACTCCAGGGGACGCGAGACGAAACGAGGCTCGAGGAACTCGAGCATCTCGCTGGGAGGCAGGCGGTTCGGGGGAAAGGAGACGATCGCGGCGACGACATCCTTGGCCGCTTCCTCTTCGCCGAACTTCTCGGCAATCTTGAGGACGGAAAGGCAATCACCGTAATTCTGCAGCGATGCGGCCCGGTCGATGACACGACGCCAAGCGGAAAGCGCCTCACTGTCGCGTCCGGCGCGCCGGGCAAAGATAGCCGCGAGACTGCCCGAGACACTCTCGGGGAAGCCCTCGGGAGCCTTGTCGAGCCAGGCCTTGGCCTCGTCAAAACGACCCAGATCGAGGTAGACCTGAAGCCGGGAACTGTAGACGGATACTTCCGCCAGGAAGGGCTCTTCCGGGAGTTCGAGGAGTTTCCCCCCGGCACCGGACTCGAGATACCAGCGCACCACGCCGGGGACGGTTCCATCCTTTGTGACCAGTTCCCGGGCCGCCTTTTCCATTGCGGGAATCCGCTCGGCCTCGGGGAGGCGCTCCACCTCCATGCGCCGGGCGATCACAAAATCATCCCCCTTGGCGGAGGGGCGCGCCGCGAGCCATGCCTGGGGGGAAAAATCAGGGCCGGGATCGCGTTGCGCGACCGGGAGCAGCGCGAGACTGCGCCATGCCTGCAGCGAGATCTTTTCATCAGGATGCTGGAGTAGGGCGTGGATGCGCTCGCGCGCCTGCTGCCGCGCGGCCGGATTCCCGGTGAGCCGGGACAGCATCGTCGCGAGAAACAGCGAGACCTCGTCGCCCAGTGATTCATCCCCTTCGAGGTCGCGAACGGCTTCGACCGCATCGAGGATGCGTCCCTGAAGTCCCAGCTTGCGCGCATGAAGCAAGCGAGTCTCCGCGTCGCGCGCCTCCGCCTCCTCGAGATTCGGATAGAGCTGGTCGAAGAAAGCGACATCGCTGCGCTCGAGCGCCCACCCGAGGATCTCGCGGCGATCCTCGATGGTGTGTTCTTCGTGGAAAAAGACAAGCAGGGTCACGGCAGGGAGCTCGGGCATGCCGACGGTGCGACCGTGGCGCATGAGCCGCCGAAGGGTGTCCAGTCGCTTCGGCTCGAGCTGCGAGGCCGCGATCGCGAGCTGCAGGGCTTCCCGCCCCAGCTTTTCAGCCGCCGCTTCCTCGGCCTGGGTGACGAGGGAGGCGGCCCGCCACTCCTTCATTGCCATGACGACGGGACGACGCACGAACCAGAGCCCTCCCAAAAGGAGGACAGCCGCTCCAGCAATGAGTAGGAGGCGCAGGCGCATGGCAGCGTAAAGGGTTTCGGATTCGGGGGAAATCCGCGGAAGGCAGGGGAGGTTTTTGGGGAGAGTCGGTCGAGGGAACCACCGAAAAGGCCCGCCTCCGCAAGCGGGGCGAGCCTTAGGGCCACTCTACACGATCGGTGGAAAATCGGGAGACGTTTTTGTCGCAAATGCCTCGAATTATTCTTTCCCGGCGGCTCCGTTCCGGCGCTTGCGGAGTCGGCGGAAGAAGAACCCTCCGAGCGCGAGGCCGAGGAGGCCAAGAGTCCCGGGTTCGGGCACGGCGGTCAAGGTGATGGCATTGGACCCATAGTTGATTTGGTAACCGGAGATGATGGCTCCTTCGCTGAGCCCGTTGAAGGTCCCGGCGAGAGACGCGTAGGTGGCGATGGTGTAGGAGTTTCCGACGGTGTATATCCCGCTTGTGACCAGGTTCAGGGCGGCGCTGTTCAAATTGAGCGAACCGATGCCGAGATTCACGAGGTCGGCGGATCCGTTGACATCGGAGACGAGATCGATCAACCAGGTCGCACCGGTGTCGTTGGTGAGGGTGCCGTTGAAGTTGATCGTGCCAACGGTGCCGTCGGTGCCACCGGTAAGGACGGCGCCATTCGCTATCGTCGTGTTGCCCGAGATCGTCCCCGTGCCACCGAAGGTGCCGTCGGTGACATTGATCGCTCCGGTGCCGCTCGTGGCGCTGTTCACGTAGAGGGCGCCATCGCCCGTTTTCGTGAGCGCGCCGGTGAGGACGATGGGATTGGTGGCCGCCACCTTCAGGGCGGTGGCCGCCGTGGTCTCGATCGTGCCGCCCGCAGCACCGATGGTGATGCCGCGATTGGCATCGTCGATCGTGAAGGACGCGGTGGTGAGCAAGGTGCCCCCGTCGATCTCGAGCTGGGCGGCGTTGAAGGCCGCCGGGTTGTCCCCGATGTTCTGCTCGGTGGAAACCGAGAGGATGCCCGCGTTCACGACGGTGCGGCCGGTGTAATGGTTGTCGCCGGCCAACACGAGGGTACCCGCGGTAGTCTTGACGAGGTTTCCTCCCCCGTTGAGTTCTCCGAGATTCCGGAGGGTGCCCGCCTGGGCGTTGAAGGCGATCGTCGCAGTGGAAGAGCCGATATCGTTACCGTTGAGATCGAGAGTGCCTCCGTCGAGGGTGATCGTGGCATTCTCAGTGCCGGCTCCGCCGGTGCGAACGATGTCCCCGGTCATATTCAAGGTGCCTCCGGTGATATCGATGGTCGAATTCACGGTGCGGCCCGTGCCGGCGTTGGCCATGTTGATGGCGATTCCGCTGCCGGCTCCGATGGTCACGGTGCCGCCGGTGACGTCGAGATTCGCGTTGGCGGTGCCGGCTCCGGAACTGGTATTTGCGGCCATGGTGAGCGCGTCAATCGTCGTCGTTCCTCCGCCCAGGGTCACGTTGGATGTCGCCGCGCCCGAGTAAGAGCCGGTGCTGCTGGTCATCGAAAGCGTTGCAATGTCCAGCGTCCCCTCGTCGAAGGTGAAATTGGCCGTGGTGGCTCCCGAGGTGGAGGATTTCGCGGCCATCACCATCGTGTCGATTAGGACGTCGGCGGAGTGGCCGGCCAGACGGAAGTCCGTTTGGTTGGCAATGCCGGTGCCTACGGCCCCATTGACCATGTTCACATCGGCGGCACCAACCCCATCACTGCCGCGGATCACGACGCTTCCGGTGGAACCGGCGAATTCGAGTGATCCACCCGAGCGGGTCGTGTTCCCGCCGATGTTGATGACGTCGGCATTCAGTTCATTCGTCCCGGCACCGAGTTTGAGAGCCTGATCGGCAGACCCCTGGCCCGTACCCTGACCGAGGTTGATGGTGCCGGCGGTAATGCTGGCGCTGGTGGACGCAAGGATCAACGTCGAGCTGGAGGCCGGGCTGCCGGACGTGTTGGAATTGGCGTCACCCACCCGGAAGGTCCCGGTCGGCCCGAGATCCACGGTGAAGTTTGCGAGGGCACTGAAATCCGCCGTGACCGCATTGGTATTCGTGCCACCGGTGCCGCCCCCGATCTGGAAGGTTCCTCCCGTGTTGTTGTTGACGAAGTCACCTCCCCCGGTGGCGGTGAAGAGAGTCGTGGCCCCGGCCGCGGCACTGACTCCGATCGTCACCGCCCCATTGACGGTCAGGGTATTCCCCGTGTCGATGATCAGGGTGTTTGTCACGGAAGCACTGTTGGTCTGCGACACCAGCGATCCGATCGTCTGGTCGAATCCGTTCAGATCGAGTGTTCCGGCGGTGGCCCCGGTCCCGATACGGAGAGCGGTCGCAACAGGAAGCGCGTCATCGACCCCGAGGCGGAGGATGCCGTTGTCCACCTGGGTCGCGCCCGAGTAGGTGTTCTTCTCACTCAGGATCCAGGTGTTGCCATCGGACTTGTTGACGGTGAGGACTGCCCCGATTTCGCGGATTGCTCCGAGCGTGTTTCCAATCAAGGCATCGGAACTGCCGCGGAGGGTCAGGGTCTTGTTCCCCGCGTTCTCGGTGCGCACGCCACCGAGGACGAGGGCGCCCGTGCCATCGGCGTCGATCGTGACGCCGCCGGTCGTGCCCTGCATGCCGATGAGACGGTCGCTGGTGTGTCCGGCGCCGGTGTATTGCAGCGTCGTGGAAGCAGTGGTGAGGCCCATCCGGATGATCCCGTTCTCCACCGTGGTGGGAGCCCCGATCGCGCTCGCACCACCGCCGACATTGCCGATGCCGTTGAGGCTGAGGGTGCCGTTCTGAATCTCGGTCGTGCCGGTGTAAGTATTCGCCCCGGTCAGGGTGACGACATTCGTCTGGGCTTTGAGGAGGCCACCGCTACCCGCAAGAACCGCGTCGATCGTGGTGTTGCCGCTGTGGTTGAAGAAGAAGCCCGTCGTGGCGTTGATCGTGCCCGTCCCGGTGATGAGCGGCGATGCGCCCGTAGTCGTGACCAATCCGTGGGAAAGCGAATTCGTTCCCAGCGCCAGGGTCGTGCCCGCGCCGATCGTCAGGTTGCCGCCGACGCCGAGTGCGTCGTTCGCCCCGATCGTGACGGTTCCCGCCGAGAGAGTCGTCGCACCGGTGTAGGTGGCGGCCGCGTTGAGGGTGAGGTTGCCGAGGCCGATCTTGGTGAAGCCGCCACTACCCGATCCGAGGGTGCCGGCGAACACGGGGTCGTTTCCATTGTTGTCCAGGGTGCCGCCACCACTCAAAAAGAGAATCGTGCGGGACGAGAGATCGTCGGTGAACTCATCAAACGTCGAGGAAAGGCGCAGCGTGCCCCCTGCGAAGACGAGATTGCCCGTCGTGCCGCCGATGTTGTCGAGATCCGAGATTTCGAGAACGCCTTCGTTGATCGTCGTCCTGTTCGTGCCGCCGCCGGCCGCGTTGACCCCGGTGAGGACGAGCGTGCCACGGCCCGATTTGATGAGGTCGGCAGTGGAATTCAAGGGCGATGAAACCGTCGCCGTGAGAGTGGACGTCGTGGTCGCCGAGGAAGGATTGATGACATGGAAAATGTATTCACCGGAGGGCGTGAGGATGCCGTCGTCGAAGCCTCCCAGGGTGGTTTGATAGGCGGCGGAAGCCACTCCGTTGGTAAGGGTGAAGAGGAAACCACCGCTCGTGTTCGTGAGACTCTGTCCGATCCCGGATCCCGAGAAGGCGAGTGCGGCGGCATTGTCGTTGTTGATCACGAGCGAATTCAGCGTCCGCCCGCTCTGGCCGGTGAGGTCGGTGGAGCGGGATTCACGCACGTTGTTGGTGTCACCCGCCGTGGCGTAAGTGGAGTATTCGGTGACGAGGTTGAGAGGACGGAAACCGGCACCGCTCACATAAGTGAGGAAGGTGTTGCCCATGTTTCCGTCGGCGAGCGTCGTGGTCAGATTTTCACCGATGGCCCAGGGCAGGATGCTGAGGGTGGCGGAATCGGCCGTGCCTCCCCCGCCGATCATCGTGGCGATGAAATTGGTCTGGTTCGTCGCGTCGGTGATGCGGAATTGATTGCGATCACCCGTTGTGAGGCCGAGAGCCCGACCCCGCGCATTCAGGGTGGATCCATTCAGTCGGAGGAAATTGCTCGTGAAGATCGCGGCTCTGCCCGTGGTGCCGCTGGCTTCGCCAGCGAAGTAGTTGGCCCCCGAATTGAAGGTGACATCACCGACCGTTTCATTGGTCTCGGCATTCACGGAGGTCCGGATGGCCAGCCCCCTGGGGCGGGTTTCACCCGAGAACGGTCCGTCGGCGGAATCCAACACGATCGTCGCGGTGTTGAGGATGCGGGTCCCCGAACGGGTGTTGCCATTGTTGTCGATGAGCAATGCCCCGCCTTTGGAAACGCTGAACGAGGAAGCATCGATCTGGCCCGATCCGCTCAACTGGAAGAGCCCGCCCTTGATCTCGACATTCCCCGTGAAGCCCGTGCTGATGCCGGCGAGGTTGAAGTTGCTGGTGCTCGAGGGACTGAGAACGAGATTGCCCGTACCCAGGAAACGCCCCGAGAAGCTCGTGTTCCCCCCAGTGAAATTGAGGGTGAGGGTATGGCTGCCGATCTCGACGAGACCCCAGTCGCCTTCCGTCTGGCGCTGACCGCCGTCGAGACGGCCGATCGTCTCATTGGCGAGCAGACGCAGGGTGGAGTTGCGTTGGTTGGCGAGGGTGACCAGGGAATTGTCACCGAGGGCATTTCCGCCGGCGAGTTCGAGGACTCCGTTGTGGACCGTCACGGTGCTGATCGAGGTGTTGTTGCCCGAGAGCAGCACGGTGCCCGTGCCGGACTTGGTGAGGGCGGTATTCGCCCGGATGTCGGCACCGATTTCAAAGTTCGTGGTGCCGTCGTGGGTGACGATCAACTCGGGCACGTTCGATGCCTGCGCACCGGAGAAGATCGTGCCTCCGAAAATGCCGGGAGAACCCGCGACATTGTCGGTGACCAGGATGCCGCCAGACGCGATCCCAAGGACCCCGCCGCCGCCGAGATTCACGATGCCACCGGTGGCGGCATCAAAGCGGAGGCTGTTGATGAGGACGCTCGCGAAGGTCCCGGTGAAGCCGGTCGTCTCGTCGGTGACGTGATCACCGGTGAGCCAGGTCGCGACATCGTTCTTCGGAGTGGAGGCGAGTGCGACGATGTTGGTGCCGCTCTTCGTCGCGAACCAGGTGCCGGTGCCATCATCGACCGTGGCATAGCCGGCCAATCCAAGCAGACCGTTGGTGACGCCCGTCGTCGTGGTGATCCCGTTGGTGGCGCTCTGGACACCCGAGGGCAGGAAGAACCGGACCGTGCCGGCCCTTGCGTTCACCGCCCGCGTGATCGCCCCGAGGTTGAGGACGATCTCCTGACCGGTGCCGGCATTGAGGGTGATGTTGCTCGAGCCGAAACCGTTGGCAAGAGTAAAAGATCCCACCGACTGGCTCGTCGCGGCTGAGTTGTTGCCGTTGAGAGTCAGGTTGGAGCCGCGCATTTCCAGAGCGGAGGCGGCGCGCAGCTTCGTCGTGTTGCTGGTGGTGTAATCCAAGATGAGGGAACCTTCAAAGATGGTGGACGCACCGGTGGAGGCGAGGCCGGAATTGTCGCCGCTCAAAGTCACCGTGTTTCGGCTGATCTTCTCAAACGCGGTCGATCCGGTGCTGGCCAGATTCGCGGCGATGCTTCCCTGATAAAGATCGAGGTTCCCCGTCACGGTGATCGTTCCGGTGCCGGTGACATTGCCGGTCCGGTCGGCATTCCGGTTGCCAATGATAAACTCGACCACCTGCTGGTTCGCGTTCATCACGAGATTCCCCGTTCCGCTGCCGTCGGTGCCGATGCGGAGTCCATCGAAGTCGATCACGCTCACGGCGTTGTCGGCGTTGATGGTGATGGTGCCGCCGGTCACCGCGCGCAAAGACGCGTCCGCGCTCAGCGTCGGCGTGCTGAAGCTGAGGACCCCGGCGCCATTCAGGTTCAATTTGCCGTTGGTGGTGACGGTGAAATCGTCTCGCACCTGAAGGAGTCCGCTGTCAAGGTTGAGCACGGCGTTCGCGCCGGTGACGGTGGCATCGTCGCCGACCCGGCTCGTTCCGGTTTCGTGGGTCCAAGCACCGCCGGTGACGGAGAGGTCGGCCGAATCCGCCGTCATCAGGAAACCGCCGCGGATCGTGCCCGTGCCCGTGGCGTTGCCCGCCAGGGTGAGGGCGGAGCCGTCGGCCGTAGCGAGATTGCTGATCGCCCCGCCGAGAATCAGGGACGCCCCGGTATCACCGTTCGCGGTGATTGTCCGCACCCCCGCGCCCAGATTGATCCCACCGCCCAACTCGAGACTGTTCGCCCCGAAGAAGGTGAAGCTGGCATTCTGAGAAATGGCATTGGTTACGGCATTGGCGCCCGTCAGAGGGGTCGAGGCGGAAAGGGTGGAGGTCCCCGAAATCGTCAGCGCGCCCGTGCCGATGGCGTCCTTGTTTCCGAATCGCAGACCGCCTCCAGCCAGAGTGGTCCCCCCCGTGTAGCTGCCCGCTCCGCTGAGATGCACGATCCCATCGGTGCCACCCCAGTCGGGGCCGCCTCCGGCGGGGCCATTGATGGTGAGCGTGCGAGAGCCCCCGGATTCACTGATGCCACCCGAAAAGGTCGCAAGAGCGAGCGTGCCATTGTCCCGCGAAAGGATGGAGGCGTTGTTGGCGAGGGTGACCGCTCCGGAGAAAATGGCCGAAGTGCCCACGTTATTGGTCGCAATATCGTTGAAAAAGACACGCAACTCACCCGTTCCGCCCGTTCCGCCCAGCGTGACGGCCCCGCTGTTGTCCACGGTGAAGGTTCCGGTGCCCGAGGTGCGATCGATGTTCCATTCGGCGATGGCGTTGCCGCCCGCACGAGCCACGGTGAGAGGCTTGTTGATGTTGTAGGTCGCGCCACCGGCGCCTTCCCATTCCACCTTGCCGAGTTCAATCGTGATCGCTCCGGAACCGAGCGCGTCCCCGTTGCCCGTCCGCGCGGTGACGGTGCCGCTGCGCACGATGAGGTCGCCGCTCCAGCCACTGTTACCGGGGTTGGTAATGACGAGATCTCCTGTGATTTGGTTGCCGGTGGTGGCGGTGTTGATCGAATCCAAGGTGAGGTTACCCGTGCCGGAAAGGACGCCACCGAGGGTGACGGCCCGCTGGGTCGTCGTGAGAATGGGCGAATTGCTGTCACGTAGATTGATTAAGGAATCTTCGCTGAAGTTGACTGCACCGCTGTAGATCTGGTTCGCCGAGCCCGAAGAGAGAGTGCCTCCACCCATGGTCAAGGGATTGGGAATCGTGGAAGCGGCCCCGTTGAAATAGAAGGCACCGCCCGTGTTGATGATGATATTGGCGAGGTTGCTGTTTGCGGCCGTGCCGAGCGCACCGATGTTCGTCATCTCCAGCGCACCGCCATCGATGGTGAAAGAGGCCGTTTGACCACTGTTGAAGGTGGGATCCGCGGCGGCGCTGAGAATGACCTTACCCGCGCCGGTCTTCGTGACGCCGGCTTCACCCAGAAGCGAATTCGAGACGGTGAGGGTGGCAGCGGCGTTCAGGGCGGCATTGGTCTGATTCGATGCCGGGTTGACGGACAGGACAAAGGTGGTGCCATCCGTAATGGAGGCGACCGTCGCTCCCGCCGGAATTCCCGCGCCCACCACCGACATCCCGACCCGCAGACCGGTGGTGTCAGCCACCGTGATGTTGGGGCTCGAGTCAAGGAAGGTCGCGTTCGCGAGACTCACGGCATCAGCCACGTGCCAGGTCTGATCGGCCCCCAGTCTGAGCGGGGCCGAGATCGTGACGGCGGAAGGTCCGCCGGTATTCATGGCGATACCGTCCGCGGGAAGCTGCGGAGCCACCTCGAGACGGTTGGTGGCAGAGGCTCCGGGAGCGATCGTCACCGATGCCGGGGTCGTCGTGCCCGCCTCAAAGGTGAGCGAGTTGATCTTGAAGTTCTGCTCGAGCGTCGTCACGACATCGCCCGAAGCCGAGTTGATGGCAAAGATGACATCGGTGCCCTGACCGGGGGTGGTGGTGGACGGAGAAGTGTTGCCCTTGTCGAGCGACCAGTTGTTGGCGTTCGCATTCCAGGTGTTGTCGGTGCCGCCTCCGGCGAGACCACGCCAGAAGAGGTCGCCGGTGACGAGATTCCCTGTCGTGATCTGGACAAGGTTGTTCGTGACATTCCAAGTAAAGCCGTCGAATCCGCCGGGGGTCGTGCCCTGGATCATATTGGTCATACCGAATCCGCTGATCCCGCCATCAACGAGGTTGAGGAGGGTATAGGTCGTCAGGGGACTCAACCCGGAGTCGGTGAGGTTGAAGGTCACCGTGTTCGCCAGATTCAGACTACCTCCGGTCTGGAGAGTGAGCGTGTCCGTCGCCGAATCGCCGATATTCAAATTCAGCGTCGCGGTTCCGGATCCCGCTCCGAGGTTTAAATTGGTGAGACCGGAGAGCAGGCTGCCCGCACCGTCGAGAAGGCTGAGGGTGGATCCCCCTCCGACTTCAATGCTGGTGACGAGGCCGGGATTGGTGATGCCGCCGGTGAGGGCGAGGGTGGAGCCCTCGATGGCGCGCAGACCGGACGTCGCGGTGACGGGAGAGGCGATCGTGAAGGTGCCGCCGCCTTCACTGGCGGTGATGCCCGCGTGATTGAGGGTCATGCCCGAGTTGAAGGTGGTGCTGGTATTGCCGAGCTTCACGATGCTGAGCGCCCCGACCCCGGAGTTCTGAATCGAGTAATTGCCGAGCCCGGAGCCGAAGTTCACGGTCGAATTGTTCGCGCCGAAGCGAAAGGTGGCGGGATTGTTGGACGTGTTGTCGAGGACGAGCGTCCCATTGCTCGTCGCGGTCAGGGCATTGACGGTCTGGGTCGTTCCGTTCAGATCGACCGTGGCGGTGTCGGTCGTGGCGACTTCGGGGCTGAGAATGAGGCCACCATTGGTCGGTGCGAGGGTGGGAATGGCCTCACTGGCGGTGAAACGCAAAGTGCCGCGGTCAATGTCGATGTTGCCTCCCGCCTGGTTCCAGTTCGAGGTCGCCCCGTTCGTGCCGAGCACCAGGGTGCCATTGCCCGTCTTGGAGATGTTGACGCCGAAGGTAGTGGAGGTGGTGAAGTCGCCGTTGACGACGGTTTCCCCGGGCCCATCGAGCGTCCAGGTCCGGTTCGCGGTGATTGAGTTGGCGAGGAGATTCTGGAAGGTCACCGACTTACCGGCGACGATACTGTTGTAAAGATTCAGGTTGTTGGCACTGGCGGCGAGGTTGTTCGTGCCGTTGAAGGTGATGTTGTAGTCCCCGATGAATCCGCTCGTGGCGTTGTTACCCATGTTCACCGTGTTGGTGAGGGTTCGGTCACCGCCATAGGCGAAGACGTTGCCGTTCGAGATGGTGAGGGCCGCGCCGATCGCCGTGTTGTGACCGATACCCAAGGCACCGGCGCCGGCTGTGGTGGTGCCGGTGTAGTTGTTCGCCGGGTTGGAGAGGATCCAGGTTGCCCCGCCGTCCACTGTGACGCCAAGCGTACCTCCATTGTCGGAAAGCTGGCTCGTGATCATGTTGCCGGCCGAGTTATTGCCCCGAAGAGACAGCGTCTTGTTTCCCACTCCGAGGTCATTGATCACATTGGTGAGAATGAGCGCGCCGGTACCGTCCGCATGGATCTGGTTGGTTCCCGTCGTCGTGTTCAAGCGGATCTTGCGGTCGCTGATCTCGCCCGCACCCGTGTATTGGAGTAGGCCACCCGTGGTCGTGCCATTTCCAAGGAGGATCGCGCCCGCGTTCGTATTGCCCGCGGTGCTGTCTCCCACACTGCTGGCACCGGGAGTGCCACTGTGGCCAAGCCGGCTCACCGCCAAAGTACCGGCGGAAACCTGGGTCGTGCCCTCGTAGGTATTCGCGGAGCCAAGCCGCAGAACGCCATTGCCTGTCTTCGTGAGCGCGCTCCCCGCGGCGCCACTGATGACGCCGGCGAGAGTCGCGTAGTCCGTCGCGGTCGTGGTGTTGTCGTTCACCGTCACGGTGCGCGCGGCGCCCGCAAGATCGATCGCGTTGGTGAACGTGACATCGGAAAGGGCGCTGACAGAACTCAGGATGAGCGCCTGTGTTCCCCCGGTACCGACAAATCCGCCCGCCCCCCAGGTGAGTCCCGCGCCGCCGTTGAGCGTGACGGTGAGAGGAGTGGAATGGGCCGCGAAACCGCCGGAGCCCGTCGTTCCGCCCCAAGTGACCGTGCCCGTTCCGGCCGTCGGCGTACCCGACAAGTTTCTCGCAAAGGTTCCGGACATCTGCAGCGTGCCACTAGTTGTCGTGCTGCCGAGCACCACGGGACTGCCGGACGGAAGCGCCCCGTTGTCATTGAGGGCGAGGATCCCGTTCGCGACGGTGGTGAGACCGGTGTAGGTGTTGTTCGTATTGCCGAGATTCCACTGGCCGGTGCCGGTCTTGGTGAGGCTGCTGATGAAGCCGGTGCTGTTGGTCCATTGGGGATTGAAGGTGTTGTCGGCGGCGACGGTGCCTCCCAAGGTCAGGGTTCGATTCGCGTTGCTACCGTGAAGGATGGGACCCGGGTTGCTCCAAACAATCGCGTTGTTGTTGGATGCGGTGTTGGAGAGAGTCGCCGCGGAACCCGAAACCGTGAAGAGACGGTTGGTGCTGGCCGAGGTCGAACCCAGGGTGAGATTTCCGTTGAGAATGTTTCCGATGTAGCGCAGTTCCGCCCCCAGACCGGAGAAAACAAGACTCTCGGCGTTCGTGGTATCATTTGTGGCAATCCCACGACCAATGCTGCTGTCCTCACCAATGTCCGCCAAGGTGTTGGCGCTGACGAGGAGATTGCCGAGGGTGGTCTTGGTGAGGGTGGTCACCCCCGTATAGGATGAAAGACCGTTCAACACGAAAGTCGTGGTTTGGCTGGCGGTGTTGTTCGCGGTGGAAATGGTGAGATTGGTTTTTCCGGTTCCGGTGCCGTCCGAGATGATGCCGTAAGAAGTTCCGGCGGTACCATTCGTGGTAATGGCGTTGCCGATTGTGAGCGTCGCATCCGTGTCGCTGTCATTCGTCACCAACCCCATGTTGTTGAATCCACCGATGGAAGTGCCGGTGCTGACCCCATTCAGGTCGAGGGTACCCGCTTGGCGGATGTTCGTGGTCACGTTCGCACCGCTCAAGGTGCCGCTGCCCGATAGCCTTACGGTGCCCTCGGCGATTTCCGTCGTGCCGGTGCGGGCATTCGAGGTGGCGATCGTGAGCGTCCCGGCCCCCGACTTGGTAAGACCGCCCGTACCGGTAAGACCGGTAGTGGAAATGAGTAGATCGTCGCCTTCCAGGTTGACCCGGACGACGAACGCATTCGTCCCGAGGGCGATCGTTCCGGCACCGGTGATTTCCGCGTCTCCTCCGCTCACCAACAATCCGCCCGCAGAAAGGGTCAGGTTTCCGGTGTTGACGGTCAGCGTGTGGGAGCCATCAATCTTCAAGGTAGCGACCGAAATTGCGTTCGTGCTCAAGCTGCCGGTGATCCGGTTGTTGGAAGAGGCCGTCAGGGGCCCTGCCGCAGTGGTAGCCGTCAACGTGTCGACACCATAGTTCGGCGCGCGCAAAACGCCGCCCTGGCGGTAGGCAAAATCGGCACCTTCCCAATAGAGGGAACGGGTCACGATCCCGTCGCTACCCGTCGCGGCGTTGATTTGACTCAGCGTGACACGATTGTTGACAAAGTCGGCACCAACGATGTTCACGGTGCCGGCACCGCCGGTGGCGATATTACCAAATTCCAATGAAGCCGTGCCTCCCGCTCCGGGGGTGAGGGAGATGGTGTGTGCTCCAGCGCCGGCATAGCTGAGCGTCCCCAGACTTTGCACATTGTTCTCTCCGGCCTGTCCGACGAATTCCAGTCGGCCTCCGGCATATCCATTGGTGGCCGTGAAGGTAAGGGCGTTGGAGGCTCCCAATACCGTCGAAGTCGGGGCATTCGCGCGGATTTTCAGCGTGCCATTGGAGATCGTCGTGGTCCCCGTATACCCGTTGGCCCCGGCGAGAACCCACGTTCCCGATCCCACTTTTGAAACGGAGGTCACTCCGATGATGTTGGGTGATGTAATGGCCTGACCGGAAGTGCCAGCAGCCGAAGCAGGCAGACTGAGGGTCACGACCCGGGTGACAGGGTTGACGGCCGTCACCGTCGTCCCCGCGGCAATTCCAGTTCCCGTGATGGTATTGCCAATCGAAATACCCGTGACGTTAGCCAGCGTGATGCTGGTGGCTCCGGCCGTAAACGCCGCCCCTGCAGTCGTCGCGCCCGTAACGCCACCGTCGGGAATGCTCGAGTTGATCACGTTGTCGCGATTGTTCGTGCCTCCGAGATTGAGGACCCCCAAGCCCACAATTGGCTTCGT
>Ga0209573_1001918_pt1 | contig 29039 bp, 27 predicted proteins | sample TNRBio252014_DNA_FD_185870 | JGI IMG/M metagenome (GOLD analysis project Ga0209573, IMG submission 185870) | Wastewater treatment Type I Accumulibacter community from EBPR Bioreactor in Madison, WI, USA - TNR Reactor_6/25/2014_ DNA (SPAdes)... | ecosystem: Engineered > Bioreactor > EBPR >...
TCCGAGCAAATTTTCCGAATGTCCAAGCCCATAAATATCTGCCGTATCAAAAAAATTGATACCTGCCTCCAGCGCAGCCTGGATAGCTCCAGCCGATACTGCATCATCAGTATTCCCCCAGCCAATAGCTGTTTCACCAATCATGGTACCGCCACCAATAGCCCAGGCTCCGAAACCTACCTCACTTACCCGCAATTCTGTATTGCCAAACTTTCTGTATTGCATCATGTAATTTACACTCTCATAGTTGAAACAACCTAATTTTGTATTCTCAATTTTACCAGATGAACAGACCTATCAGAGTTTTGGTAGCTAAAGTGGGACTTGACGGTCATGACCGCGGTGCTAAAGTAATTGCCACTGCTTTAAGAGATGCGGGTATGGAAGTAATTTATACTGGTCTCCGTCAAACTCCGGAAATGGTTGTTAATGCAGCTTTGCAGGAAGATGTTGACGCCATCGGTATCAGTATATTATCCGGCGCACATATGACTGTTTTCCCGAAAGTAATTGATATGATGAAACAGAAAGGCCTAAATGATGTATTGCTTACGGGCGGCGGTATTATTCCTGAAGATGACATGGATAAACTGCATGAACTGGGGGTTGGAAAATTATTTGCCCCCGGTACACCTACTTCTGAAATCAGTGAGTATATTACAGCCTGGGTAAAAGAGAACCGCAGTTTCTGATGCACCGGTAACTATAACGATTACTTCCACAAAGAAATAAGCCCTTATTTTTTCTTTCGTAAATTCATTTACGTATGGAAGGACATTCCCTGTTAGCTAACTATAATGTACAACCCCGTGTGTGGGATGAAATGTTTGGAAAGGATGGCATCCGCCCTGCCTACCGGAATGTTGTGTCTGCTATACAGAATCTGTCATCCGATGAAATGACACATAAAGACGAACTGGCCAAAAAATTATTTATGAGCCAGGGTATTACTTTCACTGTGTACAGCAGTGGTGAAGGCATTGAAAAAATATTCCCTTTTGATATTATTCCACGCATACTGGAGGCTGCAGAATGGAAACATATTGAAGAAGGAATCAAACAACGGTTAAAAGCGTTGAACATTTTCCTGAAGGATATTTATAACCAGCAATTCATTATCAAAGATGGTATTGTTCCGGCCAAACTCATTTACTCCTGCCCCAATTTTATACGCCAGATGGTAAATGTGGAAGTACCCTTTGATATTTATACGCATATTTCCGGGATTGACCTGATCCGTGATCATGATGGCACTTATTATGTACTGGAAGATAATTTGCGTACCCCGTCAGGAGTATCCTATATGCTGGAGAACCGGAGTATCACTTACCGCATCTTTCCTGATCTGCTACCCAAGAATAACGTAAGATCTGTCAAAGACTACCCCGATCTCTTGTTAAAAAATCTTGTGGGATTGGCCAACCGCCAAAAAAGTGACCCCACAGTTGTATTGCTTACGCCGGGAATTTATAACTCCGCCTACTTCGAACATACCACACTGGCAAGACTGATGGGTATCGAACTGGTAGAAGGCAGTGACCTCGTCGTGGACAATCATAAAGTGTACATGAAAACAACTACTGGCCTGAAACAGGTAGATGTTATTTACAGGAGGGTAGATGATGATTTTATTGACCCTCTTGTGTTCCGGCCTGATAGTATGCTGGGGGTACCGGGTATATATGGTGCTTACAGAACAGGGCATGTTGCTATTGTAAATGCAATGGGCAATGGCGTGGCAGATGATAAAGCGGTATACTCATATGTGCCAGCAATGATAAGATACTACCTGAATGAAGAGCCAATTTTAAAAAATGTGCCTACATACCAGCTGGCTATACCCGAAAACAGAAAACTGGTTTTTGAGAATATGGATAAGATGGTGATAAAAAAAACCAATGAATCAGGCGGATACGGAATGCTGATCGGCAGCGCTGCTACAGAAGAAGAAATGGAATCTTTTAAAGAAGCTATTGAAGAAGACCCAAGAAGTTTTATCGCCCAGCCAATTATTAGTTTATCATCTGCTCCCTGCTATATAAACGGGGTATTACAACCCAGGAGGGTTGACCTTCGGCCCTATGCATTATACGGGCCAGAGGGAATAGATATTGTGCCCGGCGGATTAACAAGGGTAGCTTTGAAAGAAGGTTCGCTGGTGGTTAACTCATCGCAGGGAGGAGGGAGCAAAGACACATGGGTATTAGGGTAAATCAATTAATAAAAACTAACTGATAGAAAATGTTGAGCCGTGTTGCTGATTCTGTTTTCTGGATGGCCCGTTATATGGAAAGAACCAACGGGACATTGCGGCTGCTTCGTACTAATTACATTTCATCGCAGGATGAAGTGCAGGATTTCAGCTGGCAGCCACTGCTCAGAAGCTATAGTGATGCTTCTGTGGAAGAAATTCAGGCCATTGGAAATGATTCTCCAAAAGTGCTTGAACATTTATTATTAGACCGAAACAATGGAGCTTCTGTATTTAACAATATTACCCGGGCCAGGGAAAATGCCAGAGCTGTACAAGATCATATCACCAAAGAAGTATGGCAATGCCTGAATGATTATTATCATTTAATAAGGGATAAAAATATTCATGTACAGGTAAAGCAGGGCGATCCGGTAACAGCACTGGATTCACTTATCTATCATGGTATGTTATATCATGGAACAGTTGATATCACAATGGCCCGTGGAGAAGGCTTTAATTATCTCAATATTGGAAAATTCCTGGAAAGAGCAATCCTCTCGGCAGATATGCTTAATATCAAACTTACTGAACTGAATTATAATTTGCAGCAACCAGTAGAGGTGCCGGCATTGCGCTACCTGTTATATTCTCTTTCTGGTTACGAATTATATTTGAAAACACATCGGGGAAACTTTCAGGCAGATCATGTTTTACAACAGGTTTTATACAACGATAATTTTCCTCACTCTGTTTCTTATTGCCTGAAACAATTATTCCGCTATTTTGAACGACTGGAATCAGAAAGTCTGCCGGAAAGTTACAAACAACTGGAATTCTTAATAGGTCGTGCCATGAATAATGTAAAGTATAGCAGTATCAGGCTTTCTGACAGTGAAGGCCTACTAAATTTTTTGTATCAAACCCGGCAGGAGTTATTTGGAATAGCAGCTGCCTTTAATCAATATTATTTTGGTAATTCCTGAATTACCACAACTTTGTACACATGCCAGAGTACCGTATAAAACATATCACCCGTTACACCTACCCTTCCCCTGTGATTGATAGTGCTAACCAGGTAATGCTTTTCCCTATTAATGATGAACAACAGGAAGTAAAAAAACATGAACTCATCATTACACATCATCCAGCTGTTGAAATTTTTACTGATTATTTCGGCAATAAAGTGGGTATATTCTCAGTCATTAAACCGCATACAGAACTCTCCATTCAATCCAATATTGAAGTGATCACTAAGGAAGTGCAACTACCTGTCAGCGATACAGCCCCGGAAACTCAATGGGATAACCTCGTAATGATCCGTGAGCAGTTCCCCTATATGGATTTTATGCTGCAGGAAAATTTTGAGGCCCACGATGAAGTGTCTGCGGTAGTCAAATCAATGATGAATGAAGCAGTAACACCATTTGCAGCTGCACAACAAATGTCTGCTTTTGTATATGACTCTTTTGAATACAAAAAAGGAATTACCAGTGTGGAAACACAAGTGGATGAGATATGGAAATTAAAGGCCGGCGTCTGCCAGGATTTTGCACACATTCTACTGGTAATGCTTCGCCTGGTAGGCATTCCGGCCCGCTATGTAAGCGGTTATATTTGTCCAAAAAATCATGAACTACGTGGCGAAGGAGCTACACATGCCTGGGTGGAAGCCTATATTCCATTTTATGGCTGGCTGGGGTTTGACCCCACTAATAACTGCATCGTAAGTGATCGTCATGTACGACTGGCTATCGGCAGAAGCTTTACTGATTGCACTCCAGTGAAAGGCACTTACAAAGGTTCCTCAGAGCACAAACTTGAAGTATCTGTGGTAATAAATAATAGTACACTGGAAGAAGAACAGCCTGCCACTCCTGTTTTTTCATACCAGGTTAATAATCCCGGCGTCTCTGATAATTCTTACCGCCGTTTCATGGAAATGCAACAACAGCAATAATTGTTTCTTGCTATCTTCGACACAGAAAAAACAATCATGAGTTATACAACATTGCTTACGACTTTGGAAAACGGTATATTAACCTTAATCATCAACCGGCCTGATAAATTAAATGCTTTGAATAAAGATGTATTCACTGATTTGAATACCGTGTTAGATGAAATTGAAAAGAATGCTGAGATAAAGTCAGTCATTATTACCGGTGCGGGTCCAAAAGCATTTGTTGCAGGAGCTGATATAACAGAGTTTGGTGGCCTGAATAAAGAACAGGCGATGGCGATGGCTAAAAGAGGCCAGGATACATTTGCAAGAATTGAAAATTCATCAAAGCCAATTGCAGGTGCTGTAAATGGTTTTGCATTAGGCGGAGGTTGCGAGCTGGCTATGAGCTGCCACTTTAGAGTAGCCAGCGAAAATGCAAAATTTGGTCAACCGGAAGTTAACCTCGGTTTGATACCCGGATATGGCGGCACTCAACGTTTAGTGCAGCTGATTGGCAAAGGAAAAGCTATGGAACTGCTGATGAGCGCACATATGATCGATGCCAGTGAGGCCAAACAATTGGGATTAGTTAACTATGTTACCACTGCCGAAACATTATTGGATCATACCAAAAAAATACTTGATATTATTAATAGTAAAGCCCCGCTTGCAGTAGCAGGTTGTATCAAAGCGGCCAATGCAGTGTTTGACGAAACCAAAGATGGCTATGCATTGGAGATTGAAGAGTTTGGAAATACGTTCGCTACAGAAGACATGAAAGAAGGTACAACGGCTTTTTTAGAAAAAAGAAAGCCGAACTTCGCCGGTAAATAAGTATCATTTATACAGGTACCAGTTTCTGTACCTCATCAGCGCTTCAAGAAAGTAATAATCGGCATAGGTAAGGGATACATCGACTTCATATTTATATGGTAAGGCACCTACACTATGCTTCAGGATAAAGCCTCTGTTTTCTCCTTTTTTACTCCGGTATGTATCAGAGGAAAGAGATTGCAATATTTTTCTGGCCGTCTTTTCATACTCCTTTTTTTCATTTTTTTCTGCATACAAACCCAGCTCCAATAGCGCCGACGCCATGATAGAAGCAGCAGAAACATCCCTGTATGCAATCGGAATATTCCCGGCGTCATAATCCCAGTATGGAATTTTGTCTTTGGGCAGGTTTGGATGATTCAATAAAAATCCGGCAATATTCTTGGCCTGCTGCAGGTATAATGGCTCTTTAGTAAAGCGGTACATCAGCACAAACCCATATAAACCCCAGGATTGACCTCTTGCCCAGGCAGATTCATCCGAAAACCCCTGTGCTGTTTTTTTTCTGCTTACTATTCCGGCGTCAAGATCATAATCCACCACATGATAAGAACTATGATCGGGCCGGTAATGATTTTTCAGGGTAGTATTGGTATGATCAATTGCAATCACTTTATACTTTGGCTCTCTTGTTTCATCACTGGCCCAGCAAAGCAGTTCCAGGTTCATCATATTATCTACAATAACAGGGCAACGAAAATTGGCGCTGGAATCCCACGATTGGATAGAACGGATAGAAGGACGATATCTTTTGATCAGTGTTTCTGCAGCGGTCAATACAGTTTCTCGGTAGTCGGGTTTCTTTGTAATGCGATATGCATTACCAAAACTACAGTAGATTATAAATCCAAGATCATGATCGCCGGTATAGTTTTTTACATGCTCAATGATACCTAATCTATTTTCTGCTTCAGCTTTTATGGTACTGTCTTTCGTATATTCATAGATATACCATAAACTTCCGGGGAAAAAACCACTTGTCCACCATGTCGTTTTACTGGTGGTGAGTTTATTTTCCTTTGGAGAATAGTTCCTTGGCATTACATCAGCGGGAGTATTAGCCGCTAACAGCTTATACTGGTGAACAGCCAGCTCAAAATTTTCTTTTATTAGTTTCCCCATTGTCTTGTCCTGCTGTGCAAACAGGATTTGACTCATGCATAATAGTAAGATGATAATACTTTTTTTCACTAGTACTATTTTTTATAGCTTATCTATTAATGCATCCTCTATCAGATAAGCCTCTATCTCTGCTATCCGGGTGGGTATTTTCTGACTGTCGATAACAAGCCCAATCATGCCTGCTTCTATCGCAGGAAATGTGATGATTCTTTTACGTCCGATAGTGGTGCCCTTTATTTCTGAAACAAGCTCATTTTTTTTATTCATTAATAACAACCTGAACCCTGCACATGCCTGTCCCCTACTCAGGTCTTCTCTTATCACAATACAATTAATTTTCTTTTCAGCGGCAAATTCAATTCCAATTGATTGCAGATAAGTAATAGAGATTATTTCAGTAGTTGAAACTTTTCCATCATTTAATGCAGGGGCAGATCTGCGGCCGTTATGTGGAATAAAATAACCTCCCCCTTTTCGTGCAAGGTTTTCAGCAAAACTCTTACTCCGAAGTCTCTCAAAATCCACCAATACTGCTGAATCATTTTCATGTATCAATCCCCTTCTGTCAGGTGGCACATTCAGCAAAAGATTGGCACCTCTGCCTACTGATTTCAGATATAATTGAAACAACGCTACCGGTGTCTTCACTTTATCATCTTCGGCGGCATGATAGAACCATCCGGGCCGAATACTTACATCACACTCAGCTGGCATCCATGCTTTGCCATTTATATTTCCTTTGTTCAGTGTATCTGTAGAAGGTGCTCCGAGCCCCGGGGTAAATCCGACCGTGTCCAGGTTATTCCAGTTTGTTTCACCTGCCACACCTTTTTCATTACCAACCCAGCGGATATGCGGCCCGACATCACTAAACACAACAGTATTAGGTGATAGTTTCTTTACCGTTTCTTTAAACCTGCTCCAGTCATACACTTGTTTCTTACCATTGGGCCCTTCGCCATTAGCACCGTCCCACCATAGTTCCCAGATGGGGCCATAGGTGGTAAATATCTCTTTCATCATGCTTACAAATACCTCATTGTACTTTTCGGTACCATAGTCCGGGTGATTCCTGTCCCAGGGAGAGATATAAACGCCGAATTTTAATCCCCCCTCTTTACAAGCCAATGATAATTCTTTCAGTACATCGCCTTTCCCATCCTTCCACTTACTTTCCCGTACAGTATGTGCAGAATAGTTGCTGGGCCATAAACAAAATCCGTCATGGTGTTTGGCAGTGATGATGATTCCTTTTGCTCCTGCCGCTTTGGCCACCCTTACCCATTGCCTGCAATCAAGTGCTGAAGGGTTAAAAATATCCTCCGGTTCATTTCCATGGCCCCATTCCTTATCCGTAAATGTATTTGGCCCAAAATGAATGAAGAAATAATACTCCATTTCATGCCACATCAGTTGTTGCTTTGTGGGTTCTGGAATACCCGGCTTTTGCGCCGGCAAGAACCTGCTATTAACAATTATTATTAAAAGAAAAGCCAGCTTTTTCATTGTATCAATGTTACGATTAATCCCGTAAAGAAACAGAGGAAAATCATCCTGCATATGGACCTAATTCCTGTTTTTCAACAATCCAATTCCGCTACCTTTGCTGCGAAAAATTTACCCTTTTAATCATTTTTTATGGAATACAGGATAGAAAAAGACACGATGGGAGAAGTAAAGGTTCCCGTCGATGCTTACTACGGAGCACAAACACAACGAAGTATTGATAATTTTAAAATTGCACAGGATATTAACCGTATGCCCAAAGAGATCATCCGGGCTTTTGCTTATTTAAAAAAAGCTGCCGCCATTACTAACCAGGAGGCAGGTGTGCTGCCAAAAAATAAATCAGTGCTGATCGGAAGAGTATGTGACGAAATTTTAAAGGGTAAATTGGATGATTACTTCCCACTGGTGGTATGGCAAACAGGCAGCGGTACGCAAAGCAATATGAATGTAAATGAAGTAATCGCCTATCGGGGTCATGTGCTGAAAGGAGGCAAGCTTACCGATAAAGAAAAATTCCTGCACCCAAATGATGATGTAAATAAATCGCAATCATCCAACGATACCTTTCCCACGGCGATGCATATTGCTGCCTATAAGATATTGGTGGAAACAACTATACCAGGTATTAAAAAGTTGAGAGATACACTGGCAAAAAAAAGCAAGCAATACATGAAAGTGGTGAAGATCGGTCGCACCCATTTTATGGATGCAACACCACTTACAGTTGGACAAGAGTTCAGTGGTTATGTATCACAACTGGATCATGGATTAAAGGCTATCAACAATTCATTGGCGCATTTAAGCGAATTGGCATTAGGTGGTACCGCTGTTGGGACTGGTATTAACACTCCGCCCGACTATGATAAAAAGGTGGCCAGGCATATTGCGGCACTCACCGGGCATCCCTTTGTTACTGCGCAAAATAAATTTGAAGCGCTGGCGGCTCACGATGCAATTGTAGAAGCGCATGGCGCATTAAAAACAATAGCCGTAAGCCTGATGAAGATCGCCAACGATATCCGCATGTTGTCTTCAGGGCCAAGAAGTGGTATAGGTGAAATTTTTATACCGGATAATGAACCGGGTTCTTCTATCATGCCAGGTAAAGTAAATCCCACTCAATGTGAAGCATTAACCATGATCGCTGCACAGGTGATGGGTAATGATGTGGCCATCAGTGTGGGTGGTGCTAATGGTCACTTTGAACTGAATGTGTTCAAGCCTGTTATGATTTACAACTTCCTCCACAGTGCCAGGCTGATTGGTGATGGTTGTGTGTCATTTAATGATAAATGTGCTATCGGTTTGGCGCCAATAGAAGCTAATATCAAAAAACATGTTGATAATTCGCTGATGCTGGTCACTTCGCTGAATACAAAGATTGGTTATTACAAAGCCGCAGAGATTGCACAAAAAGCACATAAGCAAGGAACCACTTTAAAAGACATGGCTGTGAAACTGGGCTATGTTACACCTGAGCAATTTGACGAATGGGTAAAACCAGAAAAGATGGTGGGTAAGATTTAACTCTTATTGCTCAGGGATTTATAAAATTTACTAGTAAAACCACTATCGTAAAAGGAGAAAAATCTGAGGTTTTTCTCCTTTTTATTCAGTAAAAATTGCAAGAGATTTTTATTTGTTTTTATCTTAACAGTCGCAATAATCCAAACCCTTTTTGTAACCCCAAAAATCCGCCATATGAAAAGTAATGCAAGGGCTGCATCACTGCATCCGGCTAACATTCTTACTTCAGTTAAAAAAGAGCCTGTACAGGCTGCACAACAGATCAAATCAGCTTATTTAAAGGCCATTCTCTCCGGTTCAAGAATAATTTCCGGAACAGAAAATGCTTTGCCGGTAGAAAACCCTGACAGGGCTGCTGCTATCCGTTATATTAAAGAAAGCTCATCCATGAGAAGATAACGGTTGCTGAAATTTTTCAAACTAAGTAAACCCCTGAGCATAACACAAAAAAGCCTCCGTGAAAACGGAGGTTATTTTTTGTGTTATAATGAGATGACTGATGAACAGTCTTTATTTCTTGATGAATTTTTCTATCTGTACTTCCATATCATAGCCATTATAAAGCTTCAGTATATAAGTGCCTGGGGTAAAACTTGATACATCTACAGAGAAATCATTTCTGAAACTGGTTTCTTCTTTTATTATCCTCCCATTGATATCATATATCTGTACCAGGAGAGGTTTTCGAAGTTCTTTTTTTCCATGTACATAAATCCTGTCTGTAACAGGGTTGGGGAATATCTGAACCAGGTCCCGAACTACAGGAGGTCCGCCGGGAGGGTTTTCACCCAGCGGAAGTGTGATCAATGTCTTATAGGTAAGCTTCAGTATTTTACCTCCGTCTTTTGTAGCCGAACTGCTGCCACCAAATCCCCCGGTAGGACCTGAAGTGCTACCGGTACTATCTATCACCACCCACAAAACACCACTATTAGCTACCGGGTTAATAGCGATGTCCCGTACTCTCCATCCGTGTAGCAATGGAAAAGTATCCACTGTATTAGTAGAAGATGAACTATCTATAAAAGTACCAACTGAATTTAATTTTAGCCTGTACATTCCATACTTCAGTGAAGTAACAAGCAATGAATTTTTCCATCCGGGAATATTGCCACCATAAAAGTCAATACTGGAAGGAGCAATAGTAGGCCAGGTATAGATGTTGGCGCCACTCGAAGGTATCGCTGATGCAGCCCAGTTAAAAGTTGAAAATACCGGCCGCTGCATACTGTTAGTGGTTGCCCAGGTATTTTCGCTGTAATTAACCAGCAAATTGGCCAACCTGTCATTATTTGCAAATGCATCAAGTGATGAATAGTTTTCATCACCAAGGCCTGCCACTCTTGGCCACCCATAATTTCCACCAGCAACAATATTATTCACTTCATCATCTGATTTATCACCATGCTCAGAACTATATAGTCTCCAGGTACCATTTACGTTCCCCCAGGCAATACCCTGGGCATTTCTATGGCCATAACTGTAAACAGGTGTCTTCAGTGCACTAAAGGCAGGAACACTATGATTGAAAGGATTATCATTCGGAATCCATTGCCTCCATGTATTGTAATCATGCGTTACTCCGTATGATGCGTCTCCATCCGGCTCTGTGTTAAGTCGCAAAATTTTCCCTTCACAGGTATCCAGAACTTGTGCATAGTTGGTTCTGGAAAGATTATTAAACTGTCCGGCACCCATATCTCCAATAGTATAATACAGTTTATACGTACCATCAAGTTCCGGCAGTGGGCTGATAGTCATTCTCCCCGAATTGTGGTCATTACTGCCGGGTAAATTAGATATCACGGTATCCATGATCGTTAAAGTATCTTTTGCAGGAATGGCCGGGTTACCGGGATCGGCAGCAAAATAAAAACGGCACCTTACGATCTTGGTGCGAAAATAACAGGGGGAACCGGGGCTTCCAGGGCATGTTCCCGTATACACATAGGCAAGATAAACCCATCGCTTATTAGGATCCGTCATAAATTCAGGGTGATGAACTAATCCCTGCATCCCTCCCTGTGGCCAGGTACCAATCGAGCGGGAAAAGGTTACCAGTGATCCTCCTAACGGAATTCTAAGTACTTGCTGTGCAGGGATATTTTTTTGTGCTTCGGTTCTGTTGGGGCTCACTCTTACCACTCTGTACCCCCGGGCCTCGGTAATCCATAGTGAGTCATCTTTCCCATATGTGATCTCCCATGGATAACCCAGGTTTTTTGCAACTGTATCCATGTTGAACAGGATAGTGGTTGAATCAATTACCTGCGCTGTTGTTTTATTGTATTGAATAAGAAAAAGCAGCAGACTAAGCAGAAGGGGTAGTGGTCTTCTCATGAAAATGGATTTATAAAGTAAAAATAACTCAAATTAAAGCGGCTGCCAATAGGAATTTCTACAGATTGTAAGGACCGTAAAATCAGCAAAAAGTCAGGAATATGTACTATTGCCGGGGGATACCCATTAATCTATTTTTATAGCCACGAGTCAGAACTGTGAACCCTGAAAATCCGGTCTATGAAAAAAACTATACTCCGTACTATTTACTCACCTCTGTTTTTTCTTCTTCCTCTATTGTTTATAGGAGGAATAGGGACCACCTGGTCACAAAACATTGACTTTGGTAAAAGTTATATTAATGTAACAAAAGGTCTGAATGGAGGCACTGTAGAAACTGGTGATACTCTTGAAATAAGAGCATCTTTAGTTGTTCGTTCAGGTACCTATGATAGCTGCCGTTACCAGGATGTGGTTCCTGCGGGAACAACCTATATTCCCGGTACTGTAAGGGTGCTTACCAACGAAGGAAAGATCTATAAACAATTTACGGATGCTTCTAATGATGACCCGGGAAGGATCGTTGGTACTGCCATTACTATTAACCTGGGTTATAATACAGCGGCGGCCCCTGCCACTGCTTTCCGCAGAGGAAGGGTAGCCAATACACATAAACCTTCCTTTTATGGAAGCAGTTGTATCATGGTGGCATCATTCCGGGTAAGAGTTACAGCAGCAACCGGCAGCAATATCAGCACCGGCGGCGGTAATATGACCTATAAATTAGGCGCTGCAGCTGTACAAACATTTACCTTTCCTGCCAATACATTGAGGGTTTATCCTAACTATGGTATTTGTTCTAACACAATTGGTACCAATGCTATCGGGACAGAATTTAATGGCACATTTGGCAGCGGACAACCAAGAAACCGGGGAACTTCTGCCAATGTACCTCCGGGGTACACATATAAACACTTTACTAATGGTGATCCCAACGACTATAGCTACGGTGTTGCCAATAATACATCAGCCCGCAATGGATACACATTTGTTAATACCTGGCCTAAACCAGATCCGGATCCGGATGGTGCCGGCCCCCTGACTACACACCGGGTGTTTTCTGTATGGGATATAATAGGAGATCACACTGGTGCTTCAAACCCTATACTTGGAAACCCTGCAGCTGATACAGTGACCAACCCCAATGCAGGCTATATGCTTGTCATTAATGCAGCCTATCGTATTGACTCTGCCTTTCAGCAAACAATATCAGGATTATGTCCCAATACATACTATGAAATTTCCTGCTGGATGCGCAACATTTGTTCGAAATGTGGTTGCGATTCGAATGGTAAAGGTGCCACCAATGCATCTGGTCCACCCTACTATATTCCAACTGGTGCCGGCGACTCATCTGGAGTAGCCCCCAACCTGACATTTGAAATAGATGGTATTGACTATTATACTTCAGGCAATCTTATTTATAACGGACAATGGGTTAAAAAAGGATTTACTTTCTTGACAGGTCCTGCTCAAACCAGTTTTACACTTAAATTCTTTAACAATGCTCCCGGAGGTGGTGGTAATGACTGGGCACTGGATGATATTTCAGTTTCTACTTGTTCCCCAAACATGAAATATTCTCCATCATTAAGCCCCTCTGTTTGTGAAGGTAACGTGATAACTATTTATGATACTGTACGTTCCTACTTTAATAACTACACCTATTATAAATGGCAACGCAGTACAGATGGCGGAGTTACCTGGAATGATGTAACTGCTCCTGCTGGTCCGGCTGCCCCATTCTGGAACGGGACTGAATGGGAGTATGTTACCTCTTATACATTAACGCCTGCACAGACACTAATGATCAATAACGGTAACAGGTACAGGCTGGTAGTGGCAACCACCATTTCCAACCTGACTGACCCCAATTGCAATTTTACCGATCAGGGAAATATTATTACGTTACAGGTTATCTTTTGTGGTATTCCGCTGGCAGCCGAGCTTATAGCATTCAATGGACAGTTAGATAATGAATATGCCCAGCTAAGATGGACAACTACCGGTGAAACAGAGCCCCTGATCTTCGATATTGAAAGAAGTACCGATGGGGTTAATTTCTCATTGATTGGCTCTGTCAATAGTTATAACGACTATGTATCAGAACAAAGTCATTATTCTTATACAGATCCGTCACGTCTTACAGGTAAAGCTTACTACCGGATAAGAATGAGGAATACTCCGGGCCAATCAACTTATTCCAGAACAATACAACTTGCTGTATCAAATGAGCCTTTCAGCTTTGTTTCAGTGATCAATCCTTTCAGCAATGAATTATTATTTGAAGTATCAGCTGAACAGGCCGGAAAAGCAGAAGCTGAATTGATCGACGTGTCAGGAAAAGCAGTAAGAAGAAAGATGTTTGATATCTCTTCCGGAATTACCCGTTTAAGTTTGGAAAATACAAGCCAGCTTGCTTCAGGTATTTACTTCTTGCGGGTGCAATCAGGTGGAAGGGTGATTCAAAAAAGAGTATTGAAGACAAGATAAATAACTGAGCTTATAATACCTGCACCTTATCGCTTATCTCTGTATTTGTTTCAACGGTTGAAACAGGTGCAACGGGGTGATGCTTTTTGAAGAATCGCTTTTGAAATAGCAATAATGTAATAACACCAATAGAGATGGAGGCGTCTGCTACATTGAAAATGGGACTGAAGAACTCAAATTCATCACCCCCGATAAAAGGCAGCCAGGAAGGAAAACTCGATTTTATCATCGGGAAGTACAGCATGTCCACCACACTGCCATGTAAAAAAGATGAATACCCATTTGCTGAAAATTGTGCAATGCCGGCATAAGGTATATAGTCATTAATTGCTGCATCATAATGCAGCCCTTTGTCGAAGATCATCCCATAAAACATACTATCGATAAGATTACCTAATGCTCCCGCATAGATTAACCCGGCGCAAATTATAAACCCACGACTGTATTGCTGTTTTACAATCCGGCCCAGGTACCATGTGCCAAAAATCACGGCAGCAAGGCGAAACAGAGTCAGTATCATCTTCCCTGTTTCATTACCAAATTTCCAACCCCAGGCCATTCCCGGGTTTTCAATAAAATGAAGCCTGAACCAATCAAAACCCAATACCCTTACAACTTCGCCGGTAGGATGGCTGGTCTTGATCCATATCTTCAATGCCTGGTCAATAATAATGATAACGGCAATAAGAAAAACAACAGTTCTCAGTTTCAATGATGCGGTTTTAAGGGGCAAATATATGAATAAAGCTGTACGGCGGCAGGCTAAAAGAGTCTTAAAAATAAGGCCAGAATCCGTATGTCCGATCTATTGATTTGCAGGCACATTGGGTTTTTCACTCTTCAAAATAAACCCTCTTCACCCGTTGTGAGATGCCTGTCAGTATTTCATAAGGAATCGTTTCAGCCCATTGTGCCAACTGTTGTACGGGCAACTGGTTACCAAATACAATCACTTCATCTCCTTCCCGAACATTTTCAATTCCTGTAACATCCACCATAAACATATCCATGCAAACAGTACCGATAACAGGAGCCAGCTTACCATTTACCCAAACCTTCCCTATTCCATTTCCAAGCCGGCGGGGATAGCCATCTGCATATCCTAACCTGATTGTTGCAATCAGAGAATCTCTTCGTACAATTCCTTTACGATTGTAACTAACCGACTCTCCTGCTTTCAATTCCTTCAGTTGGGCAATGGTTGATTTTAAAGTCGTTACTGTTTGAAGGTTCAAATTATCAGCAGCAGTGCTATCCACACCATAAAGGCCAATACCTAATCTTACCATTTCAAGTTGCAATTCAGGATGCCGGGTAGCTGCTGCAGAATTAGCAATATGCCGGATGAAAGAATAGTCCAATTTCTCCTGTAAATGATTTGAGGCATTTTCCAGTAACCTGAACTGCTGCCATGTGAAGTCATCCTGAATCGCTTCCTCGCTGGCAGCAAGGTGTGAAAAAACTGACTGAATTCTGAACGATAAAGTTGATACAAGGTAATCACAAAGTTTTTCTATTTCACCAATAGCAAACCCCAATCTGTTCATCCCTGTTTCCATTTCAATATGAACAGGATACTGTTGCAATCCTTCTTTTTGTAAAAAAGAATCAAATGATTGTAGTATTTCAAACGAATAAAGCTCTGGCTCCAGGTTATTTTCTACAATCGCATCAAAGGCATTTTCTTCAGGATTCATAACCATGATCGGCAACCCAATTCCTGCTTTTCGCAGGTCCACCCCTTCATCTGCATAAGCAACACCCAGGTAATCTATTTTATGGTATTGCAGAATTCCTGCAATTTCAGCTCCGCCACTTCCATACGCAAAAGCTTTTACCATTGCCATAATTTTGGTCGATGGTTTCAATATGCGTTGGTACTCCTTTAAATTATGGGCAATGGCATTCAGATTAATTTCTAATACTGTCTGATGTACTTTTTGCTCCAGTAACTGCGCTATTTGCTCAAAGGCAAACACTCTTGCTCCTTTTACCAAAATAGCTTCTTCTTTAAAAAGAGAAGACCTGAATTGTTGTAAAAATTCAGCTGTTGAAGAAAACAATTCTGCAGTTAATCCATTTTCACTGCCAGTAATAAGATGGCGCAGTGATTTTGATATCCGCTCCCCTATTCCAATCACCCTGCTGACACGATGCTTTTTAAGGCTTTCTGCAACTTGTGTATATAATTTGTCATCCGGAACTGCACTTTGCAGAAAATCAGAAAGAATGACTGTTCTCTTTATACCGGTGCTTTGCTGTTCAAGAAAGGTAAGTGCAATTTCAAGTGAGCTGATGTCTGCACTATAGCTATCATTAATAATCAGGCAATGATTAATTCCTTTCTTCATTACCAGGCGCATATCCACCGGCACCAGCTGCTTCATCCTGTCGTTGATTATCTCCTCTTTATAACCGAGCATGAGTAATACTTCCCAGCAGGTAATAGCATTTTGCAGGGAAGCGTCATCAGTAAAAGGAATCTCCAGGTGGATTTTCTTATTCTGCCATACCGGATATGTAGCTGTGATTACAGTCGTTGCTTCTTTTTTTATTAACTCCACCTGCCGGACTGGCTCCGGTTGTTTTGAACGCCTGAACAATATTCTTTTTTCTGCTTCCTTTTGTTCTTTAGACTCAAACCCCTCACTGTGTGCTTCGCCAATATTGGTAAATATGCCAATGGTGGGCCTGATTATTCGCTCAAGTTTATCCATCTCTCCCGGCTTTGAAATGCCTGCCTCAAAAATTGCCAGTGTATGATGCTCATTCATCTGCCATACACTGAGCGGCACGCCGATTTGTGAATTATAGCTTTTGGGGCTTCTGACTATGTTATACTCAGGATGCAATAACTGGTACAACCATTCCTTTACAATTGTTTTTCCATTGCTGCCTGTTATCCCGATCACTGGTATACTAAACTGACTACGGTGATAAGAAGCAAGCTGTTGTAATGCCGATAATGTATCTTTTACTTTCAGAATATTTGCATCGGGGTAAAGTTCTCCATTTATCTTTTCGCTCACGACAAAGCCTCTGACTCCCTTTTTGTATAACTCCGGTATAAAATCATGCCCGTTACGGCGGAAACCGATTAAAGCAAAGAACAAAGAAGTTGCAGGTAAAAAAACCTTACGGCTATCCAATAAAAGGTGCTCTACCGGGTTATCATTTCTGACAATGGCTTCTGCCCGGATGAGCTTGGCAATATCGTTTACTGAATAGTGCAAGGTTTTACCAATAGATCAGGAAACACTTTCATCAGTAATATCTGCAGGTTCCCCTTTTTTATTTATAAATATGGAATAGAATATAGAGCCTGTAATACATACCAAAATAACTCCTAATGAGATAAATACCTGTATTTGCTTACTTATCCACTGGTTGATCCAGTGTTCACCAAGCATTTTTATCCCTATAAATACCAATACGATAGCAATACCCTGCTGGAGGTAATCAAACTTACTGACTGCCCCACGGAGTAAGAAGAATAATGATCGCAAACCTAAGACAGCAAAAATATTGGAGGTATAGATTACCAGCCTGTCTCTTGAAATGCCCATTACTGCCGGGATAGAGTCCAGTGCAAACACCAGGTCGATCGCGGCAAGCATTATCACCACTACAAATAAAGTAGTGTAAACAGGTTTGCCATTTTCTTTGATCATGAATTTACCATTGCCGTCATGCGGAGCCAATGGCAGAAATCTTTTCATGAATAAGTATACCTTACTTTTCTGCGGATCAAATTCCTCATCCTCATTAGCTGTAAACATCTTGTACCCCGTATACACAAGAAAAACTCCGAAAACATAAAGTATCCAATGAAATCTTTCTACTAATGCAACACCAACAGTAATAAAAATTACCCTGAACACAATAGCCATAAGGATACCAATCAGTAATACCCTGCCATAATTCTTTTCTTTAACAGAAAAGGCTGAAAAAATAAGAATGAATACAAAGATATTATCAATACTCAGGCTCCATTCCATCAGGTAAGCGCTGAGATACTCCAATGCCAGCCCTTGTCCTTTCTCAATCCAGACAAAAACAAAAAATGCCAGTGCCAGTCCCACCCAAAAAAAAGTTTGATACAAAGCCTGTCGAATAGTGACCTTCTGACCTTTTTTACTCAAAAGACCAAGGTCAAACACCAAAGCAAATACCAAAACAATTCCAAAAACGAGATATGTAATCTGATCAGCAGTCATTATAATCTATTAGGAGGTGTACAATTAAAATCCGGTAACTCAGGCGGCATACTTTCTCTTTCTTACCTGCTGATAAATCCATCCAAAAAGTATAACCAATAATACAGGTAAAGCGATATTAATAAATTGCCAGGTTGTTTTTTGTTCTTTTACTTTTTGAGAATCGAGCAGGCGCAATACTACATCTTTGTTCCTCGTTTCGCTGATGCCGGGATTACTAACCTGGTATTCTATACAATTCAGCAGAAATTCTCTGTTAGCTACCGGCCGGAAATACCTGCCATTCTCAGTCTGATTCAGATATTCCCTATAGGTATATTTATTCCAACCCATTTGAATTGGAACCGGGGCAGTATTTGGTCCATCACCAGGTAAGAAATCATTAAAGAGTATATCCCCATCGGCAGCTATGATAATTTTACTTTCTGCCGACGTCTCCCTGAAAGCTTCTCCGGTTGATGCCAGGGTATCCAATTGTGACCGGCTAAGCCTGTTTTTGAAAAGTGAAGTGAATCTGCCTTCCAGCAGCATGGCCACCGGAATTGCGTTGCGCTTAAATTTAATATCCTCAGGAACATTCTTGTTCTCGTTAAGACTGATTAATGCAGGTGTACTTATTATCCGTGAATTAGGAGACGTAACCAACAGCGGTTCTTTTTTTACACCGTTTACCTGAATTGTATCAATAGAATTTGCGAAATGACTCCCTATATATCCAAGGCCTTTTGTAAGCTTGCTGTTTGTCGGATTAAGCATAGGATAATAGTTCCAGCTCAATAACTCCATCTGTGGATTCTCGCTTGTTCCTCCAACCACAAATGGCAATAAATCACATTGCAGATCCATTACAAGATCCGTGTTGATGCGTAATCCATACTTAAAAAATAAATCCGTAAGATTTAAGTTACGGTCATAGGCAATTGTTTCCGGTTTATAAGCAAGGCTATCTTGCTCAGCTATTAAATTATCTATAAAACAGAGTAGCCTGCCTCCTCGCATGACAAACTGATCAATCTTTAATTTTTCGGCCTCAGTAAACTGAATCGTCGGTTTTACAATCATAAGCACATCAACACCATCAGGAATCCGTGGTTGGTTATGCAGGTTAATAATTTTAAAATCATAATCATCAGCTAAAGCCTGCCGGAACATAAATGTTCTTCCGTCAGTTGGCTCACCATTTCCTACAGAATACGCAATTCCGGGTTTTTTAGAAGTAGTTAATTTATCAAGTGTTTTAGCAAATTGATACTCCATCAAAGATTCAGCCCCGTTTATTTCTTCCTGGGAAATACGGCTATTAGATCCCGGGTATAAGTTTACCAGGGATTGTTTTCCTTTATACTTAATAATTGCAACCGGGAAAATGATATTACTGCTTTCTCCTTCCTTTTTTTGTACTGTAAGGTTAATAGGAATAGCTCCTAAATTAACCAACGAGTCTCCATAGATGGTTTTAGTACCTGGTATCTCTTCAACCGGAGAAACAAACCGATAATGAATCTTTGACCCATTTCTGTTTTTCAATAATTGCAAAAACTCATCGGTACTATTAGCCAGTTTTTTAAACCCTGCAGGAAACTCCCCTTTTAAAAAAACATCTATCTGCACATCGTCATCCAGGTTTCCCAGGAGCTCTTTTGTTGCTTTACTGAGTGTGTATCTTTTTTCTTTTGTCAAATCAAACCGGGCATGAAAAACCGATCCAAGAAAATTGACAACAATTAAAACTACCAGCAGCACCAGCCACCAGTATTTCGAAGCCACTATTTTTTCAACTGCTTTTCTCATACTCATCGCTTCAGCAGATTTCGGTTAGTAATAGAAAAGAACAGGAATATCACACTTAGAAAATAGATCAAATCACGGGTATCAATTAATCCCCGGCTAATGCTCCGGTAATGAAAATCAATACCGATCATTTCAGTATAGTAATCCGGGCCATTGGCTAATACCGGCATCCGGCTGATGGCGCTGAAACCATAGTATAATAAGGCGCAACCAAGTAAACTGACTATAAAAGCAATTACGGCATTATTAGTAAAACTGCTGCAACAGATGCTGATAGCGGTAAACACAGCAGTCAAAAAAAATAAACCGATGTAAGAACCAATAGTAGCTCCTAAATCAATGCCTTCATTAGAAGAAAGACGCTGGATAGATAAGATATAAATGATTGTTGGCAGCAGGGCAATGAACACAACTATTAAACTGCCGAGATATTTACCGCCAATGATCTGCCAGCGGGTCAGCGGCCTTGTTTGGAGAATCTCGTAAGTACCAGTTTTAAACTCTTCAGCAAAGCTGCGCATGGTAATGGCCGGGATAAGCAATAACAAGATCCATGGCGCTAATTGAAAGAACCTGTCCAATGTGGCATACCCAAAATCAAGGATATTATCCTCAAATACAAATAGTACCAACCCGTTTACAAGCAGGAAAACAATAATAGCAATGTAGCCGGTGAGGCTACTAAAAAAATGGCGGAGTTCTTTTTTACAAACGGACCACATAGGCATGGACAATGATGCAAAATAAGCTAAAGCTTCTATATTTCAGCCCTTTGCACCTGTTATAGTCAATAAAAAATCCCTTCGTAAAGGGATTCTTATTATCAGGTTTGGGGTTTAAATTATCTATACGGCAAAACTCTCGCCACAACCACAGGTACGGCTGGCATTCGGATTACTGAAATAAAATCCTTTTCCATTTAATCCATCCGAAAAATCCAGGGTAGTATTGACCAGGTATAAAAAACTCTTCAGGTCAGTTACTACCTTCACTCCATTATCTTCAAAAACCTGGTCCATAGGTTTTTGCTCATTATCAAAGTCCAGTTTATAGCTAAGCCCGGAACATCCGCCTCCTACCACACTTACCCGTAGAAAATAAGAAGGGTCATCCGCCACTCCCGCATCCGCCAAAAGCTGTTTCACTTTTGATTTAGCCTTATCGCTTACATAAATTGCATTATCTGCTGTCACACTCATCACTCGAAATTTTAGTGTACTACACTCTCATCGAATTTCAGTTCTTCTAATCCATTCTTTTTCCTGTAATCATTGATCGCTGCTTTGATAGCATCTTCTGCCAGTACAGAGCAATGAATTTTAACCGGGGGGAGGTTCAATTCTTCTACGATGGTCATATTATCAATAGTGATTGCCTCATCTATTGACTTACCCTTCAGCCACTCAGTAGCCAGGGAAGAAGAAGCAATAGCAGACCCGCAACCAAAAGTTTTGAATTTGGCATCCTTGATAACACCAGTTGTTTCATCTACTTCAATCTGCAGACGCATTACATCGCCACACTCTGGTGCACCCACCAGGCCGGTACCTACATTTGATTTGCTTTTATCCAATGTACCCACATTTTTGGGGTTCTGGTAGTGATCAATTACTTTTTCGCTGTATGCCATGATAAAAAATTTAGAGGTTCAAAATTTTTGTTTCTCTTCAAACTATGCTATCTAAGGGTTAAGGATTTAATGATGCGCCCATTCAATAGTGTTCAGATCAATACCTTCCTTGTACATTTCCCAAAGCGGACTCATTTCTCTTAACTTATTAACGGTGTTAGTTACTTGTTCAATTGTATAATCAATTTGTTCTTCCGTTGTAAATCTGCCCAGGCCAAAACGAAGAGAGCTATGTGCCAGGTCATCACCCAAGCCCAATGCTTTTAATACATAGGATGGTTCTAAGGAGGCGGACGTACAGGCAGAACCCGACGAAACGGCAATATTTTTATTAAAGCCCATCATCAACCCTTCTCCTTCCACATACTTAAAAGAGATGTTAGTTACATGTGGCAGACGGTATTCTTTATCTCCATTCAAATAGGACTCCTCTATCTGCAGCAGTGCATTCTCCAATTTGTCTCTTAGCTTAACTACTCTCTTTGTTTCTTCTTCCATTTCATTTCTGCAAATCTCGCAGGCTTTACCAAAACCAACGATACCAGGAACATTCAGCGTCCCGCTTCTCATTCCTCTCTCATGACCACCCCCATCAATTTGTGCTGTTACTTTCACTCTTGGATTTTTGCGGCGAACATATAAAGCACCAACTCCTTTTGGACCATACATTTTATGTGCCGTAAAGGCCATCAGGTCAATACCGTCTTTATTTACATCAACAGGTATTTTACCTACTGCCTGTGTAGCATCACTGAAAACAAGGACTCCATGCTTTTTTGCGATTGCACTGATCTCTTGCATCGGCATCACCGTACCAATTTCATTATTGGCATACATCAGTGCAATTAAGATTGTATTTGGCTTTATAGCGGCTTCCAGTTCCGCAAGGTCAACCAGGCCGTTGGGCTTCACCTTCAGGTAAATTACTTCTCCACCTTCTTTTTCGATGTGTTTACAAGTATCCAATACGGCCTTATGCTCAATATTACAGGTGATGATATGATTGCCTTTGCTGGCATACATCTCGAACACCCCTTTTATGGCGAGGTTATCACCTTCTGTAGCCCCGGAAGTAAAGATTATTTCTTTGGAGTCTGCACCAATTAGTTTGGCCACCTGCTCCCTGGCATAATCAACCGCCTCTTCTGCCTGCCAGCCAAAAGGATGGTTACGGCTTGCCGCATTACCGAAATTGTTGGTAAAGTAAGGAATCATCGCCTCCACTACCCTTGGGTCACATGGGGTAGTCGCATTATGGTCTAAATAGATGGGAAATTGTAACATAAAATCAATTAATCGTTGTTCGTTTCAATTAAACACAAAATTAACCCAAAAGGTTCTAAATGAGAGGAGTAATTTGGGGTAATTGGCCGATTTTACCGAATTCGAAAAGGCCTAATTTTACATTTATAAATCTTTAATATGCAAAAGATTGAACATATCGGAATCGCAGTCAAAAGCCTTGAGGTTTCTGTTCCGCTTTTTGAAAAATTACTGAATACCCCTTGCTATAAAACAGAAATGGTAGAAAGTGAAAAAGTTAATACAGCATTTTTCCAAAACGGCCCAAATAAAATAGAACTACTGGAAAGCAGTAATTCTGAGGGGGTTATTGCCAAATACATCGAGAAAAAGGGTGAAGGCTTTCATCATATTGCTTTTGCGGTAGAAGACATCGAAGCAGAAATGAAGCGATTGCAGGAGGAAGGTTTTATTCTTCTGAATGAAAAGCCCAAAATAGGGGCTGATAACAAACTGGTCTGTTTTCTTCACCCCAAACACACCAATGGGGTTTTGATAGAACTATGTATGGAAATAAAATAAGGATCTTCATCTTTAACCATCCCTATATTGAAACAGTATATTGCACAAATAGCTTTGGTAGTGAATGATTACGATGAAGCTATTGATTTTTATACTCGGAAACTTCATTTCATTCTGCTGGAAGATACCAGGCTGAGCGAAAATAAACGTTGGGTAACGATCGCTCCTGTAGGTACTGCCGGCTGCCGGATTTTACTGGCAAAAGCTGCTTCTGAGGAACAAAGAAGCCGGATCGGTAACCAAACAGGCGGACGGGTTTTCCTTTTTTTACATACTGATGATTTTGAAAGAGATTACCAGAATTTAATAAACAATAATATCAAAATTGTGAGACAACCCACTTCTGAAACTTATGGAAAGGTTGCTGTATTTGAGGATTTGTACGGAAATCGCTGGGACCTGATTGAACCTGTAAAACCGGTTTAGTCATCTTCGTCTATTTCCTTCTGTATCTCATTTTCCCGCATTCTCATTTTGAATTTATCTGCAAAATCTCGCTGAGCATTGTGAAGTTTCTTATCCAGCACTTCTTCTTCTCTTTTTATCTTGTCCATTATGGCAACTATTTCGGCAGCACCTTCATCAGTTACATCATTACCTGCCAGCCGGACAGACAGCACTCTTTTGTAACTCTCGTTAAATAGTTTTCTGTAAAAAGAAAATGAATTCACAGCAGCATCCCGAAGAGAAGAATCCCCTTTATAAGGTGGCATACCCTTGATCTCATTAATGACGGCTGAAGCCTCATTTGTGTATTTATCAAGCATACTATAGGCTGAATCAATGTCACTTTCGGCTGTATTACCCAATGCAAGAATATTTTTGATGATAGCTGTTTGCCGGCTGATGATATAGTCATTGTATTCAGATGGACTATCATATACAATTCCATTCCGGCCCCTGACAGTTTGCTTACAGGCTGCGAACAGGACGATAAGTAATAAGAAATAAATTGTAGGTACAGTGAACCTCATACTTATTGGTAATTGCTGTAAGATTAAGCCTGTGCTTTTTTCTCATCCTGTTCTTCCCCTATCGAATCAGCATTAATAATACCCAGTTTTTCCACTGCTACCTGGGCTGCTATCTGGGAAGCATCCTTTTTATTGAAGGCCTTGCCTTCTGCAATATTTTTCCCGTCCAGTACAGCAGCAACAGTAAAAAGGCGCCGGCCGTTTTCAAGTTTTTCATTCAATGTTTCAAACTCAAGCACTCTTCCGTTTTTATTCGCCCATCCATACAATTTGTTTTTATGGTTTATTTCCAGGTTTTCAAGGTCGTCCATGAACATATGTGGAAGAATAATACACTCCAGTACCCACTTTGCAGTTTTTTTATACCCAAGATCGAGATAAATAGCACCAACAAGTGCTTCCAATGTGTTTCCGAATATCTGGCTCACTTTTAAAGAGCCATCCATTTTGTTATACAGTGTAACCTTTTTTAATCCCATCCGGATCGCAATCTCATTCAACTGCTGACGATTTACCATTTTACTTCTCATCTCTGTCAGGAAGCCCTCTTCTTTATACGGATACCGTTTGAAGAGATAATCAGCGATCAAAGCACTGAGAACAGCATCACCAAGATATTCGAGGCGTTCGTTATTTTCATCCGCCCCATCGCGGATGGAGCGATGAGTAAGCGCCGTTTTATAAAGTGATATATTGCCGGGTTTATAACCCAGAATATTCTTTAGTTCTTTCTTAAAAGTCGAACCTTCGTGTTTGGTAAAAAAATTCTTAAAGAAATCCACGGTAATCAAGCTACGAAAAAAATCCGAATCAGGCTTTATACTTTTTCACAATCACACAGGCATTATGCCCGCCAAAACCAAATGTGTTACTCAGCGCAGCACGGACGGTTCTTTGCTGGGCCTTATTGAATGTGAAATTAAGTTTAGGATCTAATTCAGGGTCATCAGTAAAATGATTGATTGTAGGAGGTACTATATCATTTATTACTGACTGAATACTTGCAATGGCCTCGATAACACCTGCAGCACCCAGGCAGTGACCCGTCATGGATTTGGTAGCACTGATATTAAGCTTATAAGCATGGTCACCGAAAACAGCCGTGATGGCTTTTACTTCGGCCCCATCACCTATCGGAGTAGAAGTGCCGTGGGTATTGATATAATCAATTTCGCCCGGCTTCATACCGGCATCATCCAATGCGGCCAGCATTACATTTCTTGCGCCTAATCCTTCCGGGTGAGGTGCAGTTATATGGTGAGCATCAGCCGTGGCACCACAACCTGCCACTTCACAATAAATTTTTGCTCCTCTTGCTTTAGCATGCTCCAGCTCTTCCAATACTAATATCCCGGAGGCTTCTCCCATTACAAAACCATCCCTGTCTTTATCATAAGGACGGCTGGCTGTTTTGGGATCGTCGTTTCTTTCACTCATTGCTTTCATAGCATTGAACCCTCCAACCCCTGCTTCACTGATCACAGCTTCACTACCACCTGTTAAGATGATATCTGATTTTCCAAGTCTTATAAGATTGAAAGCATCCATGATAGCATTGGTACTACTGGCACAGGCACTTACTACCGCAAAATTGGGCCCCCGCAGATTATGCCGCATACTTATCTGTCCGGCGGCTATATCCAGGATCATTTTGGGAATAAAGAAGGGATTGAACCGGGGTGTTCCGTCTCCTCTTGCAAAATCAGTTACTTCATGCTGAAATGTGATTAACCCACCAATACCGCTGGCAAATACAACTCCTATTCTGTCAGGGTTGATATTGTCTTTATTCAAACCAGCATCAGCCATCGCCTGGTCACTAACAACCAGTGCCAGTTGGGTAAACCGGTCAATCTTTCTTGCTTCTTTTTTATCCAGAAACTGAGTCGGTTCAAAACCTTTGATCTCGCAGGCAAATCTGGTACGAAACTTTGAGGCATCAAAAAGAGTGATCATATCGGCACCGGATACTCCATTTATCAATCCATTCCAGTAATCCTGTATAGTATTGCCCAAAGGGGTGATGGCACCCATACCTGTTACGACAACTCTTTTTAGTTCCATATAGATAGTAAGATAAAGCAGTTTAGTCAAAAACAAAAACCAACCGCCTTCCATCCGACAGATACCGGATTAAGAAGGCGGGGTTTAATTTATTTCCTGCAACTGAAGCAGGCATTCATTCTTGTTATCTGCCAATGGCAGGTAACTTATACTTTACTTGGCATGCTCTTCCAGGTAAGTTACAGCCTGACCTACAGTAGTAATAGTTTCGGCTTGTTCATCAGGAATAGAAATATTGAATTCCTTTTCAAATTCCATGATGAGTTCAACTGTGTCTAAAGAATCGGCACCCAGGTCGTTGGTAAAAGAAGCTTCGTTTGTTACTTCTGCTTCGTCAACGCCCAGTTTGTCAACGATGATCTTTTTAACTCTTGATGCAATGTCTGACATGTTCTTAAAGTTTTGTTTATTGGGTGCAAAAATATACTTTTTGAATAAATAAGCATCGGAAAGACATATTTTTCCCATTTTGGGCCAAATATCTGAAAACGAAGATGTAGTAACTCCAAAATAACTCCTGAACCAGTTATTTAATACCAATAAACGGTTGGTAGTATTGCAAGATATTTGTATTTTGAAGTTCCCTCCCATTAATCACTTAGTTATGGCCCTGAAGATTATTGATCATGGTACGCCGGAATATCAGAAGATGATAAAGCTTCGGGATGATATTTTGCGAAAGCCTCTTGGTCTTGGTTTTACTTCACAGGAACTGGAAGAAGAAAAAAATAATATGCTGATTGGCGCCTTTGAAGAGGACACCATTCTCGGGTGCTGTATGCTGGTAGAAGAAAATCCACAGATTGTACGTCTGCGGCAAATGGCCGTGTTAAACGACCTGCAGGGAAAAGGTATTGGAAGGGCCCTGATGAACTTTGCTGAAAATATTGCCAGAGACAGGGGATACAAAATACTTTCCATGCATGCCCGCAAAAATGCAATCGGCTTTTATGAAAAGATGGGCTACAAAGTGGCAGGCAACGAATTTACTGAAGTAACCATCCCGCATTATGTGATGGAGAAAAAACTGTAATCATTCAGCTAAAAGAATGTCTTAAACAACATTATCCTTTCTTTACTTTCTCTTTTATTAGGTTTCTTAATGCAAGTATTTCATCACTGTCTTTACATCCGCTTTTTGGAACAAGTAAAAAAGAACGGGTATCGAAATACAAGTGGAAAAAATGAGGGCTTTCCACAAAATTCTTCAACGATGACCATGCCCATGATTTGGAACCCCGCTCATGTGCCAGGGTAAATCCATCTTCCCGAAAATCCATGCTAAATTCATGCTTGAAGGTAACCGCTCTCCGATAGACCATGAATGGCAGGATAAACCAAAAACTAATCATTAATACGATCCATAGAAATGAACCTACAAAGAAGGCCATGGGGGTTATTTTACCAAGAGCATATAAGGTGATTGAGGCCAATGCAAATACATTAACCAATATCAGCATGATACGTATCTCCGGCCGGCTTATAAAATGATAACGAAGAGCCTGGATCACCTGGTTTTTCTCGTAGCCAAAATGAATGATCATGCGGCAAATGTATTATGGAGTTTTCAATTCCTTTTCAGAAATGCTCCATTCCCCTAGTTTTTCTCCTCTCACACCAATAAATTCTACAGTCAGCTTCCTGTTTCCTCTTGTTCCGCTGAAAGAAAACTTACCGTAGTTCTGTTTTTCATCTAATCCAAATACCCGGTAGGGGTTATTTTTTTCGGCTGCCCCAAATGTGTGAGTGCCTGAGGTAAGCGGAGACACCGTAATATCATACAACGGATAAGTACCAGGCCTTTCTACTTTTATTATTTCGCTATGATGCCTGTCACCTGTAAGAAACAACACACCGTTTATCTTATATTCTTTTATAAAATCCATCAATTCCTGGTACTCAACCGGAAAATCTTTCCATTTATCAAAAGGGGAAACAGGATTCAATACCTGGCTACCTACTGTTATTATCTTAAAAGTAGCATTGCTGTAAAGCAACGAATTTTTAAGCCATTCCATTTGTTGTTTACCCAGCATTCTTTTTTCCGGGTTAGGCTTTCCATCAATGCTGTCTTTCATTCTGTCAGCACTCCTCCACCAGCGGTCATCCGTCAGAAATATATCTGCATCACCCCATGAAGTCATGGTATATATACCTTCCCCATTTTCACCGGAAGAGGGATTACAGAAATAACTATTGAATACTTTCCGGCTGGTTTCTTTAAGTAGGTAGTTCTTACCGATATCATTGGGGCCATAATCATGATCATCCCAGGTTGCCAGCTGTGGCATTGATTTTAGAAAATTTTGCAACACTGGTGTAGCTCTGTCTTTACTGGCCCGATACCATAATCCCCATTCGCTGTAATAGTCAACCTCCCTTGTATACCATGCATCACCAAGCCATAACATAAAAGCAGATCTCTCTTTAGCCATAGTTTCAAAAATGGAAGAATCCTTACCATATGGCGTACCCGGCCTGTCAAATACCGGTTCATTAAAATAAGAGCATGATCCTGTAAGGAAACTGAAATCAGGGACCGGTTTGCGCCATTGCCAGAGATCTTTGGTAGTGAATTCAC
>Ga0209573_1001919_pt1 | contig 29014 bp, 26 predicted proteins | sample TNRBio252014_DNA_FD_185870 | JGI IMG/M metagenome (GOLD analysis project Ga0209573, IMG submission 185870) | Wastewater treatment Type I Accumulibacter community from EBPR Bioreactor in Madison, WI, USA - TNR Reactor_6/25/2014_ DNA (SPAdes)... | ecosystem: Engineered > Bioreactor > EBPR >...
TACAACATCCACAGTTGCGTCGGTCTCGATGGGAGAATCCGTCCGGAGCGCATCGCGAGAGTCATCAATTCCTTCGATCCCGATCTCGTCGCGGTGCAGGAAGTCGATGCCCATCGGCCTCGTTCGGGCGGGCATGATCAAGCGAAGGCGATCGCCGATCATCTCCGGATGGAACACTCCTTCTTTGCCGTGTTCGAAGAGAGAGCCGAGAAATACGGGCTCGCCGTCTTTTCGCGTTTTCCGTTCGAGCTGGTGAAATCCGAACACCTTACCCCTGCCGGTCCGCGAGGACGCGAGGCGCGAGGCGCGATGTGGATCACCCTGCCCGGAGTGCCCGGGGGAAAGAAGGTGCATCTCTTCAACACTCATTTTGGTCTCGGCCGTGATGAGCGCCGAAGGCAACTCGAGGCGCTGATGGGGCCGGAATGGATTGGCGGCGTCCCCGCGGGCGAACCCGTCATCGTCTGCGGAGATTTCAATGCCCGACCGCGCTCGGTCGTTTGGCAGCGCCTTTCCGCCCAATTGAACGACGTGCAGCTCGGGCTCTCCGGGCACGCCGTGCGTGCGACCTTTCCGACCCCACGGGCTCTCCTGAGGATCGACCACCTTTTCGTGAGCCGGCACTTCTCGGTACGCCGCGTCGAAGTTCCGCGCACCACCACCGCCATGGTGGCCTCGGATCACTTTCCCTTGTGTGCGGAACTTTCCCTCGAGGAGGAAACAGATGAGAGCCTTTCTTAGACGACACTGGGGAGGATTGGTCGTGATCCTTCTCCTTGCGGGATCGATCGCGTATCTCCTGCACCGCCACGAGGGAGAACTCGATCGCGAGGCGCTGATCGCCTACGGCATGTCCCTGCCACCGTGGCTCATCATCGCCGCGTTTCTCGTGCTCCCTCTCGTCGGCTTTCCGGTGAGCGTATTGCTCGTCCTTCTCGGGCTGCGGTTCGGCATCGGTTGGGGCATGTTCATCGTCACGATCGGGATGCTTTTTCACCACCTCGTCGTCTACGGCATCGCGCGCAGTTGGCTCAGGGAGAAAATGACGCGTCGGATCGCGACCTTTGGGTACAGCATCCCTCCGATCCGGGAAAGCCATCGGCTCTGGTTTACGACGATCTTTGCTTCGGTCCATGGCCCGCCCTACGCGGCGAAGCTGTATTTGCTCGCGCTGACCGACCTACCCTTCCGCTACTACTGCGGGATCGGCCTACCCATCTATGTGGGCTTTTCGCTCATCCCGGTCGGCGCGGGGACGGCGGTGATGGATCTCAATGCCTTGACCCTCAGCGCGATCGTCCTGGGAGGAGTGGCCCTGCTGATTCTGGCCCGGTGGTTGCAGCGTCGTTACGCTCCGACGAAGGCTCCGGACGGGGGTGCCGGAGACGATGGCATGTGATGTGCGAAAGACGAAAGTCATGGCCAACAAATCCTCCAAGACAGGGGCCTCTTCGGACACCGAGCAGCGCCCGCCACAGCATCAGGACACCCAACCGGGACGCGAGGCCCTGATGCGTCCGGCACCCGTGCACGAGCAGCCGGGCGCGCGAGGGGCGGGGCGCCTCGAAGGCAAAGTCGCGCTCATCACGGGAGGCGATTCCGGGATCGGCCGTGCCACCGCCTATGCCTTCGCCCGCGAGGGCGCGGATGTGATGATCCTCTATCTCGAGGAAGACCAGGACGCCCGTGACACCGCCGCAAGAGTCGAGGAGCTGGGTCGACGCTGCGAGATCCGCCGCGCCGATGTCGGCGACGAGTCCGCCTGTCGCGAGGCTGTCGCCGCGACGATGGAGCGCTTCGGAAGACTCGACATCCTCGTCAACAACGCGGCCGAGCAGCATCCCCGCGAATCGCTCCTCGACATCACCGAAAGCCAGCTCGTGGCGACCTTTCGGACGAATGTGTTCGCGCAGTTTTATCTCACGAAGGCCGCCCTGCCTCATCTCCGGAAATCGAAAGGGGCCTCCATCATCAACACCACCTCAGTCACCGCCTATCGTGGCAGCCCGGGACTTCTTGATTATTCGGCCACGAAGGGCGCGGTGGTGGCCTTCACGCGATCGCTCTCGCAGCAACTCGCGGAGGAGGGGATACGCGTCAACGCCGTCGCACCCGGACCGATCTGGACGCCGCTGATCCCCGCGACCTTTCCGCCTGACGAAGTCGCCAGTTTCGGATCCGACACGCCGCTCGGGCGCGCCGGCGAACCGTGGGAGTGCGCGGGATGTTTTGTATTCCTCGCATCCGAGGAGTCTTCCTACATGACCGGTCAAACCCTGCATCCCAATGGAGGCGAAATCATCAACGGCTGAGTTGGGCACGCCGCGCTTAGCGCGGAAGACCCGCATCTTGCAAGATGTGTTTGCACCCTGCATTCCCGAAGGTCTTGTCGAGGAGGTATCCAGGGAGGCCTTGGAAGAGGTGGTGAAAAAAAAGAAGGGCAATATCCTCATCATTCTCGGCCACCCGCGGGCCGACAGCTTTTGCGGAGCGCTCGCGCGCTCTTACGGCGAAGTGGCGGAGGCGCGCGGACTTGAGGTGCACACCCTCGTCCTCGCCCATCTCGTGTTTGACCCGAACGTGCGCGATACCTCGGTCCGCGAACAAGTGCTCGAGCCCGATCTCGAGGCGGCGCGTCAGGCCGTCGCCGCGGCGGACCATCTCGTCTTCGTTTATCCGATCTGGTGGGGGATGATGCCGGCCCTGCTCAAGGGATTCCTCGATCGCATCCTCCTGCCGGGTTTTGCTTTCACCGAAAGAACCGGCGAACAGGGATACACCGGGCTGCTCAAGGGGAAATCGGCGCAAGTCCTCACGACGATGGACACGCCGCCCGCGATCGTGAAGCTCGTGTTGGGCTCGCCCGGACACCGCGCCTTCGCGACCGCCACCCTGAAATTCTGCGGGATCGATCCCGTGCGGATCCGCATGTATGGGCCGGTCAACCGATCCACCGAGGCCCAGCGCGAGGAGTGGTTGCGTGACGCAGAAAGGGAAGCGACGCGATTCCGCGGCGGCCGACTCGTCTCCTGCGAGGCGCGGCGCGTGCGGGTCGCGGCGTGGTTCCAGGCCATGCGGCTCCAGTTTTATCCGATGACCTGGATGGCCTACACGGCCGGTGCCGCGCTCTTCGCGCCCTTGTCCGAGCTGTTCTCTCGACCGGTCTACTGGTGGGGACTCGCGGCCCTGTTCTTCATCGAAGTCGCGACGGTGTTTTTCAACGAGGTCTTCGATTTCGAAACGGATCGGCGCAATACCGACTACGGTCCTTTCACGGGTGGTTCGCGCATCCTCGTGGATGGAAAACTCACGAAAGGAGAGCTGATACGAGCGGCGGTCATGGCTCTCGGGCTCAGTCTCCTCGCATTGGGCGCCCTGCTGCTGCATCCGCTCGCGCCCGGGCCGGTGATTCTGGCTTATCTCGTCGCCGTGACGCTCGGGGTGGGCTACACCGTACCGCCGCTGAAGTTTTCCCATCGCGGAGCCGGCGAGATGGTCGTGGCGTTCACCCACAGCTTTCTCGTCGTGCAGGTCGGTGCCCTCGCCGTCGGTGGTGCGCTCTTCGCGCCCGAAGTCCTGCTGTTGGCGCTGCCGCTCTTCTTCGCCGTGCTGCCCTCGATCACGCTTTCGGGCATCCCCGATCGCATCGCCGACGAAGCAGCGGGGAAACGGACGATCGCCGTGCGCCTCGGGAGGGCGGGGGCCCTCGTCACGGCGCTGGCGGCGACCGTGGTGTGTCTGTTAGTCACCTACATTACGGCCCTGACGGTGGGCTCTCCGGTGCCGACGCCATTGCTCGTGGCGGGACCGCTCTTCCACGGTGTCGTCCTCGCGTGGGCCCTGATCCGGAATCTGGCTCGTCCCGAAATGTCTCTGCGCACCCGACTCGATGGACTGATGGTCCTCTCGCTCACCTACATCCTCTGGTATGTCGTGCTGCCGCTACTTTTTCCCGGTGAGACGCCGTAGGAGAGCCTTGGGCACGAGTTGCGCATCGGGATCGATCCACTCGGAGGGTGGCGTGAGCGGTTCATGAATGGTGAAACCGTCCGCGGTCGTTTTGCCGAGGTCGGCCCAGTTCACTGGCATCGAGACGGCGGCCCCGTCGCGGGCGCGCAGACTCCATGGGGCGATACAGGTCGAGCCTTCGCCGTTGCGCATCCAGTCGATGAAGATCTTTCCCTTCCGCTTTTCCTTCGAGGAGGTGATGACCATACGCGAGGGATTGAACGCGGCCACGTCCCGGGCGACAGCCTTCGTGAACTCACGCATGGAGTCCCAGTCGTGGGTTCGTTTGATGAAGAGGACGAGGTGGAGTCCTTTGCCGCCCGAGGTCTTGACGAGGGCATGGAGATCGTGCTCCGCCAGATAGTCGCGGATGAGAAAGGCCGCTCCGAGTACCTGCGGCCACGGCACCGCTGGATCGGGATCGAGATCCCAGATGAGTTGGTCCGGCTTCTCCGGATGGGGCATCGTCGATCCCCAAGGATGAAATTCGATCGCACCGAACTGCGCCAGCGAGACGAGCCCTCGCGTGTTGCGGACGTAGAAAATCGTCGTGCCGTCGGCGAGCTCCTTTTGCGTGACCTGATCGGGAAGGTGATTCGGAAAAGACTTCTGAAAGAACATCTCCCCGCTGATCCCGGACGGAGCGCGAAGGAGGGCCAGCGGCCGGTTCGCGAGATGCGGCAGCAGGTAGTCGGCAACCCGCTCGTAGTATCGGGCCACCTCCATTTTGGTGATGCCGTCTGCCGGATAGACGATGCGATCCGGGTGGGTGATGGTGATGCCGGCGACTTTCATGGAATCTTCACGGGTGCTGGTGGTGGCGATGGCATCGAGGTGGACGTCGGCGGCCGACTTGTCCTCGCGCAGGGCGATGAAGCTGCCCTGACGGATCGAACCGTCGCGCGTGATCTCGGCGAATTCGATCTCGGCGACGAGTTCCGGGCGCAGCCAGGTGATGCCGGATTCGGCCTCGGGAAGGGTGGGCTTTTTCGTGACGAGCGGCTGGAATCGTTTAACGAGACTGAGTCGTTCGCGGTCGGGGAATCCGGTGCCGACTTTTCCGCGGGGGATGAGTTTTCCATTTTCGAAAGAAGCGAGGAGGAGCGCGCCGAAGCCGCGGAGCGATCCCTTTGCTTCGGTGTATCCGCAGATGACAAACTCCTGCCGGGCACGGCATTTGGACTTGAGCCAGTCGCGCCGGGTTCCCTCGAGATAGCGCCCGCCGGACTTTTTGCTGCTGATGCCTTCGAGGCCGTTCTTGCAGGCTTGGCGAAACAGATCGGCGCCCTCGTTGCCGCTCCAGACCTTCGAAAGCCGGAGCCGGGAGGAATCCTCCTTGATGAGCGTTTTGAGTTCTTCGAAGCGTTTCGAGAGAGGCAGGTTGCGGAGGTTGCGGCCGTCGAGATGGAGCAGGTCGAAGGCGACGAAGGCGATGCGCCCGGCATGACCCGACTTCAGCGCGGCCTGGAGATCGCCGAAGCGGGAGCGACCTTTCTGGTCGAAGACGACGGCCTCCCCATCGAGGACGAAATCGTGTTTTGTCAGGGTGGCGAGCTGATCGGCGAGGTCGCCGAACTTGTCCGTCCAGTCGAGCTGGCTGCGGGTGTGGAGCGTGACCTTTCCCTTGCGCTTCACCGCGATGAGCCGGTAGCCGTCGAATTTCAGTTCGTGCCACCATTCCTTCCCCGACGGGACGGAGGAAGTGACGCGGGCGAGCTGGGGCGCGACAAAGGCGGCCTCTTCCTTCGCCGCGGGCGGGATTCGATCCGTCGGGACGGTGTCGTCGAGTTTGCGGAGGAGCCAGTTCGGTTCCTCCTTCATCCGGGCGAGCAGGTAGGTGCCATGGAGACGCTCGCCGTGGAGGAGGAATTTCATCTTTCCCTTTTCGAAGCCGCGCCTCCAGTTGCGTTCGAGCGGCTCCCAGGTGCCGCGATCCCAGATCGCGACGGTGCCGGCCCCGTAGTTGCCCTCGGGGATCGTGCCCTCGAAGTTTCCGTAGTCGAGCGGGTGATCCTCGACGTGGACGGCGAGCCGCTTTGCCGCTTCGTCCTCGGGAATGCCCTTGGGCACGGCCCAGCTCACGAGGACGCCGTCCATCTCGAGCCGGAAGTCGAAGTGGTGGGAGCGGGCATGATGCTCCTGCACGACAAAACTACGTCCCTCCCGTGTCGCCTTTTTGGCACGAGGTTCGGGCGTGTCACCGAAGTCGCGCTTGCGACGGTAGGCATCAAGCGCTGCGGCGCGCTTTTTTGCGGGTGGCTTTTTTTGCGGCATGCTTTTTCGCAGGAGCATGTTTTTTGGCCGGCTTCGTTTTGGGCTTTGATTTCTCCTTCGCGCCACCTGATTCCTTCAGACTGCGTTCGAGATAGCTCGCGAGGTCGAGCACTTTGCCCTCGGCGACTTCTTCCTCGTCGTCCCGGGTCTGGACGACGTCATCGACCGAGTCACCGCTCGCGATTTTTTTCTCGATGAAGGCCATGAGATCGTCGCGGTATTCATCATGGAAGCTGTCGGGCTTCCACTTTTCGGACATCTCCTTGATGAGACGCACGGCGAGGTCCAGTTCCTTCTTCACCGGCATCCACTTCTTTTCGTCCGAAGCGGGCAATTCGAGTGCGGAGGTCGCGCGGATCTCCTGGGGGAAACGCAGCAGCATCACCATCAGCACGTCTCCGCGCACGAACATCGCCGAGAGATACTCCCGGGTGCGGATCACGACCCGCGAGATGCCCGCCATGCCGGTGCTGCGCAGGGCCTCGCGCAGCAGCGAGTAAGCTTTGAAGCCGCGCTTTTCAGGCTCGAGGTAGTAGGGTTTGTCGAAGAGGATGGGATCGATCTCGTCGAGGGCGACGAATTCGGTGATCTCGATCGTCTTCGTCAACTCGGGGCGCACCGATTCCATTTCCTCTTCGGTGATGAGGATGAACTGACCTTCCTCGTGCTCATAGCCTTTCACAAGCCGGTCCCATGGCACCTCTTCGCCGGTGTCCGCGTTGACCCGCTCGTAGCGGATGCGCGAGTGATTCTTGCTGTCGACCATGTGGAGCTGGATGTCCGGCTTCGACTCGGCCGCGGTCAGCGAGACGGGGATGTTCACGAGGCCGAAAGCAATCGAACCTTTCCAGATGGAGCGGGCCATGGCGGGGTGGAGTCAAGAGTGGTTCCACGCATCGCGGACCATGCCCGACGCGATCTGCACGGCCGTGGGGCTGGCAAGAGGAGCGCTTTGAGCGAGTTCCTCCCCGACGAGGAGGGGAAGGAAGTCGGTGAGAGGGACGATGATGGGAGGCAATTCCTCGATCGCCCGGCTTGCGAGGAGCGTGCTGCCATGATGATTGATGGCGAGCGCGAGGGTCAACAGCATCGTGTATCCGATCGAGGCGATGTTCAGGGCGATGAGGTCGTCCCTCACGAGCCCGGAGAGTGGCGGCTCGTGCATCTTCGCGAAGATCCCCGTGAAGGTGCCCGTCACCGTGGCGACCCCTCCCTTCACCGTCGCACCGAACGATCCGCCTTCCTGCGCCAGCAGCGCCTTGAGATCGGCGATCCGTTCCTCGCTTTCACCGGCGGCGAGCAGGAGCAGGTCACTGAGGGAAGTGTGGCGCTGCACTTCTTCGCTCGCGAGTTGCAGGGAGAGTTCCTTGGACAGCTCGTATTCGATGCCGATCATGTCCTTGAGGGATTGCTTGAGCGCGTTTTGGTGGGAGTCGTTCATGGACACCTCTTCTTCGCATCATTCGTTCCACGCTCTGAATTCCCCGTCGCACGGAGGATTGCGGCTCATCGCCGGTTTTGGATCGAGGGACTCTTCATGCACGTTGCAAGAAAATCGACGCCTCCGCCGCGCACCCTGCAAGAGAGGGTGGGAGACCGGTTCGTCTCCGATCCGGGTTAATCCAGACGGGAGAAGGCGTCGGACGCGCGGGCTTTCGATGGCATGGTCCCTGCGATTTGAGGAGGGTGATGAAAGCAATCAAACCCTCCAAGAAACTCATCGGCAATCCCAAACTCTCCGGCAAGGTCGGCTGGATTCTCCTCTGGCTCGTTGGCATTCCGGTTCCTATCCTTCTTGTGCTCTTCCTCCTGCGCGGTTGCACCTGATCAGGGAGTTTGGTTGATCCCCACACTACCAAAAAAGAAGCCCCGGGCCGCAAACGCGACCCGGGGCTCTTCATTTCTTGTTTTCGTTCCGCCGGTTCAGCGATATTCGCTGTCGGCTTCGGTGAGCGCGTCCTCGATGGCTTCGCGCGTTTCGCCGGTCCGCTTCTGGATACGGCCGATCAATTCATCTTCCTTGCCTTCGGCATAGGTGAGATCCTCGTCGGTGAGGTCGGCCCAGCGTTGCTTGAGCTTTCCTTTGGCGATGTTCCAGTTTCCTTTGAGTTGCAGTTTGTTCATTTCAATTCTGGGGGTTGGGTTGATGTTCTGTTTCTTACTCGCGGACGGTGAGCTGGCTGGTGACCATCCCTTCGCCCGATTCCTCCTTGGCGATCTTCTCGACTTCCATCTTCTCTTCCTTCGACGCCACCTGGCCGGCGAGGGTGACCTTTCCATTCATGGTGATCACGCGGACGTTCTTCGCAGAGAAGGAGAAGTCGTCATTTGCGACGAGTTTCCGTCGGATGCCGGTGGTGACGGCGACATCGCCGGCATCATTGCTCTGATCCTGTGCGGTGACCGCGGTGTTCGGGTCGGTCTTGCGGTTGCCGTCTTTTTTCGCTTCCTCTTTGTCGGAATCGGACGGCTTGCGATCGACGTTGGCATTGATGTCGACGTCGCTCTTGGTATCTCCGCGGAATTGATAGGGAGAGTAGATGTTGACGAGGTAATCGGGATCATTCATGGACTTCGGCCAGGTCTCAGCGGTGAAGCGGGGCGACTGTTCGAGGCTCTCCTTGGTGGCGTCCACGATGACGGCTTCCTTTGTGACCGTGATCGCCTCGGCGGGCAGCACGCTCAGGGTATCGGCGATTCCGAGGAAGCCTCCCGAAGAGACGACGAAGGAACTGATCCGGTCGTGCGAGCTGTTGAGGACGATTTCGCTGATGTCGCCGATCGAGTCATCCTGACGGTTTTTGACGGTCAAACCGATGAGTTCGGTCGCGCGGACGACACGTCGGATGCTGTCATCGGCGACATCATCCGGGCTGATGCTCTCCAGATATGACTCGGCGTTGTAGGCCTTGTAGACGCTCATCATGTACTTCGGATCGTTGAGGTCGGGGTAGTCCGTTCCCTGAAAGCGGGGGGCGTTCGTCAGTTGATCCTTCGTGATGTTGGCGCTGAAGGCATCCCCTTCCGCGTTCAACTTCAGGGCCGAGGGGGGGACGAGGCTGAGTTCGTCGGCGATGCCGAGGAAGCCACCGCTGGAGATCACCACGGCCGAGACACGTCGTGAGGGGAGGTCCAGAACGAGGTCTTCGACCGCTCCGATCTTCTCATCCTGCATGTTCTGGATGTTCATGCCGATGACCTGGCTCGCGCGACGGTGTTCAGGCACTTGGGTGGCCGAGTCACCGGTGCGTGAGGTTTTGGCCGGATCGGTTTCACGCTCCGCGTCCCGTTGGTTGGCCTTCGCCGCATCGTTGGTGCGCGCGGCACCGGGCGTGTCGGTCCGATCCGGTTGCGCGGGAGTGACCGGCTTGTCCGTCCGATCAGGAGTGTCCTGGGCCCTGAGGGGGAGGGTGACGGCCGTGAGGAAGACGGCGCTTGTGATAATGAGATGTCGTTTCATAAGGGTGGGGTTTTTCGTTTTGTTAGTCTGCACGAGGCAAGGGAGTTTTGCCGCGGGTTGCTCTTTCTCTTTTGCAGAGGCCGTGCCAATGTCGGGAATGGGTTGGTTACCGGCTTACCATCAGGGGTTTGGATGGGTTGAACGGATTTTCGCGGGCGGAAGGGGATCATGCAGATTCCTCGGTCAGTATGCAGGTTGCATCAGACGGATGGTTCATCTGGTTCGAAGTGCGCACTGATCGACTGGCCAATGCGTCGCTCAATCTGCAATGGGGAACATGCAGGATGCCGGGGCGCGCCGCCGGGTGCGGTCGATGCCTCTCGTCCCGAGACGCTCTGTGCCAAGGGGTTCCCGCGACGAAGCGGGCGCGGCATGCTGTTTGCGGAGGAAACTGGCGTATGAAAGACGTTCCCTCACTCCTTGTTGTCACGAACCGCGGCCGGCTCGTCGCGTATCGCATCTCCGAAACCGGCCAGATCAAACTCATCGAAACCTTCGAACCGGCGGAGGGAAATTTGAAGATCTCCGAGATGGTGACCGACCAGGCGGGTGCCTTTCCCACCGGGAAATCAAATACCTCCGCCTATGAGAGCCTGCCACTCGTGGAGGAGATGGAGACCCGCTCGATCCGGCGCATCGCCGGGAAGATCTCGGAAATCCTCCAGCGGGTGAAACCGTCTTCGTGGGGCTTCGCCGCCCTGCCCGAATTCAATGCAGCCGTGCTCGAACATCTCGACCCGGCGCTTCGCGAGGTTCTCGTCTGCAATCTTCGCTTGGATCTCACCAATTCACCCCCGGCCACGGTCCGCTCGCGCTTCGAGTTGGAACTTCAGCTGTCTCCCTCCAAATAAAAACCATCCATCCATACCTAAAATGAAAGCCTGTTACTGCTGCGGCAATACTTATCGACAATCCTTCGATGTCACGATGAACGGCACCACCTATCATTTTGATTCGTTCGAGTGCGCGATCCATTCACTAGCTCCCACTTGCCGGCACTGTCAATGTCGTGTCATCGGCCATGGGGTGGAGGGGGAATCCGGTGAGATCTATTGCTGTGCGCACTGCGCCAGACACGATGGAGTCGAAGGCGTCGTCGACAATTCGGCCCATGTCTGACCTGGAGGGAATAATGCCTGCGAAATCCAAAAAACAACAAAAGGCCGCCGGAGCGGCCCTCTCCGCGAAACGCGGAGAAACGAAGAAGTCATCTCTCAAGGGAGCTTCCAAGGAGATGGTGGAATCGATGAGCGAGGCTGAACTCGAAGACCTCGCCTCGACGAAGCGGAAAAACCTTCCCGAGACGAAGAAGTGATCCCCGTCACACAGAGGGAACGGGACGTTCGCGCGAGAGTCGGATCTCGTCGGCCAATCCTGCTTTCAGGATCTTTCTGGCGTAGGCGACTTCTTCCGAATCCTCGGAATGCACGGCGATGAGAATGTTCCCTTCGTGGAGCCGGTTCTCGTAGAGATTCGCCTCCGCGCGGGGTATGCCGAGACTGACGAGACAACCGGCGATGCCATTGTACGCGTTTTGCAGATTGAAAACATCCAGGACAGCTCCCGATGCTTCGAAGGCCCCGCTCCCGGGGATGGTCAGTCGTCCCCTTTTGGGCAACTGGGCGAGCGGTCGATCGTTCGAAGGGGCGACATGCTCGATCGGCAGGTTGTCTTCGGCAAGAAGGACGGAGATGGCTTCGTCGGAGATTTCCGACATTCTCAAATCCTCGACAATGTTTTCCGCTTGGCTGCGCGAGGTGGCGAGACAGATGACTGAGTGGTATTCCATGGAGGGTGGAGGTTGGGTGGGTGTTTTCGGACAGGGGTTTCCGGCGGTGATCGCGCCGGACTCTGTTGAAGACACGACGCGCAGGACCGATGCCATAGGCCCTCTGGATTCTGAATGGACTGATTTAGAGGGGGTTGCGGTCCAGGGGAGGACGGCCACCAGGGCTTCCTCGCGCTGCAAGATGCGCATCGCCCGTGCAATGCGCATGGGGGGAAGGGAGATCATGAAGCAACGATGAATTTTGAAATCTGGTGTCTTTTCCTGGGAACGTTGATGCTCGCGATGGTGCTGTCCGAGCGCTTCATCAAAGGGCTGCCTTTCACCTCCACGATCCTCTATCTCGTGGTGGGTCTTGCAATGGGGCCGTTTGGTGCCGGCATCCTCGTGATCGATCCTCTGGAGAAAAGTTCCCTGCTGGAGCGCGCCACCGAGATCGGTGTCATCATTTCCCTGTTCACCGCGGGCCTCAAGCTTCAGAGACCGTTGCGCGATGTGATGTGGAAGATCCCTTTACGTCTTGCCTTCCTGTCGATGGCTTTGACCGTGGGCATGATCACCGCGGTCGGAGTCTGGCTATTGGATCTCCCCTTGGGAGCGGCGATCCTCCTGGGGGCGATCCTCGCGCCGACCGATCCGGTGCTGGCCTCGGAGGTGCAGCTCGAGCACCCCGGAGACCGCGACCGCATTCGCTTCGGCCTCACCGCCGAAGCCGGTCTGAATGATGGGAGCGCCTTTCCCTTTGTCATGCTCGGTCTCGGTTTGCTGGGCGTGCATGAGATCGGAGAATCGGGTTGGCGCTGGGTCGTCGTTGATCTCCTGTGGGCGACGAGCGCGGGTCTCGGCATCGGCTGGGTGCTTGGTCGAATCATCCGTAGGCTCGTCGATCGTCTGCGCGCGGAGGGAGCAGAGACACCGGGCCGCGACGAGTTCCTCGCGCTCGGCCTCATCGGTCTCTCCTACGGGCTCGCGATCCTTCTTCACGCCTACGGCTTCCTTGCCGTTTTCGCCGCCGGTCTCGCCTTCCGGCGCGCCCCCACGGTCGGCGAGGATGAGAAGAGCCAGATCTCCGGCCCGGTCCTCGATGCCAACGAACAACTCGAGCGTCTCATGGAGATCGGCCTCGTCCTGCTCCTCGCCGGGATGCTCTCGAGTGAATACCTAACCTCCGTGGCCTGTTGGTTCGGTCCGCTCCTCTTTCTCGTGATCCGCCCGCTCGCGGTTTTTCTTGGCATGGCGGGCAATCCCGTGTCGAAGGTCGAACGTGGCATGCTCTCGTGGTTCGGGATCCGCGGGATTGGTTCACTTTATTACCTGATGTTCGCGCTGGAGCACGGAGTCCCCGAGAGCGTCGCCAAACCCCTTTGTTCGATTGTGCTCTCCCTCGTGGCGATGAGCATCCTCGTGCACGGATTTTCCGTGACTCCCTTGATGAGGCAATACGAGGCAACCAAACGACGACGACGCTCACGCCAGCACCGCTGATCATGATGATCCGATTGTCCGCTGTCACCAATATAGTTGCGTTAGGATATATGCCCGGTCACGCGCAACGGCTTCGCGTTCAAGGGGTGAATCGTCTTGACTGTCTTCAGGTGGAATGCATCATGGAGGCCGTGTTTGTGGAGGGAAATCTCAGATCGATGGAAGGGCATTTAATGGAGGACCATTCCCGCTTCTTGAGGAGATGAATCTGGACTCACGCGAAGCGGAGCGGAGCCCGGCGCCTCCGGCGGAAGACGCGCAACGGGTGTCGACGGCGGTCGTGTGGGTTGCCAGCCTTTACGCGATCATCGGGGGGATTGTCACGCTCACGGGATGGGTGATCCCTTATCCGCGCTTCACCGATTGGGCCGGCCTCGGGATCTCGATGTTTCCGAATCCCGCCCTGTGCGGCATCCTTTGCGGCGTCGCGTTGATCCTTTTCCAACCGAGTTCGGAAAGTCCGGCCCTCCGCCTCGTCGGCCGCATCCTCTCCCTGCTCGCCTGCGTCTTTGGCGGAGCGACCCTCTTCGAGCACATCTCCGGCATCAATCTCGGGATTGACGAGATTCTCTTCGAGGGAACGTGGGGGCAGACCGCCGCCGCCGCTCCGAACCGGATGGGGGTTCCGGCCTCGGTTTCGTATCTCATCCTGGGTGCCGCCATCGCGATGAGTTCGTGGACTCGCAACTGTCGTTGCTTGGCGAGCGGCCTCGCGGTGCTGCCTCTCGCGATCGGCTTTCTCGCCATCGTCGGATATTGGTTCGGCGCGAGCCAGTTGTTCGGAGTGGCGCGTTTCACCGGTATCGCCTGGCCGACGGCGACGATCATCCTTTTCCTTGCAGTGGGATTGGTGGCAAGCCTGCCTGAGTGCGGTTTCATGGGCATGTTGACGAGGTCCGACGCCGCCGGGATTCTGGCCCGTCGTCTTGTCCTCCCGATCATCACCATTCCCTTGTTACTGGGATGGGGACGGGTCGTGGGAGGCGAGATCGGATGGTTCGACGACGATTTCGGGACGGCCTTGCGGACGCTGCTGGAGATCGCGCTGTTCCTCGGGTTCCTCTGGTGGTCGGCCAAAAGCATCGCCCGGCATGCCGCTGCGGCGGAGGAGGCGAACGAGGCGCTGCGGATCAGCGAAGATCGATTCGCCCGCTTCATGCGGTCTCTGCCCGGCCTCGCCTGGATCAAGGATCTCGACGGGCGGTATGTCTTTGCGAACGAATCAGCCCAGAGGGCTTTTCAACGCGGATCCGACGAGCTCTACGGATACACCGACGCGGAATTCCTGCCCGCGGAGACCGCCGCGGAGTTCATGACGAACGATCTCCTGGCGCTCGCGGAGCCTAGCGGGCTTCAGACCATCGAAACGCTCCGGCACGAGGATGGCGCCTTGCATTCGGCCATCGTCAGCAAATTTCCGATTCCGGGTCGGAACGGGCGCGGCGCCTTTGTCGGTGGCATTGCCATCGACATCACCGATCGCCTGCGCGCCGAAGAAGAGCTCAAGGAGGCCCATCGACGGAAAGACGAGTTTCTCGCGACGCTCGCGCATGAGCTGCGGAATCCTCTCTCGCCGATCCGGTTTTCGGTGGAGATCTGTCGCAGCCATGTCGATCCCGAGGCCAGGTCGAGTGCCCTTGATGTCGTCGATCGTCAGATCCAGCAGATGTCGCGGCTCCTGGAAGATCTCCTCGATGTCTCGCGCCTTTCTTATCAAAAACTCGTTCTTCGTCCCGAGGTCGTCGATCTCTCGCACGTCGTCGCGAGAGCGGCGGAGACGAGCCAACCGCTTCGCGATGAGATCGGGCAGGTCCTCCATCTCGATCTCCCCGACACCCCGATTTTCTTGAGTGCCGACCCGGTCCGTCTCGAGCAGATCCTCGGCAATCTTCTCCACAATGCCGCGAAGTATGGAGGCAGGGGCACCGAGGTCCACCTCACCGCGTCCGTCCACGAGGACGAGGTTGCCATTTCGGTGCGGGACAATGGCGTCGGCATCCCCACCTACCGGCTCGCGGACATCTTCGAAATGTTCTCGCAGGTGAAGTCGTCGACAGGCGGATCCGAGGGAGGGCTCGGGATCGGACTCGCGCTCGTGCGGGGACTCGTCGCCCTGCACGGTGGACGCGTCGAAGCCCGGAGCGAAGGTCTGGGGATGGGGAGCGAGTTCATCGTTCATCTTCCATTGATTCCCGGGACGATGTCCACGCCGTCTCCGGCCGATCCTTCCGAGACTTCGATGCGTCGTGAAGGCGGACAGGGCCTCCGCCTCCTCATTGCCGATGATTTGCGGGACAATGCCGACAGCCTCTCCTCCTTTTTCCGGGCTCTGGAGTATGAAGTGCGGACGGCCTACGACGGAGAACGCGCCCTCGCCGAGGCGCGCTCGTTCCGTCCCGATGTGATCCTGCTCGACATCGGCATGCCCGTGCTCGGAGGTCACGAGGTCTGCCGCCGCATCCGCGATGAGCCATGGGGAAATGACGTCTTGATCGTCGCGATCACGGGGTGGGGGCAGGAGACCGACCGGAGGCTGACCACCGATGCCGGATTTGATCATCACCTCGTCAAGCCGGTCGAAGTCCGCGAACTCGTGGGCATTGTTTCGGCGCGGGCTTCACGACAATCCTCCCCTTAGCGACAGCCGTTTTCACGACCGCGCCGTATCGATTTCTGCCATGGAAGAAAGAGCCCCCTTTTCCAGCACCCGTCCCTCCGATCCCTATCTGCCGCTCGTCCGCCGGCACGCCCATGACGTCCGCAACGGGCTGAACGGGTTCGAGATCGAGACCTCCCTCCTCGAGGTCATCCACGCGGACAGCAGGACCCACGACTGCATCCGCCGGATGCGGAACCAGGGCAACGTCATCGAGCTCGCCCTTCGCTTTTTGCTGAACCGGTTCGCCGAGCCTCAGATCGAAGCCTTCCCGGCCGTGGATGTGTTCAATCTCTGGAAATCCCGCAGCACCCGTCTCGTGAATTTCGATCTCGTCACCTGGGTCTCCGAGGCCGACGATGCCCTGATCTCCATTGATGCCAGCATGGTGGCGGATCTGCTGTGCGAGGGGATCTCCTACGCGAGGGGAACCTCGATCGAGGCATCGGTGATGCGGGATGGGGCCGAGATCCGTTTCCAGATCCGGCAACGATCGGAGTCCGATCAGGCAAATCTGACCTCCGTCAACGAGTGGCCGGAGATGGAGGGCATCGTCCAAAGGAACGGCGGCCGTCACGAAGTGGTGACCGAGCCCGATGGTTCCGTCAGCCGGAACTACCGGTTTTCCGCCACCCGGCTTTCATGGGATTAGGCAAACCTCCCCTCCGTTGAGTGGAGCCGCCAAGAGGCTCATCCTTTCGCGATGAGACTCTTCAGCTTCGAGAAGTCGACGGGTTTGACGAGGTGGTGATCGAAGCCACCTTCCTTTGATCTCGCCTCCTCCGCGTAGCCCGAGATCGCGATGAGCAGGGTGTCGTGGAATCCCTCCGCGCGAAGCGCGCTCGCGACCTCATAGCCATCCATCCCCGGGAGTCCGATGTCGAGGAGGATCACGTCCGGACGCATTTCACGGCTCCGGCGGAGCGCGGCGGTGCCGTCGTGCGTCACCCGCACCTCGTGTCCGTAGACTTGGAGGAGCTCACCCAGCGAAAGCGCCGCGTCGACATTGTCATCGACCACGAGGATACGCAGGGAAACGGACACCTCCTCCTCGATCTCCCGCATCGGCGTGATCGGTCCCGTCGCTCCCGGACGCGAGAGAGGAAGAGAGACCGTGAATTCACTGCCTCTTCCCGGACCATCGCTGTGGGCGGTGATCGTGCCACCGTGCATCGCCACGAGCGAACGCACCAGGGTCAGACCGATGCCCAGTCCACCCTCCGACCTCGCGATACCGCGGTCGCCCTGCACGAAGAGCTCGAAGGCGTCGTTGAGGAGATCCTCCGGCATGCCGATCCCAGAGTCTTTCACCGACACGATGAAACGTCCCTCCTTCGTCGACGAGGTGAGGTGGATCGTCCCGCCCGGTTCCGTGAACTTGGCCGCGTTGTTGAGCAGGTTCACGAAAATCTGCTCGAGGCGCGTCGCATCGGAATAGGTGGGGAAGGGGCCTTCGGCGAGATGAAGGATCAATTCATGACGACGCTCCTCGATGATGGGTCGGGCCGTCGCCGCCGCCGAGAGGAGGACCTGGGCCAAGTCGATGCGTTGCCGCTTCAGCGTGATCTTTCCGCGGGTGATCCGCGACACATCGAGGAGATCGTCGATCATGCGGGAAAGGTGGCCCACCTGCGCCTCCATCACCTCCGTCGCCCAGCGATGCTGAGACTCCGAGACCGGGCTGCGGATGAGTTGCACGCTGTTCGCGATCGCCGAAAGGGGATTGCGCAGTTCATGCGCCAGCATCGCGAGGAATTCATCCTTCCGGCGATCATTCTCGCGGAGCCGCGCCTCCGTTTTCTCCCGGTCCTCGAGGTGCTGGCGGATCTGGTATTGCCGCTGCCGCGAGCGCAGGGCCGACTGCACCGCGCTCACGAGCGTGGGGATACGCACCGGACGCTCGATCAGGGTGACGTTTCCCATCGTCTCCATCGCCCGTGTCGCAGCCACCGAGTCCCGGCCGCCGCGCGTCAAAATCAGGATGGCGAAATCAGACCAGGGAGGTTGCAGATTCAGGGCGTCTTCGAGGAGTGGGAAATCGGGGCGATGCAAGGCCTCCTCCGCGAGCAGGATAGCGCCGGCACCCGCCGCGATCTCCTCGCAGAGCGATCGCAGGTCCACGCACATCGTCATCGAAATGCCGGCGCGCGAAAAGAGGCTCGCGGTGAGGTTCGAGTCTCTCAAGGTCGGGGCCAGAAACACGACCCTGCGTTCACGCTCCTCCACGTTCATTCGGTCGCCTCCACGACGGGAGGCCGCACATCATCCTCCCAAGGGGTGCCGCCGAGCACTCCATGAAAGCCACGGAGCGGTTCCCCCAGGGCCAGGCGTCCTTCCGCCGTGGAGATATCCCGGATCGTCCGTTCGTGTTGGCCGCTGCGCTTTTTCACCACCGAGATGGCCTGGCGCACCTCGCCGTGGATCTCGAAGAAGCGAAGGAGGATCACCGTGTCCGCGAGGTAGCTCGCATCGACCGGGGTCAGCATGTGGTTTCCGAGAAGGCCGTGCTGGGCCATCACCAGGATCGTCACCACGCCCCGCTGCCCGAGGTAGGTGAGCAGCTCGTGTAGCTGGATGATGAGAAAGCGCTCCTCCGGCATCGCATTGAGGTAGCCGTTGAGACTGTCGATCACCACCATTTTCGCCCCGTCGATCTCCACTGAATTTCTCACCCGCTGGGCGAATTCGCCCGGCGACAGTTCCGCTGGATTGATGAGTTGAACGGTCACTTTTCCTGACTTGATGCCTTCCTCGAGCCCGATCCCGAGCGCGTTGGATCGGGCCAGCAGGGTGGAGAGACTTTCTTCAAAGCTGAAGATCGCCGCGTTTTCTCCCCGCTCCATCGCCGAGGTGTAGACGAACTGCGTCATGATCGTCGACTTTCCCGCGCCGGCCGGTCCGAGGAGGAGACTGTTCGTGCCGCGACGCAAGCCGCCACCGAGAAGGGAATCCAGCTTCGGGAGTCCGCTCGAGACATCTTCCGTCGGAAATTCATCGTGATGCTCCGAGGCGACCAGCCGGGGAAAGACATTCAATCCGCCGCGTTGAATGACGAAGTCATGATATCCGCCGCGATAGCTCCGGCCGCGGATTTTCAGAACCCGCAGACGTCGCCGCTCCGCCCCGTATTCGGGTGCGAGCTGTTCGAGGTTGAGCACCCCGTGGGCGATGCTCTGCAGGTGCATGTCGCTTGGCTCCGAGGTGCCGTCATCGAGGAGAAAGACCGTGCATTTCCTGCCAGCGAAATATTGTTTCAAGGCGAGGATCTGACGCCGGTATCGCAGCGAACCCTGTGCGAGCAAGCGCATTTCCGAGAGGGAATCAAACACCACCAGCGTCGGCTTCACCCGCTCCACCTCCGAGAGGACGGCTTTCGTCGTCTCCGTCAACTCCACCTCCGCGGGATGAAACATCGTAAACTGCGCATCCTGGTCGAGGATGTCCTCCGTCGCCGTGACCTCGCAGATTTCAAGGTTTTTCGTCGCATCCAGATTCCATCCGTGGGAGAGCGCCATCTGCTTGATCTCCTCGGCTGATTCCGAGAGCGTGATGTAGAGCGCCTTCGATCCGGCCTCCGCGCCCGCGAGCAGCAGTCGCAGGGCCAGGGTTGTTTTTCCGGATCCGGGATTTCCAGAGATCAGATAGAGTCGGTTCGGCGTGAACCCTCCCTCGAGAATGTCGTCGAGCCCCTCGATTCCGGTCGTGATCAATGACGGCGACGAGGACTTCGGAGATGTTTGCATGCAGTAGGGAAAGAGAGGGCTCGGGCAAGACTAACGTTCGGCCAATTCGATGGCAAGAAGAGGGTGGCGTGCAATTTGCACAACGTCTTCGTCAATGGTTCCAGATCGATCTGATGTCCTTGTTGAACCCGGATCGGTGATCCTCGATGGAATCGAAAAACCCCTCCCAGCGTGACCGGATTTGTCGCGGGGGAGGGGTATCATCGAGAGGCGTTTTGGTGGTTTTGCCAGGGGGTTTGGGCGGGAGCTCAGCGGCTCGCGAGCGGCACCGTGCGCACGATTTGGTAGGACGGATCCATGTAGTAGGCCGTGTTGTTGTAGTAGCGCACCGTCGTGCCCGTGTCGGGAGTCGGCACTTCCACGAAGTAGCTGCGCCGCGTTTCTGGGATCACATAACCCTCGACGTAGGCGGAGTCCTCCGTCGTCACTTCGACCGAGGGATCGAGATCCACCACATTCACGATCGACCAATCGTTCGAGTTGATGTAGTAGGCGCGTCCGCCGCGGTAGCGCACCACCACGTTGTCGCGCTCCACCGCCGGCACCTCGGTGAAGTACTCGCGGTATTCCGTCGGCACCGTGTATCCTTTGACCCAGGTCGAGGTCACCTCGGGCTTCAACATCTCGCGGGCGGCGTCGCCTTTGATCTTCACCTTGTTGGGCTTGACCTTGATCTTGGAGTCGCCTTCCTCGTCCTTGATTTTGATTTTTTGAGGGGACTTCGGATCCTGTGCTTGCACGGCAGGGATTGCGACGATCAGACCCAGCGCGGCGACGGCCGGGGAGACACGTTTCAGGAGGTTGGGGAGTGGGTTTGTTTTCATGGTATTCCAGTTCGGGGTTTTTGGTTTCAGTTGCGTTTGGGGTTCACAGAAAAAATCAGCGATTGCCTCCGCGTCCGCCTCCCTGGCCGGGGTTCCAGGTACTACCATGGCCACCGCCGTGGCCACGGCCGCTGCGGAAGGGAAGACTCCTCACATCAAGCCTCGCCACATCGGACTTGGTCGGATCCGAAAGCGAGTGGGCGTGAATCTCGAAGCTCTGGCGCGGCCGGATTTTCGGGGAGCGGTATTTGACCCATCCCTGATAGCGGATGAATCCGCCCGGAGTGACATCCGACTCGATCAAGCCGGTGCGGATCACGGAGCCGGTGACGTTCCCACGTCCGCCCGTCAGGCGGAAATACTTGGTGCGGAGCACGTTTCCACGAGCCTGTTCGTAGAGTCTGATGTTGTCCGCGGTGTTGCCGTCGTTCTCCAGCACGAAGTAGTATTTGGACCACTTCAGTTTTTCAAGCGCGAGCCTCAAAGCCTGGCCACCACCGGTGGAGTTGTAGCGGTCGTTCCCCTTCATGCTCATGATTCCGCCCCTCTTTCCGATGCGCAGGTCGGGCTGATAGTCGGTCACCGTGTCGAGGATGGTGAGGTAGAAGCCCACATCCGTCGCGAGTCCTTCCACCTCTCCGCTCGCCTCCACGTCCGTCACCGAGACGTCGATGTGGAGGGTGTTGGCGTTTTCCAGCACCACCTCCGTCATGATCCCATCGTCGTCGGAGTTGCTCTGGTTCAGCGTGGCGTGGGCCACGAAATCGGCTGCCGTCCGCGTCGAGAAGGCACCCGGAGAAGTGATCGTTACCCGGTAATCGCCCGTCGCGAGCCGCGCAGAGGTCACCAGTCCTCCATCAAAGGCGTTCGGGCCCGACAGAAGCGTGCCGGCGGCATCAACCCGGGCCTGGGCGATCAGGGCCGAGGTGTCCGATGTGTTTGCCGGCATCGGCGTCAACTTGAAGACCGTGAAAAAGAAGGCACGGGAAGCGGGAACACCGTCGGCCGCATCGATCACCGCCTGCACATCGTCGGTGTGGACGTTCACCACCAATTCACCGTCATCCGTCACGTCCACGACATCCCCGCGGATGGCGTGGCCCGATGCCCCCGATCCTTCGAGGGTGAGGGCCAGGACATAGTCGGTCGTCACGTCCCCGACAAATCCGCCGGGATCGGCGAGGGTCAGTTCAACATCACCGACTCCACTCAAGATCGCGCTGGCGGTGACGCCGTGGCGACCGAGCGACGTTTGGACGGTGCCTGCCGCATTGACTCTGCCCGATGCCAGAAGGTAGGGTGTGGTGGCCGGAGCCACCGCCGTGTTCGGCGCGCGGAAAAGGGTGAAGAAGAAATCGGCATCCGCCGCCACTTGCCCGCTGGGGTTGTTTTCGACATCATCGATCTGCACTTCGACCGTGACGCTGTTGGCGGTCACCGCGCTGACGTCCGCCTTGATCGTGTCGTCGCCCGCCGCAGAGGAGGCGATCGCGGCTTGGACCGCGAGGTCGTTCGCATTCACACCCGCAAACCCGCCAGCAGCGGTGAAGGTGACGGTGTAGTCGCCGACCCCGTTCCGTACGGGGGTGATGACCGCTCCGACGCTGCTCTTGCCGGAGAGGAGGGTTCCCGCGCCGCTGACGCGGCCGAGAGCGACGATGTTGTCTTGGGCAATCAGATGCCCGGTGAGCGTCGTGAGGACGGCGAGAGAGGTCAGGAGACCTCTTCGGGTGAGAAGTGGGAGACGGAGGTAGGATAGGTGTTTCATGCGGGGAGGAGGTTTTTTCGAGTCGTGCGGAAACCGGTTTGCGGGTCGTCGCACCTTCGAAACCTCCGCGCAGACCCCGCGCCAAAAGGATTGTAGAAGTTGTAAAGCGTTTGCCTATAGGGCGTTACGAGACTCTCTTGGCGCTCTCCGATTCCTCGCTCGCCCGTGCGAGTCGTGACTTCTGCAAGTCTGTCGTGCAGATCGCGACTGAATGCCGACGTGGCCTCAGCCGGTTTCTTCGATGTTGCTGCCTGTCGTGTGGAATCCCGCGATTCACACGGCGCTTGGATCCTCACGGGTCGACACCATGTCGATCCTCCGGTGCCCTTCCGCGACGATAGTCATCCGTGAGCATTCCCGCATATCCCCAGGCATGGTCGAAATCTTGTTTCAGACTTTCGAATCGGCGGAGATCAGAAGGTTCGCAGAGCCCCACCCATCCGCCAGATCATACTGGATCCATTCCGGGCTCAGATGGATGTCCAGCGAGTCGAGGCGTCCCGGTCCGAGATTCTGATAACCATGTGGAATGTTGGCGGGTCCAAAGACGACGTCTCCGGCCTCCGCATCGATCGTTTTGTTTCCGATGGTGAATCGCGCCCTACCCTCGGTGATCGTGAAGATCTCGTCATAGGGATGAACATGCAGGGTGGGCCCTTCTCCCACCACCTCGGTGACATAGCGAATCAGGGTGACCTGGGTATTCAGTTTGAGACCCTCGAGCACGCCGATGTGCGTCTGCGGATCATGCCAGTCGCGGGAGTGAACAATCGCGGGTTCGCTTTTGGAAGGGATCGGCATGGCGGTGTCTCCGGCGGGTGGGGCGGTGATCACGGCACGTCTGACCGGATCGATGGTCCCGAGCCTAGCAAGACACCGTAGCGATCGTCAAGCCTCGACCCGACAGGGTCTGCTGCGGCTAGGAACCCTCTAGGGTTGGCCCCGGGGATCAGTTCTCCTGCACCCGGTAACACTGACAGCCTTGGAGCTTGAAGAGCAGCGCGCAATCACCGGCGGCGTTCCAGAGCGAAGAAGGGAGGTTCCAATAGAATCGATGGATCGTCGTGCCGTCGATCATCTCACCGGTGGAGTTTTTGCCGGACTTCGTCCAGACCGAGACATACTCGCCGGCCTTGATTTCAGTTTCGGGAAACCAGTAGGCATTGCGGACGCGATTGGCCACCTGGGTCTCCTCGGAATGACGCCCATCGGCGAGGAGGAACTGCGCGATGGCACAGTCGGATTTTGCTTTCAAGAGGACGTGCTCCATCTCGTGATCTCCTTGATCGTGAACAAAAATGATCTTCAAACTCATGTGCGATTTCGGTGGCCGGAGTCCTGTCGAGGGGGAATCCGGCGGCGGGCGCAGAGTTTAAGAGCGCCACGAAAAGGATCAAGAGGGAAAAGGGTATTTCAGATGCTGTTTTATACACAAGACTGTTCGCGCCCGAATCGGCTCGCATTCCGCCCTTCGCCCGTGCATTTCGCTCGACTGCGACGCGCTTGCCGGCACCTTCGGGATACCGCGTTCCGGCTCCATTCCCGATCCTCACCGTCGATTCCATCGGGAGTGGACGCGATGGCGCGGTAGCTGCGAAAGCTCAAAGCGACGATCTCCCTCACGTCCGATTCCACCCCATGTCCGCCGCATCCCTTCCTCCTTCCCCCGATCCTCGTCCCCGACGTTTTTCCATGATCCGTTCGTTTGTGGCGGCGGACTTCCTGACTTTGGGAAACGGCTTCTGTGGCACCGGATCCGTGCTGGCGGCCATGAACTACCTCGTCACACACGAGGATCGCTGGATCGTGTGGGCGATGGCCTTGCTGCCCGTGGCCCTCATCCTCGACTTCGCCGATGGACGGGTCGCGCGCTGGCGTCGGCGCTCATCCTTTCTCGGGGCCGATCTCGATTCCCTCGCCGACATCATTTCCTTCGGCCTCGCGCCTGCGGCGCTCGGTTTTGCGCTCGGCTTGCGGGGTTCGCTCGACGTCGCCCTGCTCCTCTACTTCGTCGCCTGCGGCATCAGCCGTCTTGCGCGCTACAACGCCACGGCCGAGATGCTCTCGGACGAGGCGGGCAAGGTGAGGTATTTCGAAGGCACCCCGATCCCGACGAGTGTGTCCATCGTGCTCCTTCTCGCGATCCTCTTTTTCACGGGCCGGCTCGGCGCGCAGGTCTGGCTGGGAGCGTGGGAGATCGCGGGCCTCACCCTCCATCCGCTGACGCTCGTGTATGCGCTGAGCGGCAGTGCCATGATCAGCACGATCCGCGTGCCGAAGGTCTGATCCTCGCCCCTGTATCGTCGTCTAGGCGGAAGCGGTGAAATGCTCTTGCAGGAGTTGGCGGAGTCGGTCGAGATCCATCGGCTTCACGAGATAATGGTTGAAACCCGCCTCGGCGGCGGCGTCGCGATCCTCCTTCCGTCCGTAGCCGCTCATGGCGATGAGGAGCGTGTCCTCCATCCCCGGAAGGGCCCGGATGCGGCGAGCCACTTCGAATCCGTCCATCCAAGGTAGGCCGATGTCGAGGAGGATCACGTCGGGCTGGAATTCGGCCGCGGCGGTCACCCCGTCCGGTCCGGTGAACGCCGTGCGTGTCACGTGACCGCGGTGACTGTGGAGCACGGCGAGGCTGTTCGCCGAATCTTCATTGTCGTCGACGATGAGAATGCGCCGCGGGGTTTCCCCCGCGACCGGTGGCGGGGGATGATGCGATGGAGCGGGCGCGCCGGCGAGGATCGGCAGACGCACCACGAATGCAGTTCCCTTCCCGAGCCCCTCGCTGTACGCCTCGACCGTGCCGCCGTGCAGCTCCACAAGTCGTCGCACGAGGGTGAGCCCGATCCCGAGGCCTCCGTGCTGGCGGTCGAGCGTGCGGCTCGCCTGCACGAAGAGATCAAAGACATGGGGCAGCAACTCGGGCGCGATCCCCGCTCCGTTGTCGCGCACCGTCACGCGCACGTAGGACACCGCCGGGTCGGCCGAGGCGTCGGGCGCCTCGCGCTCGGCGATCACCTCGATGCGCGAGCCATCGCCGCTGTACTTCCCGGCATTGCCCAGCAGATTCACGAAGATCTGCTCCAGGCGCGTCGGGTCGGCCTCGAGATGCACCGGTTGCGAGGGCAGGGTGAGGGACACCTGCTGGCCCCTCGTCGTGCATCCGGCGCGCACCTGGCTCGTCGCGGCCGTGAGGATCGCCCCGAGCGAGACCGACTTCGTCCGCAGATCGATTCGGCCTTTCGTGAGACGTGAGACATCGAGGAGATCATCCAGCATGCGCGACATGTTTTCGATCTGGCGCACGATCACGCGCCGCGCGTGCGCGTTTTCCTCCACCGTGGTCTGATCGGCCGCGAGGATTTCGGCCGCGTTGCGGAGGGGCGCGAGGGGATTGCGGAGTTCGTGCGCGAGCATCGCGAGGAATTCATCCTTGTTGCGGTCGGCCCGTGCCAGGGCATCGGCCCGCTCACGCAGGGAGTCTTCCATTTGCTTGCGCTCCGTCACATCACGGAGGAAACCCGTGAAGAGCGGCGGATCGCTGCCGGGGACGGCCACGATCGACATCTCTGCGGGGAATTCCGTGCCATCGGCGCGCAGCGCGGGGACACGGTCGAGCACCGGGCCATCCCCCGTCGCGAGAAAGTGGGCAAAGCCCCGGCGGTTCTGCTCGTGGAGACGTTCGGGGAGGAGGACCTCGCCCATGGGACGGCCCAGCACCTCCTCGCGGGCGTAGCCGAAGATCCGTTCCGCCGCGGGATTGAAACCCACGAGGTGGCCCTGATGATCGAGCGTGAAGATCGCATCGAGGGCCGAATCGAGGATCGCCGTCTTGATCGCCTCGCTCGCGCGGAGCGCCTCCTCGCTCCACTTCCGGCAGGTGATGTCGAGATTCACCCCGACGATGCGCACCGGGCGTCCTTCACCATCGGGGTAGGCCTGGAAGCGGGCCGCCAGCCAGTGTTCGCTGCCGTCCGGCCAGATCACCCGCCATTCCTCTTCGACGAGTTCACCCGTTTCCAGCGCGTGTTCGACCGAGGCGAGCGCCCTTTCGCGGTCATCCGGGTGCAGGAGGCTTTCCCAGGCCTCCCGCGTCTGGGGGAATCCTCCGGGGGGCAGGCCATAGAGCAGTTCGAGTTCCGGCGACCAGACCTTCACCCCCGTCTCGAGATCCCAGTCGAAATTGCCGATGTGGGCCGCCTCCTGCGAGAGACGGAGACGCTCCTCGCTTTCCCTGAGCGCCGCTTCCGTCCGCTTCCGCTGCGCGAGGTGATCCAGACCGTGGTCGTCGCCCGGGCGGGCGCACTCCCTCGTTGGTTCGGTTCTCTCCCTCCCGACGTCCGGACCTTCGTCCGGGGGAAATTCCGTCTTCGATGAGGCGAGCAGGATCTCGGCGAGGGCGCTCGCGCAGGCCGGCGAGAGGTGCTGCACGATCACCAGCGCCTTGTCCTGTTCGGGCGTCATCGATCGCAGGAGCGACTTCAGCGGCTCCAAGCCACCCGTCGACGACCCGATCCCCACGATGGGGTAGGGGATACCTCCGTCGGCCGCTTCCGGTCCGGTGGATAGTGGGGGTATTGCTTCCTCCATTCCCATGATCGTGTCGCTATTGAGTTGGGTTGGCAACCGCGGAATCGCGAGGGTGTATTCGTTGCAAACGCTGCGCCGCTTCCCTTTGCACGAACCACGCCAGCGGTCGGCGGAAACGCCCCGCTCGCCTTGCTGCAAGGATCGCGACCCTCTACGCCCCCTTCCGACCTCCCTTTCAGGGCGCTCCACCCGTGCAGCCTGCGAGGCCCCCCGTGCAGGATGCGAAGCCTATCGCCTCCCGAAAGCGGACGATTTGCATCGGCGGATCGACCGCTGGGAAACCAACATTTTGCGTGACAATCCGACACCCGATTTGCAAACTGCCAAACCGCTGCAGCGATGAAACGCTACGAGATCACCACCACCGATGGTCAGGAAATCCGCGTGGACTGCGATGAGTTGCGGGAGGCGCTCCTCGAGGGCACCCTCGTCGCCACACGGGATGGAGAGATCATCCACCAGTTCCCGCGAGGGTCGATCCTGTGTTGGAGCGAAATCCCCGGAAAGAAATCCCGGCGCGCCGAATTGAGCGAATCGACCGAGTCGGACTGGGCGCAGGAGGCGTGAGCGGCAGGGGAGGGGGGGCGCGGTTGGGCCATCAGAATGCGGACCACCTCAGACCTGCGACTTCCGATTTCTTTTCCCGCCCGTCGGCGCGTAGGGTTTCACCCCACTCGCCCGCGTTTCCCGACACGTTTACCTTCGCCTCATGCCAGGCCACTTCCGTAATCGTCAGCACCATTTCTGGACCCATCAGCGCCCGTTGAGCGCTCAGGACCAGCTCGTCGCCGCCCGCATCGTGGAGAGCCCCGAGCTCGAGGCCGCGATCGATCAGCTCGAGAGCGTTCTCGCGCCCGCACGACGCCCGTCCGTCGCCGTCGTCGTCGTCTTCCCGAACGAAGCGGCGACCCGGCACGTGCTGATCGAGCTACAGGGCCCCACCGGTCTGCTCGCCCTGATCCGCGATCGTGTCTCGCGCGATCTCATCATCACCCTGCCCGACTACCGCCACACCGAATCCCACTTCTTGCAGGTGCCCTTAGCGATGCTCGCCGCGGGTGCCGCGGCCTCGGAATCCGCCTAGCGTTTCGCCGCCCTCCTGACCCATCGGCTTCATTTCGCCCCGTGACATCAAACGCGGTGGATTCCGTATCCCGTCCGACGTGTCGATGCCGTTCCGCTTCAGGGGAGCGCGCTGAACAACCGTTGGCTTGAGGAAGAGGGTGTTCCGGACATGAATGCCCTGCCGCGCAAGCGGCACCCAAACAGGCGAAGCCTGACCGCATGGACGGAGCGCAGCGCAGTCAAAGCGATCTGGATCGCTCTTCACTACGGGCCGAACGCCCGTGTCTGATTGGAACCGCCCTGTCACAATGCCCCGGTCGCCCGTGGCGGCCTCGAGAGATCGCGGAGCGAATCCGCATGGACGGAGCCACGCGGAGTCAAAGCCGTAAGCAGGGATGCGCAGCAGGTAGCTGCGGCGCCGGAGGTCGGCGGAGCCTTTGTGGGACCCGTGGCTGGCTGGGTGAATGCTCAGTCAGTCGCGGGGACCCGATTCGCTTCGTGTTTTTCATGCTCGCTGGTCACTGCTTCTTCTGGCTGGGAATGACGCCTGAGCGCAAGTCTGCCTCTCGGCCAAAGATCTTCAAAGCTTCGCGATACTCCGCCTCAGTCTCAAACTCATTCTGCGCTACCCGTCCTGCACTAATGGTCCCGACGATCGCAGGATGCTGCTTCCGAAGGTCAAACAAGTAGTGTGAACGCATGGATCCAGTCCCAGACCACTCCAAAGTTGCAACGTAGCCGAAACTGACATCTCTGCCGCTGGCAAACTGACCGCGATAAAGCTCGGGCTGAGCGGCAAAGAATGGGGAATACCACTCAGAATCACGCTCTGTCTCAATCGCGAGCATGATCGTGCCGATGGTCTTTCCGAAGCTTCCTGCCTCTGGATAGATAATCTGAATTACCTTCCGTCCTTCGACGGTGGCGATGGTCGTGACGGTCGGCTCCTTCTGCCGCTCGATCCACGTGAGAGCCTTCTCCGTCGGCTCGGAGAACTGATCGTCCACGTATGGCATCTGACGATTCAGAAGGGACAGCCGAAACTCGGTGGAAACCTTGGCCGACCAATTCGGCCCCTTGCCCCACGAATACAGGTAGCAGTCTTTCGGAACTCCCGAGCGCAGATCATCTTCTGCTCTCGCTACTTGGGCGGATATTGCAATCAAAACGATGAGGAGCGCGCGCATATTTTTCGGCGAACGTCGAGGCGACTCAGCGCGGGACGCGCTTGAGTCCGCTGGCTTGTGTACGCCCATCATGGGCTGAAACCAAAAGGGGTTCAAGTCCCCTGTTTATAGAATGAGCATCGAGAGATGAAAAGAACTACCAGAGGCCAACTGCGGAAGGGCGACCGACCG
>Ga0209573_1001920_pt1 | contig 29004 bp, 25 predicted proteins | sample TNRBio252014_DNA_FD_185870 | JGI IMG/M metagenome (GOLD analysis project Ga0209573, IMG submission 185870) | Wastewater treatment Type I Accumulibacter community from EBPR Bioreactor in Madison, WI, USA - TNR Reactor_6/25/2014_ DNA (SPAdes)... | ecosystem: Engineered > Bioreactor > EBPR >...
AAACATGGTGCGTTGCTGCACACCAAACTGGTTGTTGTTTTCAAAATCAATTTGAATTTTTTGCCCTGAATTTAAAATGCTTGGATTGATAATTCGCACAATACCCGAGGTGTATTCAACGGTGTAATCTGTTTCTTCAACCAAGCGCTGCCCGCCCGCACTTACAATAACCGAGCCTTTTGGCACATTGCCAAAGCCTATTCTTATCTCGCTGTTGTTTACGCCTTTGTATTGGCCGCGCATTACAAACCTGTTAAACTCGGGAAACTGCTGCGCCCGAAATTTTGTAGAGTCGTAAAGCTGCTGATAGGTAAACTGGTCTGCAATATCCGGATTGCCGGCATCAATAAAGTTTTGTTTAAGGTTGCTGCCAAAGGGTTCTTTTACAGGAAAAATCAACCTGCCATTTTGTGCCAATATGGTTGTGCCCGGTAGGAAGTCGAACAAACCATCGGGCTGCGGGTCGCCAAACATATTTACATTATCTAAGTTCAATACTTTTATAAGCGGAATGCCTTTAAGATTACCGCGTGGCATGTAGCGTTTTTCGCCACCACCGGGGTCGTTGTAATAAATATCCAACCTAAAATCTTCATTACTTACTTGATATGCTCCAAGCGAGTAAATATTTTTCATCATCAAATCCCAAACAGGCAATGTTGGGCGCACAGAATAGCCTTTCAACATTTTCAGATACAATGCTTTGCTGGTAGTGCTGCTATCGGGTGGAATTTGGTTGGCAAACTCCCCTACTTGAAATACCTCGCCATTGAATTCGTATTGGTAAGCAACTGCCAAAACCTCGTTTGGCTGAATCAAAGTATTCAATGAAATGTACCCCAATTGAGGGTTGTAAGTAAAGTCTTTGGGCTCTAATTTTCTTGCAAAAGTTTTATCGAAATCTTGCCCTTGTTGCAAGCCAAAATTTGGCCCCGTTAGTTGCCCTACCACTTTATCTACAAAACGCGTGTTGGGGTCGGCTACCAAGCGTTGATACAAATTGTTTGCTTCGTTGCGTGCGCGCCCATCGCCACCGGCAGTAGATTGCACATTAGGCGAGTAGGGTTGAATTTCGCCCAAATCTGCCAATGCCACCACATCGCGAATGCCTTGTGTAGTGCCTATTCGGTTGGTTACCCAAACTTCAATCCTTGTGATGTTTACATTAGATTTTATTACGGGCAAATCGGAGAGTGCGTAATCGTATTGGTTACGAAAATATTGACCTAAAAAGTAGTGGCGGTTATCTTCGTATTGGTCGCTCTTTACCTCAAAATTTTGGCGTTGCGCACCACTTTCTATCACCACGCTTTCGCGTTTAGATTTTTGTTGCGAAATTAAACTTGTCCAAGTTAATCTACCGAATTGCAAGGTAGTTTTAAAGCCGAAAAGGGTTTGGCTACCTTGTATCAACCGGGTGGGCAATGTCATACTTACGTTACCGGCTTCAATTTTTTTGATGATGTCGTCTTCATCTCCGGCATATTCCAGTTTTAACTGGTTTTCAAAATCAAAGCCGCTTTGTGTATTGTACTTTACACCCAACTGTATTTTGTCGCCAATTTTACCAATTACGTTTACGTTGATGTTTAAGTCAAAATCAAAACCTCCGGTGCGCCTGTTGCGGATGGGGATGTTTGGATTGGCAACGGTTTGGTAGTTTGCCCCAATCAGCATTTCTAAGTTTCCCTGCGGGCGAATTTCAATTTTGCTTCCGCCAAATATTTTATCGAAGAATTTGTTTTTAACCTGAATAGGCGGCAGCAATCCTTTGTCTTCTACTATGCCCAATGCGTTGCTGCGGCTTTTCCAATACGATTCGCGCTCTTGCTTTTCGGTATATTTCAGGTATTCATCGTAAGTAAGGTAAGTGGGTGGCCGATAATCTTGGTCGCCAATTTTTTCGGTTAAAATGTATTGGCCGCTTGCGGGGTCGTATTCTATTGTTTGCTTTACGTTGGCCGGGTCTTTAAGATAAAAAGGGTCTTTGGGTTTTCCGGTTACAAAATCTCCGGTGCGCTCTTTTACCGGATACTTATTTTTTTTGGTCGAATCGGCTGCCGGCTCTACTGTCAATAGTGGTGGTAGCGATGGGCGATATCTATAAGATGATTTACTGGCATAGCTGCTGGCAATAGCAGAAATACCTGCTGCCGCAATTGCAAGGCCAAGAATTTTGTATTTGTACTGATGTAGCAAAACCGGGTGGCGATTTTTAGATTTTAGATTTGAATCTATAGGTCGAAAAGCTGGTGCGGCTTTCTAAATTCATTTCATTTTCAAATTTCATTCTATTCGTTTTCAAATTATCTAATCTTCAAAAAAATTACATTGCTCTTAAAGCCTCTTTTACCAATTGTTCTACTGTCAATCCGGCTTGAGTGGCAGTTAATTTCATCAACACTTTTTCGGCTGCTGCACGCTGATAGCCAAGTGCAATGAGGGCATATAACGCTTCTTCGCGCGCTGTATTGTGTGGTGTGGTAATCATCGCGCCTGTTCCACCGGCACCTACTTTGCCTGCTTTGTCTTTCAATTCAAGAATTATTCGCTTTGCTGTTTTGGGGCCAATGCCTTTAATGCCTTGCAACAAAGATTCGTTTTCGAGCAAAATTGCATTGCGAATATCTTCGGGGCGATGACCCGAAAGCATTACACGGGCAGTAGATGCACCTACGCCACTAACCGATATAAGCATTTCGAAAAGTTCGCGCTCACTCTCTTCGGCAAAACCATACAGGTCGTAGCCACTTAGCGATTGTCCTTCATTTTTTACGATAAGTGTGGTGTGCAAAAAAGCAGTATCAGCATTTTGAATAGCCGAGTAAGTATTCAAACTGATATTTACCTTAAACCCTATACCTCCGTTCTCAAGTACCACATACGCAGCACTCTTGAATACCACTTTACCGCTCAGGTGTGTAATCATAATAATTCTAAAAAGCCGCCAAAATAGCGGTATTCTTTACCTTTTAGTGTAAAAGTGTAGCGATAGGCATCTATTTTATGCGCAATGTTACAAAGATGCAGTTGTTATTTGTATGGTTTTATGGTTGGGCGGCAGATTTTTTTGTTAATGCAGAAGGTGCTCCCACCTTAACTTTTAGCACAAAATGCGTCTTTCGCCTTCTTCAAAAAAAACTGTTTGAAACAATATATCTTCACGCCTTTCAAAAATACTCATGCAAAAACTTTTATTGCTCGCGCTTGCTATTGTTTTACACATCGGTAATCTTTTGGCGCAAAAAAACCCTCCGAAACAATTTTTAGTAAGCAGCACATTTGTGAAAACACATACTAAAGCAAGCATTAGCGCGCTTTGGAAAAAAAACCATATTCCTAAAATGGCTTTGCCGGTTCGCAATGGCGTGGATATTTACGAAATTATTTATAAAGCCCCGTGGATTGACAGCACCACATGGATAAACTGCTCGGGAATACTCTACGTGCCCAAAGGCAGCAAAAAAGAAATTCCCACTATGATGTTTGGGCATGGCACCGAAATTCGCAAAGGGCGCAGCATTAGCGACAACGATGCACAACAAGGCATTTGTCTTGGTTTTGCCACCGATGGCTATTTGGCTTTGTATCCAGATTACTATGGCATGGGCAAAGGCGATGGTCGCCATTTATATCAACACGCTTGGAGCGAGGGCATGGCATTTGTGTATATGCTGAAAGCCGTAGAAGAACTAAAAGCACAATTGAATATTAAAACCAACGGGCAGCTGTTTTTAACGGGCTACTCGCAAGGCGGCCATGCCTCGATGGCTGCGCACAAGTATTTGCAAGAAATAAACGATCCACACTTTCAGGTTACGGCTTCATCGCCCATGTCGGGCGCGTATGATATGACGGGCGAACAATCGAAATACATGTTTGAAGAATATCCCAAACCTTTTTACTTGCCCTATTTGCTTATCTCTTATCAAGAAGCATATAAGATTATTGAAACCGATAATGTTTACTCGGTATTTCGTGCGCCTTACGATACTTTACTGCCCGGATTTTTTGGCGATGAGCGGCTGAAAACTTATGATGACTTGGATAAAATTATGCCGAAAATTCCAAGCCATATTGTGCGACAAGATTTAGTGGATGAATATGTAAACAACCCTAATTTTTCATTCAAATTGCGCTTACAAGAAAACAACCTTACCGACTGGAAGCCTGAAGCGCCCATGCAACTTTGTTACTGCAAGGGCGACCGCGAAGTAAACTACAAAAACTCGGAAGTGGCATACAACAGGATGAAAGCCCTGGGAGCCAAAAATGTGGTGCTAAAAAACCACAGCGATGCCTTAGACCACAACACCTGCGCTGCTTTTGCGGTGCTTGCCACCAAGTTTTTTTTCGATAGGTTTAAAGAGAAAGGCGAAAATCCAAAATTGAAAGATGTGCCTGCCGTTTTACAAACTTTTGTAAACATCATAAAAAAGAAAGAAGAGAAAAAGTACTTATCCAGCGGTAAAGACGAGGCTTATCATTGAGTTGGCCGAAATGTTAGACGACAGCACAATCACGGACAAACAATCATCTAACAAAACTGATACCGATTTGCAAATGACATTAGAACAAAGTATTTAAACTTGTATTAAAATGGCAAAAACAAAGACGACATATACTGGCCAGGACATAACCGATTTTGTAAATTCATTTGTTGACAACGAACAAAAGAAAGCCGACACTTATCAACTGATTGACTTGTTACAAAAATGGTCAGACTCCGAACCTAAAATGTGGGGTCCAAGTATTATCGGCTTTGGCGACTATCATTACAAATATGCAAGTGGACACGAAGGAGATGCACCAGTTCTTGCATTTTCACCACGCAAAGCAGCCTTGACACTTTATGTTTACTCAGACACAGAGAAAAGCAAAAAGCTACTGACTGACCTTGGGAAATTTAAAATGAGTATAGCCTGTATTTATGTTAAAAAACTTGCAGACATCAATACTGACATCCTCAGAGAAATTTGCATTGAATCAATAAAATACATTAGTGAACATCACGAATGTTCGTGCAGAATAAAAAACTAACAATGACAACAACGGACAGAAATACTGCTGGTAACACGGGTTTTGCGTCAGGCGGGCTGACATGCAAACTAGAAGTTTTGTGCTTCTAATAACCTTTAGTAATAAATTGAAGTTTTGTGCTCCGAAACCCACCACTTCGGCAATACCCAACCGATAGCTGTTTTATCAAGTAAATATGAATCAATCAAAGTTTTTTACCGAAAGCAGGCTGGGGCCGCTGTTACTTCGCAATAGAAGCATACGGGCGGCTGCCTTTGAAGGGATGAGCGAGCATCATAATGTTACAGATGCACTTATCAATTATCATTCTTCCGTTGCTAAAGGTGGTGTAGGAATGACTACGGTGGCTTATGCCTCGGTGAGCAAAAGCGGCCTGTCGTTTCCACATCAGTTATGGATGCGACAAGAAATAGTTGGTGATTTGAAAAAGCTGACCAACTCGGTTCATCGCGAAGGTGCGGCTGTGTCGGTGCAGATTGGTCATTGTGGTAATATGGCAAATAGCTCAGTAACGGGTGTCAGGCCCATGGCGCCCAGCGGAGGAATAAATTGGTACGGACCCACTTTTCCGCGAGGCATGAAGCCGAGCGACATGGAAGAGGTGAAAAACGACTTTAAAAAAGCCGTGCGCATTGCTGCCCAAAGCGGCTTTGATGCTTTGGAAGTTCATGCAGGGCATGGTTATCTTGTCAGTCAGTTTCTTTCGCCCTACACCAATAAGCGAAGCGATGAATATGGCGGCACCTTTGAAAACCGCAAGCGCTTTATGACCGAAATGCTAACAGCCGTTCGCGAAACAATGCCCTCAAACATGGCACTGATTGTAAAAATGAATTGCTGGGATGGATTTGAAAGCGGCATTACTAAAGAAGAAGGAGTGCTTACCGCAAAAACCATTGAGCAATGCGGGGCAGATGCTGTGGTGGTAAGCGGTGGATTTGTGAGCCGCGCACCCATGTATGTAATGCGCGGTAAGATGCCCGTAGATATAATGGCGTATTTTATTCGCGAAGGCTGGAAGAAGTTTTTCGTGAAACTGGCGGGTGAGCAGTTAATTCCTTCAGTTCCTTTTATCGAAGGGTATTTTATGGAAGAGGCAAAACTGATTCAGCAGGCAATAAAAATTCCGGTGGTGCTGGTGGGCGGTATGAACAGTATAGCAACGATTGAAAAAGCAATGGCGGAAGGTTTTCAGTGGATTGCCATTGCGCGTGCACTTATTGAAAACACGAACTTTGTAAACGATTTAAGAAATAAAGTGATGGAGCAATCGGGCTGCACTATTTGTAATTACTGTGTGGCAAAAATGTATAGCGGTGAAATGACTTGCCACCTGCATGAAAAGAACTTGCCCGAAGATTTGAAACAAAAAATAGCCGCTTTAAATTATGCCTGAAACATTTGCACTCATTACCGGTGGTTCATCGGGCATAGGCCTCGAAATAGCAAGGTTATTAGCTGCGAGGGGCTATTCCTTACTGCTGGTAAGTAATCAAGACGAACAATTACAGCAGCTTAAAGAAGAATTTTTTGCCCTGTATAAAGTAAAGGTGGAAACATTATGCATTAACCTTGCGCGCAACGAAGCGGCTTACGAGGTTTTTAATTTCTGCCGGCAGAAGAATATCGAAATAGAAGTGCTGGTGAACAATGCGGGCTTTTTCTTTTTCGGGCAAATAACCGATGCTGACATTACAAAAGCACAGGCAAAAATTCATCTGCATGTAATGACTTCTTCCCTGCTCTGCACTTTGTTTGGCAGCGAAATGAAAAAACGAAAACGGGGTTTTATTCTCAACAATTCTTCCATTTCGGCTTACAAAGACTTTCCCGGAATAGGATATTACGGAGCCACTAAATCTTACATCAAAAGTTTTACTCGCAGCCTGCGAACAGAACTAAAATTTTATGGTGTGCATGTAACTTGCCTTTGCCCGGGAGCTACTGCCACTAACCTTTACGACCCAAATGTGATTGATGTTGAACTTGGAAAGAAACTCGGCATCATGATGAGCGCTGAAAAAGTAGCGAAACTTGCAGTGAAAGGGTTGTTTAATAACAGGGCTGTGGTTATTCCTGGTTTTATGACTAAGGTGATGTTGTTCTTTGCGCTTCTTACTCCTTATTGGCTTATTTATGAAATAAGGAAACGCACGAAGCTGCTCAAATAAAACACAACCCTACTTTTGTGTGTACATCAATAAACCAGCCGCCATCATCGCTTTGCCAAAACCGCTAAAAACAACAACAATCCATCATCTCTTCGGTTTCGATTTAGCCGAGGCGTGTTCGGTTTTTAGCGATTGCCGCAAAGCACTATTCATTACTTCGGTTTCGGCATGAGAAAGATAACGCCACTTGCCCACCGGCAGGTTGCCAAGTGTGATGTGCATGATGCGAACGCGCTTTAGGCTTGTTACTTCATAATTTAAAAATTCGCACATTCTTCGTATTTGCCTATTTAAACCTTCGGTAAGAATTATTTTGAAAGTTTTGGAGCCAAGTTGGCGCACCACACAGGGTTTTGTAACAGTGCCTAAAATCGGGATGCCCCTTGCCATTTGTTGTGTAAACTCGGGCGATAGCGGCTTGTTTACCGAAACAATATATTCTTTTTCGTGCTCATTGCCGGCACGTAAAATTTTGTTTACAATATCGCCATCGTTGGTAAGCAAAATCAAGCCCTCCGAATCTTTATCTAACCTACCAATCGGAAAAATTCTTTTGGGATGGTTGATAAAGTAAATGATGTTGCTTTTGTCGGCCGGGTCGGTAGTAGAAGTAACTCCTTTGGGTTTGTTGAAAACAAGGTATAAACTTTGCTTGCCTGTTTTCAGTTTTATTATTTCGCCATCTACCGCTACCTCATCGCCCGCTTGCACACGTTGTGTAAGCTCGGCTATATCATCGTTTATGGTTACACGCCCTTCTTCAATATACAATTCGGCTTGCCTGCGCGAACAAAAACCCGATGAGCTGATGTATTTGTTGAGTTGAATGCCGTCAACTTTTACAGTAGATTTTTGTTTGGAATTTGTAGAAGGCGGCAGGGCGGGCTTGGCTTTTACATGATGTTTTGCCTTTGGAGCAAACTTTGCTTTGGCGGCAGTATTTGCTTTTGGCGCACCGGTGCTGCGGATGTTTTTTTTACTCCTCATAGTTCTTCGGGTCATTCACGAAAATGGAAAAAATGGTAGTGCCGTATTGTCTTTTTTTCCAAAAATGAGGATGGTCTTCAAAACCATATTTGGGATTGTGCTCTAAAATAAACCAACCTTCGCCTTCTACCAGTTGATGCTCAAAAACCACATCGGGCAAGGTGGCAAGATTGGGCAGTGGATAAGGCGGACCCGCAAAAATCACATCAAATTTTTGGCGCGAAGTTTCGATGAACGAAAACACATCCATCTGCAAAATTTTATGCCCTTCGAACTTTAAATGCACAGAAGTTTTTTTGATGAAGTCCACGCATTTTTTGTGCAGCTCTACGCTGGTAAGGTCTTCGCAACCTCGCGAAGCAAACTCGTAACTTATGGCTCCGGTGCCGGCAAAAAGGTCGAGTACTTTTATGTTGTCGAAATTGAAATAGTTATTGATAACATTAAACAAGGCCTCTTTGGCAAAATCGGTAGTTGGGCGTGTGGGTTCAAAATGTGGCTGATTGAGCCTGTAACCTTTATGTTTTCCGCTGATGATGCGCATGGTTTATCCGCCTTTAAAATTAGCTAATGAATACACAGTAAAATGAATATGCGCAGGAACCTCGGCTAATGCTTTGGAATAATGCCTGCCGGTGTCGGGTTTTAAAAAAATAATATTGCTGAAATAGCGATAGCACACATCGTAAATTTTCGATTGCTGAGTGATTTTGCCGCAAAGCACCAATGGCACTTTTTCGCGGTCGGTTTTCAACTCATCGCATACTAACAGCAAATAGTAAAGAAAGTCTTCGGCAGTTTGATATTCGAAGCGATTAAAGAGTTGCAATTTGCCGGGCAATTCAATGGCTGCAATCGTTAAACTTTCGCTGGTTACCAACGTGTAAATACCTGCCGGAAGGTGCAATACTTGTTGCAGAAAAACGGAGTGTACATCTGTAATTTCAGCGTTGGGAAAATGCTGCATCAGGGTTTCGTGTAACAAGGTTGTTTGGCTTACCGAAAAAATATTTGCGCTTAGCTTTTTGATGTTTTGCGTGTTTCCTGTGTAGGTTTCAAAACCCTTTGGCATCAAATCGGGAAAAGCATCGGTAGCAATCGTAACGCTTGCAAAATTCCCTTTCAAAACATCCTGAGTTTGCAAAAGGTTTTCTAAAGCACTTGGCTTTTGCGCGTCTTGTAAATGTTTAGAAAAATTGAATTCTACCAGCAACAAAAATTGCTTGAAAGCAATAAGCTCAAACGCCACATGAATGTGGTGGCCTGTAATTTCAATATGCAAGGCAAGGTCGGCAGGGTCTGTGCCTTGCGGCAAAGCACCGGTTACTACTTTATGAAACGAAGGCATTACAGCTATCACTGCGCAAACCTAACAAATTTGTTCGCGAAACATTTTTATGGTAATACTAAAACCCAAACCTTAAATAGTTTATGGTTCTGCCTTTTGCAAGGTGTTGCTTTTCGTAAAAGGTTTGAATGTTTAAGTCTTCAAAATCCAAATCGGTAGCGTAGATATTTTCTTTGTAATACAAAATCTTACAGCCAAACTCTTCAACCGATTGTTTTGAAAAACGCGCAAGGTCAAGGTCATCGGTTTTTAAATGTATAAACCCCGATGGTTGTAGCAATTGCTTGTATTTTTCTAAAAAGGTTTTATAAGTAAGCCGGTGTTTTTCGTGGCTGTCTTTTGGAAACGGGTCGGGGAAGGTTATCCATATTTGGGTTACTTCGTTTGCTCCAAAAAAATGGAGTATGTTTTCGATTTTGAGCCTCGCAAAAGCAACATTGTTGATGCCGTCTTCTAAAGCGCGTTTTGCGCCATGGTGTATGCGCGGTCCTTTAATATCTACACCAACAAAATTTTGAGTGGGGTATTTTTTTGCCAATGCAATGGTGTAGTCGCCCTTGCCGCAAGCCAACTCTAACACCAATGCATTATTGTTTCCGAAAAACCCGTTGCACCATTTGCCTTTGTAGCTTACTTCTTCATTTTGGTTGTTTTGAAGAATTGGTTTTTTAAACTCGAAACATTGAAACACGTTAGGGAAAGTATTTACCTCTGCAATTTTTTTGCGTTTTGCTTTTCTGCCGCTCATGGGGCGCGAAAGTAATGGGTAAAAGCAAGCAAATACCAATATTTAGTCTGCAATAATTGCATTTACAATATTGCTTTGTTGCTGAGTTGGTCTTTAGCGTTATGTTGCTTGCCTTTCGTCATTTCTAATTACCAGCATCAGCCAATCGTTTTCTATGGGCAGGTAACCATGCTCGTAGCAGAAGTGGTAAATTTTCCCGGCTTTGGTGTGTAGCACGTTGGTGAAAAAATCGAAGTTGAAGCCCTTTTGTAGCAGTTTAGCTTTCGGCACTTTGGTTTTTCCATCTACATTTAGTTCTTCCAATATCCTGCGATTTTTACGTAGAATGTTGTTTACGTTGCGTACATAGTTGTTGTTATCGCTATTCAACGAATTGTTGTATGCGTTGCGACACTGGTCATCGCAAAATTTTTTGTCGGCTCGACCTTTTACTACCGCCCCGCAGGCAAGGCATGTTTTAGTTTCTGTCATTGTTATCGGGCTTTGTGTTTAGGTAGGCTTACTCACGAATATAAGGTACTTTTTCTGCTCCCTGTCATTTCAATTGGGCGCGCACTATCAACCTTTATTTTTTGAATTTAAAATTCTTTGAGCACAATCGGAGGCGCAAATCAACCCTGCTGCCAACATTATTACATCCTTCAGCACCAATCGCCCCGCGCCCGAGAGGTATGGAAATCCATACTCCGGTGTTGGAAAATCGCCACCCAAGTTTGGCACATATACTTCGGGTGTAGTAATCAAAAACGATAAGGTAACCAACGACATGCCGAAGGTGAGCAACCCGCCAACCAACCCAACTTTTGGCAACCAAATTCCGGCAAAGGTGAGCAACCCAATTAATACTATTACCGCGCCCAATCCATAAGCAAAAATATAGGTGCCATTCGCTTTGTGCCAATCTATATTTTGTTGCACTGTTTTTCCTTCGGGGTTTTTATACTCCTTGTATTCGGGTGTTTGTTTTGTATAAAAAAATGACATTAAGGGGCTATTGGCAACAAAAGGAACTATACCATCTGCTTCATATTGAAAAACCTTTAATCCACCTATCCAAAGCATTACAATAAAAATAGATACTCGCGCAATATGAATGTATTGCGATTGGCTGTTGGCTAAGATTGCTATTAATTTATTCATTAGGGTATCGTGTTTATCGGTTAAGTGTATCAGATTTTTATGGCATTGAGTTTTTTGCAAGCATTGTTTTTTTGCTCTTACTTGTCCTTCATTTTTTTCAACAGGTCTTCTAAATAGTCAATTTGAACATCCTGCATTTCCAATAACTTTTTGTTTTGCTGCACAAGTAAATGATCAATCTTTTTGTTCAAAAATTTGATTTCAATTTCTGCTTTTAAATTGATTTTGTAATCGTGTTCGCTTCGCAATCTATCCTTTTGCTCTTGTCTGTTTTGGCTCATCATAATAATGGGTGCCTGAATTGCTGCCAAGCAAGAAAGAATAAGATTGAGCAGAATAAACGGGTACGGGTCAAATGATTTTGCCGCCAAGAGCCAAACATTCACAGCCATCCACACAATAATGAACAAGAAAAATGTGATAATGAAAGCCCAACTTCCGCCAAAGTCTGCCACTTTATCGGCAACCTTTTCTCCAAAAGTTAGCTTCGCATCAATCGTATCTTGAATGTTTTCGGAAAAAACAGAAGTGTTTTTTTCGGTATCCATTACATCATTGCCTATGGCAGCTACCTCTTCGTTGTCTTGAGCAATTAATGAAGATAAATACAACCGCCTGTATTGATTTAACTCAGAAAACGAGATAATACAATCCTTGTCAAAATCGGGAAAATTAGACTTGATAAGATTGAAAATACCTGCTCTAATTTCTTGTACTTTCACCACTTCCCCTTCAGAAATTTTGGTTTTGCTTATGTGGCTGATGTTCATTTTGAGTGTTTTTTGAAGTAAAAGCCAACTTCCTTAGAATTTGCAAATTAAAGATAACAAAATCCATTTGTAAACGACTACAAGCGGAAACAAAACGACTATAAACGCTTATCATCCGACTAATACTTTTTGCCCTTCACACCTTTGCATCATCAAATTTTTAAACCGTTCCTCTAAGCCGGAACACAAAACAAAATGTTATGAGCAATTTAAAAAACAGCGTTCGCCTAATGGGCAATTTGGGTGCATCACCCGAGGTAAAAACTATTGCTACCGATAAAAAAGTAGCCAAGTTCAGTGTTGCCACCAACGAAACTCACAAAAACGACAAGGGCGAAAAGGTGCAAGAAACCTATTGGCACAACGTAGTGGCCTGGGGCAAACTTGCCGACATTGCCGAAAAGTATTTACAAAAAGGTAGCGAAGTGGCCATTGAAGGAAAACTTACTCACCGCAACTACACCGATAAGGATGGAATAAAACGCTACGTAACCGAGATTCTTGCCAACGAGTTTTTACTGATAGGCAGCAAAAGTTGAATTGCCGATAGCCCTTTTTGCCATAAAGCCGATTGCCAAAACTGGCGATCGGCTTTTTATATTTTGAAAGAATAATTGGCAGCGGTTAAATAAATTATAGCAAACACTTTGCAAGGTAGGCAGTTTTTATATTTTTGCGCTCCCCAAAAAATCTTCAAAACGAAGTGTTGGGCACATAAAGTTCTTTAAAACGAAATATATTCGGTGAGATGGGTGAGTGGCCGAAACCAACAGTTTGCTAAACTGTCGTACCTCAAAAGGGTACCGAGGGTTCGAATCCCTCTCTCACCGCTGCGAAAGCGGAAAGGTTTCAAATCCTTTTAAAACAAATTTGAAAGTTCGGGGTGTAGCGCAGCCCGGTTAGCGCACCTGCTTTGGGAGCAGGGGGTCGCAGGTTCGAATCTTGCCACCCCGACACATTAAAATCAAGGGTTTCAGCGAAAGTTGAAACCCTTTTTTGCTTTTCGGGGGAAACCCAATCTATGATTTCGGGTTTGAATGCTTCTTCAAAAAGATTAGCCAATTTCCTTTTCTTTCTCGTCAATAGCTTTGTTCGCAAGCCATGTTCTGCGAACCACCTCATTTGCAGGTTTCTCTTGCGAGTGGCGCTTCCGGCTTCTGCACCTGAAGAGAAAAAAGCCGCATTTCCCGACCCACATACGAAGTGTGTAACGGAAAAGGCTCGTTACACAAAGACTGACTTTATATTAGTTTTATAGCGTTCATAAAAAAACACTACATTCTGAACTTTATGGAATATTCGCGTTTATTGTTTCGTTCATCTACCGCTACTACCTTAAAAGTGTGTTCTCCGGCAGCCAACTTCATATCTAATGAGTGGGTCAGTTTTGCCACTTTAGCATCGTACTCGGTAATCACCCACTTATCGTCAATGTAAGTATCGAAATCGGTGATGCCGCTCAGGTTATCGCCAATAGTAAAAATAATTTTGCGGTACTGGCGCATGTTGCGCCCGGGCACAATGTTTACAGGGTTGATGCGCGGTGCTACGGTATCAATTTTTATTCCAAAATCGCCAAACTCGCGCACTTTGCCACCCACGTGGCTGCCATCGAACTTACCGCCTTTGCTTACCCATGCGCCAAATTCGTTTTTCCATACCAACACTGCTTTATCTTCTTTTCCTTTGGGAAGTTCTTTGGTGGTTTTAATAAACAACGAAGCAAAATCCATCAGCAATGAAGTTACTTTATCTAACTGGTGAATGTTTGAAAAGAACGAAGGCTCGGCAGTTTGTACAATGTTGTATTTGAAAAGAAGGGTGTCGAAAATGGTTTTTTCCATTACAGTAAAACTCACTTCATCGGTTGCCCATCGGTTGCGTTGAAAGGGTAAAAACAACGATGAGTAATTGATTTTCTTTTTAGTGAAAACAGTAGCAGCATCGTCTTTTATCAGCTTTAACTTGCATGTAGAAACATTGCCTGCAAAGTCATACACTTCTATCACAATGTTTTTCTCTTTTCCATCGCTAAGATCTATTACGCCACTATTGTTTACATCGGAATAAATAGGGCATTGGTTGGCAGGCTCTACAAAACACTTATGAAAACTTTTTCTGCCTTCATTCATAAAAATAGGATAGTCAATATGGCTTAGAACATAACGCTTATCGCTAAAGGCTATGCGATTCATGTTAAATTCAAAAGCCTTTACGCTATCTACCAAAACGCGCATTCCATAAACGCCCATCGAGTTGCCCGTGCCGTTGATGCCATCCCAACTGTTTACCGAAATACTAACGGCATCGGCATTTACTTTCACAATGCCGGTATTTACCAAATAATTGCCCAACGAACCTACTGTGCGCACTCGATAACCATCGCTGTACAGCTTTTTATCATCTTGGGCATAAAATTTCAAGAAACTGATAATGGGTTTAATGTTGTCTTTGAGGTTGTAGCCAAACAACATTGGGTTGATGGGGCGTTCTAAAGTATCGCGAATTTCAAAATGAAGGTGCGGCCCTGCGCTGCCGCCTGTATTGCCGCTCAAAGCCACAATTTCTCCCTTTTTTACCGGCAGTTCATCGGGTAACAAATTAAAGTCCACCGCGAAAGACTCGTTTTTGTACTGCTCTTGTTCCAGCCGCTCGGCAAATCTGCCCACTAATTTTTGCAAGTGTGCATATACCGAAACATAACCATTGGGGTGAGTGATGTAAATTGCCTTGCCGTATCCGCTACCACTAATATTAATGCGGCTGATGTAGCCATCGGCAATAGAGTAAATGTTTAAGCCCTCTTGCTGATTGGTTCGAATATCTAAACCTGTGTGGAAGTGCAGCCTGCGAGGCTCGCCAAAGTTACCTGCCAATGAAATTGGAATATCTACCGGAGAGCGAAAGTCTTCGGTAGGAAAAACTGGTAATGGTTCGTTGCTGATGGCTGGTTGTTGTGCCGGTTGGTTAATGAGCGTAACAAGGTATATCAGCAATGCCTTCATTGAATCTGTTTGTTTTATATGTGCTGCAATAAAACAAAACAGACAACAATAAATAAACCTTGTTTTGCCACAGTTGTATTTAATTATCTATTTAACTGTTCACTTAAAAGATAAGTCTCAAATAAATATGCTCGTGTAGAAGATAAGTAATCATCTTTTGCTTTGTTTGGAGTTGCTGAAATCTATCAAATTTGCCCAATACGCAGGCATTTTTACTTAGGTCTTTTGCGCGGGTTTTGTTGATTTTGAAAGCACGACAGCACGCGCACTATTGCTTGTTTTTCATCAATAATATAGTAAAGCAAATACGGGAACTTTTTGAGCTTCAATGCGCGAATATTGTTGTAGCGCACACTGAAAAACGGATTGATTTCCAAAGTGTTGTAGGCATCTTGTAAAGACCTGATGAAGTTTCGGGGCGCTTTGTCATTGTGTAAAGCATAGTAATCAATTGCGTTTTCGATTTCCTTTTGCGCACGAGGCGAAACGATAACCTTATAAACCATACTTTTTGTTGAGTTGCGAGATAGACTCTTCGGATGTTAGATAACTATCGGTATCTTCCTGAAAACGCTCGTCTAGAACAGCTTTTTGTTCAGCGGTCAATTCAAAATTACTATCATCTTCTTCCACAATGATGGTAATAGGCTTTGATTTGAAAGTTGCCTTAATTGAATCTAATATATCGCTTGTAATTTCTTGCGCTGACGACAAATGATAAGTAGTGTACATGCTTTTTTCGTTTTAGATAAACTTGAAGTTACTTATTTTCTGCCGAAAATTCAAACACTCGTTATCCAACTACGTGTGCTGTTTACATTTACTAATTACCCGTCTGTTTTGCCTCCTTAGCAGTGGCAGGCTTGTTGCCTGCGGGTTCTCTGCGCACCACGCGCGCCATCAATTCGGCTTCGCACACCATTTTATTACCCACAAACGCAGTACCTTTCATTTCTACAATGCCTCTGCGCACTGGCGAAAGAAGTTCCATTTTTAATAAAAGCGTATCGCCAGGCAACACCTTTTGTTTGAACTTAGCTTTGTCAATTTTTAAAAAGTAGGTATCGTAATTTTCGGGGTCGGGGTATTCGCGCAATACAAGAATACCACCGGTTTGCGCCAGTGCTTCAATCTGCAACACACCGGGCATTACAGGATTATCTGGAAAATGCCCTTGAAAAAACTCTTCGTTGAAGGTTACATTCTTTACACCTACCACTTCGCGCTCGGTGAGTTTAATTATCTTATCCACTAATGCAAAAGGGTAGCGATGTGGCAAAGTCTTTTTTATTTGTACGGAATCGTAGATAGGCTGTGCGTTTACATCATATTCGGGAGCGTCATCTTGCATACGCGCTTTTTTAATATGGGCTTTAATTTTTTTCCCAAATTCTACATTCGACTTGTGCCCGGGGCGAGTAGCAATAATTTGTGCATTGAACGGGGTGCCTATCAATGCCAAATCGCCTACAATATCCAACAGCTTGTGGCGGGCGGGTTCGTTGGGGTGGCGCAGTTTTACATTGTTTAAAATGCCTTCTTCCACAACTGTAATGTCGGGTTTTTCGAAAATGGTAGCAAGGCGTGCAATTTCTTTATCGTCAATTTGCTTATCTACAACCACAATAGCATTGTTTAAATCGCCTCCTTTAATCAATCCGGCATCGTACAGCATTTCTAATTCATGTAAAAAGCAAAATGTACGGCTGCTGGCAAAATCTTTTTTGAAATCTGAAAGGTTTTCTAAAGAAGCGTGTTGCTGTCCAAGTATCGGAGATTTATAATCTATCATTGCTGTAACGCGATAGCGATCGCTAGGCATGGCAAGCATTTCAACCCCCGATTCTTTATCAATGTATGAAATAGGATGACGCAACTCAAACGTTTCGCGCAGTTCATTTTGTTCTTGAATGCCCGCTGCTTCAAAAGCATCTACATACGGTTGCGAACTTCCATCCATTATGGGAATTTCCATACCGTTTAGCTCTATCAGCAGGTTGTCAACCTGCAAGCCCAAGCAAGCCGCCATAAGGTGCTCAACAGTAGCAACTTTTACACCATTTTTATCTAAGGTGGTGCCGCGCTCTACACTTACTACCAAATCAACATCGGCAGGCACAATAGGTTTTTCGGGCAAATCAACACGCTGAAACTTGATGCCGTGATTGGGCGCTGCCGGAAGAAAATTTAATGTAACTGTTTGCCCTGTATGCAAGCCAACTCCGCTAAGCGAAAAGGCCTTTTTAATTGTTTGCTGGTTGGTAGAAGTCATTCCTATAATATGCGTTCCGTATTTCGCGTGCGAAGTTATTTATTATTTGCGGCTTTGTGCTGATGCATTTGGCAACGGAGTGCTAAAACAACTACAACACAACATTACCTACTGCTTGTTTTGAGTATCGCGGTGCTCGTTCAGTTTTTTTTCTAATTGCGCAACTTTTTTTAGTAGCTCTGGCAATTGCTTCAGCGCGGCAAGTTGGCGATAATGCTCGCGGGCATCTATTGCCGGAGTGCCCGATAAGCCTTTGTTTGGAGTATCTATATTTTTAATCACCGCAGCTTGTGCTTGAATTTTTGTACCATCAGCAATTACTAAATGCCCGGTGATGCCTACTTGCCCGCCAATCATATTGCTTTTGCCAATTTTGGTGCTGCCCGAAATGCCTGTCATGGCTGCCATAACTGTGTTTTCGCCTACTTCTACATTATGTGCTATTTGTATCAAGTTATCCAGCTTTACACCATCTTTAATAACGGTAGAACCAAGCGTGGCTTTGTCAATACATGTGTTTGCGCCAACTTCAACATCGTTGCCAAGGGTTACATTGCCAACATGATGAATTTTTTGAAAAGTGCCATCGGGCTGAGGCGCAAAGCCAAATCCATCGGAGCCAATGATGGCTCCTGCCTGAAGAATGCAGCGTTTACCAATTTTACAATCATTGTAAACTTTTACTCCGGCATAAAGAATGGTATCGTCTTCTATCACGCAATTATCGCCAATAAAAACGTGGGGATAAATTTTTACATTGTTGCCTATGGTTACATTGCTGCCTATGTATGCAAAATCTGCAATGCTAACACCTTCGCCATATTTTGAACCTTCGCCAATTCTACTCCATTCGGCAACTCCGGTGTTGTTTTTACCGTTTTTACTGTAAATTGCCAATAGCTTCGATAGGCTTGAATATGGGTCGGCAACACGAATTATTGCTTTCACTTTTGTGCTGGAAACAGCAAGTTTTTCGTTTACTATCAGCGCACCCGCAGTAACGGTATCTGCAAATACTTCATACTTAGGGTTGCTGATAAACGTGAGCGAAGCACCATCTGCTTCTTCAATTTTTGCCAATTTGGTAACAACCGCATCGGGATTGCCCTCCAGTTTTCCATTTATTGCATCACAAATTTGCTGCGCTGTATATTGCATAGTCTTAACTTAACTTTGGCTAAACGTTTTTTTGATTAAATATTGTGTAGTAACTTCTCATCTGTGCTCTTTAAACAAACTTGGGGTAACACACATAATACTTGACGATTCTTTCGCTTACAACAGTTGCCTCTAACTGTTCCGAAACATTTTCGGCATTACGCACAACGCCATCGCTCCCCAAAATTTTTATCCTATCTTCTTTGGCATTATATGCGTGATTATAGGTGGCATCTGCAAATACAAATCCAGCGGCTTCTGCTTCGTTAATATTCAGCTTGTGCGCTACTGTTTGCCTTAGTGTGGTAAGCTGCTGCTCGTCTATTGGCTTGTTGTGTAATTCAATTTTAAACAAATGCCTATTCAATATTGCTTCGCATAATTTGCTAAGTAATACATCTGCATGAAACTGCCACTCTTTTAATGCAGCAAAAACATCTACATCATCTAATAGCGAAAAGTATTCGATTGCTTCTTCGGAGTTTGCAAAATCTTCGACTGGTATGTTTTTCTGTAAAAAATAGCTTAATGCTTTAGAGCATGGCAGGCTCTCGCCTTGCATAGAAAGTTGCTTAGCTCGTTCGATTGTTTTTATCAGCATTTGCTCTACACACAATACCGTTTTGTGTAAGTAAACCTGCCAATACATTAACCTTCGTGAAATGATAAATTTTTCGATAGAATAAATTCCTTTTTGTTCAATTACCAGTTCATCGTTTGCCACATTCATCATTTCAATAATGCGATCGTAACTGATGATACCTTCGTTTACACCGGTAAAAAAACTATCGCGAGTAAGGTAATCTAACCTATCTACATCTAACTGCGATGAAACAAGTTGATGTAAAAAACGTTTGGGGTATGTGTCTTCAAAAATCTGAATGGCGATGTCGAGCTCGCCATCAAAATATTGATTGAGTTTTTTGAAATAGATACGCGAAATGCTTTCGTGATTTACACCCGGAATCAAGCATTTTTCGAGTGTGTGCGAAAACGGCCCGTGACCAATATCATGTAACAAAATTGCTATAGACGCGCCCAACTCTTCTTTTTCCGAAATTTCAACCCCTTTAATTTTAAGAATGGCAATTGCCTTGCGCATTAAATGAAAAGCACCCAGCGCGTGATGAAAACGTGTATGTAATGCACCCGGATAAATATAGTCGCTCAATCCGAGTTGTTTTATTCTGCGCAGTCGTTGAAAATAGCGATGCTCAATAATATCAAAAATCAATTCGTGGGGAATTGTGATAAACCCGTACACAGGGTCGTTGAAAATTTTGCGTTTGTTCAAGTGAGTAGCAGTTAATAGCGAGGCAAAGAAAACAAATAGTAGTGATGTGAAATACAGGATGTAGTATCCATAAAACAAAAAAGCGACTTCATTAAAAAATGAAGCCGCCTTATTCACCCAATTCCACCTGAATTACGTGCTTCAATAACGCTTGGGCAGAATAGATATTTAAAATACTCTTAGGCGGTTTACATGTTTTAACATTCGCTTAGCGAGGTTGCTCATAGAAATTTATCTAAGTCGGCCACCTTTAAATCCACCGTAATCTGCTTTATCTCTTGTTCATTAGCGCGCTGACAAATCAATAACACATCGCCCGTATCTATTACGCACAAGCCTTCAATGCCTTGTACCACTACCAATTTGTCATTAGGAGTCATTATCACATTGTTGCGAGCATCATACACTTTTACATTATCTCCTTTTACTGCATTGCCTAAATAATCCTTTTCGTACACTTCATATAGCGAATCCCAAGTGCCCACATCGCTCCACCCAAAATCGGCAGGAATAGTGTAAACGTTATTAGCTTTTTCCATTACGCCATAATCAATAGAGATATTAGTAACAACCGAATATGCCCTTTCAATAAATTTTTTCTCTTTGGCTGTATTGTAAACCTTTGCTCCATCTTCAAATGCGTCAATTACTTCTGGCAGGTGTTTGTGCATGGCTTTCAAAATCGTTTTTGCGCGCCATACAAACATGCCTGAGTTCCATAAAAAATCGCCACTGGCCAAAAAAGTTTTGGCAATATCTAAAGATGGTTTTTCGGTAAAGGTTTTTACTTTATGAAAGCCTTCGTTTTCTTCTTTTTCTAAATATTGAATGTAGCCATAGCCGGTTGAGGGTTTGGTTGGTTTTACGCCAATGGTAACCAACACATCTTGCTTATTGGTAAACGCCAAACATTTGCGCAGAATTCTTATGTATTTATCGTTTTCAAAAATTAGTTGATCGGAAGGTGTAATCACCACACTTGCCTCTTTATCGGCAGCAGCAATTTTATGGCAGGCATAAGCAATGCAAGGCGCAGTGTTTCTGCGAACCGGCTCTTTCAAAATATTTTCTGAAGGAACCAATGGCAGCTGCTCTTTCACCAGGTCTTCGTAAATATCGGCAGTTACAACAAACACATTTTCGGGAGGGCAAATAGATTGCAGCCTTTCGTAGGTGAGTTGTAAAAGCGTTTTTCCTACGTTAAGAATATCTAAAAACTGTTTGGGTTTTGCGGTGCGGCTTTTGGGCCAAAAGCGGCTGCCTATTCCGCCCGCCATGATTACAACGTAGGTATGACTCATGCGTGTTGTGTAACTTTCAAGTTTATAAAACGGGCGCGAAAGTAACGCTTCTTTATTTGCCCGAAAATTTTAATTTCGGCTCCCTTTTAAAAAAAGAGGATTTGACTTTTGTTGCTCGGAGGTTTTATTCAGGATGTTTTGGCAGTAACAAAAAAATAGCTTTAAATTCAGCAATTAAAAATAGCAGTATGCGTGTAGAAGAAATTTCACTCACCGATGCCCTTCAAGAAAACTTTGGGTTCAATGCCTTTAAGGGTAATCAGGAAGAAATAATCCGCTCGGTTTTGGCAGGTAAAGACACTTTGGTTTTAATGCCTACCGGAGGTGGAAAATCGCTTTGTTATCAATTGCCTGCAGTAATTCAAGAAGGAGTAGCCATTATTATTTCGCCATTGATAGCCTTGATGAAAAATCAGGTGGATTTAATGCGCAACTATTCCGATAATAATGAAATTGCACACTTCCTTAATTCTTCGCTGAACAAAACGCAGAAAACACAAGTGATAAAGGATGTGCATGAAGGCAGAACCAAATTGCTGTATGTGGCGCCTGAGACCTTGAACAAGCAAGAAACAGTTGAAATTTTTGCGGAAGTAAAAATAAGTTTCGTTGCCGTAGATGAAGCACACTGTATTTCGGAGTGGGGGCACGATTTTCGTCCGGAGTATCGCAGAATTAGAGAAATTATTGATCAGTTAGGCACCACCATTCCGGTAATGGCACTCACGGCAACAGCCACACCCAAAGTGCAAAGCGATATTGTAAAAACATTGGCATTGAACAAGCCGAACATCTTTATGTCGAGCTTTAATAGAGCAAACCTTTACTACGAAATTCGCACTAAAAAAACACCCACATTAGCAAACCGAAACCTGATACAATTTGTAAAACAACGCCCTGGCAAAAGCGGAATTATTTATGTAATAAACCGAAAAACTGCTGATGATTTGGCGAGCATTTTGCGTGTAAACAACGTAAAAGCAGATGCTTACCACGCTGGCTTAGACACTAAGAAACGCGCTGGCATTCAAGATGCTTTTTTGATGGAAGAAATTGATGTTATTGTTGCCACCATTGCTTTTGGTATGGGTATAGACAAGCCGGATATTCGCTACATTATACATTACGACATTCCAAAATCTTTAGAAAACTATTACCAAGAAACCGGCCGTGCCGGCAGAGATGGAATGGAAGGTGAGTGCATTACCTATTTCAGCTATAAAGACATTTCAAAACTCGAAAAATTACTGCGCGATAAATCGGTAGCGGAGCGTGAGCGCGGATTACAATTGGTAAACGAAACAGTAGCATACATTGAAGACTCGGGTTGTCGCAGAAAGTTTTTATTGCATTATTTTGGAGAGGAGTTGAAACAAGATAACTGTGGTGGTTTATGCGATAATTGCCGCCATCCCAAAGATAAACTTGAGGTGCAAACACATGTTCAGCAAGCATTGAAGGTGATTCAAGCAGTAAAAGAAAATCACGATTTACCTTATATAGTAAAATTGATTATCGGCAAAAAAGCAAAAGAAATAACCGATTTTAAATACGATAAACAAGAGTGGTTTGGTATTGGAGCTGGTTTTGACGAAGGCTACTGGAATGCTGTTATCCGCAATGCTATGATGCGCGGCTTGATAGATAAAGATATTGAGCAATACGGCTTGTTGAAACTGAACAAAAAGAGCTTAGAATTTCTTAAAAAACCATACAGCATTAAAGTAAGTGTAAATCACAATTACGAAGATGACGGCACAGATGTAATTGCAGACAATGCAAGCAAACAAAGTACCGCCATAGACGAAACGCTTTCTAAAATGCTGAAAGACTTGCAGGTGAAAACCGGCAAGCAGTTCAACTTGCCTCCGTATGTAATTTTTCAAGAGTTCTCTTTGGAAGAAATGGCAACACGCTATCCAATTTCGCTTGAAGAGCTTGCCACAATAAATGGAGTAAGCAAAGGTAAGGCCGAAAAATACGGCAAACCATTTATAAAGCTAATAAGCGAGTATGTTGAAGAAAATGAAATTGACCGCCCGACAGATTTTGCAGTAAAAGGCATAGCCAGCAAAGGCGCAGAAAAAATTAAAATCATTCAAATGATTGATAAACGCTTAACTGTTGAAGACATTGCCAAAAACATGGGCATGAAACGCCAAGAGCTGATTAATGAAATGGAAAGCATTGTACACAGCGGCACTAAGCTCAATTTAGATTACTATTTGTATGAAATAGTAGATGAAGATTTGGTGAAAGATATTTTTGATTATTACCGCACCGCTCCCACCGATTCGCTTGATGCTGCCTACAATGAATTTGAAGGCGAAGACATAGAAATTGAAAACATACAATTAGTGCGCTTGAAGTTTATGAGCGAAATGGCGAATTAGAGAAGGGGGGAACATTGCAATCAATACTACCTCTTCTAACAAATTCAATACAATGGTTTGCCTGCTTCCACATTTGCTTTTGGATACGTACTATCGCTCTTTTTTATCAGCCGCTCCAAAAAGTCTGCATATTTTTTTGATCCCAAATTATTGAAGTGGCAATCGTTTTCAGGAAAATGTATTGATTTTGAAAATGAATCGGGTATAAAAAACTCCGATGGGAAAATCTGCGATAAAACTGTTGAATCTGGCTGTAAAAATCCGTGTTTGTTTTGTGGGCCGATATATTCCGGAATGATCACATTAACACAGCGTATATTCATACTGTCTGCCAAAGCATTCCATTCTCTTACATACTGCTTTGTAACTTTTATCTGTGTGGTTAAGTCTGTTTGATACAACACTTTTGCTAAGTCTATTACAGGATGCTGCACTGCACCTATCTTAAACATAGCACCCCACAACAATCCTCCAATGGCAGATTTTCTTAACAAGATTGAAGCAACATTTCCGTTTTCGGGTATTGTAATCAATGAAGCATAATAGGCATAGGCTTCTAAAGCAGAATAATACTTGCCATTGATATTGCTTTGAAAAAAACCTGCATTAGTAATGTGCTCATGTGGTTCGCCCAACTTTACATCCCGTTCAAAGCCCATCATATCGTTTCCGGGGTAGAAGCATACAACAACTAAATCTGGTCTTAAAGCGGGTAAATATTTTCGAGCTATAGCAGCATACTGCGCAGGGTCCGTGCCTGGTATTCCGGCACTGTAAACCATGTATCCCTTGGCGAGTAAAATATCTGAAAAACTATTGTAATAAGGTCTGGCTGACATACCATAAACAAACGAGTCGCCAATAAGTAATATTCTTTTACGTTTAGTATTATGTATCTTAAACTCAATACCTTTAAAACCTTCTCGATTATAGGGTTTGTCGGCATAGTTCATCAGAGCCGCGCTCCATTCATCGGTTGAGTCGTTGTGCTTACTTCTTTTTAAACTTCTTACAATCATCTCGAATTCACTTTCATGTGATTCGTCTGAAAAATAGCGTTCCATCTTCCAGCTCAAATTATTTGCAGCATCTTTATTACTTAATCGAGCATAGCTTTGATAGATATAATCAATGTTATCTACATTGTATAAACTTTCTTCAACATGTTTTGCGGTAACGCTGCCATTTCGGGCGTTGTAATATTTTGGTATGGAATCATACACCCATGAACTGAATTTATAAATTCCCCCCTCATCGGTTTCAAAGTTTTGATATGTTATCAAGCTATCAACCAACTCAAACCCATCCAGCTTTCTAAATTGGCCTGGATAATACCCTGTTAATCTTAGTATTAGCTCAGCCAAAGAAAGAGCGAATGCAATAACCATAAGCATTACACCAACATTTTTCTTCATCTGTCAATATTTCTCTTAAAAAAATCTTCTACTGTTTTGAACGGGTAGATACAACCACCACATAGCTGCGATACATTTATGCGCAACTTTCAGTATTGGTTTAGGTAAATACATAAACAGTCTCATTTTCTCATCTAAAAATTTAATAGTAAGGGCCGAAAGACTTTGCGCATTTACCCATAGTTTTTTATCAGTAAACTCTTGTCGTGTAATATCAAAAACCAAGACAAATCTTCTTGCGTCTGTATCGTTCCAAACTGTATGGCGGTGACAGTCGCTAAATAGTACCACTTTACCCTCTTCCCAACTTTTTTCCTCATTACCTACTTTAATGCCTGCTAAAGGTAGTTTTCCAGGAATAACAATTCCCAAATGACCTCTAATGGTAGTGTTGGTTTCGCCTATATGGGGGAGAACTCTGCTATGTGGCTCCAAAACTGTAAATTCAGCAAAAGTGAGATTAGGAATGCTTTTTAACAGATTGTAAGTTTTTGGGTATCTGCGGCAGTTCTTGTGATATTGCCACATGAAATTCCAAAAGTAAATATTCTTCCAAGCACTCGGTTGCGACAGATAGGGGGGGTTTGGGCTACTAAGAACTATTTCTTGATTTCCTGATATTATATCTTGCATTTCATCGCGAATGATATGCCAGTTTGACTCCAAAGAAGCTACCCAGCTAAAACTTTCCGGATTATAAAAAAATGGTTCCGAACCGTTGTATGTATCAGTCTCGTTTAAAAAAAATACTGCTTTGGGTTTCACGCTTGTTTGTTGTTACTTTGTGTGTGTTTTAAAAGAAGGGAATCAAAAAGGTAGCCTCTGCGCAATAAAGCAATATACCTATTTGATTTACAATAACTTAAACGTAATTTATTATCTTGAGCAAAGTTACAAAAAAAATTTGAGGGTAATTGAAAATATAGCTAAAGGCTATTTGTAGCCTCATCAATACTATGTCCCACTGCTTCTGATTTTCACTAAAAATATGACATCCTTAGATTTTGCAATCAGATAAATTATTGTAGGTTCGCAAAAAGTAAGTTTATGAAAAGTGCAGAGTTTATCAATTCTGAATTGCAGCAACAGTTTGATGAGGATGGTTATGTGATTATAAGAAACCTCTTGAACACTCAAGAGATTGCAGATTTGAAAAATCTTTTTGAATCGCATTACCACATTGATGGACAGTCGTGTGGCAATTTGTGGAATAGCCTTTGCGATATACCGCATGACCGTTCGCTTTCTTTAAGCAACCGAATTTTAGCTATTGTAAAACCCAATTTGGACAAATACATGAAAAACTATGTTTGTCCGGCAGCTACCTTTTTGGTTAAAAACCCAACTCCTCAAAGTGCTATTGTTATACACAGAGATTATAGCGTACAAGATGAGCCGAATTTTTCTTATCATAATATTTGGTTGCCGGTAGTAGATACTACTTCTCAAAATGGGCGTCTTTATGTGCTAAAGAAAAGCCATACGTTTTTTGGCTATCCGTTGCCACATAATACTCCTTGGCCATATATGGAACACGAAAAATTATTGGTGGAACACTGCGATGTTATTGATGCTAATGCAGGCGATTTGGTTATATACGGAGATAAAGTGTTACACGGTTCGTTTGATAATCTAACTCCGCAACCAAGACCCGTGGTGCATTTTGGATTATTACATCCGGACGCTAAGTTTTTGTACCATTACTTGAATGATGAAACGAAAGAAGTTACTGTTTATGATGTGCCATATCAGTTCTTTTTTGAAAACGCATGGGGTAATCAAGACAATCGTTTCCCAATAGTTAAGAAGTTTCATTACGCCCCACCTTCTTTGACTCGAGAAGATATTGTTGAGTGGCTTAATAAAAATGTTGTTGAAGAGTCAATCGCCCTTTAAATAGGTTCAATTACAGTTTTAACTATACAATTCTTGCAAGCGAACAGCAACCGATAGTGGTGAATCTTTATAAGAACAATTCAGCTAATTCAGGAAATGTTTCTGCTGTGTTTTCTTGTCGGAGTTTATCAAGTTTGGCAGTCATTTCTCTGAACTCCGATATCAGCCTTGTTTCATCTTTTGAGTTCATATATTTTAAGTATCCTTTCAACTCATTGATTAAGTTTTCTACCGAGGGCGCGTTAGCGTCTATACAGTCAGGATGTGCTTGAGCATATTCCTTTATCCATGAAATGTGACTATTTATTTTTTCTTCAACCCGAAGTTTTATCTCTTTGGGCAATATTTGAATACTATAATAAAGAGGGTGTAATAAAAGATGTGGAGTTATCTGATTTATGCAGATGAGACCTTTTTCTGTCCAATCTCGATGAAAATCGGGGAAGTGCTGGATATTAAACAAACTGATAGTGCTATTTATGGCAAAAGACACGTTAGCACATTCTTTCTGCATCCGTTCACGATTCTCTTCTGCTTCTTTCCACCTCTGCCCGTTACGCTGCAATTCTCCTCTATGCCCACTATCATCTAAACTGGCCCACACACCTACATCGTCAAAATTTTTCCATAACTTGAAAACATCTATTCCTCCAAAAACAGTTTTTGAGAAATTGGTATGATAGCGTAAACGGACATCTGTCTTTCCGCGTTCAATTAGTTTTTGAAGAATTTGATAGTGCTCCTTAGCAATAAGAGGCTCGCCTCCGGCAAAATAAATTTCTTCCAAATCGGGAATCACAAAATCCAATTGCCGCATCAACAAATCAAAATCTTTAGTCCCTTTATTAACTTTGCGATCATAAAATAAAGATTCATTATGCACTGACCTTTGCAATCCAAGTGCTTTTGCATCTTCGTACCAACTGGAACTTGAATGATGTCCGCAAATTCTACACTTAAAATTACATAGATTGGAAATGCGAATATCCCATGAAACAGGCTTTGCGTTAGGCGATATTCCCGTAGCATCTGTTTCAAGTGCCCAAGATAATTTGTCCGCATAAATTGAGTTAGTGAGCATTCTATGACTCTGAAGCCCCTCTTTTTCAATATTATAGCAATAATGGCAACGAAAATTAAAATCATCCTTTAGCATCGCTAAGCGAAATTCTCTCATCTTTTCGCCATTCCATATTTCGCCAAAACTTTCTTGGTTAATGTCTCCAAATTCATAATTTTCCCACGCTGCCTGACAACATGGAGTAACCTTGCCATGAACCGAAACGTGCAAGTGTACCCAAGGTTTAATGCAGAAGGCTTTACTCTCGGACACATCCTTTACACAAGTTATTTTATTGGGGGTAGGAGATGGCATACAATTCAGATTACAAAGGTAACAAAAACATCAGACGAAATTCGTATTTTGTTATCTTGCCGCCTTACTTTAGATAAAAAAGAAATGATGCAATTCCACAAATCAAATATGTTTATAAAAGTATTGAAATACACTCTGATAATATTCTTTGCATTAAAAATACTTATTGCGTTAAAGATACCAGACTACTTGTCTATGCCATTTAATGGTGAATCAACATTCACTGTTACGATTTTATACTACACAATCCTATTTATATTGCCTTTTGTAATCTTCAAAGTATTAAATATTAAGCCCAACTATGTTTTGTTGTTATTTGCTTCTATCGTATTTTCTTTATTTATAGCAGAAACAACCCTTAGGTTTTATTTCAAATACCCAATTACTTATTCTGAAAGGTTGAGCGGAGAGTATTATACGATGTATGACACAGATTATAATAAGATTTCGTCTGTAAAAAATAATTCGGAAGATAAAATCAAGCATTTACATATAGCTGATGCAAATGTAACAAGAGATTATGAAGCACCTGAGTTCAATTATACGAATGAAAAAACCAATGAACTAGGCTTAAGGGGTAAACTGCCGAGTAAAAACAAAAAAACGATTATCACGTTAGGCGACTCTTTCACAGAATCATTTGGGGCACCCCATGATAGTACATATCCTTTTCTTCTTGAAAAACATATTG
>Ga0209573_1001921_pt1 | contig 29000 bp, 21 predicted proteins | sample TNRBio252014_DNA_FD_185870 | JGI IMG/M metagenome (GOLD analysis project Ga0209573, IMG submission 185870) | Wastewater treatment Type I Accumulibacter community from EBPR Bioreactor in Madison, WI, USA - TNR Reactor_6/25/2014_ DNA (SPAdes)... | ecosystem: Engineered > Bioreactor > EBPR >...
TCGTTAACAAGCGGCACGATCGGTCCGACGCGTCCGGCCAACGCCCGGCGTATCGCCCGCATCATTTCGTCGTCGCCACTGAAGGCGACCAGGTCGATTTTCAGCCCCGCAAGCGTGTCGGGCTCGACCAAGCCGTCAAGCACAGCGATTGGCAGCCCCTTCCCGGTCAGTGCGTGAAGAGCCGCCGTAGCACCGGGGCCTGCCGCCAGCACGCTACAGCCTGCAGCCAGGGCCTGCACAGCTTGATTCAGCAGAGTTTCACCGTCGGGCCCGAGACAAAGCGCAACCCCGCGTGGATGGAGCGACAAAGTATTCGCCTCTCCAGTCGGGCCAGCCAGGTCAACCGGTCCAAAGTCGAGAGATGCGGAAGCTGTGATGGCTGCGGCTGCCTTCCCGCGCAAATGCTTGCGCAGGATTGAGATGCGATCCGGACTCTTTGACCAGTGGTCGCGCCCAGCGTCGGGAATGCTGTTCGCCAGTACGCTTGCAGAAAGCGATCGACCGGCGCCTTGCAAGTCAGATGCGGGACGGCTGGCCGACTTCCTGAAACGCCGCAAATAATGCGGGCCGCCGGCCTTCGGACCAGTTCCGGACAGGCCTTCGCCGCCGAAAGGCTGCGAACCTACGATCGCGCCAATCTGATTGCGATTCACGTAGACATTGCCAGCGTGAATGTCGTCAACGACATGCTGCACCCTTCCTTCAATGCGTGTATGGAGGCCGAAGGTCAGCCCGTAACCCGTTGCATTGATAGACGAAATGACCTTGTCGATATCATCGGCCTTGAAGCTTGCGACATGCAGGACCGGCCCAAACACCTCGCGCTGCATCTCTTCGATGCCTCTTATCCGGAATACATGCGGCGCAACAAAGCGTCCTTCCTTTGGCGCATCGAGCTTGGCGAGCAACTTGCCGGCCTTCTCCATTTCAGAACAATAGGCCTGAATGCTCTGTTGAGCATCAACGTCTATCACCGGGCCGACATCTGTTGACAGGCGCAATGGATCACCAACGTTCAGCGCCTTCATGGCGCCCTCAAGCATTTCAAGTACCTTCTTCTCCACGTCCTTCTGGACATAGAGCACCCGAAGCGCGGAACAGCGCTGGCCTGCACTCTGGAATGCAGAAGCGAGAATATCGCGCACCGCCTGCTCAGGCAGCGCGGTCGAATCGACCACCATGGCGTTGAGACCGCCGGTCTCCGCGATCAGCATTGCATCGGGCGCGGCGGTTACTGCCAGTTGGCGCTCGATGAGTTTCGCCACTTCGGTCGAGCCGGTGAAACAAACGCCGGCAATGCGCGGATCGGCCGTCAGCGGCGCGCCAACCGATGGACCATCGCCGGGGACAAGTTTCAGCACATCGGCCGGAACACCGGCCTCATGCAGCAGCTCAACCGCGCGCGCCGCAATCAGCGGAGTCTGCTCGGCAGGCTTGGCGACCACGGCGTTGCCGGTGACCAGTGCGGCGGCCACCTGTCCGGTGAAAATCGCCAGCGGAAAATTCCACGGCGAGATGCAGGCTATCACGCCGCGCGCCTCGGTTCCGGCTTCAGCATCGGCTGCTTCAGCAGCATAGTAGCGCAGGAAGTCGACGGCCTCACGCACTTCAGCCACGCCGTCGGCCAGCGTCTTGCCGGCTTCGCGGGCGGCAAGCGCAAAAAACTCGGCGGCATTGGCCTCATAAAGATCAGCCGCCTTGCGCAGGATAGCCGCGCGTTTTGACACCGCCATTTTTGCCCAGGCCGGCTGTGCGTCTACCGCCGCAGCTACTGCCGCAGACACCTGTTTCGGCGTTGCTTCAACAACGGAGCCGACAACATCGTCAGGGCGGGCGGGATTCGTCACTGGCCGGCCCGATGTTTTTGTGCGCACACCCGACGGCGCTGCCGACCACCGGTTTTCGCCCATGAAACCGGCACGCGCCTTATCCAATTTCGCCAGAGTGTTGGCGTCAGTAATATCCCAGCCCTCAGCGTTCTGTCGCCCTGTCCCGAAGATTGAAGCTGGCGCCGGTATAGCCGGGTTGGCGGCGGAGCCCTGGCGCTCGATCACTGAGAACGGGTCGCGGGCAATCTCCTCGGGCGCAACATCCTCATCGGTCAGTTGATGCACAAAAGAGGAATTTGCGCCGTTTTCAAGCAAGCGACGCACCAGATAGGCGAGAAGGTCGGAATGCGCTCCAACCGGCGCGTAAATGCGGGTGCGCGTGCCTTCGGCCTTGCGCACCGCCTCGTGCAATTGTTCGCCCATGCCGTGCAGGCGCTGAAACTCGAAGGAATCACGATCTGGAGCCATTGCGAGCACAGCGGCGACAGTGTGCGCATTGTGGGTGGCGAACTGCGGATAGATGCGGCCGGTGTAACCAAGCAGCTTGCGCGCATTGGCGATGTAAGAGACGTCCGTATTCACCTTGCGGGTGAACACGGGATAGCCTTTCAACCCAAGCGTCTGGGCGCGCTTGACCTCGGTGTCCCAGTACGCGCCCTTGACCAGACGGACCATGATCTTGCGGTCAAGTTTTTCCGCCAATGCATACAGCCAGTCGATGGCGAAGGCCGCGCGCTGCCCATAAGCCTGAACGACAACGCCGAAACCATCCCAACCTGACAGGCGCTCATCCGAGAGCACACGTTCGATGACATCCAGAGACAGATCCAGCCGGTCAGCTTCCTCGGCGTCGATGTTGAGGCCCATCCGGGCGTCCCTGGCGGCCAATGCCAACGACAGAAGCCGTTCGGACATGACTGGCAGCATCGCCTCTTTCTGCGCCACCTCGTAGCGCGGATGGATGGCTGAGAGTTTGACTGAAATGCCCGGGTTTTTGCGGATATCGTCGCTTTTGGAGTGCGCTTCTAGTGACTGGATTGCGTCCGCATAGGCCTTGAGATAGCGCAGCGCGTCGGCTTCCGTGCGCGCTGCCTCGCCCAACATATCATAGGAGTAGAGATACCCCTTGGCGAGATAGTCCTTGCCACGCTTGAGCGCCTCGCCAATCGTTCGGCCCAGGACGAACTGCTCGCCCATTTCGCGCATTGCTGCAGCTACGGCCGTTCGAATCACCGGCTCGCCTAGGCGACGCACCATGGAGCGCAATGTACGTTCAATCGAACCTTCCCCTTCGTCCAGCACGCGGCCCGTCAGCATCAGCGCCCAGGTCGAAGCGTTGACGAAGATGGAGGAGGATGACCCTGAGTGCGCAGACCAGTCGTGTGGTGCGATCTTGTCCCTGATCAGATCGTCCATAGTCTCAGCATCCGGCACGCGCAGCAGCGCCTCGGCCAGACACATCAATGCAACCCCCTCCTTTGTCGACAAGCCATAGGCCGAAAGGAAGACCTCCATCAGGCGCGGATCGGATGAAGCACGTACGGCGCGCACCAAATCAGCAGCGTTGGCCGAAATTTCGGCGCGGTCCTGCGGCGTCAGGTTCGCGAGCGCAGCCAGCCGCTTCAGCGCGAGCGACTCGTCAGGCAAATAGTTGGCGCGCATTTCCTTGCGAATGGCGTCGATTTTGGTCACAGTTCGCCTCCCGGATATCCAATGAAAATCCGATCTACGAAATAGCACAACGGCGCCGTGCGCTCGGTCCATTGATCTGGAAATTTTGGACCAATTGCACTATTCGCTAAGTGGAATAATTCTGAAGCTTTATGCAATGGCTACTGAAACAGATCATTTGGACCGCATCGACAGAAACATCCTGTCGAACCTCGGACGCGACGGACGGCTGTCCATGGCCGAACTCGCTGAAAAGGTGGGGCTTTCCAAGACGCCGGTGCAGGCGCGCGTTCGGAAACTGGAAAAAGACGGCGTCATTCGCGGCTACGCTGCGGTCATTGATCGCGAGAAGATCGGCGAGGGACACGTCGCCTTCGTGCAGGTGAAACTCTCCGACACCCGGTCGCTGGCGCTAGACGCTTTCAACAAAGCGGTGCGCGGCGTGGCCGAAATCGAGCAGTGCCATATGATGGCGGCAAGTTTTGACTATCTGCTAAAAGTGCGCACCCGCGACATCGCCAGCTACCGCAAGGTGCTTGGCGAACGCATCTCGGCCCTGCCGCATGTTGCGCAGACTTCGACCTTCGTGGCGATGGAGACGGTCAAGGACCGCTAATCTAGAGTCCGCAAGAACGCAATCAGCGCCTGCCTTTCCTCCGCGGTCAGATTTAACGGGGCAATCTCCGTGCGGCCAACTCCGGCGGGAGGCGCTTGATTGTAGTGGTCGACCACACGCTCTAGTGAGGCGAATTGGCCAGCATGCATATAGGGCGGGCGCAGCCCTGATCCGCGCAGCGAAGGTGTCTTGAAGGCCCTGTTGATCTGGCGCAACGACATGTCAAAAGCCTCTTGCGGCGGGCAGTAGCCGGCAGGAGCGGCGTTGAAGCCCCCACGACAGTTGAACTCATCTTCAAACAACTGGATCAGCCCATCGCGTCGACCGCGGTCCGCCGGCAGTCCAGCAACCGGCGGAACACCAGTGTTGTGAAATCCGTCATCGGTGAAGCGTGGTCCAGAGTGGCAGGAATCGCAATTACCCCGTCCGAGAAACAGCTTCAGCCCGGCGATCTCCTGATCGGAGAAATTTGCATCGCCTTCTGGGGCGCTGTCCTCCTCCAACGCCCGGGCGAACCGGTCAAATCGCGATTCAGAAAAAGTCAGCGAAGTCTCGAAGGCAGCAATCATCTTGCCGACATTGACAAAAACCCGGTTGACCGCGTGCCGGTCCGCTTCCTTCATATCACGCCAGGCCTGACGATATGCCTCCGACGTAAATGGCCCTGCGTCCGGCGGTACGGTCGACAGGTCCGGCATTGGGCCAAAAATACGCTCATAGCGGTCACGGAAGTTTTCCGCGATGAAATGCGCCACCCAGGCGCGGGTCAGTCCGTGCTCCTGCGGCTTCTCGAGCGGCCCCAGTGCTTGCGACCACAGACTGTCCTTGCGTCCGTCCCAGAAGAACCAGCGCTGCCAGGCGACGCCGGCCAATGGCTGCGTTCGGCGGTTCATCGTTCCGATGCCATGGCCCAAGGCCAGACCGTCCTGGAAATGGCTGCCAATCTGGTGGCAGGTCGAACAGGCAACCTCACCATTGCGGCTCATGCGCCGGTCAAAAAACAAGGTCGCACCGAGCGCCATGGCTGTCGGGTCGCCTATCGCCTCATTGGTCGGGTCGGGCGCCAAGGGCGGCAGCGCCGCCAGCGAAAGCGACTGGATCTGAAACCGTTCGACCGGCGTGAACGTCTCTTGCGCACAGGCAGGCGCGCCAACGGGCAGCGTAAGCCAAAAAACGACTAACGAGGCGGTGGCGGCCTTCAAGCTGCAAGCTCCGGTTCAGCCCAGCGACTTATAGAATCGTTGAGCCAAACCGCCAACGCGCCAATGTGGATCAATATTCCCGTCTCGGTCGCTATCCGATCAATTCAACTTAAACCGATATTCCGTGACATGCCGGTAGGTCTCGCCCGGCCGTAGAACGGCCTGCGGGAAATAGGGACGGTTCGGCGAATCCGGCCAAACCTGCGGCTCAAGACAGAAACCGGATGATGGGCGATACCGGATGCCATCCAGACCGGAGGGAAGGTCCGGCTTCATCTTGTGTCCTATGTAGAACTGAATACCCGGTTCGGTGGTCCAGGTTTCCATCTCGACGCCGGACTGCGCACCTTGCGCCCAGGCGGCGCGAGCAAGTGGGCGCTGGCCGGAGGCGAGACAGAAATTGTTGTCGTAGTCGACGCCCCCTGCCCCGATTTCCGATGCTATGCGCAGGTCGAACGGCCCGCCATCCACCGGTTGCACGACGCCGCTGGGGATCCCGGCATCATCGACCGGCAGATAGGCCCCCGCGTCGATAACGATGCGATGCTCGCCAATGCTGGCAGAGCCGCCATCATCGAGGTTGAAATAGGAATGATTAGTCAGGTTGCACAATGTCGGCGCATCGGCAGTGGCCGAAAGCTCAATTGACAGCGCGCCACCCGGCTTCACCCGGTAGATGCAGGTCGCGTCCAGATTGCCCGGAAAGCCCATGTCCCCATCGGGCGAATGCAGAGTCAGCGTGACCGAATCCGCACTGTGGTCTGCGAACCGCCACAACCGTTTCGCAAAGCCACCCGCGCCGCCATGCAATGTGTGGGCGCCGTTCTGATTGAGATCGAGCTGATAGCGCTCGCCGTCCAGAATGAAACGTCCATGCGCGATACGGTTGGCGTAGCGGCCTGGCGTTGCGCCAAAATTCGGAGAGAATTTAGGATAGGCTTCAAACTCGTCGAAGCCGAGTACCAATGGCGCATCGTGGCCGTCGAGGCGCAGATCCTGAACCACCGCGCCCCAATTCATGATCTTTGCAGTCAGACCGCCACCGGAAATCGTGACGCGACCAACGTCTCCTTCGTCACATTGGCCGAATGGTTCGATGGTCATGCTAAAGCCCCAATCCGCCCAGGCAAACATATTTGGTGTCGAGATAGTCCTCGATGCCTTGGTGGCCGCCTTCCTTGCCGATGCCGGATTCCTTGACCCCGCCAAACGGCGCTTCAACGGTGGTGATCATGCCTTCGTTCACGCCAACCATGCCATATTTCAAGCCTTCCATCACCCGGAACGCGCGACCGAGATCGCCGGTATAGAAATAGCAGGCAAGGCCGAAATCTGTATCATTGGCCAATCGGATTGCATCTGCTTCCGTCTCAAACCTGAAGATCGGCGCGACCGGTCCGAATATTTCCTCTTTCATGAACAGCATATCCGGCTTGGCGTCGGCGATCACCGTCGGCTCAAAAAACGAACCACCCAGCTTGTGGCGCTTGCCGCCGGTGACAATCTTGCCGCCCTTCGCCTTGGCGTCGGCAACGAATTCTTCAGTTTTTTCAGCGGCTTTCTCGTCGATCAGCGGACCCTGCTCGACACCGTCCTCCATACCTGAGCCTACCTTCAGCTTGCTGGTCGCTGCTGCGAATTTCTCGATAAACTTGTCGTAAATGCCCGCCTGCACAAAGAAGCGGTTGGTGCAGACGCAGGTCTGGCCAGAATTTCGGAACTTGGCCAACATGCCACCAGCCACCGCGCGATCCAGATCCGCATCATCAAAGACAATAAACGGCGCATTGCCACCGAGTTCCATCGACACCTTCTTGACCGTCGACGCCGATTTCTGGATCAGCATCTTGCCGATTGGCGTCGAGCCGGTGAATGTGATCTTGCGCACCAGCGGATTGGCGCAGATTTCATCGCCGATTTCGCCTGCGGAGCCGGTGACGATGTTCACGACCCCCTTGGGAAAGCCCGCTTCTTCCGCCAGCACGCCCCAGGCCAGGGCAGAATACGGCGTCTGCGTTGCCGGTTTCACCACAGTCGTACAGCCGGCGGCCAGAGCTGGACCAAGCTTGCGCGCCAGCATCGAGGACGGAAAATTCCATGGCGTAATCGCTGCAATCACGCCAACTGGCTCTTTGGTGACGATGATGCGGCGGTCAGCCCAAGGCGACGGGACCACATCGCCATAGGTACGGCGCCCCTCTTCGGCAAACCAGAGCACATAGGCCGCCGACATGCCGATCTCACCACGGGCTTCGACAATGGACTTACCCTGTTCAGTGGTTAGCAGTTCGGCCAGCGCCTCCTGATTGTCCAGTATCGCGTCGTGAAGCTTGCGCAACAATTTCGAGCGGTCCAGCGCAGACGTCTTGCGCCAGCTCTTGAACGCCTCATCTGCAGCCGCAATTGCCCTTGCCGTCTCCGCTGCGCCGGCGCGAGGCACCGTGCCGATCTTCAACCCGTTCGCAGGATTGGTCACATCGATCGTCTTGCCCGAGTCGGCCCCGACCCATTCACCGCCGATCAGGTTCGCCTCTCGCAAAAAATGGCTATATTTCTTCAGCATCGCGGCGTCTCCTGCGGATCATGATGTCTTTACGGAAGGTTCTGATCTAGTATCCACGCCAGTCGCGCCAATCAATCCACGCGTCGGCAATTCAATGGACCAGACCGGATTTGAATAGGCCGGATCACCCGAAGACCAGATGGGTCACCCAAATCCAGAAAGACATGGTCACGACAGACAGAGCCGTCGCGATCGTCATCTGATTGGTGGCCAGCGCCTGCCCTGTGCCAAACTGGGTGGCTATGAGATAAGAATTTACGCCAGCAGGCAGCGCAGCGGCGGCAACTGCGACCTTGGCCGTGAGCGGTGGCAAGCCAACCGCCCAGGCTAGCGCCAGCGCGACTGCCGGCATCAAGACAAGCTTGCAGCCAGAAAGCGCCAGCGCCGGCTTCAGATTTCCCGACACGCCAAAGCGGCTAAGGCTGAGCCCCATTGCAAACAACGCGACGGAGCCGGCAGTATTGGCCAAAGAGTCCACAATGCGTTCGGGCAAAGCCGGCATCGGCAAACTGCTGAACCGCCAAAGCAAGCCTGCTACAATGGCGATGATCAAAGGGTTTGTCGTCACACGCGAGACAAACGAACGCAGCATATCGATCAGGCTTTTACCTTCTCCCCCGGAACGGCCAAACACCTCAAAAAGAATGATCGACGCCATGATCATGATGGGCAAATGGACTGCAACCAGCAACGACAAGATGTCGAATCCTGACTGACCGAAAACGCCAAGCACAAAAGGAATCCCGAGCAGCACCAGATTGGAAAAGGCGGACGATACGCCGCCCACGACGCCAGCCTGCGGTTCGCGTCCGAAAACGCGCGTCGTTATCAGGTGTCCGGCCGTCCACGTCACAACAACAGCGGAGAAATAGACACTCCAGAGCGCCCAGGGCGCAGCACTGGTAAAATCCGCTCCGAGCATTGTGCGAAACAGCAGCATCGGCATGGCGACATTCACAGCGAATGCCGCCACACCTTCGCCAGTTTCAGGTCGAAGATATCCAATTGCGCCCGAAACGTAACCGAGCGCCACCAGGCTGAAGACAAACAGAACCGTTTCGATCAGTGGCGACATAGCTTGCGTGATAGGCGAGTGGCGATGGCCGCGCAATGCGCTGGTCCATGTATTGCCGGTTGATTGCATCGTGGGCAGCTGCGTAACTTGAGCGCAGAGGGTACAAGTGTTGAGGGCTTTCTGGCGGCTGCATGGTCTGGACCCTATCCCTAATGAAAACGCGACCATTCCCGCTATTGGCGATGTTGTTGTTTGCGTGGGGCACTGCTGCGCAAGCGCAGGATGCGCTCAAGGGCGTAGCGCTGGTGATCGGCCAGTCCAAATACGAACATATCACAGCACTGCCCAACCCGGCTGCCGATGCACGCGAAATCTCGAAACTGCTGACCGATTTGGGTTTTGACGCCCGCAGCGTCACGGATCGCGACGCTGGCAAATTGTCGCGCGATCTGGAGCGTTTCGTGGAAGATGCCGAAGGGGCCGACGTCGCCTTCCTCTATTATGCCGGGCATGGCATCGAGGCTGGCGGCGAGAACTGGCTGGTTCCGGTCGATTCCAATATCGAGTCGCTTGGCAACGCACGTGAAACGTTAGCGCCTGTCTCCAAGGTCGTCGCGGAACTCCAGGCGACAGTGCCGGTTGTTGTCGTGTTGCTTGACGCCTGCCGGACGAATCCTTTTCCGCCCGGCGCGCAGTTGAAACTCACACCAACCGGCTCTGGAGAGCCAGTCTCCGCAGGCGGTCTGACCGTTGTCCGTGGCGCAAAGGCGCTTGAGACGGAGGCTCCGAGAATGGACAATCTCGGGACGATCATCGGCTTTGCCGCCGAGCCGGGCATGCCTGCGCTAGACGGCGCCATGGGAGAAAACAGCCCCTATGCTTCCGCGCTGCTGCGTCACCTGACTGCGATGAAAGGCGCCGAGTTCGGCCAAGTCATGCGCATGGTCACAGAAGAGGTCTACCTCGACACCAAGACAAGGCAACGTCCGTGGACAAATGAAAGCCTGCGTCGCTTGCTGTATTTTGGCGTCGCCCCCGATGAACCAACCGGCGATGACGGGTTGATTACCGGCGAACGCCGCCAGCTTCTTTTGACCATTTCCGAACTACCCATCGCAAATCGGGCGCAGGTTGAGAAAGTGGCGCTTAAGGATGGCGTGCCCCTTGATGCACTGTTCGGCGTTCTGCGGGCAATGGGCGAAGAAGAAATGCCTGCCAACCCTGAGGAACTAGACAAGGTACTCAACGCGCAGGCGACGCGTCTTAAGAAAATGCTCGACGAGCGCGCCGCCTTGCGCGCGGACGATCCCGAAACGCAATCACTGATGGCGTCAGCTGACAAAGCGATCAACGAGGGTGCAATCCAGACCGCCCGCAGCTTCCTCGACAAGGCCGTCGCCATGGTCGAACAGACACAGGGCAGCGTTGACGCGGCCGAGGACCTCATCAGGCAGAAGCGCATCGCCGACGCGTCTGTGTATGAACGCCGGGCCCAGGCTTCATCGCTTGTGTTCGATTTTGCGTCAGCGGCGTCCGATTACGCCAGGGCGTTCGATCTGGTTGAAAAATGGGATGAACGGCTGCGCTGGAACTACAAGAACCTGCAGGCCGAAGCGTTGGGAGCGCTCGGAAACGCCCGCGCCGACCGCAAGGCGCTCGATGAAGCCGTTGCAGCCTACGAGGAAGTGCTTGATTTGATCCCTCGAAACGAGCGTGGCCGCGACTGGGCGATCACCCGCAACAATCTGGCGCTGATCTATCAATCAATTGGCGAACAGGAGACCGATAACGAGCATCTCGATATGGCGGTCAACCTGCTGCGCGATTCCCTCGCCATTTTTGAGGAGGCGAAGGATGAGACAAACTGGTCGGCCGCGCAGAACAATATTGGCAACTTGTTGGTAGAGATCGGCGCGCGCGGCGGCGATCTGAAACCCTTTGTGGAGGCTGCCGCCGCCCATCGGGCGGCGCTTGCCAAACGCCCCCGTTCGACGATGCCCTATGAATGGGCTTCATCGAACCACAATCTTGGTGTCGCTTTACAGAGCATCGGCGACCGTACCGGCGGCGGCCAAGCCTACAACGACGCGGAACAATCCTACCGCACCGCGCTGGAGGAATGGACCCGTGAGAAATCACCAGCTGAATGGGCAATGGCTCTCAACAACCTCGGCAACACGTTGATTGCACAGGGTAATGAGCGAAATGACGTTGCACTGTATGACGAAGCCGCCAGCATTTTTCGGCAGGCGCTGGAAGTACGTATACGCGAGAACTTCCCTATTGCCTGGGGCGCGACCCAGCTCAATCTGGGTACGGCGCTCTACTACGCGGCCAAATATGAAACTGGTTCCCAACGATTGCAGGAGGCGGCGCAAGCCTATGGCAACGCACTCGATGTTTTCCCGCGTGACAGGGTGCCGCTCGACTGGGCATCGGCGAAGAACAACTATGGCTCGATCCTGCAGACGCTTGGCCAAAGAAATTTCAATCCGGCCCAAATCGAGCAGTCGATCGTAGAATTTTCCGGCGCCCGCGAAGTTTACGCCCGCGACAAATTTCCGCTCGATTGGGCGATGACCTACTATAATTCGGGCAACTCCCTGCAATTGCTTGCCGTGTTTACCAGCAACCCCAGCCGATATGCGGACGCGATAGACGCGTACAAAGAAGCTCTGAGAGAATATCTGCGCGACCGCGTTCCCGAGCAGTGGGCGTTGGCCCAAAGCAATATCGGCAAATCCCACCTTGCCCTGGCGCGCACTGAAAATGCCTCGGAAAACCTGAAAGCGGCCATCGCGGCCCAGCGACTTGCCCTCGAAGTCTTGACTATCGACAATGCCGCGATCGACTGGGCGAACGCCAATGACGGCCTGGGCATGGCGCTGCTCAATCTCGGCTCCATGGAAATGACTTCGGCCTATTCGGAGGAAGCCGAAATGGCGTTCCAGAACGTCCCCAAGGTCTTCACCCGCGAAAAACAGCCGCTGCAGTGGGCTTTTGCCCAGAACAATCTTGGCGACGTCTACTGGAACCGCGGCGTACTTTCCCGCAACAAGGCGTTGTTGGAGCAATCACTCACCTTTTTCGACGCTGCAAAAGAAGGTCTTCAACTTGCGGGCAACCTGATGATGGCTCCCCTACTCGACCAGAAGATCAAAGTTGTGCAGCAACAATTGGCCGCACTCTAGGTCCTCGCACCAACACTGCGCGATTCTCTCGATACGTCCAGACCGGGGACCGGCCGGTCTCAAAGCGAAGTATTCCGGTTTGCCCATTCGTCATTGCGTCGGCAGCGTTTGCCCGTTCTGGCTCTTTTTCTTTTTGCCGAAACCGATTACAGAGCCACGCTTAAGCAGGGTCAGCGAACATGCCGGCCGGAAAGATCAAGGGACAGACAGTGACGACGACCTTTGAAAAAGTCGCGAAGATCATCTCGGACACGAGCGAGATCGATATCGACAAGATCACGCCCGATTCGCATACGATCGACGACCTGGGCATAGATAGCCTCGATTTCCTGGACATCGTTTTTGCTATAGACAAGGAGTTCGGCATCAAGGTGCCGCTCGACAAGTGGACGCAGGAAGTCAATGACGGCAAGGCCTCAACCGACGAATATTTCGTCATGAAGAATCTGTGCGCCAAGATTGACGGCCTGGTCGCCGCCAAAAACGCGGTCTGAACCGCAGCCGCTGGAAGGCGCGCGCCGCTTGACGCGCGCGCCGGGCTCTCCCAAAAGCCGTATTACATGAGCGAACGCGACGTCGTCATTACTGGTATTGGTCTCGTTTCTTGTCTGGGTGAAGGAACCGAGGCGCATTGGCGCGCCATGACCCGGCCGGCAATACCGCCGCGGGTCGAGACCGAGCGGTTTGCTCCCTACAGCGTTCATCCCCTGCCCGAGATCGATTGGAACAAGCAGATTCCGCGCAGGGGCGACCAGCGCCAGATGGAAACCTGGCAACGGATTGGAACCTACACGGCTGGCCTGGCCCTTGATGACGCAGGGCTTCCCCTGGAAGATCCGCTGCGCTCATCGATGGATTTGGTGGTTGCGGCCGGTGGCGGCGAACGCGACGAAGCCGTAGACGTCTCGATCCTCGACGCTTCAGTTGCCCGCAACGATCCAGCGGTTCTGGTCAACGAAAGACTGATGACCGACCTTCGGCCGACGCTGTTTCTTGCGCAACTATCGAACCTTCTCGCCGGCAACATATCGATCGTCCACAAGGTCACCGGATCGTCGCGCACATTCATGGGTGAGGAAGGCGCCGGAATTTCGGCTGTCCAGACGGCTGCCGCCCGAATTCGCAGCGGACAGTCCACCCATGTGCTGGTTGGCGCGGCATATAATAGCGAACACCGGGATATGCTTTTGCCCTACGCGCTTGGCGGCTATCTGCACCGCGGCGAATGGCAGCCAGTCTGGCGGCGAACAGGCGCGCCCGAAGGAGGTCTGATCCCGGGTTCAGGCGGCGCGTTCCTCGTGATGGAGGCGCGCGCGCATGCCCAGGCGCGCAACCGTACGCCCTATGCAACGGTGAGCGCAGTTGCATCGGATCGCGTTCGGCGAGAAGACCGGTTTCCCGACAACATCCAGCGTCTGTTTCAAGATATTCAAGACAGCGCCACGCTGGTGATCTCTGCGGCATCGGGCGCAGTCGCCGCCACACGCGCAGAAGAAGAGGCGCTCGCCCAACTCGGGCTAGCGGTGCGCGCCTTCGCAAGCCAGACCGGTCACATGAAGGAAGCCGCATTTCCGTTTGCAATTGCCCTCGCGGCGTTGGCGCTGGCAAATGGTGAAGCGCCGTCGGCGCTTGACGACGAACGCGCCTGGCCGGGCGAGATCACCGAAGCGCTAGCGACATCGATTGGCTTTCACAGCGGTGCGGGCGTTGCCCGCCTGACCAAGGTCGTCTAGGTCATGACAACATTGATCGACACGTTTGGCCGTCCTGTTGTCGCCGTCACCGGCATCGGCGTGATCACTTCTCTGGGCGTCGGCAAGAAGGACAATTGGGAAGCCCTGACGTCCGGTCGCTCTGGCATCCATACAATTACCCGGTTCCCGACCGACCACCTGAACACCACCATTGCCGGCACAGTCGATTTTCTCGCCAGTAGCAGCGCCGGTTCAACCCAACTGACCCACGAACTGGCCGAAGCCGCCGCAGAAGAGGCCATTGCGCAATCGGGATTGAGCACGCAGAATTTTGGCGGGCCGATTTTTCTGGCTGCGCCGCCCGTGGAACTTGAATGGGCTAACCGCTTTGCCCTTATGGCCAGGGCGCATTCAGACGACACCACACGCAGCCTGCTCAAGGCGACTGAACAGGGCAGCCTTGAAGGGATGTTCGAGACGACCCAGTTTGGAGCGATCGCTGACAGGCTTGCCGACCGTTTTGGCGCGCGCGGCCTGCCGATTACGTTGTCCACCGCCTGCGCATCTGGAGCCACAGCCATCCAACTTGGCGTTGAAGCTATTCGACGCGGTGAATGTGACCGGGCGCTGTCCATCGGCGCAGACGGTTCCGCTACAGCCGAGGCGCTGATCCGCTTCTCGCTCCTGTCTGCCCTTTCCACCAACAATGCAGATCCCGCCAAGGCGTCGCGGCCGTTTTCGCGCGACCGGGACGGTTTTGTGCTGGCGGAAGGCTCGGCAGCCCTCGTGATGGAGCCGCTTTCGGCCGCTCTGGCGCGCGGCGCTGAAGTACTCGGAATTATCCGCGGCTGCGGTGAGCGCGCCGACGATTTTCACCGCACACGCTCCAAACCGGACGGATCACCCGCTATCGCTGCTGTTCGAGCCGCCCTAGAAGACGCTGGCGCAAACGAAGGCGATATCGGCTATGTAAACGCGCATGGCACGTCGACGCCTGAGAATGACAAGATGGAGCATCTCTCGCTGGCGACGGTGTTTGGCGAGCGGATGCGGTCGATCCCGGTTTCGTCGAACAAATCGATGATTGGCCACACATTGTCCGCCGCCGGCGCCATCGAAGCGGCCTTCTCGCTACTGACGATGCGTGAAGGCGTGCTGCCGCCGACAATAAACTACGATCAGCCCGATCCGGCCATCGACCTTGACGTCGTGCCAAATGTAAAGCGCAATGCCGATGTTCGCATGGTGTTGTCCAATTCGTTCGGTTTTGGCGGCCAGAACGCCTGTCTCGTTATGGCGCGGGAAACCGCCTGATGCGTGCTTTGCAGTTGATTCAAGATCGCCAGCTTGAAGTTGTCAACCTGCCGCCGCCCCCAGCCCCCGCGCACGGCGAAGTCACTGTCGCCATCAAAGCCGTCGCGCTGAATCACATCGACGTCTGGGGTTGGCGCGGTATGGCCTTTGCGAAACGCAAGCTGCCGCTTGTTATCGGCGCCGAAGCCTCCGGCATCATTGAGACTGTCGGCCCAGGCGTAGCCGATCTCAATCCCGGCCAGTTGGTTTCAATCTTTGGCGCCCGAACTTGTGGCCTGTGCCGCGCTTGCCGCGAGCATCGTGACAATTTGTGCGAACATGTTGGCGGCGTACATGGCTTCCATCTCGATGGCTTCGCCCAGGAACTTATCAACCTGCCAGCGCGCCTGTTGGTCCCTGCCCCGCCTGGCGTCGACGCCATTGGCGCGGCCGTAGCGCCAATCACCTTTGGCACAGTCGAACATATGTTATTCGACAATGCCAAACTCGAACCCGGCGAGACGATCCTGATCCACGCTGGCGGTTCTGGCATTGGTTCAGCCGCGATCCAACTCGCCAAGAAGATGGGCTGCACCGTCATCACGACCGTTGGATCGAACGACAAGATCGAGAAAGCAAAGGCGTTAGGCGCAGACCACGTGATCAACTATCGCGAGGACCGCTTCGAAGGCGTGGTGCGCAAACTGACAAAGAAGCGCGGCGTTGACGTCGTGTTCGAGCATGTAGGCAAGGACACCTGGGCAGGATCCATGTTCTGCCTGCGACGCGGCGGGCGTCTGGTCACCTGCGGCTCCACTTCGGGCGTATCGACCGAAATCAACCTGATGATGCTTTTTCAGCAGCAGCTCAAGTTGCTCGGCTCGTTTGGCTGCCGTATGGAAAATCTCGCTGACGCCATGGAAAAAATGGCTGCAGGACTGGTTCACCCGGTCATCGACACCGAAGTTGACTTCGATGGGATCGGCAAGGCGCTGGCGCGCATGGAAACGCGCGACGTCTTCGGCAAAATCATCCTGCGCGTCAACTAGCCATGAACTATTTCATGCGGCGTATGGCGGTGCTGAGCAAGCGGGCGGTCGATTGGGTGATCGGCCATTTCGCCCTGCTGATTATTCGGCTGTTACAACTCCTGCCGGCCGACAAGGCCATCCGGTTGGCGGCCACAATAGCGCGCAAGGTCGGCCCGCTTGTGGGCCGCCACCGCGTTGCGCTCGCCAATCTGCGCGCCGCCTACCCTGAAAAGACGGATAACGAGATTCAGGAAATCGCTCTGGGCATGTGGGAGCACATGGCCAGGCTCGCCGCGGAATACATCTATCTGGACCAATTGCTCGACATTGATCTTGAAGCGATGAGCAGCACCAGCGTCGAAGTTGTCGGCTTCGAGCATTTCCTGAAGATACGCGATGACCACGGGCCACATATCCTGTTCACCGCCCACACTGGCAATTTTGAACTCTTGCCGGTCGCCGCCGCAGCCATCGGACTGCCTGTAACAGTGCTGTTTCGCGCGCCAAACAACCCATATATTGCACGCTACATCCTCAAGCGGCGCTCCAACGCGATGGACTCGCTGATCGCGTCGCGGCCCGGCGCAGCAGTTGAACTCGCCCGAATTCTCCAGGCCGACGGAAATATCGGTGTCCTTGTCGATCAGAAATTTCGCGGCGGGGTAAAGACAACTTTCTTTGGGCGGCCCTGTCTGACAAGTCCGCTGCTGCCCAAACTCGCCCGAATGTCTGGCGCGCCCGTTTACCCTGCCCGCACAATCCGGCTGCCGGGCAACAAGTTCAAAATAGTGGCTTACCCGCCTCTCGCGCTACCGCGCAATGCGGATGGCGACCTGGATGTCACAGCTACCGCTCAGATGCTCAATGACGTAGTCGAGGGGTGGGTCAGGGAATATCCTGAACAATGGATGTGGTTTCACAAACGCTGGCAGATGTAACCTCGCCCAACGCGCACGCCTCGCGCAAATGTGAGGTCGAAAACCCAATTCTACCACTTTCTTACAGCTTGATATATTCGCGTTACCGGTTGATTATCACAGTGATCCGGGAGAATCCCAATTCGCGAACAACAGAACGTCAGAGCGTCGGGCCAGAAGACATGCACTTTGTGGACCCCTTGGGGGCCGCAGGCAGCCATGCCTGAGTCTCCAAGGCAATCCCGTTTGCGTAAAACGATACGCCGGGTCAGAACAAGCAGATCCGACAAGATCAAGAACGCCGCAGCCGAATTGGCATTGCCCGAGTGCGCCTACGAGCCATAAAAGCTCACGACTGCATGTCGCGCCTCGGCAAAGAACAGCCAGCGCTCAACAAACACGCCTGACAAATAGCCGATCGCTGCGATGAGACCGAGAGCAGTGGCGGTGTTTCCGTCTGCTGCGCCCATAGCCACCAATCCAAACAGAATGATCGGCAGGCCGCCCCCTATGATTATGGAGAGCACAAACAATTTGTCGGCATGTTTGCGGGCGACCTTGAACCCCATTTCATGGGTGAGATAGCTCGCGGTCATGTGCGGCGGCTCGAAAAGCCGGACGCGACCGAGTTTACCAAGACCCGTCGCCGTTTCGGGCGTTGAACGCCGCACGATTGATTTGAGCCGCCGCCGCCACGCAATCTTTGCCAGCCACGCGATCGCTACAAACGCCATCGCCACCCAGGCCAGTTCACCGGCTGCGCCAAGGGCCGCCCCTGAAGCGAGAGCGGATGCCAATCCCGCGCCGCCGGCCAGCGAAAAGAGCAGGTAACACAGGCTGGTCAATGGCGTATTCCACCCGTCCACTGATCGAAGCGAGGCATAAATCATCGAAGTGCAATAGACGGTCGCGAGAGAACCTGCGACCGACAGAATGCCCACCGGCGCGCGATAAACACCCTCGAAAAGCGAAAACCATGCGCCTGCCAGCAGTGGCGCGAAGGTCAAGATCGCCAAAACGCCTTCGCGCGACAACCAACTGGAACGCCATTGCGACAATGCACGCCAGGCGCGTTGCGGATTTCCAAGGTGCAGCAGCGAAGAGGTGAGGCCAAATCCGATCAACAAAAGCGCCAGCACATGACCGATCCGGGCCGCCGAAGAATCGGCATCAAGAAGATCCAGTCCAAGCATTACGGCCAACCCATAGCCAAGGCCCGACAACACAGTGAAGACAATAATTGATGGCGCCGGATGCATTCAGATGCGATCCAGCATGCTGTCGAGCCAACCGAAAAAACCGGTCGCTCCGTCTGTGTTTTCGACTGGCGATCTTGTATCCGACAGAGGTTGGCGGGGCCTCGGCGGCAGATATTTGTTGACGGGCCGCGTTCCCTGCTCAGGCATCAGATCGATGCCATCCCGCTCTCGCACCAGCCTAGAGACTACAGAATCAGGATCGGCCAGATCGCCATAATGGCGCGCGTTTGTCGGACAGGTGCGCACGCATGATGGCACCCGGTCCACCTCTTCAAACGTCTCGTTGTAGATGCGATCCACGCACAGGGTGCACTTCTTCATCACGCCGGCCGCCAGATCCAGTTCCCGCGCGCCATAGGGACAGGCCCATGCGCATAAACCGCAGCCGATGCATTTGTCTTCGTCAACGAGGACGATTCCGTCTGCCGAGCGCTTATAGGAAGCGCCTGTCGGACACACACTTACGCAAGGCGCATCGTCGCAATGCAGGCACGACTTCGGAAAATGAATGAGACGCGCCTGGCCGCTTTCGCCGACAACCTGGCCGCCATCAGGCGTTACCTCATAGCTGTGAACGCGATTTAGGAAAGTACCCGAAACGTCTGCGCCATAAGGGTCTTGGTCGGACAAAGCAGCGCCATATCCGCCGGTATTCCATTCCTTACAACTGATGACGCAGGCGTGGCACCCGACACAGACATCCAGGTCGATGACAAGGCCCAGTTTCCTCGCAGGCGCAACGGCAGGCAAGCTCGTCATTTGGTCCACTCCCGCCCATATCTCAATTCATTGGGCGCGTCGGCGTCGCCGGCCGGATAGTGCAATAGCGAAAATTGCGGCTCGCTGACGTGGCCAGACTGGGCCTTTTCAATCCGGACCCGCAAATCGTACCAGGCGGCCTGTCCCGTCACGGGATCAGAGTTGGACCAGCGTTGCCCGTCGGCCTTAGGCGGCAACAGATCGCGAATGAGGTGGTTGAGCAAAAAGCCGCGCCGCGCTTCCGGCGCGTTTGGCGCCAGACCCCATGCTCCCGCGCGCTTGCCGATCGCGTTCCAGGTCCAGATCGTATCGGCATTCGCCGCGTCGGTGCGCAAAATCTCGACTTTGATACGTCCGTGATCAGAAATCAGCCATACCCAGTCGCCATCGACGAGACCGTGTCGGTCGCAGATCTGTCCAGGCACATAGAGCGGATTGCGCGTGTGGATCTGGCGCAGCCAGGCATTCATCGAACCCCATGAATGGTACATCGCCATCGGCCGTTGCGTGATCGCGTGATACGGGAAGGCGCTCGCGTCATCCTCGGAAAACGCTGGGTACCAGCGAGGGAGAGGATGAAAGCCATTTAGAATCCGGTCTCGATGCGTTTCAGGCGCGAACGGCTCTCGCAGGCCTTCGGCAGATAGCCGGAACTTCTGCAGCGTCTCCTGATAGAGCTGGAAAATCACCGGTTGCGGCGTATCGAAGAATCCCATTCGCACCGCAAAATCCTGATAGGCGCGATTGGCGTGTTTGAAGAACTGCGCTTCCAGCGGGATATGTTCTGAAAAGAACGAGCCGTTCTCGATGTAGCGTTCAAGCTGCTTGCGGTTAATTGCGCCGCGCCCGGTTCTGTCACCATTCACGCCGCGAAACCCGGCCAGCGGCCCGATGCCAGGACGCCTCTCATGGCGCACCATATAGTCCGCGTAGTCCTTATAAATCGCCTTCCCCCGACTATCGACAAATGCCGGCAGGCCAAGCCGGACGCCGAGGTCAATCAGAACGCTTTGGAACGGCCGCACATTTCGGTCTGGAGTAAGAACTGGCCAGCGGATTGCGTCCTGAACAGCGTCTGGCTCCGAAATCGGCCGGTCGAGCAGGGAGATACAATCATGGCGTTCGAGATAGGTTGTGTCGGGCAACACCAAATCTGCATAGGCTGACATTTCCGACTGATAGGCGTCCGAGTAGATAATCTTGGGGATGCGGTACTCGCCGGTGGCCTCGTACTTGTCTTCGAGCATCTTGATGACGCCCGTTGTATTCATCGAAGAGTTCCAGGCCATATTGGCCATGTACATGAACAGTACATCGATAGGATACGGGTCGCCTGCATGGGCATTGGCGATGACCATGTGCATAAGGCCATGAGCCGACAACGGCGCATCCCAGGAAAACGCCTTGTCGATCCGCTCTGGCTTGCCTTCTGCGTCTACCAGCAGGTCCTCCGGCCCACGCGGGAAACCAAGGTGCGGCCCTGACAGAGGCTTTGAAGACCCGAAATGCTCGGCCCTCCCGTGCGGGGTCGGGTGGGCGTCGACGGGTTTCGGGTATGGCGGTTCAAAACGGAAACCACCGGGACAATCGACCGCGCCGATCAGCACCTGGAGGACATGCAGCGCACGCGCCGTTTCAAACCCGTTGGAGTGGGCTGAAATTCCCCGCATGGCGTGAAATGAAACCGGCCTTCCTACATAGCCGGCATGGCGTTCGCCATGCATGTCCGTCCAAGGCTGGTCGACAAAAATCGCTTCATCAAAGGCGATCCTGGCAATTTCAGCCGCGAGGCCACGGATCGTGTCCGCATCGACGCCGGTCTCCTGGGCCACCGTTTCCGGCGCATAGCGCGGATCGAGATAGTTCTCAGCGAGAAGATGGAAAGCTGGCACGGCATGGCGCCCGTCCGAAAGCTCGTAGCGCCCGGACAGCGCGGCCCGCGCGCCAGCCGTGTCCGACGCAACCATACGTTCAGTGACCGTCTCGAATACCAGCGGTTTGCCCTCACTATCGCGGGCGAACAGCCCATGATCAGACGCGCCGGGCGCATCAATGACCAGCCATGCCGCGTTTGAGTAACGCGCCAGATAGTCAACATCGATCTTGCGCCATTTGAGGAGCAGATGGATGAGTGACAGTATCAGCAATCCGTCAGTTCCCGGGCGAACGCCAATCCAGTTGTCGGCAATGGCGGAATATCCCGTGCGCACCGGATTGACTGACACAAATCGGGCGCCGCGCTTTTTCAGCCTGGAAATGCCCATTTTGAGCGGGTTGGAATCATGGTCCTCGGCAACGCCGAACATGACAAAGAGCTTTGTACGCTCCCAGTCCGGCGAACCAAACTCCCAGAATGCGCCGCCAATGGTCATGATGCCAGCGGCAGCCATATTGACCGAGCAAAAGCCGCCATGGGCCGCGTAGTTGGGCGTGCCAAACTGCTGGGCCCAGAAACCTGTCAACGATTGCGACTGGTCGCGTCCTGTGAAGAAGGCGAGTTTTTTCGGGTCATCCACCCGCACGGACGAGAGCCATTGCGAAGCAAGGCCAAGCGCCTCTTCCCAGGATATTTCCTTGAACTGGTTAGACCCGCGCGGCCCGGTGCGCAGCAATGGCGCGCGCAATCGCGCAGGTGCGTATTGCTGCATGATGCCAGCTGAACCCTTGGCGCACAGCACGCCCTTATTCACCGGGTGATCACGGTTGCCTTCGATGTAGCGAACCTTGCCGTCCTTCAAGTGAACGTTGATCCCACAGCGGCAGGCGCACATGTAGCAAGTCGTTTTGGCGATGCTGTCGCCTATCGACTCGGATAGCGCGAGCTTCGGTTCGGATGTCATGTGAAGCGATTCCAAGGCATGCCACAGTCGTACTAAGGCTGTGGCTGAAAGGAAACGCCGGGAGCGAAAATGCGGCCCATATTTTGAATCGCACTGCTTAGCCCCGCCACCCGCCGATACCGGACCGGATCAATTTGTCAGGACAATCCGGACATTCTTACTGCCGTGTGCTCGGACCAGATTGTAGAACCGCGCGGCATTTGCAGTGGCCAGCCGGACGCAACCATGCGAGGCAGGCCGGCCAAGCTGTTTGACATAACCGGTCCCATGAATTGCATAGCCACCGCGGAAAAAGACTGAGTACGGCATCGGCGACATATCATATTTGCGCGAGTACCACATGCGATGCATGCGCGTTGGCCTGTATGTGCCTCGCGGTGTTGAATAGCCCGCGCGTGCTGTCGAGACCGGCCAGCTGTAAAGCAAGCGCCCTCCCTCAGAGACCGTCATGCGCTGCGAACCTATGTCTATGCGCGCAACCAAAGACGCGGCCATGGATATTGTGGCGGAACCAGCGATAAAGCTCAACGCCAGCAAGGTTTTTGCGATGAAATGTTTCATATGCTTACCCCTGTTTACATTTACAGAACTCCGCAAATTGCGGCTTTCCGCTGCTTATGACGTCTGGGTAGCGGAAAACCTTTGAAAATCTCGCAAAAACAGGCAGAAATGCCGACACAACTTCACGTGATCACTAACAATGACTTGCGCATGTGTTCTGCTTGCAACGCGCGCGGAAAGTCGGCTCAATCGCAGATATGGACGAACGACTCAGCACCCTAATCGACTCTCGTCACGATGAAGTAGCCAATCTGACGGCGGCGCTGATCCGCTTTCCAACCGTCAATCCTCCCGGCAAAGACTATCTTCCATGCGCGAAAATGCTGGGCGACCGACTGAAGGAACGCGGCTTCACGGTCGAATATATTCGCGCGGAAGGCGCGCCGGGAGACACCGAACTATATCCGCGCTGGAACGTGGTGGCCCGACTGGAGGGGCGGTCGCCCGGCCCGTGCGTCCATTTTAATTCGCACCTCGACGTCGTCGAAGCGGGCGATGACTGGACCATGGACCCGTTTGCAGGGATCATCAAAGATGACCGGGTCTATGGGCGCGGCGCGTGCGATATGAAAGGCGGACTGGCAGCGTCCGTCATTGCTGTCGAGGCATTCATCGAGCGCTATCCGGATTTTCCCGGCGCAATCGAGATTTCAGGGACGGCCGATGAGGAATCTGGCGGCTTCGGAGGCGTCGCTTACCTGGCTCAGCGAGGTTATTTTTCTCAGCCGCGGGTCGATCATGTCATAATTCCTGAACCGCTCAACAAGGATCGCATTTGTCTCGGCCATCGTGGCGTCTGGTGGGCTGAAATCGAGACCAAAGGCGAAATAGCCCACGGCTCAATGCCGTTCCTCGGCGACAACGCCGTTCGTCACATGGGCGCTGTGCTGGACGCATTCGAGCACCACCTGTTTCCCGCCCTGGACGCGAAGCGAACGGACATGCCTGTGGTTCCTCCAGGCGCACGCCGTTCAACGATGAATATCAATTCCATCCATGGCGGCCAGACAGATGACTTCCGGCCGGGTCTGCCCTCCCCGAACGTGCCGGATTCCTGCCGCCTGACCATCGATAGGCGCTTCCTGCTGGAGGAGAGGATCGAGGACGTGAAAGAGGAGGTCGTCACAATTCTCGAAAGACTGAAACTGGAACGGCCAAGATTCGACTATTCGATCGCCGATATTATGGAAGTTCAGCCCCTTATGACGGAGCGCGATGCGCCGGTCGTCAAAGCGGTCTCCGAGGCCATCCGCGACCTTTTCGACAAGGAACCTGAACTGGTTATCTCGCCCGGCACATACGATCAAAAACATGTCGCCCGGATCGGCAAGCTCTACGATTGCATTGCCTATGGGCCCGGCATTCTGGATCTCGCTCACCGCCCCGACGAGTGGATCGGAATCCAGGATATGATCGACAGCGCCAAGGTGATGGCGCATGGACTTGACATCCTGCTTCACGGCGCCAGGTGATGAGTGCGCAGTCGTCCAAAGAACAAAGCTGATTGCCTCACCTGCAATTTCAGGGTTCTATTCGACAAAGTTTCGCTTGGGAGTTGGCGATGAAACTACTGAAAACGATCCTTGCTGCCGCGGCATTGTCGCTGACGCTTGGAACAGCGGCGTTCGCGGCCCGCACCGATCTTGTCGTCGGCGTCATACTCGAGCCGCCGCATCTCGACCCCACTGCCGGCGCAGCGGCCGCAATCGACGAAATCGTCTACGCCAACGTCTTTGAAGGCCTGACCCGCATCGACGCCCAGGGCCAGGTTCAGCCAGCCCTGGCTGAAAGCTGGTCTGTTTCTGACGATGGCCTGACCTATACGTTCAAGCTTCGCAGCGGCGCGAAATTTCATGATGGCACAAGCTTCGAAGCGGACGATGTCAAATTCTCGCTCGACCGCGCGCGGGGCGAAAATTCCACGAACGCCCAGAAAGGCCTGTTTGCCGGCATTGAGTCGGTAGATGTGATCGACCCGGCCACGGTAGCAGTCAAACTGAAGGCGCCGGAAGGTTTGTTTGCCTGGAACATGGGTCTTGGCGATGCGGTGATGGTGGCACCCGAAACCGCCGAAACCAACAAGGAAAGACCAGTCGGAACCGGCCCGTTCAAGTTTGACAGTTGGGCCAAAGGTTCCTCGGTCAAGCTGGTAAAATCCGATGCCTATTGGGGCGATCCGGTCGCGCTCGAAAAGGTTGAATTCCGGATTATTCCCGACGCAGCCGCTGCTGTCCCCGCACTGCTTTCAGGCGACGTACAGGCGTTCCCAAATGCGCCGCTCGGCGATGCCCGTCCGCAACTCGAAGCCGACCCGCGCCTGAAGGTTGTGATCGGTGTTACCGAAGGCGAAACATTGTTGACGATGAACAACAAGAAGCCGCCCTTTGACAAGCTCGAAGTCCGGCAAGCGATCGCGTCGGCGATTGACAAAACCGCCGTCATTGCAGGCAATGGTTCCGGCCTCGGCACGCCCATCGGTTCGCACATGTCGCCGGCTAGTCCTGATTATGTCGATCTGGTCAAAACCTATCCATACGACGTCGCCAAAGCTAAAGAATACCTAAAGGCTGCCGGTCTTGAGAATGGCTTCAAGGCAACGCTCAAGTTGCCGCCGCCACCCTACGCGCGCGATGGCGGCCAGGTCATTCAGTCTCAATTGCGCGAGATTGGAGTAGACGTAGAGATTATTCCGGTAGAGTGGGCCGACTGGTTGAGCAAAGTCTTCACCGAGAAAGATTTTGACATGACGATTGTCTCGCACACTGAAGCGAATGACATCGACATCTATTCACGTCCAGGCTACTACTTTCAGTATCAGGATCCCGAGTTTAACGAGTTGATGGACGAACTCAAAGTGACCAATGATGCGGCCAAGCGGCACGATATCCTGGCTGCAGCCCAGAAGATTCTCGCCCATGACGTCCCGGCCGTATTCCTGTTCGAACTGGCCAAAGTCGGCGTCTGGGACGCTAAACTCGAGGGTATGTGGGAGAACGCGCCGATTCAGGCCACGGATCTGACCAAAGTCAGATGGGTGGACTGACGGACAACCTAAGTAGGTCCGCGCTGCGGTGACGCTCTTTGTGCTGAAGCGCCTCGGGGTTGGCCTGCTTACGCTCGTCGCCGCTTCGATAGTCGTCTTCGCCATGCTTGAGGTCGTGCCTGGAGATCCGGCGCGGCTGATGTTGGGCATGAATGCAACTGAAGATGCCGTCGCTGCTCTGCGCGAACAGATGGGCCTGAACCAGCCGCTGGCTGTGCGATATCTCGCCTGGGCTGGAGGCATGCTTACGGGCGATTTTGGCCGCTCCTATACGTATCCGGTTCCAGTGATCGATCTCGTCGCCGAACGTCTGGTCGTGTCGCTGCCACTAGCGCTCATTGCGCTGTTTCTCTCGACCACAATCGCTATCCCCGTTGGCCTCTATTCAGCCTCCCGGCGAGGCAGCGCGGCAGACACCTTTGTTATGGGCGCGACCCAGCTAGGCGTCGCCATTCCGAATTTCTGGTTTGCTTTGCTTCTGGTCTACGTGTTCGCCGTCGGTTTGCGCCTCTTGCCGGCCGGCGGTTTTCCAGGCTGGGGCGCAGGGTTCTGGCCGGCATTGAAATCGCTGATCATGCCAGCCATCGCGCTCGCGCTGCCGCAGGCCGCAATTCTCGCGCGCGTTACGCGCTCAGCTCTCCTTGAGGTGCTGGGTGAGGACTATATCCGAACCGCCCGCGCAAAGGGTCTTCCACAAAACAGGGTGATGTGGCGGCATGCCTTGCGCAACGCGCTCATTCCGGTGCTGACGATTCTAGGACTTCAATTCGCATTTCTGCTAGCGGGCACGATCATCATAGAAAATGTCTTCTACCTGCCCGGTCTTGGACGGTTGATCTTTCAGGCTATCACCCAGCGCGACCTGATTGTCGTCGAAAGTGTCGTCATGCTGCTTGCTGCAACCGTCATCATTGTTAACCTGTTGGTCGATCTGTCGTACGCCATCGTCGATCCACGCCTCAGGGTCCGTGCATGAGCGTCGCCGCCGCCGAATCCTACACCGACTTTTTTCGCAAGGCTTTCGCCAATCGCTCCTTTGCCATTGGTCTGGCGATCACGACCGTCATCGCGTTGATGGCGCTCGTCTCGTTTTTCTGGACCCCTTTTGACGTCGCGAAGCTAGTCGTCGCAGACCGCATGCAGCCGCCATCAGCGACCCATTGGTTTGGTACAGACCATTTCGGGCGCGACATGCTGTCAATGATCATGGTTGGCGCACGCAATTCAATTGCGGTGGCGCTCGTCGCGGTCGGCATCGGCATGGGGCTTGGCATTCCGCTCGGCTGCTGGGCGGCGGCGCGCGGCGGGTGGATCGATGAACTGCTTATGCGTTTCACGGACCTGGTATTCGCTTTTCCTGCGCTTCTTTCGGCAGTCATGATCACGGCGATTTTTGGCCCCGGCGCAGTCAATGCGATTATTGCAATCGGCATCTTCAACATACCGGTATTCGCGCGCGTGGCCCGCGCCGGCGCGCTTTCGCTTTGGCCGCGCGAGTTCATCCTGGCCGCCCGAGCCGCCGGCAAGGGTCCAACGCTGATCACCGTCGAGCATATATTGCCCAACATCGCCAACCTGTTGCTGGTGCAGGGCACCATCCAGTTTGCACTTGGCATTCTTGCTGAAGCCGGTCTGTCTTATCTCGGTCTGGGCGCACAACCGCCCGCGCCCAGTTGGGGCCGCATGCTCTTTGACGCGCAAACCCGCATGATCGTGGCGCCATATCTGGCGCTTATCCCCGGTCTGGCCATCGTCATAACCGTGCTTGGCCTCAATCTCTTGGGAGACGGCCTCTCCGACGTCCTGGACCCGAAGCAGAGGCGCGAACGGTGAGCTTGCTTGAGATCGAAAACCTCAGCCTGGAAATCGGCGGCAGGCCGATCCTGAAGGATATCGATCTGACGATCGCAGCTGGTGAGACGATGGGGCTCGTGGGAGAGTCAGGCTCCGGCAAATCGATAACGGCGCTTACTGTCATGCGCCTCTTGCCGCGCGGCGCAGCAGTTCGTGGCAAGGTTCGCTTCAACGGAATAGACCTGCTGGCAGCCAGTGAAGAGACAATGTGCGCATTGCGAGGCGACGATATCGGTATGGTGTTTCAGGAGCCGATGACCGCACTCAACCCGGTAAAGACAATTGGCGAACAAGTTGCCGAGGGCATTCGCTGGCATACAAGAGCGACGCGCGCCGATGCGAAGGATCGCGCCCGGAAAATCCTCGACCGGGTTGGTCTGCCAGAGGCGAAATTTCCGCTGACGCGCTATCCACACGAATTGTCTGGCGGCCAGCGTCAGCGCGTCGTGATAGCCATTGCCACCGCGCTAAAGCCCAAACTTCTGATCGCAGACGAGCCGACAACAGCGCTTGATGTTGTGCTGCAGGCGCAGGTCCTCGACCTCCTGCGCGAACTTGTGCGCGAGAACCACATGGGGCTGCTGCTGATCTCGCACGACCTGGCTGTCGTTGCTGACATGGCTGACAACATCACGGTCCTACGCAATGGTTCAGTCATGGAAGCCGGCGAAACCGGCCGCACCCTCTCAGAACAGGCCCACCCCTACACGCGGCAGTTGGCGATGGCTTCAACGCATGTGCCCGCAGTGCGTCAGGGTCATCGCCAGTTTCACCAACCTGCCAAGCCTTTGCTGCGCGTCTCATCTGTCACCCGCGACTATCCCGCCCGCCGCCGATCGCTCTTCGGAGCGGCAGATATCGTGCGGGCGGTCGATGATGTCTCCTTTGAAATGAATGGAGGTGAATCGATCGCGCTGGTGGGGCGTTCAGGTTGCGGAAAATCGACGCTGGCGCGCATGATACTGGCGCTGGATCGACCGACATCCGGCGCAATCGAATTCGAAGGAACGCGCACCGACGACAAGCCGGAATCAGCGTTGCGCGGCATTCGACGGAATATGCAGGTGGTCTTTCAAGACCCATATGGCTCGTTCGACCCGCGCCACAAGGTGGAGCGGCTGGTCTCTGAACCCTTGCACTTGCTTGAGCAGAACGTCTCTGCTTCCGAGCGGCGCGATATGGTTGTGGGCGCCTTGCGCGAAGTCGGACTCTCGCCAGAGGACCTCGACAAATATCCACACGAATTTTCCGGCGGCCAGCGCCAGCGTCTGTCAATTGCGCGTGCGCTGATCACCCGCCCGCGGTTGATTGTCGCCGACGAACCCGTTTCGGCGCTCGACGTTTCTATCCGCGCCCAAGTGCTGGATCTTTTTGCAGATCTGAACCATCGGCTCGGTATTGCCTATCTGTTCATCACCCATGACCTCACCGTCGCACGCGCCATCACCGACAAGGTGATGGTCATGCACGAGGGGAAAATCGTCGAGCGCGGCGCAACTAACGTAGTGCTGGATAACCCACAATCGGATGCAGCCCGGGCACTGGTGTCGGCCGCTCCGAATCTTCGCCGCTCCGTCGCCCGGCGGCTGCAGGAGCAGGGTTAGCTGGCCGGTCGAACGGCGTCGACCGGGCTGATGCCGAGCAACTCAAGCGTTCGGCGCA
>Ga0209573_1001922_pt1 | contig 29000 bp, 34 predicted proteins | sample TNRBio252014_DNA_FD_185870 | JGI IMG/M metagenome (GOLD analysis project Ga0209573, IMG submission 185870) | Wastewater treatment Type I Accumulibacter community from EBPR Bioreactor in Madison, WI, USA - TNR Reactor_6/25/2014_ DNA (SPAdes)... | ecosystem: Engineered > Bioreactor > EBPR >...
CGATGCATCGGCATCTGACCGCCTTCAAAGCCTGGGCGGATGCCACGGCCTGCACGGGCCATCTGGCCTTTGTTGCCTTTGCCGGAGGTTTTGCCGTGGCCGGAGCTTTCGCCGCAGCCGATGCGCTTGCGGCGCTTCTTGGCACCGGGGCGGGGTTTGACGTCTTGGAGTCTCATTCGAATGTGAAAGTTCGTTGTTCAGAGTTCAATGTTTAGAGCGCCTTGCGCTCCTTGATCTCCTTGCCGCGTGCGCGGAGGATTTCGTCTGCCGGACGCAGGGCGCCGAGGGCGGCGAGCGTGGCCTTGACGACGTTGGCGTGATTGCTGGAGCCGAGGGACTTGCCGATCACGTCTTTCACACCGGCTGCTTCAAGCACGGCGCGGGCACCGCCACCGGCGATGATGCCGGTACCTGCCGTGGCTGGCTTCAGCATGATGAAACCGCCGCCGTGGGCGCCGGTGACTTCATGCGGGATGGTGCTCTCCTTGAGATGGACGGAGAAACGGTTCTTGCGGGAGGCCTCGGTGGCCTTCTTGATGGCGTCGGACACTTCATTGGCCTTGCCAAATCCCCAGCCAACCTTGCCTTTGGTGTCGCCAGAGACGACGAGGGCGCTGAAGCTGAAGCGGCGGCCGCCTTTGACGACCTTGGCGCAACGATTGATGTGAACGACTTTTTCAACGCCATCCACTTCACGCGGGGCGCGGTCATCACGACCACGGAAGCCACCATAAGAAGGAGCCGCGGCAGGAGCCGGGGTTGGGGTCGGAGCCTCGACGACGGGGGCCGCCTCGGTCTCAGTAACTACTGTTTCATCAGCCATAATAGAAAAGGATGCGGGTGGATTAGAATTTCAGGCCCTTTTCACGGGCGGCGTCGGCGAGGGCCTTGACCTTGCCGTGATAGATGAAACCAGCGCGGTCAAAGACCACTTCGGAGACGTTCTTGGCGAGGGCACGCTCGGCGAGAAGCGCACCGACCTTGGTGGCGTTCTCGACATTGGCCTTGCCAGCGCCGTAGCCTTTTTCCTTGGTGGAAGCCGAAACGATCGTCTTGCCAGCAGCGTCGTCGATGACCTGGGCGTAAACGTTGGTGTTCGAGAAATAAACAGCGAGGCGGGGGCGCTCGGCAGTGCCGCTGAGCTTGCGGCGGATGCGCTTGTGAATACGGGCGCGGATGTCTTTGCGATTGGTGAGGGCCATGATGGGTGTCTCCTGGGATTACTTGACGGACTTGCCGGCCTTGCGGCGGATGTGTTCGCCCGCATAGCGGACGCCCTTGGCCTTGTAAGGCTCCGGCGGGTAGTAGGAGCGGATGTCGGCGGCAAGCTGGCCGACGATCTGCTTGTCGATGCCTTCGATGGCGATCTTGGTGTTTTCCGTGACCGTGACCTTCACACCTTTCGGGATGGGATGCAGGCGGTCATGGGACTGGCCGAGCTGGAGGTCGATGTGGCTGCCTTTGACGGTGGCGCGGAAACCGACGCCGTGAATCTCGAGGTTGCGGGTGTAGCCCTGGCTGACGCCGACGATCATGTTGGTGATCAGGCGCTGGGTGGTGCCGTGAAGAGCGCGCACACGGCGGTCTTCGGACTCGCGGGTGACGTTGATCTGGCTGGACTCCGTGGCGACGTTGACGCCGAGGGGAAGAGGCCAGGCGAGCTCGCCCTTCGGTCCCTTGACCTGGACGACGCGGTCAGTGCCAAGCTTGACGCTGACCTTGTCTGGAATGCTGATGATTTGTTTGCCTACGCGTGACATGAGGGTTGTGACGGATTGGGGGTTACCAGACGGTGGCGAGAAGTTCGCCACCCACATTGGCCTTGCGGGCCTTGGCACCGGTCATGATGCCACGCGGGGTGGAAAGGATGGAGATGCCGAGACCGCCGAGCACGCGCGGGATCTCGTCATGGCCGACGTATTTGCGCAGACCAGGCTTGCTGACGCGGTCGATCTTGCGGATGACCGGGGCCTTGTCCTGATACTTGAGCTTGAGCTTGAGGCGCGGGTGGGTGGTGTTGGTGTCCACCTCGTAGCCCCAGATGTAGCCTTCTTCCTGAAGGATGCGGGAGAGCTCGGCCTTCATCTTGCTGAAGGGGATGAACACCTGCTCCTGCTGGGCGGAGCAGGCATTGCGGATGCGCGTGAGAAAATCTGAAATCGGGTCGTTCATGACGCTGGATAAAGTCGGTTCGGGTTAGGCGGCGGCCTCGGAGCCATCTTGCTTGGGCTGGGCGGTGCGGATGCGGAATGGCATGCCGAGCGCGCGCAGCATCTCACGGGCATGATCGTCATTGTTGGTGCTGGTGACGAAGGTGATGTCGAATCCGAGGGGGCGCTTGATCTTGTCGAGCTCGATCTCAGGGAAGATGGACTGGTCGGAAACACCGAGGGTGTAGTTGCCTCGGCCGTCAAAAGAACGGGGGGCGATACCACGGAAGTCACGAATACGCGGGATGGCGGTGCGCACGAGACGCATCATGAAGTCGTACATCTTGCCGCCGCGAAGGGTAACCTTGACGCCAATGTTCTCACCTTCACGCAGTTTGAAGTTGGCGATGGCCTTCTTGCTCTTGGTGATGATAGGCTTCTGGCCGGTGATGAGAGTGACTTCGTTCACCGCGTCTTCCATCGCCTGCTTGCGCTCGCCCTGGCTGCCGACTGAGCAGTTGACGACGATTTTTTCAAGCTTGGGGACTTCGTGGATGTTGGTGAGGCCGAGCTGCGTCTGCAGTTCGGTGCGCTTCGTTTTATAGAGGGTCTGGAGGGTGTGTTCCATGATTCAGTTTCGGGCTGTGCCGCCTTTCCCTCGCCGCCCGGGCCGTTAGTGGCACGGGATCGAGGGGGGAGGCAAATGGGGGGCGTTGATTTAGGCTTTCGCCTTCTTCTTGGCAACTTTCTTTTTGGTCTCTTTCACCGGCGCTTCGACGCGCTTGACGTTGGAGATGTGAATGGGGCCTTCTTTTTCCTGGAAGCCGCCGTTCTGGTTCTGCTGGGTGGGCTTGATGGCCTTCTTGATCATGCGGACGCCCTCGACGAGGACGCGGTTCTTGGAAGGCTGCACCTCAAGCACGGTGCCTTGGGCGCCTTTGGCGGCCCCGGAGATGACGACGACGGTGTCGCCTTTTTTGACGTGGGTCTTGATTCGGCTCATGGTATTACAGCACTTCGGGGGCGAGGGAGACGATCTTCATGAAGTTCTTGTCGCGCAGCTCGCGCGCCACGGGGCCGAAGATACGGGTGCCACGCGGATTGTTGTCCTTGTCGATGATGACCATGGCGTTCTTGTCGAAGCGCAGGATCGAGCCATCGGTGCGGCGGATCGGATGCGAGGTGCGGACGATCACGGCGCGGACGACCTCACCTTTCTTCACGGCGGCGGTCGGGGTGGACTCGCGGACGTGGGCGGTGATGATGTCGCCAACGTAGGCGAAGCGGGTGTTTTTTTTGCCGAGCACGCCGATCATTGTGGCCAGGCGGGCTCCGGTGTTGTCAGCCACCGGGATTGAGGACTCCATTTGCAACATAAGCTGTTTCTCCTTCTAAGAGTTCGTGTTTGAAAAAAATTAAACGGCTTAGTGCTTCTGCACTTCCACCAGTTCCCAGCGTTTCAGCTTCGAGAGCGGACGAGTCTCGGAAATGAGCACCTTGTCCCCTTCCTTGGCCTGCTCCTGCTCGTCGTGGGCATAGAACTTGGAGGTCTTGCGCACGATCTTCTTGAACTGCGGATGGGGAACGCGGCGTTCGACCTCAACGACGATGGTCTTCGTCATTTTATCGGACACCACGACACCGACGCGCGTTTTGCGCACGGTTTTCTTCTCGGGGGCGGCAGGGGCTGCTGCGGTGGACTCGCTCATGATATTAAAAATGCTTCAGGGGGGTGATCCGGGATCAGGCGGCCTTCTTGGCAGCGACGGCGCGGCTGCGCTCGGTGATGATGGTTTCGATGCGGGCGATTTCCTTGCGGATGTGGGTCAGGCGCGCTGGGTTTTCGAGCTGGCCGCCACCGGCGCTCTGCTGGATGCGCAGATTGAGGGCTTCCTGCTTCAGTTCGCGACGACGTGCGGAAAGTTCTTCCACAGTGGATTCACGGAGTTCTTTGATCTTCATAAATTCAGTTTGCAGGGGTGTTATTTGTGCAGGCTTTCGCGGGTGACGAAGCGGCAGCGGAGACCGAGTTTCGTGGCGGCAAGACGGCAGGCCTCACGGGCGGTCGCCTCGTTCACGCCGGAGATTTCAAACAGCATGTGGCCTGGAAGGACCACGGCGACCCAGAATTCAGGGGAGCCTTTGCCTTTGCCCATTCGGACTTCTGGCGGACGCTGGGTGACCGGCTTGTGCGGGAAAATACGAACGAAGACCTTGCCCTTGCGCTTCAGGAAGCGGGTGATGGCGACGCGGCAGGCTTCGATGTGGATGTTCTTGATCCAGCCACGCTCAAGGGTCTGGAGTCCGAACTCGCCGAAGTCGAGCTTGTTGCCGCTGGTGGCGTTGCCGCCGCGGTTGCCGCGCTGTTGCTTGCGAAATTTTACTCTGCTGGGAAGAAGGGCCATAGGTCTAGGTCCGGTGAAAGGGGGTTAGTTCAAGAGTGGGGTCAGATCATGCCTGGGCAGGCGCTGGAGCCGGGGAGGGCGCACCATAGCCGCCGCCACCACCACCACCAGGGCCGCGACGCTCACCGCCACGAGGACCGGGAGCGCCTGGACGACGGTCACCACGGTCGTTGTTGCGCGGACGACGGTCGCCGGAAGGACGGGAAACACCTTCAGGGGCGTTGCCACGGTTCATCCAGCACTTCACGCCGATGATGCCGTAAACAGTGCGGGCTTCAGCAAAGCCATAATCAATCGGGATACGCAGGGTCTGGAGAGGCACCTTGCCCTGGCGGTACCATTCGGCACGGGCGATGTCAGCACCACCGAGACGACCGGCACAGCGGAGACGGATGCCGTCGGCACCCATGTCCATGGCGGTCTGCACTGAGCGCTTCATGGCGCGGCGGAAGGAAATACGGCGCTCAAGCTGAACGGCGACGGCCTCAGCAACGAGCTGGGCGTCGAGCTCTGGCTGCTTGATCTCAAAAATGTCGATCTTCACCTGCTTGCCACCGCACATTTCGGAGACCTTCTGGCTCATCACGTCGATTTCCTGGCCTTTACGACCGATGACGAGGCCCGGACGGGCGGTGTGGAGCGTCACGCGGACCTGGTTCCAGGCGCGCTCGATGACGATCTTGGAGATCGCCGCCTGCATGAGCTTTTCCTTGAGGTAAGAGCGGATGGCGAGGTCGCTGTGGAGCGAATCGGCATATTCTTTCTCAGGTGCGTACCACTTGGAGCGCCAGTCTTTGGTGACTGCGAGGCGGAAGCCGATTGGATTTACTTTCTGTCCCATAAAGTGAGGAGGTGCGGTTCGGAGGCGGTTATTCGGAAATTTCTTTGGCTTTGGCGGCCTTCTTCTTGGCAGGCGCGTCACGGCGGGCGGACTTCGGAGCCTTCTTGGCGCCTGCAGCCGCTGCTTCGTCAACTTTGGGAGCGCCGATGATCACGGTGATGTGGGTCATGCGCTTCTTGATCGGGGAGGCCGAACCACGGGCGCGTGGCATGATGCGAGCGAGGGACGGGCCGGGGGTGGCGATGGCGGATTCGACGATGAACTCAGAGGCATCCTGCTCGTGGTTGTTCTCAGCGTTCGCAATGGCGGAGCGGAGAGTCTTGCCCACGAGGAAGGCGGCTTTCTTGGGAGTGAAGTCGAGAACGCTGAGCGCCTGGGAGACGGGCATGCCGGTGATGGCACGGGTGACCTGACGGGCTTTCTGCGAGGAGATCCTGGCGTATTTAAGGACGGAACGGACGGACATAAATCGGAGGGTTCGAGACTTGCTGCTTCTTTAGAGGGATTTGTTGAGATCGACACGGCCCCGGTCGCCCACACGGACGGGATCGCTGTTGCTGGCCAGTTCTTGGACCACGGCACCACAGACAGAGTTGCGGACTTCGGTGATGAGGACTTTCGCGATGGGCTTGTCCTCACGGTAAATTTCAAAAGGCATTCCTGGCTTCACACCGTCCTTGGCGCCGATGGAGAGAACGGCGATGCCGAGTTCTGTCTTGAAGCTGACCACACGGGCGTTTTGGAGGTCGCCAGCGGCCTGCTGGTCCTGACCGCCGCCTGCTTTGACGAGAGCGGCATCTGCCTGGGTGATGGATTTGTTGACGCGGTCCTTGGCGGCAGGATCAGCGTTCGGAGCGGCGTTCATGAGGCCCATGCCGGCCTCGGCCACTTCGATCAGAGCTGCGGCGAGCGAGTCGCGCTGCTCTTTCATGATGCGCAGGTCGCTGAGGGCGGCGAGCAGGCGCTCCTGGGTCTGGTCTTTGGAGTTTTCGAGAGCGCCGACTCCGAGACCTTCGAGCAGGCCGCGCAGTTTTTCATAGCGGTCCTTCAACTCGTTGCTTTCAGCGTTGGCGGCGGCGGCGCTTTGGGCCAGGGCGTCGCTTTTGTCTTTGGAGGCGTTGATCTGGGCTTCAAGGGCCTGAATCTTCGCCGCAGCCACCTGGAGGGTGGTGTGCAACTCCTGCATCTCCAGACGGTCGTCCGCACGCACGCCAGCCACGCCCACCGCGAGAAGCAGTGAGAGGGTGAACCGGCTGATGGAGGTGCGGAGGGACATCGGAGTGCTCAGTGCTTCGGGGATTACTTGGCGGCCTTGACGGTGACGGCACCGTGGGACTTGAAGAGACGGGTGAGGGAGAATTCACCGAGACGGTGGCCGACCATGTTTTCGGTCACATACACGGACACGAAGTCCTTGCCGTTGTGAACGAGGAAGGTGTGACCGACGAGGTCAGGAGTGACCATGGAGGAACGTGCCCAGGTCTTGATGGGGCGTTTCTGCTTGGCGTCGTTGAGCTTGTCCACCTTTTCGAGGAGGGCTTGCTGAACGAAGGGGCCTTTTTTGAGGGAGCGTGCCATGTGAAGGAGTGTGTGAGGAATGGATTACTTCTTGGCGTGACGATTCTGCACGATGAGCTTGTTCGTGGCCTTCTTCTTGTTGCGGGTCTTCTCGCCTTTCGCGTGGCCCCAGGGGCTGAGAAGGTGCTGACGACCACCACCGGACTTGGAACGGCCCTCACCACCACCGTTCGGATGGTCGATAGGGTTCATACACATGCCGCGGACGGTCGGGCGGGTGCCCTGCCAGCGAGTGCGGCCCGCCTTGGCGCTGACGACGTTCATGTGCTCGACATTGCCGACCTGGCCGATCGTGGCGTAGCAGGTGGAAAGGATCTTGCGGATTTCACCGGAGGGCATGCGCACCAGGGCGAACTCACCTTCACGGTTGGAGAGCACGGCGGCTTGACCGGCGGCACGGGCGACGACGCCGCCTTTGCCGGGGGACAGCTCGATGTTGTGAATCGAGGTGCCGAGTGGGATTTTGCTCAGCGGGAGGGCGTTGCCGAGATCTGGCGCGGCTTTTTCGCCGGCCATCACCGAGGCACCCACGCCGAGAGCGTTGGGGGCGAGGATGTAGGCGCGCTGGCCGTCCTTGTATTCGATCAGGGCGATGCGAGCGGAACGGTTTGGATCGTACTCGATGCCGACGACCTTGGCGGCCTCGTCACGACGGGAGCGTTTGAAGTCGATGAGGCGGTAACGCTGGACGTGACCACCGCCGATGTGACGGGTGGTGATGCGGCCGGTGTTGTTACGACCACCGGACTTGCGGAGAGCCACGGTGAGGCTTTTCTCCGGCGAGTGCTTGGTGATCTCGTCGAAGGAGTTCCACTCCTTGTAGCGATTGGTGGGCGTAGTAGGCTTGAATGTTTTCAGCGCCATGACGGTGAGATAAGTTAAAAGGTTGAACCAGCGGGCGGAAGGCCCTGATTAAGCGAGATCGAGCTTTTCGCCCTCCTTGAGGCGAACGATGGCTTTTTTCCAATGATTGGTGCGGCCGATGCCGCCGCGGGTGGCGCGACGCTCCTGACGGGCCTTGCCGAAGTAGTTGGCGGTGCGCACTCCAGTGACTTTTTTGCCGAGAAGCTTCTCGACGGCCTGCTTGATGTCGATCTTGGTGGCATCGACATCGACGGAAAACACATACTCGTTGTTCCGTTCGCCAAGCAGCGTGGCTTTTTCGCTCAGGCGGATGGTTTTGATGACTTTATGAAGGTCTTTCATGATCAGGCGGTCCTCTTGGCAAGGGTTTCGAGAGCGTCACCGGTGACAACCACGCTCGGGTAGAGCAGAAGGTGTTCGGCATTCACGTCGTCAGCGGAGATGAGCTGGACGTTCTGGACATTGCGGGCGGCGCGGAAGGTGACTTCATCAAAGCCTTTGCCGATGAGGAGCACTTTCTTGGCGGTGGTCAGGCCGTTGATGGCGGCGATGAAGCTCTTGGTCTTGCCATCAGCGATGGCGAAGCTGGCGGTGGTGAGCACCTCGCCGTCCAGGATGCGGGCGGTCAAAGCGGCGCGCAGCGCGAGCTTCTTGGTGCTTTTGGGGAGCTTCTTCGCATAAACAGTTGTGTTGCGCGGGCCGAAGACGACGCCACCACCGCTCCAGATGGGGGAACGCTTGCTGCCCATACGGGCGTTGCCGGTTCCCTTCTGGTTCCAGAGCTTCTTGCCGGAGCCGGAAACTTCAGAACGGTTTTTCGTATGGGCGTTGCTTTGACGGCGGTTGGCGCGGTAGGCCACCACGGCATCATTCAGCGCCTGGGAGCCTTTGTAGCCCTCCGTGAGTTGAATGTTGGCCGCCTTGGCGGCGTCGGCTGAGAGAATGGTCGCGGGCATGGTTCAGTTCCTCGTGATTATTTTTTAACGACGGCCTTTTTGCCGGGGCGCACCACAACGATGCTGCCTGTGTTGCCGGGGAGGGCGCCTTTGATGAGCAGGACGCCTTCTTCAGGGCGGCTCTGCACGACGACGAGATTCTGCGTGGTGCGGCGGGAGACACCGTCATGGCCGGGCATCTTCTGGTTCTTCCAGACGAGACCAGGGGTCAGACGGCAGCCGATGGAACCAGGACGACGGTGCATCATGTGACCGTGGGTGGCAGGCTGGCCAGCGAATCCGTGACGCTTCACAACGCCCTGGAAACCCTTGCCCTTGGTGGTGCCGATTACATCGACGATTTGTCCGGCGGTGAAAAGGCCGGCATCGAGCTTGGCATCTTCAGCAGGGAGTTGATCGTCGCCGGTGAGACGGAATTCTTTGACGATGCGCTTGGCGACGGCGCAGCCGTGCTTCTTGAAGTGGCCGAGCAGCGGCTTGCTGACGCGGGATTCTTTGAGCTGGTCGCCGTAGCCGATCTGCACGGCGCTGTACTTGTCTTTGCCGTCGCTGCGCTTCACCTGAAGAATGGTGTTGCCGCTGACATCGACCACGGTGACTGCCACGGCATCGCCTTTGGCATCATAGACCTTGGTCATTCCTAATTTTTTGCCGATCAATCCGAGACTCATGAGTGTGTCCTCCTGGGGGTAAAATGGGGTGGCCGCGTTAGATCTTGATCGTGATGTCCACGCCGGAGGGGAGGTTGAGCTTCTTAAGCTCGTCCACGGTGCGGGAGGTGGGATCGACGATGTCCAGCAGGCGCTTGTGCGTGCGGATTTCGAACTGGTCCATCGACTTCTTATCGACGTGCGGGGAGCGGTTCACCGTGAATTTCTCGATGCGGGTGGGCAGCGGGATGGGGCCGGCGACGCGGGCGCCGGTGCGCTTCGCGGTTTCGACGATGTCGGCGGTGCTCTTGTCGAGCACGCGATAGTCATACGCGCGGAGGCGGATTCTGATGCGTTGATTGGTCATGACGTGATCCGTGGGTAAAGGGGTTCAGTGCGCGTGGGTTACTTGGAGCCGCCGCGTTGCTCGACGATCTGCTCAACAATCTGGGATGGCACCTGCTCGAAGTGCGAAGGCTGCATCGAATAGCTGGCGCGGCCGGAGGAAAGGGTGCGGATGGCGGTGGAGTAGCCGAACATCTCGGCCAGAGGCACTTCAGCGCGAAGGATGGCGGTTGTGCCGCGGCTGTCCATGCCCTGGATTTTGCCACGGCGACGGTTAAGGTCACCCATGATGTCGCCCTGGTAATCTTCCGGTGTGGAGGCTTCCACGGCCATGATCGGCTCAAGCAGAATGCACTTGGCTTTCTTGAGCGCGTCTTTGACGGCGAAGATGCCGGCCATCTTGAAGGCGTTTTCGTTGGAATCGACTTCGTGGCTGGAGCCATCGACGAGTTCGATGTGGAGGTCGATCACCGGATAACCGGCGATGATGCCATTGAGAGCGGCCTCAATGCAGCCTGCCTTGGCAGGATTGATGAATTCTTTCGGGATGGTGCCGCCGACCACTTTGTTTTCGACGACGACGCCGGAGCCTTTTTCACCAGGGCGGACCTTGATGACAACGTGGCCGTATTGACCACGACCACCGGACTGCTTGACGAGCTTGCCTTCGCCATCCGCCGGGATGGTGAGCGTCTCGCGGTAGGCGATCTGCGGCTTGCCGGTATTGGTTTCCACTTTGTGCTCGCGCTTGAGGCGGTCGCAGAGAATTTCGAGATGCAACTCGCCCATGCCGGCGATGATGACCTGGCCGGTTTCCTCGTCGGTCTTGACGAAGAAGGTCGGATCTTCTTCGGAGAGGCGCTGGAGGGCGTTGCCCATCTTTTCCTGGTCGCCCTTGGTCTTTGGCTCGACGGCCATGGAGATCACGGGCTCGGGGAAGGTCGGAGGCTCAAGGAGCACATCAAGGCTCTCATCGCAGAAGGTGTCACCCGTGCGGACGTCTTTTACACCCACGAGGGCGGCGATGTCACCGGAGTAGCAGCAGTCGATGTCCTTGTGCACACTCGCCTGGATCTGAATCAAGCGGCCCACGCGCTCGGACTTGCGGGTGCGGGGATTGTAGATCGTGTCACCCTTGCGGACGCAGCCGGAATACACACGGAAGAAGACGAGGCGGCCAAACTTGTCGGACCAGAGCTTGAAGCCGAGGGCGATGAACTTGCCGTTGTCATCAGGGACGGCGACGACTTCGTTTTCAGGCTCGTCAATGACGTGGCCTTTCTGAGGGGCGATGTCGAGAGGGCCGGGAAGGTAGTCGATGACGGCGTCGATCAGATACTGCACGCCCTTGTTTTTGAAGGCGGAGCCACCGGCCATCGGGATGATCTTGTTAGCGATCACAGCGCGACGGATGCCTGCCTTGAGTTCCACCGGAGTGATCGGACGCTCTTCGAGGAAGATCATGCCCAGCTCGTCATCAGCGCTGCAAGCCGCGTCCAAAAGCTCATCATAAGCGGCCTTGGCGGTGGCGATTTCGTCGCCCTCAAGATCACGGACGGTGTACTTGGAGCCAAACTTTTCATCGTCAGAGTAGATGATGGCCTTCTGGTTCACCACGTCAATCTGTCCGATGAGGTTTTCCTCAGCACCAATCGGAACCAGAATTGGGAAGGCAGGAGCGCCCAGCTTCTGACGCACATCCTTCACCACGTTGGCGAAGTTGGCACCGGTGCGGTCCATCTTGTTCACGAAGGCGATGCGAGGCACGCCGTACTTCTCGGCCTGACGGTAAACGGTTTCAGACTGGGGCTGCACGCCTGCCACGCCGCAGAGCACGAAGATCGCGCCGTCGAGCACACGGAGGGAACGTTCCACTTCAGCGGTGAAATCAACGTGCCCGGGGGTATCGATGATGTTCACGCGAAGGTCTTCCATCTCGCGAGACTTGTAGATGCCTTCTTCCTTGAGCTGCTTCCAGCGCGCGGTCACGGCGGCGGAAGTAATGGTGATACCACGCTCTTTTTCCTGCTCCATCCAGTCGGTGGTCGCGGCGCCATCATGCACCTCGCCGATCTTGTGGATCATGCCGGTGTAGAAGAGAATACGCTCGGTCAGGGTCGTCTTGCCCGCGTCAATGTGGGCGCAGATTCCGATATTCCGGGTGCGCTCAAGAGGGTATTCGCGGTTGGGGGAGTTGGGGTTCGACATGGGGACGAAAAAACGTGTTGGGAACGACTAGAAGCGGAAGTGAGCGAACGCGCGGTTGGCCTGCGCCTGCTTGTGAACGTCGTCGCGCTTGCGGACGGCGTTCCCCTGCCCTTGCGCGGCATCCTTCAGCTCATTGGCGAGGGCGCGATGCATGGCCTGACCTTTGCGGCCACGGGCGTAACCAACGATCCAGCGCATGGCGAGGGACTCCTGGCGACGAGGGGAAACTTCAAGCGGCACCTGGTAGGTGGCACCACCGACGCGGCGGGCCTTGACCTCAACACGCGGCTTGGTGTTCTCGATGGCGCGGTTGAAAAGCTCAAGCGGATCGACGCTGTCGGTCTTGTCATTGAGCTGCTCAATGGCGGTATAGACAATGCGCTCGGCGAGCGATTTCTTGCCGTCCAGCATGATGTTGCTGATGAGCGCTGCGACGAGTTCGCTATCGTAGCGGCTGTCCTTGCGAACCTCTTTGTTATAAACGCGTTTTCTGCGGGCCATGACGTGATGAGATGGAGGGTGAAATCAGAGAAATTACTTCTTCTTGGTGGCAGCCGCGGCAGCACCGGGCTTCGGACGCTTCGCGCCGTATTTGGAGCGGCCACGACGGCGAGCTTCCACACCAAGGCAGTCGAGAGTACCACGGACGATGTGGTAACGCACACCGGGCAAGTCTTTCACACGGCCACCACGCACGAGGACGATGGAGTGTTCCTGAAGGTTGTGGCCTTCACCGCCGATGTAGGCGATCACTTCAAAACCGTTGGTCAGACGAACCTTGGCAACCTTACGAAGAGCCGAGTTTGGCTTCTTGGGCGTGCGGGTCATCACCTGGAGGCAGACGCCGCGGCGCTGCGGGCATTTGGCGAGCGCGGGAGACTTCGACTTCACCGCCTTGTCTTTGCGGCCGTGTCTGACGAGTTGATTGATGGTGGGCATGGTGTGAAAGAGCTGAATTCCGAGGCGTTTATCAAAAGCCAGTTCTGGAAGACAGCGCACCATGCTCTCAACGAGCTGGCGCAGACTTTTCCGGTTCTGGCTCCGATAAGTAAGGCACACCGTGGTGGACCTTGTTCGTCCAACCTCACAAAGGAGGTCGGGCGGCGGGAGCGCGGATCTTGGCGAGTCCCGGATGCTCCGCAAGCAGTAATTCAGTCTTTTTAAAAGAAATCTGCCTCCAGAGCGACGCGCTCAACGTTGCCGCTTCGCTCCCAACGCCGTTTTGACGTCTGCCAATGATAAGCAGTTGATGACATCGTTGCGGGTGAGCCAGCCTTTGCGGGCGGCTTTGATGCCGTAGATCACGGCCTGCAAGCCTTGCGTGCTGTGGGCGTCGGGATTGATGCTGCATTTGACGCCTTTCTCCTTCGCCAGCCGCCACCAGCGCCAGTCCATGTCCAGACGCCACGCGCTGGCATTGATCTCGATGATCGTGCCTGTCTCAGCCGCAGCATCAATCACGGCGGGCACGTTGATGGCATAACCGGGGCGTTGCAGCAGCAGGCGGCCGGTGAGATGGCCCAGCATGGTGACATGCGGGTTTTCGATGGCGCGTATGACGCGTTTCGTCATCTCGGCCTCCGGCAGGTTGAAGACATTGTGAACCGAGGCCACGACGTAGTCGAGCCGCGCCATGATCTCGTCGCTAAAATCGAGGCTGCCGTCCTTGAGAATGTCCACCTCGCAGCCGGCAAAGACGTGAATGTCATCGAGTTCGGCGTTGAGCGCCTGAATTTCCTCGATCTGCGCCAGCAGGCGCTTTTCATCGAGTCCGTTGGCCTGGAAGGACGATTTACTGTGGTCGGCGATACCGAGGTATTGCAGGCCAAGATCACGCGCGGCGTCCGCCATCTCGCGCAGGCTTGCCTTGCCATCGCTCGCCGTGGTGTGGTTGTGGAAGACACCCCGGAGATTTTCGAGCTGCACTAGGCGCGGCAAACCACCGTGCTCCGCCGCTTCGATCTCGCCTTTGTTCTCACGCAGTTCGGGTTCGATGAAATCGAGATCGAGAGCACGGTAAATGTCCGCCTCGTCATGCACCGGCGGGATGACCGGCGCGTCCGCATGATCTGGCACCTCGGTGAAGGCATATTCGTTGAGCGACCAGCCGCGATTCAGCGCCCGCTGGCGGATGGCGACGTTGTGCTCCTTGCTGCCGGTGAAATACATCAGCGCAAAAGGGAATTCCTTGCTCGCAACCGCCCGCAGATCGCACTGCACGCCGTGCGTGGCATGAATGCTGGCCTTGGTGGGGCCTTGGGCGATGACATCGACGACTTGCGGGAGCGTCACAAAGTACTCGATGATCTTCTCCGGCTGCTTGGTGGAGACGAGGAAGTCGAGATCATGCACCGTCTCCTTGCCTCGGCGGAAACTGCCGCAAACCTCCGCCTGCGACACGTTCGAATGCTCCCGCAGCGCCTCCAGAATCTGCTGCACCAGCGCATGCACCTGGTCCAGCTTGAACTCCGACGCGTGCTGCTCACGGAAGGCGATGCTTTCGAGGATTTTCTCCACCGTCTTCGCCCCGAAGCCGGACAGTTTGGCCGCCTCGCCGCTTTCACAGGCGCGCCGGAGATCGGCGATGGAGGAAACGCCGAGTTCCGCATGCAACGCCGCGATTTTCTTCGGCCCGAGGCCCTGCACGTCGAACAGCTCGAAAATCGTGTCCGGGAACTCCGCTTTCAGCTTCTCGTAAAACTCCAGCCGACCGGTCGTGGCCATCTCGTGCAGCTTGTCCCGCAGCGCCTCGCCCAAGCCCTTGATGCCCGCGAGCTGGTTCTCCGCCGCCAGTTTCATGATGTCCCCGCTGAAGCTCTCCACCACCTCCGCCCCCGTGCGGTAAGCCCGCACCTTGAAAGGGTTCTCTCCCTGTATTTCAAGCAGCGTGGCGATGCGTTCAAAGATGGCGGTGGCGTCTTCCCGGGTCATGCCGCGCACCATGACGCGGGAACTCGGCGGGTGAAGGGAAAAGTGACGAGCACAGGAGAACGTGCGTTCAAACCTATGCGGTCGAGCCACCGGCCATCAAATAGCTCACAGAGTCATTGGCGGAAATCTTGATGACTTTGGTTTGACGCAGCTCTTGCAGCACCGCATCCACTTCGGTCTCGGACAACTGCTTTTGAAAGTGGGAATGGATCGTACTGCGAAGGCTTTTGACCTTGCTGGGAAGCCCGCCGGTCGCCATGCCCGTCAATCTGGTCCTGATCTGCTCCGCACGAACCGGGAGTGGCATGGACTGGACAACCGACAGCTCGGGAATTCTGGCAAACACCTCTCTTCGTGCCGCCATCATGTTCTGACTTTTGAAATAGGCCACGAGCGCGTCAAAACCTTTGTCTTTCGAGAGAATGTGGAAAAAGCCTTCTGAATCGGCCGCCGCCTGTCTGCCGGTATGGTGGGCCAGCACGAAATCGAGAGCGTTCTTGCCCGCGCACTCCACTTGGACAAGTTCCACCTGAGCGTGGAGGCGATGGGCCTGTGTCATCAGTTCCACAGGCACCTTGCTCTGCTGCACGCCGATGAACAACCAGACCTTCACTGGCTTGCCTTCGATAAGCGCCAGATCAATCTCCTGCACGCTCTCGTAATCGACGAAAATGTAGTTGTTTTTGCTCATGCGAGGATCAGGCGCTCGTAATCGCCTGCTGAATGTCAGCGAATAGCTGGGGTGGATTATAGCCACGAGCGGCTTTGACATGCAGAACTGGCAGTCCGGCGGCCTTGAATGCTTCGTCAACAAACTCATCTCTTTCTTTGCGATCACTCCGCTCGTGAGTGGCGTCATCCAGTTCGATTGCCAAGCGTGGCTTCATCGTCGCAGTTTCACAGATCACAAAGTCCACATGCTTCATGTGAATGCGATTCATCGCGCCTTGGTTCAAGTTGGGCTGGCGCGTGAAAAGCAGATCACTCAAACGAACCTTCATGGCAATGGTGGCATCCAAGGACAAAACCGAACGCAGCACATGATGAAACGACAATTCCGCAGGAGTGAGAAAGTCATCTCGAATGCCATAAGGATAAACCGTCACCTTGTCTGACCTCACCGAGTGCGCAGGCATCCCCTCCTCAAGCCCCGTTTGAGAAGACTGTTTCACAGGCATCAGAAAGCGGAACGCGATCTTCAAAGCCATGAGCAGGACAAAGACCGAAACCACCACGCCAATCAGCCAGGGCAACAAACTGTATATCTGTTTGGTGGCCTCTTCTATGCCACGAACTCCATGGTTCATATCTGGATGGATGTAAAAGTGTTGGCGCCGCGGAGCACGCGCAAGCCCCCGGATTGAGTGCATGAATGAATGCGTCGTGACATCCGGTACGATCTGCATGCGATGAAAATCGTGCAAGCAAATGACCGTCCGGCGCTTCATTTTTCTCGCATAGGCACTAAGGCGTCGGCCTCACGCCTCTCAGTCCTTCAAACACTCTCAGCATTGTCATTCGTTCCTGGGAGAATATAGCCGCGCATCATGACGCAGGATCACGGCGGGTGAAGGGAAACGTGGTTCATCCGGGCAGTGAGTGCTTGCGCATTGGTGGAGTTCCCCTCACCTAACCTCTCCCCGCAACCGATGGCAGACCAAGCGCAGGCACTGCGCGGGGAGAGGGACTGGCAGGCGCGCCATTTGGCCTGCGAGTGACAATGCCGCCCTCTTTTGCGGTCCCTCTCCCCGCTGTGGATGATCCCATGATCTGCAGCGCAGGCGCGGGAGAGGTAAGGTGAGGGGTGTTTGTGCCGCCTCCTTGTGAGCCGACAGAGACCGCAACCTCCGGATATACCTAAAAGTTGGATGCCTATACGGTATTCACCCCAAAAACACACCTTGCTTGTCTCATCTTGGGGCTGTCTGCTCAAAACATGCAGCTTCCCCATAGATTCTTGTGAATCGTGTGCCGTCCCGGATGCGGATGGCTTTTCTGGGGAATCATGTCCCCCGGTTGTGTGGAATCGCGACCTTCACGCGCGACCTTTGCGAGGCGGTGAGCGCCGCTGCCCCGGAGGCCGACTGTTACGTGGTCGCGGTGAATGACCGCCCGGAAGGCTATGAGTACCCCGAGCGCGTGCGGCTGGAGCTGGCGGAAAAGGACATCCACTCCTACCGGCGCGCGGCGGACTACCTGAACTTCAACAACGCGGACGTGCTCTGCGTGCAGCATGAGTTTGGCATCTATGGCGGCTCGGCGGGCAGCCACCTGCTGGCGCTGCTCAAAGAGGTGCGCATGCCGGTCGTCACCACGCTGCACACCATCCTCAGCGAGCCGAACGCGACCCAGCGCAAGGTGATGGATGAAATCTCCCGGCGCAGCGACCGGGTGGTCGTCATGGCGCAAAAAGGCGCGGAAATCCTGCGCGGCGTGTATGCCGTGCCGGAGTCGAAGATCGACATCATCCCGCATGGCATCCCGGACGTGCCGTTTGCTGACTCCGCGCTGTCGAAAGAGCAGTTCGGCGTCGAAGGGCGCACGGTTTTGCTCACGTTCGGCCTCATTGGGCCTGGAAAAGGAATCGAGCACGTCATTGAGGCGCTGCCGGAGATCGTGCAGGCGCATCCTGAGGTCGTGTACCTGGTGCTGGGCGCCACCCATCCGCATCTGCTGGCACGCGAGGGCGAGCGCTACCGCCTGAGCCTGGAGTGGCTGGCGGAGGAGCGCGGTGTGAAGGACCACGTCATCTTTTACAATCGTTTCGTGACACCGGATGACCTGAAGGAATTCGTCAGCGCCACGGACATCTACCTCACGCCGTATTTGAACCAGGCGCAGATCACCTCCGGCACGCTGGCTCAGGTGTTTGGCGCGGGAAAGGCCGTCATCTCCACCCCTTACTGGCATGCGCAGGAGCTGCTGGCAGAAGGGCGCGGCATTCTGGTGCCCTTTGCGCAGCCTGCCGCCATCGCCGCCGCCGTGGGCGAGTATCTGGACCGGCCCGACCTCATGCAGCGCACGCGTGAGATGGCCTGGAATGCCGGGCGCGAGATGATCTGGCCTGCGGTGGCACGCCGCTACATCGAGTGCTTCCAGCTCGTCCGCGCGGAGCGGAAAGCCCCGGCGCGCACGGCCTTCGCCGGCTGGACCGCCGCAGCCCGTGCCTACGAGCTGCCCGCGCTGCATCTCGACCACCTCATCCGCATGTCAGACAGCACGGGCATCTTCCAGCATGCCATCTACACCGTGCCGGATTTTCATCACGGCTACTGCACGGATGACAACGCGCGCGCCTACATCCTCTGCTGCCAGTTGGACGATCTGGGCGGCATCCCGCCCTCCACCAGCCTCAACGGCCTCTCCTCCACCTACCTGGCCTTCCTGGCCTGCGCCTTGAACCGTGACACCGGACGCTTCCGCAATTTCATGAGCTTTGACCGGCGCTGGCTGGAACCCGCCGGCAGCGAGGACAGCCATGGCCGGGCGCTCTGGGCGCTGGGCATCGGCGCGGCACGGCCGCTGCGCAAAGGGCAGAGCGTGCTCTGCACCCAGTTGTTCGAGGCCGGGCTGGGGAATGTCGAATCCTTCACCTCTCCCCGTGCCTGGGCCTTCACGCTGCTGGGGATTCATGAATACCTGCGCGAAAACCCGGACAGCAGCCGCGCCAAGGCCGCGCGCGAGGTGCTGGTGATGGATCTCGTGCGGCTGTGGAAGCAGTGCGCCACCGACCACTGGCCCTGGTTTGAACCCGGCGCCACCTACGACAACGCGCGCCTCTGCCAGGCCCTGCTGCTCAGCGGACGCGCCATGGGCCACGAGGAGGCCTTCAGCATCGGCATCGACTCGCTGCGCTGGCTCGTCTCCATCCAGAAGACGCCCTCCGGCTGCTTCCGTCCCGTCGGCAGCAACGGCTTTTATGAGAGAGACGGTGCCCGCGCCCACTTCGACCAGCAGCCGGTCGAGGCCCAGGCCATGGTGGCCGCCTGTCTCGACGCGCACCGCCTCACGCAAGACGACGCCTGGTTCCGCGAGGCGCGCCGCGCCTTCGAGTGGTTCCTGGGCCGCAACGACCTCTCCCTCCCGCTCTACGACCCCGCCAGCGGCGGCTGCGCCGACGGCCTGCATCCCGACCGCGTGAATCAGAACCAGGGCGCGGAGTCCACCCTCGCCTTTCATCTCGCGCTGGCCGGGATGAACTTTGCCACCCACCCGCTGACAGCCACCACCGCATGACCCTCTCGCTGCACCGTCACCAGTTCACCCTCCAGCCGGAAAGCGCGCGCGTCATCATCCGCCCGTTCATCCCCGCCAGCTCCCACCGCCTCTCCACCATCATCGGCCGCGTCCTGGCGCTCACCGAGGCTGAGGTGGAGCAGGAAATGGAGCGTGTGCATGCCGGCTTCGACGACCGCCACCTCGACATCGAGAGCGCGCTGCACAATCACTTTGTCAAAGTGGAGTCCCAGGTCTTCACCCAGCGCCCGCTCAGCCGTGCGCGCCAACTCCTCATCGGCGCGGTGTTCTCAGGCGAGTACGCGCTGGAGTCCGCCGCCCTGTTCAATCCCTCCATCGTTCCGCATCCTGATCAAACCGGCGTCGCCGAAGGCGGCCTGCGCTTCATCATGAGCCTGCGTGCCACCGGGGAGGGCCACATCTCCTCCATCGAATTTCGCGAGGGCCACATCGCCCCCGATGGCGAGATCACGCTCACCCCCGTCTCACGTTTCGTCAGCTTGCCGGAGGTCGTGCCCAATCCCGGCTACCGGAAGAAGCGTTTCGTCGTCAAACTGCACGAGATGGGCTTCGACAACGAATGCTCCACCACCGTCATGAACGCGCTGGCCGACGAGTTCACCCGCAGCGAGCTCGCCGCCTGTGTCGTGCGCGTGCGGCGCGTAAACCTGCCGCTGTCCCATGAGATCCGCCGCACACTCGAGTGCATCCAGTGGCTGGCAGACTCCAACTACGAGCTGCGCTTCCCGGAAAAGCTCGCCCTCAGCGAGCGCATCCTCTTCCCCGTCAGCGACAACGAGAGCAACGGCATCGAAGACGCCCGCTTCGTCCGCTTCACGGAGGACGACGGCAGCGTCGTGTACTACGCCACCTACACCGCCTACAACGGCCGCGCCATCCTGCCGCAGCTCATTGAGACGCAGGACTTCCTCCACTTCCGCGTCCTCACCCTCAACGGCAGCGCCGTGCAGAACAAAGGCATGGCCCTCTTCCCCCGCCGCGTCGGCGGCCGCTACGCCATGCTCTCCCGCCAGGACGATGAAAACCTCTTCGTCATGTTCTCCGACAATCCCCATTACTGGAGCGATCCCCACCTCATCCTCCGCCCCGCCGAGGTCTGGGAATCCGTCAAGATCGGCAACTGCGGCTCCCCGCTGGAGACCGAGGCCGGCTGGCTCGTCATCACCCACGGCGTCGGCACCATGCGCCAGTACTGCATCGGCGTCGCGTTGCTCGACCTCAACGACCCCACCCGCGTCATCGGCCGCCTGCGCGAGCCACTGCTCTGCCCCCTCGGCAGCGAGCGCGAGGGCTACGTCCCCAACGTCGTCTATAGCTGCGGCTCCCTCATCCACGGCGGCCAGCTCATCCTCCCCTACGCCATGAGCGACAAATCCACCGCCATCGTCAGCACCCCCCTGGCCGAGCTGCTTCAGGCGATGAAGCCGTGATTGGGGCGGTGTGAGATTCCCAATCCACTGACAGCAAATGGGGGCAGAAAAATGGGAAACCTCTGATTTTTCTGCCCCCATTTTTCTGTCAGCTTGATTGGGAGCATCGGATCTCGCAGCGCGAGAGGCCCTGACAGCTCGTGTGCCCTCGTGGCGGATGAGTCAGATCCACCCCCGCAGGCGGTAGGCGTACCAGCCGACGATCTCATGCAGCCAGACCTCGAAATGGAGGAGGTGGGTGGCGTTGGGGACACCGATCCAACGCAGAGGACGGCCGCGCATGGGAGCGCTTTCGTAGTTGCAGGGCACGGGGAAAACGGGAACGCCGGCTTTGGCGAAAACGGCGTGGGTGCGGGTCATGTGAAAGGCAGAGGTGACGAGCGCGACGCGCTGCCAGCCGTTTTCCTTGGAAAGAGCGGCCACTTTGACGGCCTCGTCATGGGTGTCGGCGCAGCCGCCGAGGCTTTCGACGGGAATGGTGGTCAACTGCCAGGCCTGGAGCCATTCCTTGGCCCCATCAGCCTCGGAAACGGTGCGACCGTCGGTGGTTTGAAAAATACCGCCGCCGATGATGAGGCGTTTCCCCTTCCCCTGCCGGGCGAGGGTGAGCGCGGTGAAGAGGCGGTCCGCGCCGCCTTTGAGATGCATGCCTGAGGGTTCGCGCAGGGAAGGCTCCAGACCACCGCCGAGGACCACGATGGCATCACACTCTGGAAATGCGGCGAGATCGACCGGCGGCCAGTCGTCCTCCAAAGAAGCGAGGAGCAAATGCGGCACGGGCAGCGCGGCAGTGACGGTAAGCAGCAGCCAAGCTCCGCCGGGGAGCAGGGCGGCGCGCCAGCGCCGCTGACGCAGCGGGAGGACCGTCAGGACGGTGAAAACGATCCACATGAGGCCGACCGGCTCCATGAAATCGACCAGGCATTTGAGAAAAGAGGTCATCGGGAAGAAAAACCGCCAGTACCGGCTGCTGTGCTTTTTTCAAGGGAGTTTGCATGAAGTCCCGCCACGTTGAGCTGTTCATCCGCCTCCGGTGACTGCGCTGAACTGTCTCTTGCATTCGCGCTCGTGCTAGCTAACCACGTCAGTCCCTCATACAAACAGGGCTTCGGGAAACAACCTGAAGACGCCGCATGTCAGAACACAAAAACTCAAACAGTTGGACCCTGGCCCTCGTGGCCCTGGGTGTGGTTTTCGGAGACATCGGCACCAGCCCGCTCTACGCGCTGCGGGAATGCCTCACCCACGCGGGCTTTGTACCAGGCCGGGACGGGGTGGACATGGTCTATGGCCCGATCTCGCTGATGTTCTGGTCGCTGACGATCATGGTGTCGGTCAAATACCTGGGCCTGCTGAGCCAGGCCACAGCCCAGGGCGAGGGCGGGATGTTTGCCCTGCTGTCCATGCTGCGCTCGAAGAAAGAGGCGCTGGAAGGCAAGAGCTCGGCCTTGGTGGTGCTGGTGGTTCTCTTCGGCGCGGCGCTGCTCTATGGGGATGGCATGATCACCCCGGCCATCTCGGTGCTCTCCGCTGTGGAGGGTCTGAAGCAACTGGGCGGCGGGCTTCCGCAGCAAATCATTATCTACATCTCCTCGGTGATCATTTTCGGCCTGTTCATGGTGCAGAAGTACGGCACGGCGCGCATCGGCGTGGCCTTCGGCCCGATCATGATCCTGTGGTTCGTGACGCTGGCCGGTCTGGGACTGTACCGCTTCCTCCAGCACCCGGAGGTCATCGTGGCGCTGTCACCGCACTGGGGCATCGATTATCTGCTGCACCATGGCTACCACGGCATCGTGATCATGGGCATGGTGCTGCTGGCGGTGACGGGTTGCGAGGCGCTGTACGCGGACATCGGCCACTTCGGGGCGCGGCCTTTGAAGAGAGCGTGGTTCATCATGGTCTATCCCGCGCTCATCCTGAACTACCTCGGCCAGGGCGCGCTCGTGATCAGCGATCCCGCCGCGATGGAGCATCCGTTTTTCAAGCTCGCGCCGCAGCCGCTGCTGGTGCCGCTCATCATCCTGGCCACGGCGGCCACCATCATCGCCTCCCAGGCCATGATCACCGGCGTGTACTCGCTAACGCAGCAGGCCGTGCAGCTCGGCTACCTGCCGCGCCTGAAGATCATCCACACGAACCCCGATGTGCGCGGCCAGATTTACATGCCGCAGGTGAATTTCCTTCTCATGACGGCTTGCATCGCCCTGGTGTTCGGCTTTGAGACCTCCAGCAATCTCGCCTCCGCCTACGGCCTGTCGGTGTCGATGGAGATGTTTCTGACCAGCATCCTGTTTTACTTTGTGGCCCGCCGCATCTGGTCATGGCCGTTCTGGAAGGCTTTCCTGCCAGTGCTGGTCTTCACCGTCATTGAGCTCGGCTACGTTGCCGGCAGCCTGGTCAAATTCATGCAGGGGGCGTGGTTCCCGATCGTCGTGGCCGTCGGCATCTGGCTGGTGATGAAGACCTGGACAGACGGACGAGCCATCCTCTTCCAGGCCATGCAGCGCGGCCGCCTGCCGGTGCAGTTTCTCGTGGATGAGATCAAAAAAGACCGCGTCATCCGCGTGCCGGGCACGGCGGTCTTCATGTCCGCAAGCGCGGACGGCCTGCCGCTGGCGCTGCTGCACCATCTGAAGCACAACAAGGCGCTGCACCAGCAGGTGGTGCTGCTCAGCGTGAAGTTTGAAGACGCCCCCTATGTGCGGGACGAGACACGCCATGAGATCAGCGAGTATCATGACGAGTTTTACCGCATCGTCCTCCGTTACGGCTTCTCCGAGTCACCCGATGTGTTCAACGACCTCTGCCAGGCCATGAGCGAGAAGACCAAGGTGAAGCGCAACGGCATCACCTTCTACCAAAGCCGCGAGGTGCTGCTGACCAACGGCCCTGGCAAGATGGCCGCATGGCGCAAGAAGCTCTTCGTCATGCTCTCCCGCCTCTCCCGCCCCGCCACCGGCTATTTCGACCTCCCGCCACGTCAGGTCATCGAGCTGGGCATCCAGTTGGAGGTTTAAAGCCCGCAGAGAGACCGCAAAATGAGCGTAACAGAATTCGTCATTCGGGTTTAGTCATTCGTCATTCCTCCGCCTCTCCACCCGCATCCATCACCTTCCGTCATGTCCCCCGATCCCCTGCGCCTCCGCGTCTCCGCCCTGCTGGGCTTTCTCGCCATCTCACTCGGTGCCTCCGGCGCGCACGGACCAGTGCATGAAAAGCTGAAGGCCGCCGGAGAGCTGGAGCACTGGGAGACCGCCCTGCAGTACCATCTGCCGCATGCCGTCGTGCTGCTGCTGCTCACTCTCTTTGCCAGCAGCAAACGGACGATGGTCTGGGCTTGGCGCATGATCTTGCTCGGCGTGCTGATCTTCAGCGGCTCGCTTTATCTGCTCGCCTACACGGGTGTGAAATGGCTCGGAGCCATCACCCCGCTGGGCGGCCTGGGCCTCATGGCCGGGTGGACGCTCATCGCCCTGTCAGCCAAGGGCAAATGAGCGGCGGAAATCAATCTCGGGGGAAGGTGAAAAACCCGTTGCGCCATGATTGAAGCATGCTCCAATAGCGGCCCTCGAAGTCAGAGGCTCGGTAGCTCAGTTGGTAGAGCATGGGATTGAAGATCCTAGTGTCGGCGGTTCGATCCCGTCCCGAGCCACCACTTCAAACAAGTGGTCGCTTATAAAAAAGGCATCTCCCTTATCACTTCGCGATGCTCACGGAGGAGACGATCTGGCTGAATCCTGGCTCGACCTTGGCCCAGTCCTCATCCGCCGTCTGGCAGAGCACAAAACAGCGCCAGTGGCCGAAATCGCGGGTGTGGTAGAGGCGCGTGTGCTCCACCTTCACGCCGAGCACTTGGATGATGAAGGTTTCCTTCGTGCGCGACCAGCCTTCCTTGGGATCAAGCTCGACGAACTTGGATTTGGACACGACACCGAAGGGAGCCTCTTCGGCAGCGGCCGCAGAAAAGGCATCCGCATATTCCTTGAGCGTGGCGGCCCCTTCCGCCGGGAAGACCTGCACGATCACCACCGCGTCTCCGGGCGTCTCCACCATCATATGATGGAACCCTTCCTCCACCACTGTCTCGGTGACCTTCCAGTTGCCAGGATGCTGAACCTCGAGACCGTCCTTGTGGTGCTTTTTGGACACAGCCACATCCGCCGCTGGCTCTCCGCAGCCGGAGAGCATCACCACCAACGAAAGGATTGAGAGCCACGAGATCAGACGCATGGAAAACCATGCCTGCACGGCTCCCACAGTCAACGCGGCCCTGTTTTTAAGCGATGCGTCCGCAGCACTGCTTGAATTTCTTCCCGCTGCCGCAAGGGCATGGGTCGTTGCGACCGACTCTGCTGTGATCAGGCTTGGGCTTGTTCGAGGAGCTGGGCAAGATGAGACGAGGGCCGTCTTTGCCGGGATTTGGAGGAGTCTCCTTCTCATCTTCCTCGACTTCCTCACGACGCTGCTGCGGCGCGGGGGCGCTGCCTTGAGAGGCGAGCTGGGCGAGGAACTGCTCGAAGGCGGCAAGCTGCTGCGTGCTGCGGAAGAGATTGCCAAGCACCTCGCCGTTGATGTTGTTCATCAGCTCCGCGAAAATCGTGAAGGCTTCCTGCTTGAACTCCACCAGCGGGTCTTTCTGGCCGTAGGTGCGCAGGCTGACGCCTTCCTTCAATGCATCGAGCGCATACAGATGCTCCTGCCACAGGCGGTCGATGGCGTTGAGCAGGATCATCTTCTCGATCTCCTGCAAGGCGGTCGGATTGGCGTTGCCGACCTTCACCGCGTAGGCGTTGAGGATTTTTTCCTTCAACCAGGCGGACTTGGCGTCGAAATCGAGCGCCTTGAAGGCGTCGTCAAACTCGCGCAGGCCGATCGGGAAGGTGGTGTTCACCCACTGGAGCAGGTTGTCGTAATCCGCCTCGGTGTCGTCCTTGAGATCCTTCGGAACGAAGGCGCTGAGGCGCTCGGTGATGCCCTTCTCCACGGCCTCGTTGATGAGGATGCGGGTGTCGTTGCTGTTGAGCACGTCGTTGCGCCATTCATAGACGACCTCGCGCTGCTGGTTCATCACGTCATCGTATTCGAGGACGCGCTTGCGCCAGACGTAGTTCCGCTGCTCCACGCGCTTCTGCGCGGTTTCGACGCTGCGATTGAGCCAGGGGTGCTGCAACTCCTCGCCTTCCTTCATGCCGAAGCGCTCCATCATCTTCGTCATGCGCTCGGCCGCGCCGAAGTTGCGCATGAGATCGTCTTCAAAGCTGAGGAAGAACTTGCTCTCGCCCGGATCGCCCTGACGCGCGGAACGTCCGCGCAACTGGCGGTCCACACGACGTGATTCATGGCGTTCCGTGGCCAGAACGAACAAACCGCCGAGTTCGGAGACACCTTCGCCCAGTTTGATGTCGGTGCCACGACCGGCCATGTTGGTGGAGATCGTCACCGCGCTGCGATGACCCGCGCGGGCGACGATTTCGGCCTCCTGGCGGTGGTACTTCGCGTTGAGCACGTTGTGCGTGATCTTTTGCAGCTTGAGCATGCGGGAGACCATTTCGGAGGCCTCGACGCTGGCTGTGCCGACGAGGATCGGCTGGCCCTTGGCGTTCAATTCGCGGATCAGCTCGATCACGGCGGCGAATTTTTCGCGGCGTGTCTTGTAGATGCTGTCGTTGTGGTCCTTGCGCTTCACCGGACGATTGGTCGGGATGGTGAGCACGTCGAGCCTATAGATGTCATGGAACTCCGCCGCGTCCGTTTCCGCCGTGCCGGTCATGCCGCCGAGCTTTTGATAAAGGCGGAAGTAATTCTGAATCGTGATGGTGGCGAGCGTCTGTGTCTCGGCGTCGATCTGCACGCCTTCCTTGGCCTCCACGGCCTGATGCAGGCCGTCGCTCCAGCGGCGTCCGGCCATTTTACGACCTGTCTGCGCATCAACGATGATGACCTTGTTCTCCTCGACGACGTATTCGACGTCTTTCTCATAAAGGCAGAAGGCGCGCAGAAGCTGGCTGATCTGATGAATGCGCTGGCCTTGATGAGAGAGGCGGTCCTGCATCTCGGTCTTCTTGCGCAGACGCGCTTCTTCGGAAAGGGAGGTGTCGCCGTCGATCTCGGAGTAAACGGTGGCGATGTCCGGCAGCACGAAGGCATCCGGCTCGTCGGGGCTGAGGAAATTGCGCCCCATCTCGGTGAGGTCGGCGTCATGGCTCTTTTCCTCGATGAAGTAATACAGCTCCTCCTTGAGCTTGAAGAACTCGACCTTCTGCGTGTCGGCGTAGAGCGAGAGCTCGGCCTTCTCCATCGCACGACGGAGTTCTGGATCTTCCATGCAACGGGCAAGCGCGCGGTTCTTCGGCTGGCCCATGTGAACCTGGAAAAGTTTCAATCCGGCCTGCTCCAGCACACCGGCGGCGGCGGCTTCTTTGGCTTCGGTGATCAAGCGATTGCAAAGTGTGTTCTGACGTCGCACGAGCTGATCCACGAGCGGCTTGTAGCGCTCGTATTGATGATTGCTCTCCGCCGCCATGACCGGGCCGCTGATGATCAACGGCGTGCGGGCCTCGTCGATGAGCACGGAGTCCACTTCATCCACAATGGCGAAGTAATGGCCGCGCTGCACCTGCTGCTCCTTGCTGGAGGCCATGCCGTTGTCGCGCAAATAGTCGAAGCCGAACTCGCTGTTCGTGCCGTAGGTGATGTCGCAGCGGTACTGCTCGGCACGGATGTGGCTTGGCTGGTCGTTTTGAATGCAGCCGACGGTCAGACCGAGGAATTTGTACAAACTGCCCATCCATTCGCTGTCACGACGGGCGAGGTAGTCATTCACCGTGATGACATGCACGCCGCGCCCGGTGAGCGCGTTGAGAAACACCGGCAGCGTGCCGACGAGCGTCTTCCCTTCCCCGGTGGCCATTTCAGCGATCATGCCACGATGCAGGGCGATGCCGCCAACGAGCTGCACATCGAAGTGAACCATGTTCCAGCCCAGCGGCTGGTCGCAGACGACGATCTCACGGCCACACATGCGACGCGCGGCGTTTTTCACCACGGCGTACACTTCCGGCAGGATGTCGTTCAGCATCTTCTGCTCGATAGCATCGAAATCCGGCTGGATCGTGTTCCATGCCTCGCGGGCGCGGTCGATGCGCTGCTTCTTCTCGTCAAAATCCACCGTGCGCCAGCGGCCCTGGGCGATGTAATCATCCTCCAAGGACGGGAAATGCTGCTTCAAGGCGGCGAAGTACTGCTCCACCTGCTCCAGGCAGGCGTCCACGGCAGCATCATCAGCGATGCGCAGGCTGACACCACCGAGGAACGGCGGTGTGTGAAAGGCGCGGAACTGAGCCTGCCATTTCTGGGTGCGCTCACGCAGCGCTTCCTCAGGCTCGTTTTGAAGCTGGGCCTCGATGCGGTTGATCTCGGTCACTGTGGGAGTGAGCCTGCGCACGGTGCGCTGGTTTTTGGTGCCGATGATTTTTCTGATGATCCAGTTGAACATGATGAGGAAAGACGCGTCCGGCGCAGAATTGGCCGAACTTTGGGGGAGGCCGAATGTGGCGGAAGTCAGCGCAGGCGCAACAACTCAAACAGCCGCCTTCGTCCGCAGCACCGCGTCCTTCACCCGCCGCGGAATCATCGCGCTGCGCACCACATCGGGCCGCACGCTGCGGAGAAAGTCGAGCAGGATCACCGGGGACTCCACAATCATGCGCTCGACCTGGTCCCTCCGGTGCGTCCAGCGTGAGTTGCGGTGCAGGTAGTCGAGATCGGCGAGGATCTCATCGACATCGCCTTCATTGAAACCGGCGAGCTGGAACGCGTAGGGATCGGAGAGAGGCATGGCGAGTGAAAAAATCAGTGCGGCGGATTGTGCCGGGAAAACTTCGCGCCTCCAACCTTTTCTCTCATTTTGCCACAAATCGTGGCCTTCACGCCAGCCTCAATCCTTCACCGCCTCCTCCGCAGGCTCGTCAGGGAGCGGCGGCGGCAGGTTGTCGATGATGTTGAGCAGCGGAACCCCGCGCTCGACGGACTTGTCGAGGCGGAAGAAAAGCTGCGGGCTGCAACGCAGCTTCACGCGCTTGTAAAGATCGCGCTGGATGGAGCCGCGCGCCTTGATGAGCTTCTCGACGGCGTTCTCCTGCTGATGCGGCTTGCCGATCACACCGACATAGACAAAGCACTGCCGCATGTCAGGCGTGGGGCTGACCTCGTGGATGGTGACGAGGCAGTTCTCGAAACGGTAATCCTTTTCAAGAATCGTGGCCAGCTCACGGCGGATCAGTTCGCTGACTTTTTGGACTCGGAGGGACATCGGATGGCTGGATGCTAGAGACTAGATGCGTGATGCTTGGTTCATCCAGCATCTGGCATCCAGCATCGGGT
>Ga0209573_1001923_pt1 | contig 28997 bp, 27 predicted proteins | sample TNRBio252014_DNA_FD_185870 | JGI IMG/M metagenome (GOLD analysis project Ga0209573, IMG submission 185870) | Wastewater treatment Type I Accumulibacter community from EBPR Bioreactor in Madison, WI, USA - TNR Reactor_6/25/2014_ DNA (SPAdes)... | ecosystem: Engineered > Bioreactor > EBPR >...
GCCGGCAACATCCAGTTCGGTAAACATCGGGTCGCGCGGCAAACGGCGTAGAAAATAAATGATCTTTTTGTCAGGACTTTTGATGTCCTGTACGCCCATGAACAACTCTTCGAGCCGGGGAGGATAACCGGATTCGTCGGCTTTCTTGGCGATTTTTCCCTCGTCGGTTGCTTGTTTGTAAGCATCAATCGCAGTGCGGATCTGCCGCAACGCAACCCGCAGCTCTTGCTCTTTCTCGCGTTTTACCATGAGTTCGCGCAGCGGCAGCGCGGCGGTCGCAAGAATGGCCATGATAGCCACCACGATCATCAGCTCAATCAGGGTAAAGCCTCGGTGCTTTCCAGGAATTTTAAACAAAAACATCCGCTTTATTTCATATTAACGGTTACCGGCGCCGGTAACGTCACTTCCACGGCCTCGCCGTTCTCTTTATCTTCCGCGACCGCATTCTGAAGATTTATTTCAGTCGCGCCGGGATTGGCGGCAATAACTTTGAAACGGATCTGCGTCGCCATGCCGGCGGGTTGATCCTTACCCAGACGGATGGTGCGCGAACCGGATTTGTCGCCTTCATCCAGTGCTTCCAGTGCGCTGGCTTCATAGTTAAGCTGCAGCTCGGAACTGACGGTCGCTTTGGCGCCGACCAGCCGGACATTGACGGAAAATTCCTTGCCCATGCCGACATTGGTCGGGGCCTGCAGCGTCAGTGTTGGTGATGAGGCGGCAACGCTGGCAAACGGATTGGGCATCTCGGGAGGAAGCTCGTCCATCGCAGCAGCAGCGAACGGGTTCGGCATCGCCCGTCCAGCCCCTGGACCGGAGCCTGCCGGTGCGATGGCTAACGATTGCGGCTCGGTTTTCTTGATCGCTACCGGCAATTTGCCCGCTTCGCTGGCGGTGCCGAAATGGTATTCGCTTTCCAGGTTGGTCGGTCTTGGGATATTGCGCACGATGCGCGGGGTAATCAGCAGCACAACTTCATTTTTTGTTCTTTCGATGTCTTGATTGGAAGTCAACCGGTCCAGTCCGGGGATATTCAATAAACCCGCCAGGCCGCCAACTTTTCTGGATTCTCGATTATCAATGAGTCCGGCGATGACTTGCGTTTCGCCGTCCTTGATCGTCAGAATGGTTTCGGCGTTCCGCGTTCCTACAACAGGCGCGGTCGCTCCACCCGGGCCAGTTATTGTGTTTAGCAGTGAGCTTACTTCCAGAGTCACTTTAAGCGTGACATCGTCGTTCAATCCGATCCGCGGCTCCACGTCGAGTTTGACACCCAAGTCGATAAATGTCGGTGTGGACGTCACGATCGCCGTTACACCGGGCTGCACATTGGCTGTGAAAAAAGGTTGCTTGGTGCCGACATGGATTTTCGCTTTTTCCTTGTTGTTCACGCGAATCCTGGGGTTGGCCAGGATATCCCCTGTGGATAGATTGTGCAGAAAATCGATTTTTGCCTGATTGGTCATGCCGAAGCTTTTCAGGCCGGAGAAGCCGAAGTTACTGAGAAGCGTGGCGGGCGCTGCGCCGGCGACGGCGCTTCCCGCATAGTTGAACTGCAATGATTGCGGAAAATTGGGGCCTAATAAAAATTTGTTAGTACGAGTGATATCCAAAATGGTAACTTCCAGCATCACTTCGGGTTCGGCGTAATCGTTTAAGCTGACTAAACGCTCGGTCAAGCGGATGGCTTCAAGGGTATCGCGCATGATAAACAGATTGAGCTGCTCATTCACGTAAATGTCCTTGGCTTTTACGATGCCCCGGACCATCGCTACCATTTGTTTGACGTCGGTATGCGTGATCTGAAAGCTTTTTACCACCAGTTCCTGATAATCCTTTTGTTTGGCGGGCGTGTTGGGATAAATCAATAGCGAGTTGTTGTTCAAAACCTTGTACGCAAGCTGGTTGGTCGCCAGGATTAATTTCAAAATATCTTCGATGGTATTTTGCCGCACAAAAATGGAAATCTTCGCCTCCTGGCGGATATCCTTGTCGAATACAAAATTGATGCCGGCGGTGCGCGACATTAACTCGAAAACCGTTTTCAAGTCAGTGTCCTTGAATTCCATCGTCACTGCTTTCTTGAAAGCGGATTCAAGCGCCAGGTCGGTTACCTCTGGCCGGGCTAATCGCAGATTGATTTCCGAAATCAATTGACGGGCATGCGATTGCTGGGGATTTTCTTGCAGCACGGCGCGGACGAGCGTTTCCGCTTGAGACAATTCGCCGCGTTCCAGCAGTGCCCTTGCGGTATCAACTTTAGCGATATGGCGGCGTTCCAATACGATTAACTCGATGCCTTCCCGGGCGCGTTCGTTGTAGGGATAAAGATTCAAAATACGTTGATACGCTTGCTCGGCGCGCGTCAAGTCGCCGCCGAACCGGATACTTTCAGCTTCATACAACAGCTTGGTGATTGCTTCATCGCGTAAGCGGGCGGTTACCGCCTGGATTTCCTGGTTTTCCGGTTTCTCACGGCGCGCTTGTTCCAGTTTTGCGATACCTTCCTCGATCTGACCGAGCTCTATCAGCTTCTTACCATCGTCAAATGCCTGGTTGCGCAGACTGAAGGTTTTGTTGTTGATCGCACATCCCGATTGAACCAGGTACACCATGATCAGAACGATTAGTTTCCAGCTTCTCATCGGAAATTTCCTGCCAGTTTTTGATTGATCGTGAGGGTTTGCTTCACATTAAGCGGTAAATACGTGACGGTTACGGTATCGTCGTTAATCGCATCCAAGCGGTATTGATCGTTTATTTTTCCACCCAGCTTAGTAATGAAATTCTCTCCCGATTGAGAAAGAAAAACCCAGGTTTGATTGTCTGCAATGGTCTTACCGGCATATTTGAACTGCAAAGGCGGAGCCGTCGGCGCAGGCGGCGCGATCTTGACCGGCTGCACGATTTTGAATTCGTGTTCTTCAGGATCGTTGCGCATCACTTGTTTCGGCATCCAGGTGGTCGACGCGAATAATTCACCCGCCTGAGGATTAAATTTCCGTTGCCCCAGTTTGCTGACATCCAGCTGTACGGTATTGGTCTCCGGTTTCCGGTTTTTTTCCTGCGTTGTTCTGAATGGCTGCAACGGCGCTTCCGCCATTTGGAATGCGAGTTCTTCCTCGTCTTCCACCAGTAGCGCAGCGATTAAGGTTGCGATCAATGCGCTTCCGATGATGATTTTCCGTTTTCTTTCAGCGGCATCCATGTCGTTATTTATTCAAATAAAGGTTGATTTCCAGCCGCACATCCAGCTTGTCAGCAGCCGTGCTTTCACGCTTGATGGCGATTGCCGATATGGCCATTGCCGGAATGGTTTCCAAGGCATCGGCGATAAAAGCGCGGATTTGCGGATAACTGCCTTTAACCGGCAAAATCATTTCGTAGCGCGCTAAACGGGCGTCACTTTCATTGATTAACCGGTACTCGCTGCTTGCCAGTTCGACACCTTGTTTCTGGGCTAATCCAGTCAATTCGCGGATCCAGAAAGGCGATGAATCAATGCGCGGAAAAAAATCATAAAATACTTGTAACGCTTGATCGCTGCTCATTTTTTTCCCCGCTTCAAGATCGGTGCCATCGGCGGCGGTTTTTTTCGAGATGGCTTGCGCTTGCAGGGTAACCGCCCGGTCTTTGAGTTTCTGCAGTTCCGTTTCTTGCGGTAGCACCGCGAGAACAAAATAAATACCGGCTGCGACGATCAAGCCAAAGCCGATCTTGCCGGCATTGCCCAAACGTCCCGTATGCCATCGCAACAGCAACAGGATCCGGTTCCACGGAATAGACGGCAGTTCTTTTTTCAGGAAACTTGTATCCATGCGGCATGTAACAGAAATATGATCGGACGCTGCGGATTATCCTGTTTGATTTTGTAATTCAACAGATGCACATTTTCAAATACCGGTTCACGTTCCAACGCTTCGACAAAATCCAATAATTCCGCCATGCTTTTGGCCTCGCCGTTCAACCGCAATGTCCGGTTGGCGAAATTGGGTTGCAGCGATAGCAGTGCGATATCGTCGGTTGCCGCATGTTCGATCGAGTCGAACAATGCTTCCCAGGGCAAATTAAGCTGGTCGAGAACAGCGTTGGCTTGCGCGACTTCCTTGCCGATTTCCTGGCTGAATTCGCGGATGCGCGATGTCGCGCGCGCGCGCGGCGCGGCTTTTTGCTGTTGCTGTTTCTCCATCCGCTCGACCCGGTTGCTCCAGAAATTGATTTCTTCGGCTTGATAGCGAAACTGCAGAAACACGCTCGCGACGACTGCCAAACCCAGTAATAACAGGAACATGTCGAGTTGCGGCGCTGCTTGTTCGCGATAAGGAAATCTTAATCTTAAGCGGGACATTGATTTTGATTGGATTGTTGAATAGTAACGGTGGGGTAATAAGCCGGCACCGGCAGATTTTTCTGCGGCAGGGTAACAACCTGCCAGCCGCTTTGCGATGGCAATGTCAGATCCGGGTATTCGGGGGCGAATAAATATACGAATTCCAGCGTTTCTTTGGTGCCGGACCAAATCACCTCTTGATCCAAAGCAGCGAGTAAATCATCGGCGGCGTTATGCAGAATCCGCTGGTTGCGGATGCTTTGCCATCTGCCATGATAGGATATGGCGATACAAATGCGGCCGGTTTCAATTACTGCCAAATAAATTTTCTCATTTTGCAATTGCGCGCACCAGCGATCGTAAACCGATGCCAAATACGGTTCGATGTGTTGCAGCTTGCATCCGTGAGTAACCATCAGCTGTTCCAATCGCGCCAGCAAATCCCGCGGAATCGCGGCGCAAACCGCGCCATCCACCGGATTCCAGTCACTCACGCTGAGTGCCCAGGATTCCACCCGCTCACCATAGACTTCCTGCATGCGGAATTGCGCATAGGATTTTACTTCTTCCGGCGTGTTGATTTCACTTTGCGGCGGAAGCGCGGCATAACGCACAAAATGATTGGATAGCACGATGGATATCTGAGTCCCGGATCCTCCGGAGAGCACGTGGTCCAGTTGCCGTAATGCCGACTCCCAGTCCGGCGCGTTCCCGTCCGGTTCAAAAAATACCGTGGCTTTGTCAAGCTGAACCGGCTTAAAGCCGCGTTTCAAGCGCACCCAATCCAGTCGCGCGGGCGCCAGAAATACCTGAATCCGGTCACGCCACAATGGTAACACGATTGGCTTCCTCCAAGCTGGTTAATCCTTGTTTGACCATATCCAATGCGGCTTCGCGCAAGAAGCGGGTGCCGTTGTCGCGAGCCGCTTCTTTAATGCGCCGGATCGGTTCTTGCGCCACGATCAGTTCGCGAATTGCATCGTTCAATAAGAGTATCTCAGCGATCGCATTTCTGCCGCGATATCCGCTGCCGCGGCACTGCCCGCATCCCTTGCCGCTGCGGAAATGGTAGAGATGCGCTTGATCCAATGGAATGCCCGATTCTTCAATCAAATCATCATCGGGCCGTTCGTCGACAGCGCAGTGCGAACAGAGCAGCCGCACCAAACGTTGCGCCACAATGCCGTTCAAAGCCGATACGAAACTGTAGGGATCCACACCCATATGCGAGAACCGGCCGATCACGTCAAATACGTTATTGGCATGCACGGTGGTAAACACCAAGTGACCGGTGAGAGCTGCCTGGATCGCAATTTGTGCAGTTTCCGCATCGCGGATCTCACCGACCATAATCTTGTCCGGATCGTGTCGCAGAATGGAGCGCAAACCACGGGCGAAGGTCAAGCCTTTTTTTTCATTGACCGGTATTTGTAAAACGCCGGGAAGCTGATATTCGATCGGATCCTCGATGGTGATGATCTTGTCGTTGCCTTTGTTGACTTCCGAAATAGCGGCGTAGAGCGAAGTGGTTTTGCCACTGCCGGTCGGTCCGGTAACCAGCAGCATACCGTAGGGTTCCGAACTTAAACGGCGGATACTGGCGATGGCTGCCTGGCTGAATCCCAGTTGATTGAGCGTTAAGCCTTCCAGTTGATCCGACAGCGCTTGCCGGTCGAGTATCCGCAATACCGCATCTTCACCGAAAATGCTCGGCATGATGGAGACGCGGAAATCGATCTCCCGCCCTTGAATGGAGATCTTGAACCGTCCATCCTGCGGCACCCGGCGTTCCGCGATATCCAATTCAGACATTACTTTGATTCTGGAGATGACTTGCTCGGCCAAATCGCCCCCCTGGATGACGCCGATATGCGTCAATACCCCATCGATCCGGTATTTGATCGACAATGCGCCGATGGTCATTTCCAGGTGTATATCGCTGGCTTGCGATTTATGCGCGTCGTACAGGGTTGAATGTACCAGGCGGACGACCTGGCTGGTGCCTTCATTGATGCTCTTTAACGATAAATCCTCGACACCGCTTTGAATATTGCTCAATTCTGTGGATGGCAGGACTTGATCCATCGCACGCATGGTTTTTTCCTGCTGGGTGAAGAAAGCGCTCAAGTCCGCCGGATGAACCAAGTGCCATTCAACTGCCCGGTCGAATCGTTCCTCGGCCCAGGAGCGCAGCTTGCCGGAGAAAGGATTGCTGATCGCGAATACCAGCTGTTGGTCACGGTGAAAGAGTATGCATTCATGCGCCAGTGCTTCTGCAAACGGCAAGATATCGAAGGCCGGTTGCAACGTATGGATGGCTTTCATTTCGAGCACGGGCATGTGCATCAATCGGCCGAGCTGCTGCATCAAAGCATCGGGGGAGAAACCTTCTTCTTCCAGTATCTGGATGACTGAAACATTTTGCATAGCCGCTTTATGCCGGATTCCGGCCAGCCGGTTGAGGTCAAGGACGGGATTATTGGCTGTTTGCAAGGAAGTTTCCATCAATTAATACTTCCCGCCAATTCAAAAATAGGCATATACATCAATATGATGATACCGCCGATCACAATACCGATGAATGCCATCAGCAGCGGTTCAATCAGTTTGGTTGTCCATTCGACCCAACGGGCGATTTCTTCGTCATGAAAGTTGCCGATGCGCTCCATCATGTCGCCCATCAAGCCGGTACGTTCGCCGACACGGAGCATGCGATTACCGACCGCAGTCGTCAAACCTTCCATTTCCATCGCGCTGGAGATGGTTCTGCCTTCACGGATGTGTTTGGCAGCCGCAGCAACTTTGGGGCGCAGATGCGATTGCAACAAACCACCGACCATTTCCAATGCTTGCGTAATCGGAATACCGCCGCGTAATAACATTCCCAGCGTCTTATAGAACCGGGCCAGTTGATAAACCCGCATATGTTCGCCGATGGCGGGGATGCGCCATAGCCACTGCATGACTTTGGCGCGGAATGCCGGGCGGCTGACGGTATAAATCGTCAATCCCAGAATTGTGCATGAAGTAATGGCCAATTCCCAGCCGCGATCATGCACGAATTGTCCCCATTTGATCAGCAATAGCGAAAGCCATGGCAAGTCGCTGCCCATGTCGTCGTAAATAGCGCTGAATTTGGGAACGACAAACACCATCAGGAATACCGAAACCAGAAAACCGACCGCCAATAGCAAAACCGGGTAGATCGAAGCGCCGATCAGTTTCTTCCGGACAAAGTCCATTTGTGTCTGGTAAGTGATAAAACGCGTCAGCGCTTCCGCCAGATCGCCGGTGCGCTCGCTGGCTCGAACGGTGGCGATATACAATGGCGGAAACGCTTGCGGGTATTCTTCCAGGGTTTGCGAGAAAGTGACCCCTTCATACAGCCGCGCGAGAATACTTTGGATAATTTTGCGATTGCTGCCGTCCTGCTCTTTCTCCAATAGCGTTTCGATACTTTCGACCAAGCTTAATCCGGCGGTTTGCAGCGACAGTAATTCCTGGCTGAAGTGAACCAGCGGAAAACGCGTTTTCGATTTCAGCGAGAAGCCGGAGAAACTGCGCTTGATGCTGAGAACCATTCCGCCTTGCTCGATGATCTGACGGCGTGCTTCTTCCTCGCTGTTTGCTTCCAGTTCCAGATGCACGGTTCCTTGCCCGGAGATGACCGCTTTTATTTCAAACCGCATTAGCAATTTCTACCAATTGGTGATATCGGCTGCTTCGCCTTCGCCGCCGGGTTGCCCGTCCTTGCCGTAGGAAAGCAGATCAAATTCGGCGCGATCGCCCGGATACTTGTAAACATAGGGGCGTCCCCACGGATCGGCTGGAGGCAGTTTGGATAGATAGGGGCCTTGCCATCTTGCTTCATTGCTGGGGCGGGTCACCAACGCTGTCAAACCTTGCTCGGTTGCCGGGTAGCTGCCGACATCCAAGCGGTATTGATGCAAAGCTTTCTCCAGGGCATCGATTTGCGCCTGCGCCATTTTGATTTCAGATTTGCCAACCTGAGAAAAGTATTTTGGTCCGACATAGGCAGCGAGTAAACCAATAATAACCATTACAACGAGAAGCTCAAGCAATGTAAAACCCAGCATATTATTTGTTTTTTGATGCCTAATCCGATACATCATAATTTTCCTTTAACTAGTAAGATTTATCATATTAAACTTTCACATGGTAAGTTGCTTATATGACAGGGTCAAGAAGGCATGCCACAAGGCAATGGATTTTGTTGGCTGTCAGCAACTATCGGCGGAGAATTGCCCACCATCGGGCGATATTGAGCAGTGTCATCAAGGACGCCGAAACGTAAGTCCAGGCTGCTGCACGTAATATTTTCCGGGCATGCGGCTCATCGCCTTCCATCAGATAGCCGCCTTGCTCCAGCATCGGCAGCGCGCGGGCGAAGCTGGCGTGCAGTTCCATCGGCAAGGTGATGAAATGAATGATGGTGGCAAACCCTAATGTTAACAGACCACCCGCTAAAAATAGCGCGCCTGCGACCGGGGCTTTGGTGGCGACGGTAATGACCGGAGCAATCATTAAAATGGCCGCTCCCAGCTTTTCCACCGGGGCGGCGATTTCCACCAGACGCGTGCGCAACCGCAACGGCATATAACCATCACGATCCTGAATCGCATGACCGACTTCATGCGCCGCAACGGTGATTGCAGTCAATGATTTACCGTTATATTTATCGGCTGTCAGCCGAACGGCTTTTGCAATCGGATCGTAATGATCCCCCTGGTCCGTTAATTCTACCTTCACGGTTTGCAATTTTGCCCAATCCAGCAGGATGCGGGCCAATTCCGCGCCGGTACCGGGGTAGCGGTCTTCCGGAATGCTGTATTTTGCGAGCGTATGCTTAACCCAGTAAGAAGGTCCAACGATGACGGCGATGATAATGGCAATAAGTATCAAATAAAGCATAACGCTGTGATATAGGCGCCAGAAAATGGTTCCATTCGCGGATTTCCGGTCATTGACCGGGATCTGCTGTTTTGAACTTCAAGATAATTGCTTGCGAGCATAACAAAAAAATTTTTATTTGATTACACAATCAGAAAAGGCAAAAGGTGCTTTTTATGATCTTGCGGTTGTTTTTACCGGTTGATCGAACGGTAGCGCCGACTATCAAATTCACGACAGTTACCGTAACATCGCGGTTTTGCAGCCTATAAATCATTGTTTTAGGTTGCTGATTAATGAATGGTCAAGTTTTCCGGGGTGCGGCGATGACAGGTATTTTTACCATTGACGCGATAAAGAAAATCCGCTTCTGCAAGCCATTGCTGCGAATAGCGGCAGTCGTGGTAATCTACCAGAGGCTTTCTCTATTTAAAAAACTGTGATGGTGATGTTACAACCGATTTATTCAATGGCTTGTAATGGCAAGTAGTAATTATCTCTTCAATCGAGGCTATTTTTTCCTGCTGTCCGGGCTTGCCAGTTTATATTTTGTTTTCGGCCATCTCAGTTTTTTCATCGCCGTATCGCATTATATCGTTACGCCGGTTTTTTTTATTTCCGAAGGCATTGCGCTGTCGATGATTATTCTACTCGGGCGGCGTGTCTGGCCAGGGGTTTTCATCGGGCAACTGGCGCTCGCGGTCAGTACCGGACTGGGCGTGATGCCATCGCTGATCATTGCGCTCATCAACAGCATCGAAGCCATTCTGGGGGTAACCTTGTTCAAGCGCTGGAAAATCGATCCGGCGCTGAACAGCACGCAACACTTCGGGCGTTTTGTCGCCTTGATTTTCTTAATTCTGCAACCGTTCAGCGCTACTTTTGGCGCAGCGACATTATATTATTTTGATGCCATACAGCCTCCGCAAGATTTCTTTCTGATCTGGGTCAACTGGTGGTTTGGCAATTGCCTCGGTCAATTTCTGGTTGCGTCCTTGCTGCTGGTGCTGTTCTCATCCGCCGGCGGCTTGAGGAATTTTTCCCGATCTATCGTCAGTGCGATGTGGCCGCTGATTTTGATGTTGCCGGCGACCTGGCTGATTTTCGGCGATACCGTTTTCAACGGTATCGCGCTGGCGCTGGTTATCTATGTACCGTTGTTATTGTGGATTGCGATAAAGAGCGATCTGGCCGTGGTATCGCTGATCTGTTGCGTGATCACCATCCTTGCTTTGTTTGAGACAACGCGCGGATTCGGTCCTTTCGTTGCCGGGCAAGATCTGCATATTCTCGACATGAATGTTTTCATTCTGGCTATTTCGCTGACAGCACAGTTCGTTAGCGTGATATTTACCGAACGCAACCGGGTTGAAAGCGATTTGCGTAAGAGCGAAGCTAATCTTTACAGAATTATTGATTCGTCTCCTATTCCCAAAGTTGTATGTAACGAACAGGAACAGATTATTTTTGTAAATAAGTCATTTGTGCGGGTTTTCGGTTATACCCTTGAAGAAATACCAACTCTGGATGATTGGGCGCTGCAAGCTTATCCGGATCATGATTACCGCGAATGGGTTAAAGCCGCTTGTTCAAGAAATTTGGAGAAAGCGTTATTGGAAAAAAGGGATGTCGAACCACTGGAGGTGCAAATCCAACGTAAAGGCGGATCCCATCTCAATATATTAAGTACTGTTTCGGTTTTTGAAACTGCCGAGCAAGCTGAAAATTTACTGATTACTTTTGTGGATATGACGGAGCGGAAGAATCTGGAATTGCAACTGATCCGCAATCATAAGTATCTGCAAGATTTATCCAATAATATTCCCGGTTTTATTTATCAGTTTCAGCGTTTCCCGGATGGACGGATGTGTGTGCCCTATGCCAGTAAAGGCATTTCGGGGATTTTTGGCATAGCGCCGGAGAACGTGATGGCCGATGCATCCGCCATTTTTTCCATGATTCATTCGCAAGATTCCGAGTCAATCAACCGGTCGATTCAGGAATCCGCCAATAGCTTGAGCGATTGGAACGCCGATTTTCAGATCATTACCCAGAGAAATGAGTTCCGCTGGATACACGCGCAATCCAAACCCGAAAAACAAGCGGACGGCAGCATTATTTGGAACGGTTATGCAACTGATATGACCGAAATGAAAAATATCTCGCTGAAATTTGCGGCCTTGCTCGAGTACGCCAGCGACGGTGTGCATATTCTGGACGAAGACGGCAATATCGTGGAATTCAGCCACTCGTTTGCGAAGATGCTGGGTTATTCCAACGAGGAAACCGCCCGGCTCAATGTCATGGATTGGGATGCCATGATTCCGAAAGATAAATTGATCGATGCCGTGCGCGAGGTATCGAGAACCCCGCGCGTTTTCGAGACGCTGCACCGCCGCAAGGATGGCGCCATCATCGACGTTGAGATCAATGCGCAAAGAATAGAAATTTCAGGCAAGCAATTGATTTATGCCTCCTCAAGGGAGATCACCGGAAGGAAATTGCGTGAAAAGGAGATGCAGTATCAAAGCCTGCGGCTATCCAACATCATTGAAGGCACGAATGTCGGCACTTGGGAATGGAATGTGCAAACCGGAGAAGTGATTTTCAACCAACGTTGGGCTGAAATTATCGGTTACACACTAGAAGAATTGGCTCCAACGTCGATCGAAACTTGGCTTAATTACGCGCATCCGGAGGATTTGACGCAATCCGAAGCATTGCTTAAAGCGCATTTCGCCGGAGAGATCCCATTTTATGAATGTGAAGCCCGTATGCGCCATAAGGCGGGGCATTGGGTATGGGTATTAGACCGCGGCAAGGTCACGAGCTGGACAAGCGATGGTAAACCGCTGATGATGTTCGGTACGCATCAGGATATTACGGAACAAAAAGAGCGTGAAGCGATGCTGATTGAAGCGCGTCACCAGGCGGAAGCTGCCAGCATTGCGAAAACCCGTTTTCTTGCGATGATGTCGCACGAAATCCGCACGCCGATGAATGCTGTGATCGGCATGGCCTATTTATTAGGAAAAACCTCGCTCGATTCCCAGCAAAGCATGTTTCTCCGGAATATCGAGGGATCCTCCAAGATATTACTGGGCGTCATTAGCGATATTTTGGATTACTCCAAGATTGAAGCCAATAAAATTGAATTGGATAACATTCCGGTTGATTTGGATAATATCTTGGAGAATTTGTCGGCAATTGGCGCGACAGCAGTAAAGGATAAAGCCATCGATGTCATGTTTTACATTGCGCCCGATGTGCCCAGATACTTTTCCGGCGATCCGCTGCGGTTAAGTCAAATATTGGTGAATCTCATCAATAATGCGATCAAATTTACCGATCAAGGCGAAGTAATTATCCGCATCGCGATTGAAAAGACGGAGCGCGCGAACACCGTCAAGCTGATTTTCAGCGTGAGCGACACCGGCATCGGGATCAAGCCGGAGCAAATGGAAAATCTTTTTGAAGCATTTTCACAAGCGGATTCCTCCATCACCCGCCGTTTTGGCGGCAGCGGCCTAGGCCTGGCCATTTCGCGCAGACTGGCCCGGCAAATGGACGGCGATATTGCGGTTGAAAGCGAATATGGCAAAGGCAGTTGCTTCCGCTGTTCTGTCAAATTGCAATTGCCGGAAGCGGGTTTCCAGCCCTGGGTGGTTATTCCGGACACCCTGCGTGCATTAAATGTGATGCTGGTCGACGATCACGCCGTGACGTGCAAGGTATTGGCTGAAACAATGCAGTCATTCGGCTGGCAAGTGACTGCTGTAGAGAATGTTGAGCAGGCGGCCGGGCAACTGACGGGTGAAGGCTCACTGAGATACGATTTGATGTTGTTTACCCTACGCGATGCCGGCGCTGACGGACGGGATGCATGTAAGGCGATTGCAATGGCGCTGCCAGCGCCTGTTAGACCCAAAATCATTCTGATGACCAATTCTCTGGATCCGGAGTTCTCAAGAAGATCCGAGACGGATAATGCTATTGGTATTTTGCATAAACCTTTTGTACCGTCGAGTTTGGTTAATCTCGTGATTGCGCTTTTCGGTAAAGAAGGGTCACGCGAGGGTGAGAGCGGTCATGGCGTGAAAAAATGAGCGGCTGGAGACGGTTTATCGATTCGCTCGTGCAGTCGATTAATCAGCGTTTTTTTAATAAGATCGAGAGCGTTTGGCCGGACATAAAGCGGCTATCGGTTTTGCTGTGATGGTATCCTGCCTGTGGTCGTTGGCAACGACAGTTTCCGATAGATTTCTCAATGCCCGGCCTGGAGGTGATCGTTATGAGATTGGCCGTCTGGTTAACAAGCGTTGTAAGCTACGGGGTCTGAATAGCGGCAGCGCGGTGAGTCCGATGAGCAGCATGATCCAAGCCTGCGGTTCCGGAACCGGCGTTACGGTTTCAAAGCTCACGTGATCCAGTGTATAGGAAGTACTTGGTATCGGTCCGGAACGATTGATTAAGATCGCGATGCCGTCGACTTGATCCCAATTGAAAGCCAAGTTGTTGGATACGTCCAGGTTTACGGATAGCGGTCCTCCCGGAATGCCCGGTGCGATGTTTAGTCCGGATTGTGAATAATAAAGCGGACTGGATGGATCCAATGGCGCCGAGGTATAAAATACCGCGACCAGATTCAATGCATCTTCCACACCCGAGAAATTAAACTGCAGCGCGTTATACTCGGATAGATCCAAATTCAGCAGCGGTCCGCCCACCGACGGATCCCCGGTTGGTCTGGTGAAAGCGCCGTAATTGATCAATGTTTCGGCCATAGCGCCCGTTCCCTGCGCGACACTGAGATTGCCATCGCCAACCTGCAGCACGGATACGCTATGTAACGGATTATTGTAAACATGTAAAAAGGCTTCGCGGACGCCGCCGGGTACGGATGGCGTGGAAGTTTGAATTTCACCGGCTGCGCCGGGTGTAGTGAAATCGCCGGCGGTAGTGATTACGGTAAATTCTTTGGGCATTGGCGCATCGAAGCTATCCAAAACGAAAGATGCCGCGCTTGCCGCGCTTGTTAAGAGCATGCCTGACAGTACAAGCAAGCCGAATCGGCAATACGCTGATTTTAGAGAAAGGTTGTTGGTCGGCATATGGCCTCCTGCTGAAGAGAAGATAGAAACAAAGATACAATTAACTTTTGGTAGTATTGACCAGTTTACGAAGAATCAATGCCGCAGTCTGTGATAAAAATCACACTGCGCATTTGATTCCAACACACATGTTAGAAAATGCGAGATATCGATAAGGAATTGGATGCCCGCGGTTTGGTTTGCCCGCTGCCGATTTTACGAACCAAGCAATCGCTGGCGGCGATGTCGAGCGGGCAAATTTTGCGGATTATTGCCACCGATAAAGGTTCGGTGATCGACTTTCAAGTATTCGCCGAACAAACCGGCCATACGCTGCTGTCGATGTCGCAGACGGCGGATGAGTTTGTTTTTGTGCTGAAAAAACGCTAATCCCCGTGCGTGCTCCGTGTCCAAAATGGTTTGATGCCATCGCTTCCGGTTGTTGGCTGCGGGTACAACAAGCCGATGCATTATTTCGCCCGGGATCGCGCGGCATTTAACAGGATAACGGTTGTGCCTGAATCGATCCATCCACTCTTCGCTTTTTTGCCGCTCGGGTTGGCCGCGGTATTGCTGGTGGGGTTCAACTGGCCCGCGCGGCGCGCCATGCCGCTGGTGTTTGCCGTCACCGTAGCGATTGCGCTGGTCGTGTGGGGCATGACCGTCAATCGCGTAGTCGCGTCCGCTTTGCAGGGATTGATTCTGACCGGTTCGATCTTATGGATCATTTTCGGCGCGATTCTGCTGCTTAATACGTTGAAGCACTCCGGTGCGATTACCGCAATCCGTCTCGGATTCTCAGGCATCAGCCCGGATCGGCGCGTGCAAGTGGTGATTGTGGCGTGGCTGCTGGGATGTTTTATCGAAGGTGCATCGGGATTCGGCACACCGGCGGCAGTGGTTGCGCCGCTGCTGGTGGCGCTGGGTTTCCCGGCGTTGGCGGCGGTAATGGCCGGGATGATGGTGCAGTCGACACCGGTGTCGTTCGGTGCGGTGGGCACGCCGATCGTGGTTGGCGTTACCGGCGGGCTGGATCAGGCAGCCATCAGTGATCGCCTGGCTGCCGAAAACTCTAGCTGGGAGGTGTTTTATCGCCTGATCTCGTCCGAAGTTGCACTGATTCATACCGTTGCGGGCGTTCTGATGCCGCTGTTGATGTGTCTGATGCTGACGCGTTTTTTCGGCACGCATCGTTCCTGGCGGGAAGGGCTGGCAGTCGCGCCGTTTGCGATTTTCGCCGGATTGGCGTTTGTGGTGCCGTATGCATTGGCGGGCGTTTTTCTAGGGCCGGAATTCCCTTCGTTGATAGGCGCTCTGGTTGGATTGGCGATCGTGGTCCCGGCGGCGCGTGCCGGTTTTCTGATTCCCAAACAATCATGGGATTTTCCGCTGCCTGCCGATTGGCCGCCGGCATGGCTCGGCAGTATTGATTTTAGACTGGAGAATTTGACTGCAAAAACTCCGATGCCGATCGTTTTGGCGTGGTGCCCGTATTTCTTGCTGGCGTTGTTATTGGTGTTGTCGCGGGTGAATGACGGACTCAAAGCGCTTCTGAATCAGCATGGCGTGTTGATCTGGGACGATATCCTCGGCGAAACCGGCATCTCCGGGAGTATTGCGCTCTTGTATCAGCCCGGCGGATTGATGATTCTGGTGGTGCTGATAACCTTTTTCCTGCACCGTATGCAACTCACTGAACTCAAAATGGCGGTTAAAGAATCGGCTCAAACCCTGATCGGAGCCGGTTTTGTGTTGATTTTCACGGTACCGATGGTACGCATTCTGATCAATTCCGGCGAGAATCTGGCGGGTTTGCCGGCGATGCCGCAGGCGATGGCGCAACTCGTTGCCGACAGTGTCGGCGCGGTTTATCCGTTTTTTGCACCGTCGGTGGGTGCGCTCGGTGCTTTCATCGCCGGTTCCAATACCGTGTCGAACTTGATGCTGGCACAGTTCCAATTTGATACTGCGCAATTGATCGGTGTGTCCAGCGCACTGCTGGTGGCGGTGCAAGCAGCCGGCGCGGCAGCCGGTAACATGATCGCAATTCATAACGTGGTGGCCGCTTCCGCGACAGTCGGCTTGCTCGGCCGCGAAGGCGAAACCATCCGCATGACCGTTGTTCCGACGCTGTACTATCTGATCGTAACCGGGGCAATCGCAATGATTGCGATTAACGGATTGGGCGTTACCGATCCTCTGATGTAACAGCTTTTTAGCGCCGTCAGCCGCCTGCAACCGTCATGCGGTCGATCAATACCGAACCGCATTGCTTCGAGCCGCGCACGATGACATCATCGCCGATTGCAATGATTCCGCGGAACATATCCTTCAGATTGCCGGCAATGGTGATTTCTTCCACCGGATAGCGGATGGCGCCGTTTTCAACCCAGAATCCGGAAGCACCCCGGGAATAATCCCCGGTCACCGGGTTAATGCCGTGTCCCAGTAACTCGGTGACCAGCAGGCCGGTATCCATTTTCTTTAAAAGATCCTGGAAAGACAGAGGGGTGCCATTTTTCATGATCAGGTTGTGCGTGCCGCCGGCGTTGCCGGTCGTGCGCATGCCGAGTTTGCGCGCGGAATAGCTGCCGAGGAAATAGCCTTGCACAATGCCGTTTTCCACCACATGACGGTCAAGGGTGGCGACGCCGTCATCGTCAAACGGACCACTCGCCAAGCCTTTGTGCAAATGCGGTAACTCCACAATCTGGACATCCGGCGCAAAGACTTGCTGGCCGATGCTGTCGATCAGAAAAGAAGATTTCCGGTACAAGTTGTTACCGGATATTGCAGAAGCAAAATGTCCGAACAAGCCCGATGCAATGGGCGCTTCGAACAGAACCGGCACTTCGCAGGTGCTGATTTTTCTGGCACCCAGGCGTGCTGCGCTTCGTTCACCGGCTTTTCGTCCGATGCTTTCGACGGTTTCCAGATCCGCCGCATCGCGCACTACGCTGTACCAGTAATCGCGCTGTTTACTATCGCCTTGCTCGGCGATCATCGCGCAACTGATGCTGTGGCGCGATAATGGGTATCCACCCATGAATCCCAGGCTGTTGGCATAAATAAACTGCGATTCGCTGACGGAAACGCTCGCGCCTTCGGAATTGGCGATGCGCTTATCGGCGGCAAAACCGGATTGTTCGCATTGTTTGGCCAGTTCGATGGCTTCTTCGACGCTGATTTGCCACGGGTAATACAAATTCAGGCTCGGATAGTCTTTTGCCAGCAGCTCGGCATCCGCCAGACCGGCGCAATCATCGTCCGCGGTATAACGCGCAATCGACAACGCTGCGGCAACGGTGTCGCTGATTGCCTGCGGTGAGAAATCGGAGGTGCTGGCATGACCGCGTTTCTGCCCGATGTAGACAGTAACCGACAAGCCTTTATCGCGATTGTATTCAATCGTTTCCACTTCATGCTGCCGCACCGTGACAGTCTGGCCGAAGCCATCGGAAACGTTGGTTTCGCAAGCGCTGGCGCCGCCTTTTTGAGCGTGTTGCAAAATATCGCGGGCGATTTGTTGCAGCGTGCTGAGGGAATAGGAAAATCGGGTATCGGAAACAGTCAGGTTATTCATGTCGTACAATTAGAATGAAAATATAAGCGAATCTTAAACGAGGAAGCTATGATAACAGCTTCTTGATACCGCATTACACAGGTTACCGTGCAAAAAGAACCGCAACACGATGATAACGAAGCAATCGCGCCGAGCAAAACGCAACGCAAAAAAGATATGCACGATTTACAGGCAATCGGCGAGCAGCTGGTGGAACTCGATCCGAAGAAACTGGCCGAGTTTGACCTGCCGGAAATTTTGGTTGACGCCATCAAGCTGGCCCGGCCCATGCAAAAACACGGTGCGCGGCGGCGGCAACTGCAATACATCGGCCGCTTGATGCGCGAAGTCGATGCATCGCCGATCCAGGAAAAGCTCGACTCCTGGCAGCAAAACTCCAAACAACAAACCGCCCGGCTGCATCAATTGGAGCGCTGGCGTGAACGCTTGTTAAGCGATGAACACGCGCTCACCGAATTCGCCAAACAATACCCGCAAGCCGACTTGCAGCGCCTGCGGCTGCTGATCCGCAACGCGCAAAAGGAAAAAGCCGCCGAAAAACCGCCGAAGAGCTTCCGCTTGTTGTTTCAGGAGTTGCAGGGAATTGTTGAGGTCTGATGGTTCACTGCGTGTGGGTAATTAGCAGGCTATGTCACAGAATTGCTCGCCGGATCTGCATAGAGACATAAAAATAGAGGTATACACAATGAAATCAGCGGAATTTAAGCCGGAATGAGGTCATGGCATTGATCAAACGTAGCCAGGATGAAACCTGCCTGTCCTGCTTGTGAAACAACCGGGCTATACCGGCGATTGTTCACCGCCCGGTTAATATTGTTGCAGGTCAGTGTGTTATAAACAACATATTCAGAATGTTAATACTTATGGCAGCCGGCTCAATCAATGGATGAAAAGTTTGATGGAGTAGCTACGCGCTATCTTGGGAGTTATCTCGGATGGCGCAGAATGATTGACCGCCTCGGTCAAAATATTACACCGGCACTTTTTTCCCCGGCGTCTGTTGGAAAAACAAGACTGTTTCAACGGCTAAATGTGACATAGCCTTTTTAAAAGACAATTCCACAATGATTATCTACCACTTCACCCCTTCCGAATTTGCTCTCAGAGCCTTGCGTGACCGCCGGTTAAAAATTGCCCGCATCAATGAATTGATTGATCCATTTGAATTTTGCGCGGTGGATTTTTCCGATGCCGATACCCGGATCAAGCTGGAAACATTCAAGAATCAAACGAATGAACGCTATGGCGTCATCTGTTTTTGCGAAAACTATCACGATCCGGCGCTGTGGAGTCATTATGCCGATGGGTATCGCGGTGTGGCGTTGGTGTTTGACATTCCGGACGATATGGCGATTCGCATCGGTTATCAGCCGGAGCGTTTTAAGCTGGATGTTGATGAGGCTATTCAGCGTGGCGGCTTTGAAGAATCCGATTTAAGCCGATTCATCTCGACAAAATTTTCAAGCTGGGGTTATGAAAAAGAAATTCGAATGATGTGCCGCTTACACGATCATTTTTGCCAGATCGATGCCAAAGGGAAAAAGGTTTATTTCGAATCGTTAAGTCTGGAATCGTATGGTGTGGATGCGTTGAAGCTGGTCGGATTGATCCGCGGCGTCCGCTGCGATTTGAAACCTGCGGATATCGCCAGTGAATTGCTGGCGGTGGATTCGCTGCCGGTTCAGGATGCGCGGCTGGATTCATCGTCTTTCCAAATCGTTGCGGGTGAGTGCTATCCGGTCAGCGGTGTGCGATCGTTCTCCGCTTGCTGCTTCAGGGTCTGATCGTTTCATCAAATGTTCATGAATATTTCATCAACTGTTCAAATGCGCTTAACAATACCGCTCTAAACTTCCGTGTCATCAATATCCTATAAGGGCATTCATGATGACAGATAAAGCGCCAATCAAAGTTAGAAGTGTGTGGATTTCCGATGTGCATCTCGGTTTTCGCGGTTGCCAGGCGGAGGCATTGTTGCATTTCTTGCATTCGGTCGAAACCGATTATCTTTTTTTGGTTGGCGATATTGTCGATTTCTGGAGCATCAAAAAAACGCCCTATTGGCCGCAGCAGCATACCAATGTGATCCGCTCCATTCTCGGGAAAGCCAAGCACGGCACCAAGGTGATTTATGTGCCGGGAAATCATGATGAAGCGTTACGTGATTGCGTCGGCCATGTTTTCGGGAATGTGGAGATCCATCAGGATTACGTACATACCACCACGGACGGCAGAAAACTGCTGGTGATGCACGGCGACGAGTTCGACATGATCGTCAAACACAGCCGCTGGCTGGCAAAGCTTGGCAATGTCGCGTATGACACATTGCTGGATCTGAGCCATTATTTTAACGGCTTGCGCAAATTTTTCGGTTATTCGTATTGGTCGCTATCGGCGTACCTGAAGTTGAAAGTAAAAAATGCGGTCAGTTACATCAGCAGTTTTGAAGACGCGTTGGCGCATCTTGCCAGGGAACGGGGTGTCGATGGTGTAGTGTGCGGCCACATCCATCATGCCGAGTTGCGGGAAATCAATTCGGTGCTTTATTGTAACGATGGTGACTGGGTGGAAAGCTGTTCGACGCTGCTGGAACATCTGGACGGTTCGTTGGAACTCGTGTTTTGGAACGAACGCTTTGAACAGTACCAGAATTTAGTCCAGGAACAATTGCTTGCCAGCAGAGAAGCCGCCTAGATTTTTGCTGAGCCTGGACGGCGGCGGCAGCCATCTGCTGATACAGCTGAGCGTGTTGGCCTGCCTGGAACAAGACACCGGCGTATCGACTTATGAGCGGTTCGATATGATTGCGGGCTCTTCCTCCGGCGGTTTGATCGCCTGTTTGATTCTAGGTCAAAAAACCAGTGCTGAGGCGCTCGTTCATAAGATTGTCAAAGAGCGGTTGTTGCAGGCAATGATGATTGAACATGGTATGAGCCGTTTTCTGAGCAGATTGCAGCTACGGCCGAAGTTTCAGAGCGCACCTAAAAGCAAAACACTGCAAGCGGCGCTGCAAGATTGCAGGCTTTCCTCGCTAGAGAAACTGCTTTTTATTCCTTGCTTCAATCTGAGCCGCGATTCCCTGGAGGTCTTTACCAATTCCGTTCAACCGGATTTTCTGCTGCATGAAATTGCCGATGCGTGTACCGCAGCGCCTTCGTTTTATGCGCCGGTCCGGTTACAAGACGGCGATTGGCGCATCGACGGCGGGGTCGGGATGAATAATCCCGGATTAAGCGCTTATTTATATGCGCAAAAAAACTGGCCGGACACCGGCATCAAAATGCTTTCGATCGGATCCGGCTGGCGCAGATTTGCGATGGATGGCGAGAAAGCCTGCCGCTATGGCGGGTTGCAATGGTCCGCATCCGGTATCGCCTCGCTGATTCTCCGGGAGAAGATGATTTCCAATGCCAATAATACGATGCAGGTACTTGGCGATCAGATGCTTTATATCAATGACTACTTGCAAGACTACAACATGCCGGATCACATGGATTCCGCCAAGGATCCGGCAATTCAGCGGAAAGCGCTGGATGTCGGCGTATCGTGGTTTCACCGGCACCGGCCGCAAATCAAATATTGGTTGAACAACGCGCACTGAGTGACTGATCCGTACGACTGCAACCTAATTGTCATGCGATTGCCAAGAATTCGTCATTCAGTTGTCACGCGGAGCCGCTAAAATTTCCCATCTTCATGATTTTTAGAATAATTAACTCTGATCTGAAATTACATAATGAAAATTTTTTACGGTATTCAAGGAACAGGCAATGGCCATATCACGCGCGGCCGGATTATGGCGAGGGAATTGCGGGCGGCTGATCTGGACGTGACGTATCAATTTACCGGGAGGCCGCAAGATAAGTTCTTCGACATGGAGGTCTTCAACGGTCATCAGTGGCGTGAAGGGCTGACCTTCAGTACCAATAACGGCAAGATCAATCACCTGCGGACTGTGTTCCAGTCAAAGCCGCTGCGTTTCTTGAAGGATATCCGCGCGCTGGATTTGAGCCGCTACGATCTGGTGATTTGCGACTTCGAGCCGGTTACTTCCTGGTCGGCAAGACGGCAGGGTAAAAAAACCGTCGGTTTCAGCCACCAATACGCGTTTCAATACAACATACCGCGCGCCGGTAGCGATCCGATGTCTGAATTGGTGTTAAAAAAATTTGCGCCGGTCGATTTCGGTATCGGCCTGCATTGGCATCATTTCGATCAACCGCTGTTGCCGCCGGTCATAGAAACGCCTTTTAATGCCGAGCAGTTGCGGAAAAACAAGATTGTCGTTTATTTACCGTTCGAAAATCAGCAGCACATCATCAAGCTTTTCTCGCGCTTTAAAGATTTCGAGTTTCATATTTATTCGCCGGAGGTGATTCCATCACCTTTTACACATATTTTTTGCAAGCCTTTATCGCTCACCGGGTTCCAGAAAGACCTGGCGGATTGCGCCGGTATTATTTGTAACGCCGGGTTTGAGTTGGCGAGCGAATCGCTGCAGTTAGGCAAGAAAATTCTGGTAAAACCCGTGCATGCGCAAATGGAACAAGCGTCCAATGCCGCCGCTTTGAAGGCTTTGGGTTATGGGCATGCGATGCAGACAGTCGATGCGGCGATTATTGAGGAATGGCTGTATATCACGAAGGCGCTGCGCGTGACTTTTCCCAACACGGCCAAGCATCTGGTGCAATGGATTAAAGCTGGGATGCCGCCAATCGATCAATCTTGGTGTCATCAGATTTGGTCGGAAGTCAAAATAATTCCCGTGGATCTTGCTTAAATACATTGTTGATATGTCGCTTTCTTTGATCAATGAAAATTTATTATTCCAATCCAATCCGTTGATCATTAAGATCCCGGCGCCGCAAAAAATCCTGATTATTTTCAATCCGATTTCCAGTGCCGGAAACACCGAAGCAACCGCGATTGCGTTGGCAAAAGAACTGATGCGCCAGGGCAAAGTTGTGGAGGTGTTGCCATCTGAGAAAAAAACCAAGGGATATTCGCGTATTGCCGACAAGATCGAGGAGAATGATCTGATTGTGGTGGCCGGTGGTGATGGTACCGTCAGAAAATTGCTGAATCTGATCGATAAAACCGACATGCCGATTTATGCCATTCCCGGCGGGAATGAGTCGTTGTTTGCCCGTTCTTACGAAATGAGCGCCAACGCGGATGATCTTTTGCAGGCGATTGCAGCCGGTTCTTGCATACAGCAATATTATGGTTTGATCAGCGGTAAAGGGATTAAAGGCAGCAAGCCTTTTTTTCATATGGCTTCGATGGGATTGGATTCGTTAACCGTCAAAAACATCGGCAAGCGTAAAGGCCCGCTGAACGATTCGATTTATCTTTGGCACGGCTTGAAAGCGTTGTGTTCGTTGCATCATCCGAAGGTTTCCGTGCAAGTGGATGGGCAAATCGTTATCGATCATCAATCCGGTTATCTCATCGTAGCCAATAGCTCTGCATACGCCAGAAATTTACAACTGGTGCCGAGTGCCAATCCTTCGAGAAATGAATTGGTGGCCGGTTTTTTGCCGGGCGCGCGGCATCAACATGAGTTGATCAAGGCCATGAAAATTCTGCAACGCAAACCCGCCAATTTGCCGATGCAATACTATTCCGGGAGGCACATTGCTTGCACTTTGCATGGACAATCCTATCCGTTACAAGTGGACGGCGATTATTTCCGGAACCGGGATATCGAGGCTGAAAGCACCATCGAATTCACCATCAGTTCCCGTCCGATCCGGGTATTACTACCTTCGCGTTTCGGTGTATGAGCGTACGAGCGGTTTGTCGGCGATTCGCGTTAGAGATATCTTTGATTAATTGATTTGTTAATGGATTGATTTAGAGAGGGAACGTAGGGTGTAGTAATCCGGACTGTCTCAGTTAGCTTGGATTAAATACAATCCGGCTTAATCACCCTACATTGACTGCTTCTCAGAAGCTGGAGATCACGTAAAAGTAATTCCTATTGAAAACTTCCGAGGATTTACTTCCCTTGGTTTATTTCATTGCATTTATCTAAGAAAGCTTGTCGTGCTGGTTCATTGTTTTTGAATTCAGCCAGCGACTTTTCCATGCCTCGTCCTGCGCAATTGACTGAATCCGCTTCGGGAAGACCGCCACCACTACATCCTACTAAACCAACACTAAGAACAATGATGCCAACAACATTTTTATTAACCTTCATTTAAAATTTTCCTATAAAGAAACACTACGATCTAATATATCTATTGATTTATCAATAACTTCTGATGTTGGCCCAGCCACACGAACCTAACTTTTTTATTTTACCTTAATCCCATTGCCTTTGTATTTTGTTTCTGACTTCGTTTTGATGTTGATCAAACCTTGTTCCTTTAAGACTGGAAAGTTTCCCTAAAGGAAGTTTTTGCTTCAATTCAAATTTGTGCCCCTACGATTTTCAAGATGATTGCCGTTAACTTAGCGAAATAAATAACCTTCATTCAAGGAGAGAAAATGCTGAAAATCGATATGCGCAAGATTTATAATTTCTATCCCGTTGAACCCGCTCCAGATCCGGCGAAGCTCCCGACCAGCGGCGATTTATATTATGAATGCCTGGAATGTACGGAGATTGTTAATTCTTTGCCATTTATCAAATCAGCATGCAGCTGTGGAAATCTCGTAGGGAGTGAAGGAAAGCTTATTGTGAAAAATCCAGAATCTGTTCGGGTTATTCGTGGCAAATTACGATGAGCTGATATCTTCTAAGTTATTCTTTGAGAATTTCCTTGTCTTAACTTAATACTGCTCAAGTATTGTCAATCGGAGTAATTCCGGCATAGATTGTTTTTCAAATCAAGCGAAGAACTGAAGGTTAAAAGTAGAAGCAGTAATTCTGAACAAAAAACCCAGTTCTTCCGCATTATCAGTTTTCTCTAAATCTTTAATCCGGTTGCAATTCTAGGAAGTTTTTCCGTGCTGCGAATCAGAAAGTATTCGATGCACTGCAGAAATAAATGAAGATCCCAGATTGCCGTTTGAACAAACCGTGGTGAATGTCATCAAAATTGAGTGTATCAAACAACCGGTTCAGCAATCATAAGCCAGTGATTCTGATTATTTCTCAATTCAGTGAGTGCTTGCTCACGAAATGATAGCTAATTCGATGAAAAAATATTCACGCAGGAAATTGCTGCAGTTTAGTCTGATCAGCAGCGTAGCTGGAATTTTAGGGATGGATAGCCGTTTTGCCAAGGCTTTAGCGTTGATGTCCACGCCCAGTGAAACCGAAGGGCCGTTTTACCCGATAGCGAATCAAAAAGATAAAGATGCCGACTTGACGCACATCGATGGTTATCTTGACCGTGCAGCCGGACAATATATTATGATCAGTGGCCGTGTGACCGATATTTACGGTAAGCCGGTGGGAAAAGCATTACTTGATATTTGGCAAGCGGATGCCAACGGCCGCTACCGCCATCCTCGTGATCCCAACAAAGCCAAACTCGATCAAAATTTCCAAGGCTGGGCGGTGATTCAAACCGATGATGAGGGTTTGTATCGTTTCAAGACAGTGATGCCCGGTGCATATCCAGCCAGCAGAACTTGGACGAGACCGCCGCATATTCACCTGAAGATTTTTAAACCCGGCTATGAAGCATTGACAACCCAGATGTATTTTCCCAACCAGGAACTGAATAAAAGCGACTTATTATTGGGCCAAAAATCGGTTGTGGAACAATCCGCCATGATTGCCGCGGAAAAAGCCCGGGAAGGAAATTTGATTTTTTACGAGTACAATATCGTTCTTGATTTACTCCGTAACTAAACTATGACAACTAAACACAGTACACTGCTAATCCTTGGTTCCGGACCAGCCGGATATACCGCGGCAGTTTATGCGGCGCGGGCGAATTTGAAGCCGGTTTTAGTCACCGGATTGGCGCAAGGCGGTCAATTGATGACGACAACGGATGTTGATAACTGGCCCGCGGATGCCATGGGGGTGCAAGGGCCGGAATTGATGGAACGGTTCCAGAAACATGCCGAGCGCTTTGAAACCGAAATTATTTTCGATCATATTCATACTGCAAAGCTGACGGAAAAACCGATCCAGTTGATCGGCGATCAGGCAAGCTACACGTGCGACGCACTGATCATTGCGACTGGAGCTTCTGCTCAATATCTTGGATTGCCTTCGGAAGAAGCGTTTATGGGACGAGGTGTTTCAGCGTGTGCCACTTGTGATGGTTTTTTCTATAAGGGACAAGATGTCGCTGTCATAGGCGGCGGCAATACCGCGGTGGAGGAGGCTTTATATCTGGCTAACATCGCTCGTAGTGTTACGGTTGTGCATCGGCGTGATCAATTCCGGTCGGAAAAAATTCTGATCGACAAATTGATGGAAAAGGTTCAGAACGGCAATATCAAGCTAGCGTTAAACCATGTGCTGGATGAAGTGCTCGGCGACCAATCCGGTGTCACCGGCATGCGCATCAAGAGTACGCAAGATCATTCCACAAAAATGATCGACTTGCAGGGGGTTTTTATTGCCATTGGCCACAAACCTAATACCGATATTTTTACTGGCCAATTGCAAATGGAAAACGGCTATATCGTGACTCGTGGAGGTAGCCAGGGAAATGCGACGGCGACGGATATTCCGGGGGTATTTGCTGCAGGCGACGTACAAGATCATATTTACCGGCAGGCGGTTACCAGTGCGGCCAGCGGCTGCATGGCCGCGTTAGATGCAGAAAAGTATCTGGATGATTTAAAAAAATAAATCTAAAACCGGATCGATGTGAATTTGTGGTAAGGCAATGGCCCATAACGACTCTGTCAGTGACGAAGATGATAAAGCGCTATTTCACACTGCAATGCGTGATGTAGCGCCATTACCCGCTTCGGACAGATTGCCGCAAAGCCGCGCGAAGGCTTCGGTTCCGCGGAAATCCAGACATATCGATGAAACGGCCTTAGCAGACAATCTTTCCGACCATATTGCTATCGAGCTGGAAACAGGTGATGCGTGGTCTTTCATACAGCCTGGCATGTCAGCTCAGACGCTGAGGCGATTACGCCGCGGTTACTGGAAAATCGATGAGACATTGGATTTGCATGGATTTACTCGCGATGAAGCAAGGCAGGAATTGACTCTTTTCCTGGAAAATTGCTTACGTGATCGCTACCGTTGTATTCGTATCGTTCATGGGAAGGGATTAGGCTCAAAAGACCGCGAACCGGTTCTAAAGACAAGAGTCGGTAATTGGCTGATTCAGTGCGCGGATGTATTGGCTTTTTGTCAGGCGAGACCAGTTGATGGAGGAGGTGGTGCTCTGTTGGTCTTGCTTAGAAGTAAAAACTGAATCCGGCAATCCGCGACTCTATAGCGAAGGTGTCGATTCTTTCGGAAAGTCTCTCTCATACTTACTCTGACATTGAATGCAACGTTGCGCGGATGGTTGCGCAAGCAGGCGTTCAAATCCGATTTCATTACCGCAATCAATGCAGTCGCCAAATTCCAGTTCGCTTAGGTATTTCATGGATATTTCGAGCTCGCGCATTTCATTGATTTGCCGGTCGACCAACGCCGTGTCGATATCATCTGGAATCTGATTCAGATAATTCTCCAGTTTTGAGTTGCTAATATCTTGATTATGCGCCAGTTCATTCCGAACTTCCTGCTGTAAATCCAGGTATCGTTTGTGAAGCGCAGCTTTCAATTGAGTTAATTGTGTTTCGGTAAAATTGGCCATCTTTGCTCCTTACTTGATCTATATCCAATAATATTGCCGGAGTCGCTATTTTCAATCCTTTATTAATCGGGAAGGCGTGAACCGGAAGGATTTTTGTTCGATTCTTTTGCCTGAAATCCTTTCAAGTCCGCGATTATCTCCGTTGAATTTCGTGACGCGCTTGCTGATAAATACATGCGAGCAATTCTTCCTTCCGGATCAATCAAGAAAGTGTTGCGCTTAGCAAACTTGATGAATCCAAGATTAACGAGAGAATGATAGTCAGCAGCCGTTTGTGCAGCGGTATCCGCCAGTAGCGGAAATTGCAATTGATATTTTTGTGCAAATTCGGCATGACTATCGGTATCGTCTACGCTCACGCCGACAACTGCCGCGCCTAAATGCACTATTTCCTGCAAGCCATCGCGAAAAGAACAGGCTTGCTTTGTACAACCTGGCGTGTCATCTTTGGGGTAAAAATACAAAGCTAGCCATTTTCCGTGAAAGTCCGAGAGGGTGTGGACTTTGCCGTGATGGTCGGGCAGTCTGAAATCCGGCGCAGACTGACCTAATTGGAGTGTTTTGTTTGTGGAAAAGAACCAAAACATAAATCCCAGCGCAAGTACTGACAACAGAATTGTAATCCATTCCATGATATTAAGTCCTTATTCGGCTTGTTGTGCGTATCAATCTCGTTGAATCAATATTAAAACAGGTGTAATCGCCGGCTTTCGGCAGGAGTAATGGCTCGCATAATCTTGTGAATTGCTTACAAGTAGCAGCTGCTCAAAGCTGCAGATCCCTAAATAGAACCAAACAAGAAAGTAAAAGTTTCAAACATACGTTCGAGTGCAAACAGTATCACACCACAAAAAAACAATTCAATCCGCATCAGAGTAATGGTCGATTTTTATGCGCGAACCATTGTTTTACCGTTATCTGCGGTCAATTAGTGGCCATTTTGGCATCAATATCATCGCAGTCTGTGGTTTTATTAACAATTTCGTCGCTGAATCTTACAATCGCTGGCTCTGTAGCTTTGAAGAAATCTACATATCCAGTTTATTCATTCCATGAGATTAGCGTAAAATGCGGAGTTTGCCCTGGTAGCTCAGTGGATAGAGCAACCCCCTCCTAAGGGGTAGGTCGCACGTTCGATTCGTGTTCAGGGCGCCAGTGAAGTTGAGAATTGGCGGCGATAATGGGTATCGCTCTTTTTTGATCAAAAGAGAAAGGGCTATGTGCAATCATTAAAGGAAAATCCGGTTTAATTGCTTCATACGGTAGGTGTTAACTGGAAATATGGTAACTGACAATTTCTTCGTTTAGAATTTGCAGATCGGCAGATCTTATTAGGGTCAAGA
>Ga0209573_1001924_pt1 | contig 28978 bp, 30 predicted proteins | sample TNRBio252014_DNA_FD_185870 | JGI IMG/M metagenome (GOLD analysis project Ga0209573, IMG submission 185870) | Wastewater treatment Type I Accumulibacter community from EBPR Bioreactor in Madison, WI, USA - TNR Reactor_6/25/2014_ DNA (SPAdes)... | ecosystem: Engineered > Bioreactor > EBPR >...
GTTCGGCAGCCAAGGCCAGCAGGCGCGTTCGCAATTCCATGGCGTCCACCGCCGGCAGGGTCCGCGCCGCCTCCGCTAGCAGTTCCAGGGCGCGACGGGCCAGTTCGCTGGCCCCGCGCGTGCGATCGTCGCGAATTTCCGCAACCCAACAGTTGAATTGTGTGAGGGTCATTGTCCAAAATTCACCGGGAATCATTAGAATCAAGCCGGCATACCCACCGGCGATCCGCCCCACCGCTACACGAGGAGACCGGCCATGAGCGATGTTGATCCCATTATCGGCAATTGGTATCGCAACCAGGAAACCGGCAACGATTTCGAAGTCGTCGCGCTGGATGAGGATGCCCAGACCATCGAAATCCAGTACTTCGACGGCGAACTGGAGGAATTGGACCTGGATGCCTGGTACGAGTTGGCGATCGAGTCCATCGAGGCTCCGGAGGACTGGTCCGGCCCTTTCGATGAAATGGAGGCGGATGATCTGGGTTACGACGAGGACGAGGACGAAACCGAGGAGAGTAGCGAGGACGAGTTCAGCGACGAGGACGACCTGCTCGCCGATCGCGACGAGGATTGAGCGCCGATCCCGCGCGGGCCGGTATCCGGGTAATTCTTCGAGTCACCCGGACTCTTCAAGGTCGGCATCTCCAGGGTTCTGGAGCAGACGCGGGTGGACGCGATTGAGGCTGGCTTTCCTATCGCCAGTCCCGATGACTTCGAGACGGTCGCCTGACTGACCGGTGGTCGGAGACGGAGGTCGTGGCGTTGTCCCACCACAAGAAGTCAGGCTAACGCTTGGCCCGCGTACTGGGCAATCACCCCGATGGTTCAACCCGGCCTGGGTTCGTTGAGCAGCAGCGCCGCCGGGAAATGCGGCGGCGGGGCGCGAGAATCGGCGAAGCATAGCGGTCGGATACGCCCAGATCGGCCAGATAAGGTGCGATGGCCATGGCGGCGTCACAGTCGAAATCCGGGATGAATTGCAGGCGATAGGTCGCGACGGTAACACGCATCATGGGATGACCCTCGGGGTGAAGTCTTAGACCTGCTGGAACAGAGAGGGAGGGGGATGCATCCTACCGAATTGAACGCTGTGGCAGGCGTTGGAACCAACCAACCCGAGAGGAGCATCCCGATGGCTAGAGTACCGGCGAGCGAGCGGACCCGCAAACGGATTGCGGAGGTATCGAGTGGTGATTTCGACTAAAGCGCCTTGTTGCGCCACGCGGTGCGGTTGATCGTCGAAGAAGCGTTGGAGGCCGAGGTGACGGACGCGCGGGAGTTTCCCGGCGCGGTCCGAGTTTCGGCAGCGCACCGCGCCGGCACAACCCACCGCATCCCGCCTCCATTTTTCCAGCAACAAGTAAGACTTGACCGGATCTTGCTGGTTTTCCGGATGACGCCGAAAGGTTGGCTGGTAGAGCGAGAGGCGCGGCGGCTGGCGAACGCCCAGAAACTCGGATAAATATTCATTTCCATCCGCCAAGTCCATTGTTGCCGTCCTCCGCAATCAGTAGTGTTTTTTGATTCGGTTTACCCCGCGAGGAATTGCAACACCCTGCCCCTCGGGAAAGCGTTGCCAGCGGGCTGGTTCGCGGCGGGTCACCGAGCGGGACGCACGGCGTCGTTCAACATTCGGCTGACAAAGCTGGCAAAATCGCCATAATCAAGCGCCATGAGGGTTCATCAAACTTCCTGCTATCGGCGTGGCGAGCGAATCCCACCTGGAGAGCGCTGTATGAACAAGCTGATTATTTTCGACACCACCCTGCGCGACGGCGAACAAAGTCCCGGCGCATCGATGACCAAGGAGGAAAAAGTCCGCATCGCCAAGATGCTGGAGCGGATGCGGGTGGACGTGATCGAGGCCGGCTTTCCCATCGCCAGTCCCGGCGACTTCGAGGCGGTGCGGGCGGTAGCGCGAGCGGTCAAGGACAGCGTGGTCTGCGGGCTGGCGCGCGCCGCTGACGCCGACATCGACCGCGCCGGCGAGGCGTTGAAGGAAGCGGCGGCGGGTCGCATTCACACCTTCATCGCCACCTCACCGATCCACATGAAAATGAAGCTGCGGCTGGAGCCGGACCAAGTGCTGGAACGGGCGGTCGAGGCGGTGCGCCGCGCCCGGCGCTGGACCGACGACGTGGAATTTTCCGCCGAGGACGCCGGCCGTTCCGAACTCGACTTTCTGTGCCGGATCACCGAGGCAGTGATCGACGCCGGCGCCCGCACCATCAACATCCCCGACACGGTCGGCTACAACATCCCCGACCAGTTCGCCCACACCATCCGCAACCTGATCGAGCGGGTGCCGAATGCGGGCAAGGCGATCTTCTCGGTGCATTGCCATAACGACCTGGGGCTGGCGGTGGCCAACTCGCTGGCGGCGGTGCTGGCCGGGGCGCGGCAGGTGGAATGCACCATCAATGGCCTCGGCGAGCGGGCCGGCAACGCCGCGCTGGAAGAGATCGTGATGACGGTGCGCACCCGTCGCGACGTGTTCCATCTGGAAACCGGCATCGACACGACCCAGATCGTGCCGGCCTCGCGGCTGGTCGCCAACATCACCGGCTTCCCGGTGCAACCCAACAAAGCCATCGTCGGCGCCAACGCCTTTGCCCACGAATCCGGCATCCATCAGGACGGCGTGCTCAAGCACCGCGAAACCTACGAAATCATGCGCGCCGAGGACGTGGGCTGGAACGCCAACCGCATGGTGCTGGGCAAGCATTCCGGCCGCAACGCCTTCCGCACCCGACTGGAGGAATTGGGCGTCAGCTTCGCTTCCGAGGAGGAGCTGAACGCCACTTTCGCTCGTTTCAAGGAATTGGCCGACAAGAAGCACGAAATCTTTGACGAAGACTTGCAGGCGCTGGTGACCGACGCCAATCTGGCGGCGGAAAACGAACGGGTGAAATTGCGGTATCTGCGGGTGTGCTCGGAGACCGGCGAGACCCCGAACGCCCAGGTGACCCTGGCGCTGGACGGCGTGGAACACCACGCGACCGCAACCGGTGGTGGTCCGGTGGACGCCTCGTTCAAGGCCATCGAGAGCATTTTGCAAACCGGCACGGACCTGTTGCTGTACTCGGTCAACAACATCACCAGCGGCACCGATTCGCAGGGCGAAGTGACGGTGCGCGTTGCCAAGGGCGGCCGGATCGTCAACGGCCAGGGCGCCGATACCGACATCGTGATCGCCTCGGCCAAGGCTTACATCAACGCCCTCAACAAGGTATTGCAACCGGCCGAGCGAGCGCATCCGCAACTGCTGTGAGCAACCACCGCGATGACCAACGACCGCCGACGCCAATATCTCGCCGCGCTCGGCATTCCGCTGTGGCTGCCGCGCCGGCCACTGGCGGAGGGGCCGGTAGAGGTTTGCCCACCGGAAAGCTTGAACCACCCCGGTGCCGCGCGTCACCCCTCCTTATCCACGGAGGAGGATATTCCAGATCAACTCGTGTCGGTTCCCACGATGGATGAAAAAGATCCCGAACTCTTGCCCCCCGACGATTGGACGCTACCCATGGATGACGACCGGGAACCGCTGACCGGGAACGCTGCCGCCGGGATCACCGATCTCTCCCCCGCCGCGCCCGACCGCCGGGCGGTGACTATCGGCCAAATGGACTGGGAAACGCTGGTGACCGCGGTGCGCGAATGCACCGCCTGCGGGCTGTGCGCCACCCGTACTCAAACCGTGTTCGGCGTCGGCGACCGCCAAGCGAAATGGCTGGTGATCGGCGAAGCGCCGGGCGCCGATGAAGACCGGCTCGGCGAACCGTTCGTCGGCCGGGCCGGCAAGCTGCTCGATCCGATGTTGCTGGCCGTCGGCCTGAAACGCGAGCAGGTCTATATCGCCAATATCCTGAAATGCCGCCCGCCGGAAAATCGCGACCCGACCCCGGAGGAAGCGGCGCGATGCCGGCCGTTCCTGAACCGGCAAATCGCGCTGATCCAGCCGCGCCTCATCCTCGCCGTGGGCCGCATCGCCGCCCAGAACCTGCTGGCGACCGATACACCCATCGGCAAGCTGCGCGGTCAGGTGCATCGCTTCGGGCCGGCCCGGATCCCGCTGGTGGTCACCTACCACCCCGCCTACCTGCTGCGCTCGCCGCGCGAGAAACGCAAGGCTTGGGACGATTTACGGCTGGCGCGGCGCGCGCTGGCCGCCGAACCTCCGGCGCCGATCCCAAACCCCGTCCAAGCATGAGCGCCCCGCGGGAATCCGGCATCGGTCGGTTTCGCCCGATGCTGTACGCCGATTTGAAGGAAGTCCTCGCCATCGAACGGCGGGCCTACGACTTCGCCTGGACCGATGGCATCCTGCGCGATTGCCTCCGAGCCGGGTATCACTGCCAAGTGCTAGAAACTCCGCACGGCTTCATCCAAGCCTACGCGGTGATGTCGGCGGCGGTCGGCGAGGCCCACATCCTCAATTTCTGCGTGCGCCCGGAACTGCAAGGGCGCGGGCTGGCGCGGCGGATGCTCGATCACCTGCTGGAATGGGCGCGCTCGGAACAGGCGCAGACGGTCTTTCTTGAAGTCCGTCTCTCCAATACCCGCGCCGTGCAACTCTACGCCTCGGCCGGGTTCTGCGAGGTCGGCCTGCGGCTCGGTTACTATCCATCGGCCAGCGGGCGGGAAGACGCGCTGGTGATGGCCAAGGAACTCTAAACATGCCCACCTATCTCGCCCTCAAACATCTGCACCTGACCGCCGTAGTCCTCAGTTTCGCTCTGTTCGCGCTGCGCGGGCTGTGGATGCTGGCGGACTCCCCCCAACTCCAGCGGCGCTGGGTGCGGATCGTCCCGCACTTGGTGGATACCGTGCTCCTGGCCAGCGCCATCGGGTTGACTCTGATTCTCCAGCAATATCCGTTCGTCGACGGCTGGCTCACCGCCAAGATTCTGGCCCTGATCGCCTACATCATCCTGGGCAGCGTCGCCCTCAAGCGCGGCCCCACCAAGCCGATCCGCGCCGCCGCCGGGGCGGCGGCCCTGGCGATGTTCGGCTATATCGTCAGCGTCGCCCTGACCCGCCACCCGCTCGGTTTCCTGGCGGGATGGTGAACAGGGCCGCCGATTACGCGCACAAAAAAACGCCGTTTTGAAGACGGCGTTCCGGCGCGGACCCAAGCCCGCGCGGCGATTACGGCGATTACCTGAACAGCAGACCCAGCAGGTTTTGCCGGGCCAGACGGTCGGCCTGACGGTAGCTGTCGGCGCCCCACTCGGCCAGCAGCCGGCCATCGTCCAGCATTCGGTGGCCGACAAAGCTCAGCACGGCGAATTGGCTGTCGGTGAATTCGTGCAGGCCGTGCGGGTCGGTGACCTTGAGCGCCACCTTGACCTGCGCGACGCCCAGATCGACATGCGCCTTCAGGCTATCCATCCGCAACGCCGCCCATTGCTCGGCCCGCTCGACTACAAACTGGTTGGTCCGCTGCAGCGGCGCGACCCACTTACCCATCAACGCAAGCGTCTGATACATGACATTCTCCCCATCCAGTATTGGAAACGCTTTGGAGTATAGCAAAGGATGCTGCGATGCGACATAAACCTTCGAGCAGTTCGTGCGGCAATAAACCCGAAAATCTTTGTGTCCAATGATATACTTTGGCCGCGACTCGACTGGCGCGCGTCCGCGCCGTCCCGCCGCGCCGATTTTGCACAACCCAGGGATAACCATCATGCCTATCGGTACCACCATCACCGAATTCATCATCGAAGAACAACGGCAAATCAAGGGCGTTTCGGGCGATTTCACCGCGCTGATCAACGACGTCGTCATCGCCTGCAAGGCTATTTCCAGCGCCGTGCGTTACGGCAGCCTGGTCGGCGTGCTGGGCACCGCCGACACCGAGAACATCCAGGGCGAGACCCAGAAAAAGCTGGATGTGATTTCCAACAATCTATTCATCAAGCGCAACGAGTGGGCCGGGCACGTCGCCGCCATGGCCTCCGAGGAGATGAACGACGTTTATCATCTACCCGTTCAGTATCCGCGCGGTAAATATCTGCTGGTCTTCGATCCGCTGGACGGGTCTTCCAACACCGACGTCAACGGCTCGGTGGGCACTATTTTCTCGATCATGCGCCGCCCCGAGGGCGCGGCCGGCGAAGCCGCCGAGGATGACTTCCTGCAACCGGGCGCGCGTCAGATCTGCGCCGGCTACGCCCTGTACGGACCGTCCTCGATGATGGTGCTCACCACCGGTCACGGGGTCAACGGCTTCACCCTGGATCAGCGCATCGGCGAATACATCCTGACCAACCCCAATATGCGGATTCCCGAGGATTCCCAGGAATTCTCCATCAATGCCTCTTACATGCGGTTCTGGGATCCGCCGGTGCGGCGCTACATCGACGAGTGTCTGGCCGGCAAGGAAGGTCCGCGCCGCAAGGATTTCAACATGCGCTGGGCTGGAGCGATGATCGCCGACGTGCATCGGGTGCTATGCCAGGGCGGCGTTTTCCTGTACCCCATCGACCGCAAGCTGCGCGCCAAGAACCAGGAAGGCAAGCTGCGCCTGCTGTACGAAGCCAATCCGATGAGCTTCATCGTCGAGCAGGCCGGCGGGCTGGCCACCACCGGCACGCAACGGATCATGGAACTGCAACCCACCGACCTTCACCAGCGCTGTCCGGTGATCATGGGATCGAAAAACGAAGTCGAACGGGTCATTTCCTACCACCTCGAAGCCCAGTGATCCCGTAATGGTGGTTTCGCGCTGGCCGTCGGCGGCCAGCATCGACGGTTCGGGGCCAAGCCACCGCGCTGGAAAAACACGGAACGCGAGCACGATCCCGGTCGCGCGTTCCATTTTTTCCGCCACGCTTGCTAGTATGTTATGCATCCGCCTATCAAGCGTCAGCACCGAGTGCTGACGCCCGCTCCCCACCCGACCGTCGGAACCGCAAAAAGACCATCCGCCATGGAACCGAAACTTTCTCCCCCGGAATCGCTCGCTGGCAAGCTCAAGCGCGTTGAGGATCTCGCCGAGAAACTCGTCTACATCAAATGGAGCCGGGAGTTTTTCGTCTTGCTGCAGCGCGCGGCCCGGGATGTGTTGACGCTGGCTCGGCCGCGACCGGATTGCCATAAGATCGCGGTGTTGGCCGAACGACTGGAGCAACAGATCGGCGAATGCCTGGAGCAAGGCGAACTGCCCCGAGGCGAGGAGCGGGAACGGCTGATCGCCGTGGCGGACGCGCTCTGCCGCGCGACGCCCGGTTCCGACGACAGCCTCCGCAAAACCGCGCCGGGCCAGCCACCCTCCGACGAGCCCCGCACCGTACCGCTGTTTTCGCGCTGGGAGAAGAGCGAACGGTCGAAACCCGTCGGACCATCCGCGCCCGAGACGCCGCCGCTGTGGCTGGTGGCGCCGGAATCGGCCCACGACCTGGCGCGCAAGCTCGAACAGCGGGGCGGCTATCAGATTCGGCGCCCCGTCAACCTGACCGAGGCGCAGGCTTTGCTGGCCCAATCCCGGCAACTGGCGGCGCTGCTGATCGATCTGGATTATGCCGCCGACAACCAGACGACGTTGCAACAAGCCACCAGTCTGCGCCAGATCTTGCCCCCGGAGATCCCCCTGTTTTTCCTGGCCGACCGTGGCGACATCACCGCCCGAATCGACGCGGTGGAAGCCGGCGGGACGGGCTACTTCCTCAAACCGGTCGATTTGCCGCTGCTGCTGGAAGCCTTGGACGAGTGCATCCCCAAACCGCTCCACCACCGCGTCCTGATCATGGATGACGCCCTGCCCTCGGCGCGCGAAATTGCCCGCTGGCTGGAAAGTCGCGGCATGGTGACGCAGGTGTTGGCCCAACCCCTGCAGGTCTTGCAGGCGCTGGCCAACTTCCAACCCAGCCTGCTGGTCATGAGCCTGGACCTCAAGGACCTCGATGGACTGGCGCTGGCCCAAGCCATCCACCAGCACGAATCATTCCGGGAGTTGCCCATGGCGCTGCTGTCGGCGCAGGCCGACGTCGGCTCGCGGCTGGCCGCCACCGGATTGAGCGGCGAGGCGCTGCTGAGCAAACCCTTGAATCCGGAATCGCTGTTCGCCGCCATCGCCAAGCGGCTGCGGCAGGGGAACGGTCTGTATCGCAAGCTCAGCCAGCTCAGCAATCGGGACACCGTCAGCGGTCTGTACAACCGCCCCTACTTCATCGCTCACCTGGAGCGGGCGCTGGTCGCCGCCGCCGCCAATACGCAGTCGGTGGCGATCATGCTGATCGCGCTGGATAACCTGCATACCGTGGAAAGCCAGGACGTGGCCGCGGCCGACGAGTTGGTCGAACAAGCCGCCCGACGCCTGAAAATCGCCCTGGGTCCGGATCCGATCGCCGCCCGGTTCGGCGACGCCATTTTCATGGTGCTGCTGGGCTTCGCCACCCAGGACGCGCTGTTGGCCACGGCGCGCGCGGTGCAGGCGAGCTTGGAGACCGATGCTTACCGGCTGACCAACGGCGATACCCCGTTGCGAACCAGCATCGGCATCAGCATCGCCAGCCCCGGCCTGCGCGAGGCCGCCACCCTGATCCAGCAAGCCGACTTGGCCAGCGGCATGGCGCGGGACAGCAAGGATGCCCGGATTCATGTTCATCACGGCCGAAGCGCCGACCAGGATGCGGATCATTCGCGGCAGCGACGACTGATGGAAGAGATCCGCGAAGCCGTGCAGCAGCAGCGGATGACCCTGCTGTTCCAACCCATCGTCAGTTTGCGCGGCGACACCACCGAACGCTATGAGGTGCTGCTGCGGATGCGCAACCGCGAGGGTTGGGAACTGTTGCCGGAAACCGTGTTCGCCCTGGTCAAGCGTCACCGGATCGGCATGGTGCTCGATCGCTGGGTCATCGCCCACTCCATCCGGGTGCTGCGCGAACGGCAAGCGCGAGGGCAGTCGGTAGTCCTGTTCATCAACATCTCGCCCACTATCCTGCAGGACGAGGAACTGCTGAACTGGCTGCAAGGCGGCCTGAGCAAGACCGGGGTGCCGGCCGCCAACCTGGTGTTCGAGATGACGGAGATGGCCGCCGAACTGAACAAGCAGGCGCTGGATCCGTTCCTGCGGGGACTCAAGAAACTGGGTTGCGGTCTCTCCCTGGATCATTTCAGCGGCCACGAGCGCGCGCAGGCGCTGGTCCAGTTGCTGCAAGTGGATTACGTTAAACTGGACGGACGATTCGTCCAGAATCTGCTCAACGACAAGGACCGCCAGCAGCAACTCAATCAGATGGCTCGCGCGCTGGCCGCCGCGGGCATAACCACCATCGTCACCGGCATCGAAGACGCCATGACCCTGCCAACGCTGTGGTCCTGCGGTATCGACTACGTGCAGGGATTCTTCCTGCAGCGCCCGCATACCGACATGAGCTACGACTTCGAAAACATGGTGTTGTGAGCGGAATGCGGATCGATCGAACCACCGGATTGCTCGACGCGGCGTGGCGGCGACCCTCGCCAAACCACGATGAGCGGCCGGATGGAATGGCGGTCGATCTCGTCGTCGTCCATGGCATCAGCCTGCCGCCCGGCGAATTCGGCGGACCCTGGATCGACGCGCTGTTCACCAACACCCTCGACCCGGACGCTCATCCCTATTTCCGGGCCATCGCCGACCTGCGGGTGTCGGCCCATCTGCTGATTCGCCGCGATGGCGATCTGGCGCAGTACGTGCCGTTTCACCGTCGAGCCTGGCATGCCGGCGCGTCGAACTTCGCCGGTCGCTCCCGCTGCAACGATTTCAGCATCGGCATCGAACTGGAAGGCGCCGATCGTATTCCCTACGACGACCGCCAGTATTCACGGCTGGCCGCAGTCGTCGCCGTGCTGCGGACGACCTATCCCACCTTGGCGCCTGATCGGCTGGTCGGTCATGCCGACATCGCGCCGGGCCGCAAAACCGACCCGGGTCCGGCATTCGACTGGGCGCGACTGCGCCGGTTGCTGGGCGACGCCGGCTGACCGCCCGCCGTTTCCGTCCGATGAGAGCCCGCGTGGCCGGCCCTCGCCCGAACCGGGTGACGAAGACCGGGTTTTCGATGCGGAACCCCGCTGGCGACCGCGAACCGCGCCCGGATCATTTCCACCCGCCCGCGATTGACGCGACGCCAAAGTCGTAATACCCAGTTCGGGACGCCGAACGCACCTGAATGACGCCGGGCGCGTCGAACAGAAACTCCACGTCGTCCACGAAGCCAAACACTGCCGAACGAAATTCGGCGTGAAGGTAGTCGACGTCGGCCCGGACGATTCGCGCCCGGGCCATGCCATTCAAAACCTCCAGCGACCGCGCCCGCTCCGCGTCCCTCTCTCCACGATAACGCAGTGGTTCAATGCGCCGATCGACGGCGATCGCCAACCCGCCAGTCCATCGTATTTTCCGCATGGTTCATCCCTCGCTAAATCGTTTGGTTCTACTGCCATCAACCACCCGCCCCCTTGGCAAGCGCCGCGTTTGGAACTATTCTACCCATAAATAGTACTAATCCAGTACCGATTAGACGAGTCACGCGGAGCATCCATGATCCGAATCACCCGGGAAGCCGACTACGGCATCGTGCTGATGGCCTGCCTGGCGCAAGCCGAGGGTCAACCGCGCAGCGCCGCCGCCCTCGCGCGGCAGCGTCGGTTACCGTTGCCGATGGTCAGCAAAATCCTGAAGAGCCTGGCGCGAGCCGGCCTGCTCAGCTCGCAGCGCGGCGCGCAGGGTGGCTACAGCTTGGCTTGGCCGGCGGCGAAGATTTCGGCGGCCGACATCATCGGCGCGCTGGAGGGTCCCATCGCCATCACCGAATGCAGCGACGAAACGCACGACGGCTGTTCGCGGCAGGATCACTGTGAGGTCAGCGGCCACTGGAGTCGCATCAACCAGGCTATTTACACCGCGTTGCAAAGCATCAGTCTGGAGGAAATGAGCCGCCCCGATCAGCCCCGGCCGGTTCGTTTCCATTCACCGCACCGAGTCACGACCGTCAACGCCGCTGGCCACCCCGTCTGAGCTGCCGAATTCTGCAACAGGAATCCTGATATGACCGACAGCACCCAAACTCTCGAACGCCTCGCCACCAGCGACTACAAGTACGGCTTCGTCACCGACATCGAACAGGACACCGTGCCGCCGGGGCTGGACGAGGCCGTCATCCGGCTGATCTCGGCCAAGAAACAGGAGCCGGACTGGCTGCTAGAATGGCGGCTGGTAGCCTTTCGTCATTGGCTGACCCAGCAGGAACCCCAGTGGGCACACGTCCACTACCCGAAGATTGATTATCAGGCGCTTTCCTACTACTCGGCGCCGAAGAAAAAGACCGATGGCCCCAAGAGCCTGGACGAGATCGACCCGGAACTGCGCCGCACCTACGAAAAACTCGGCATCCCGCTGGCGGAACAGGCCATTCTGGCCGGGGTGGCAGTGGATGCGGTGTTCGATTCGGTGTCGGTGGCGACCAGTTATAAGGGCAAGCTGGCGGAACTGGGCATCGTGTTCTGCTCGTTCTCCGAAGCGGTGCGCGAGCATCCCGAATTGGTGCGCCAGTATTTGGGTTCCGTCGTGCCGTACCGCGACAACTATTTTGCGACTCTGAATTCGGCGGTGTTCTCCGACGGCTCCTTCGTCTACATCCCGCCGGGGGTGCGCTGCCCGATGGAACTGTCCACTTACTTCCGCATCAACGCCAGCAACACCGGCCAGTTCGAGCGGACGCTGATCATCGCCGCCGAAGGCGCTTCCGTGTCGTATCTCGAAGGCTGCACTGCGCCTCAGCGCGACGAAAATCAACTGCACGCCGCCGTGGTGGAACTGATCGCGCTGGACAACGCCACGATCAAGTACTCGACGGTGCAGAACTGGTATCCGGGCGACGCCGAGGGCAAGGGCGGTATCTACAACTTCGTGACCAAGCGCGGCTTGTGCAAGGGCCGCGATTCCAAGATTTCCTGGACCCAGGTCGAAACCGGCTCGGCGATCACCTGGAAATATCCAAGCTGCATCCTGCGCGGCGAGAACTCGGTGGGCGAGTTTTACTCCGTCGCCCTGACCCGCGATTACCAGCAGGCCGACACCGGCACCAAGATGATCCACATCGGCAAGAACACCCGCAGCACGATCGTCTCCAAGGGCATTTCCGCCGGCCACGGCCAGAACGCCTACCGGGGGCTGGTGAAAATACTGCCGACCGCCGAAAACGCCCGCAACCATTCGCAGTGCGACTCGCTGCTGATGGGCGACCAGTGCGGCGCACACACCTTCCCCTACATTGACGTGCAGAATCCGAGCGCCCAGGTCGAGCACGAGGCCAGCACCTCCAAGATCAGCGAGGATCAGCTTTTCTATTGCCAGCAGCGCGGCATCAGCATGGAGGACGCTGTCAGCCTGATCGTCAACGGCTTCTGCAAGGAAGTATTCAAGGAACTGCCGATGGAATTCGCCGTTGAGGCGCAAAAGCTGATCGAACTGAAGCTGGAAGGCAGCGTGGGGTAGAACAAGCGCCCTCTCCCTTTAGGAGAGGGTTGGGGTGAGGGCTTATATCGTCGCATCGAGAAGAGAATCGTCAATCATGCTGGAAATTCGCAATCTGCACGCCACGGTCGATGGCCGGGAAATTCTCAACGGCATCGACCTTATCGTCCGTCCGGGCGAAGTCCACGCCATCATGGGACCGAATGGCTCCGGTAAAAGCACGCTGGCGAATGTCATCGCCGGCCGCGAGGGTTACCTCGTCACCGAGGGCGCCATCCACTTTGACGGCAAGAATCTACTGGACATGGCCCCGGAAACCCGCGCCTGCGAAGGGTTGTTCCTGGCCTTCCAGTATCCGGTGGAAATCCCCGGCGTCGCCAACCTGTACTTTCTGAAAGCCGCCGTCAACGCGGTGCGCAAGTATCGCGGCGAACCGCCGGTGGACGCCATGGACTTCTGGGATTTGGTCCACGAGCGCATGGAACTGGTCAAGATGGACGAATCCATGCTCAAGCGCTCGGTTAACGAAGGCTTCTCCGGCGGCGAGAAAAAGCGCAACGAAGTGTTTCAGATGGCGGTGCTGCAACCTCGTTTCGCGGTGCTGGACGAGACCGATTCCGGGCTGGACATCGACGCCCTGAAAGTAGTCGCCGACGGCGTCAATGCCCTGCGCAGCCCGGAACGCGGTTTCCTGGTCATCACCCACTATCAGCGCCTGCTGGATTACATCGTGCCGGATCACGTGCATGTGCTGTTCAATGGCCGCATCGTTCGTTCCGGCGGCAAGGAGTTGGCGCTGGAACTGGAGGAACAGGGTTACGCGCTGTATAACGAGGAGCCTGGCCGCGCCCGCCGGGCCGCCGCGTGAGGCGCACGCCATGACCGCCGCCGCCCCTGTGTTCCAGGATAGCTCCCGCCCGGCCTTCATCGAGTTCGCGGCTGACCGCCGCGAACCGGACGCCATCGCCCGCCTGCGCCGCGCGGCGTTTGATCGTTTCGAGACGCTCGGCCTGCCAACTCGCCAGCAGGAAGCCTGGCGCCTGACCGACCTGAGCGCCCTGAAAGCCATGACGTTCCAGCGGCCCGCCGATGCGCTCATCGATGCCGGGGCGCTGCCGACGCTGGGCCTGCCGGCGCATCGGCTGGCGTTCGTCAACGGCCGCTTCGCGCCGGGACTATCGCATTTGCGGGAAATGCCCGATCGGGCGTTGATCGCCAGTCTCGATCAAGCGCTGTTGGCCTATCCCCAATGGATCGAGCCGTATCTGGACCGCTTGCCGGGACTGGCTCAACACCCGTTCACTGCCTTGAACACCGCATTCTGGGAAGATGGCGCGTTCGTGCATCTGTCCCGCGGAACCGTGGTGGAAACGCCGATTCATCTGATCTTCCACGCCGCTGGCGGCGACAGCACCGTTTATCCGCGTCTGCTGCTGGTGCTGGACGAGGGTGCGCAAGCGACGGTGGTCGTGGAATACCAGGGTACGGGGCGCTATCTGAATGCGCCAGTGACCGAAGCGCGGCTTGGCGATGGCGCGGCGCTGCACTACCACCAGATTCAGCAGGAATCACCGCAAGCCTTCCATCTCGGTGGCATCCGGCTCCAGCAGGGGCGCAACAGCGAGGCGAATCTGCACCTGCTGTCCGTCGGCGGCCAACTGGCGCGCACCGACCTGGAGGCGCTGCTGGACGGCGAAGGCGCCAGTTGCACGCTCAACGGCCTGACCCTGGCGCGCGACCAGCAATTCAGCGACGTCCATGTCCGGGTTGACCACGCCCAGCCGCACGGCAGCAGTCAACAACGGTTCAAGAGCGTGCTGGACGGCAAGGCGCGCACGGTATTCGACGGTATGATCCACGTCCGCCCCCACGCCCAGAAAACCGACGCCCGTCAAGTCAGCCGCAATCTGCTGCTGTCCCGGCAGGCTCAGGCCCATTCCAATCCCCGCCTGGAAATCCTGGCCGACGACGTGAAATGCGGCCACGGCTCCACCACCGGCTTTCTCGATCCCGACGCCGAGTTTTACCTGCGCGCCCGGGGTATTCCCGCCGCTCAGGCGCGGGCCATCCTGGTCCACGCCTTTGCCAACGACAGCCTGAACTCGATTCGCCTGACGCCATTGCGCGAGCGCTTGGCCCGTCTACTTGCCGCCGATCTGGCCCTGGACATCATGGAGGGGGAATGAACGATATGAGCACCCTGCATCATGTATCACCCCTCACCCACTCCCTCTCCACACTGGGGGGAGAGTTGGGAAGGGGGGGGCTGGACCTCGCCCGCATCCGCGCCGACTTTCCGATCCTGCGCCAGCGGGTTCACGACAAACCGCTGATCTATCTGGACAACGCCGCTTCGGTGCAGAAACCAAAAGCGGTGATCGACGCGATCAGCGACTGTTACAGCCATTATTACGCCAACATCCATCGCGGCGTTCATCTGCTGTCGGAGCGATCCACCGCCGCCTACGAAGGCGCGCGGGAGAAGGTGCGGGCTTTTCTGAACGCCGCCAGCGTCCAGGAAATCATCTTCACCCGCAGCACCACCGAGAGCATCAATCTGGTCGCCAGCAGCTTTGGCGGCAGCACGGTGAAGACCGGCGACGAGATCGTCATCACCGGCATGGAGCACCATTCCAACATCGTGCCCTGGCAACTACTGTGCGAACGGACCGGCGCGACGCTGAAGGTCGTCCCGTTCACCGACGCCGGCGAACTGATCCTGGAAGAGTACGAGCGGCTGCTGGACAGCGGGCGGGTGAAACTGGTGGCGTTGGTCCACCTCTCCAACGCTTTGGGCACCATCAATCCGGCCAAGTGGATGATCGACCTGGCCCATGCGCGCGGCATTCCGGTGCTGGTGGATGGCGCGCAGTCCGTCCCGCATCTGGCGGTAGACGTGCGCGAACTCGATTGCGAGTTCTACGCCTTCTCCGGTCACAAGCTTTACGGACCGAGCGGGGTCGGCGTGTTGTACGGCAAGCAGGCGTTGCTCGAAGCCATGCCACCGTATCAAGGCGGCGGCGACATGATCCGGCTGGTCACCTTCGAGAAAACCGAATACGCCGACCTGCCCAACAAGTTCGAGGCTGGCACGCCGAACATCGCCGGCGTGATCGGGCTGGGCGCGGCGCTGGACTGGCTGAACGCCATCGGCCTGGACGCGGTCGCCGCTTACGAGCACGAATTGCTGGACTACGCCACCGCCCAACTGCAAGAGATTCCCGGCCTGGCCATCATGGGCACGGCGCGAGACAAGGCGGCGCTGGCGGCGTTCACCATCCAGGGCATCCACCCCCACGACATCGGCACCATCCTCGACCGCGAAGGCGTCGCCATCCGCGCCGGCCATCACTGCGCCCAGCCGGTCATGCAGCGTTACGGCGTCCCCGCCACGGCGCGGGCCTCGTTCGCCGTCTACAACACTCGCGACGAGGTGGACGCCCTGATCAAAGCCCTTTGGAAAGTCAAGGAGTTGTTCGAATAATGAGCGACCTGCGCGATCTCTATCAGGAAGTCATCCTGGACCACAACAAGCGGCCCCGGAATTTCCGCATCCTCCCGCAACCGACTCACCACGCCGACGGCGTCAATCCGCTGTGCGGCGACCGAATTAGCGTCTATCTGGACATCGAGGATGGCGTGATCAAGGACATCGCCTTCCAAGGCGCCGGCTGCGCGATTTCCAGCGCCTCGGCCTCGCTGATGACCGAGGCGCTCAAGGGCAAACCAGTCAACGAAATCGAACACCTGTTCGAGGCGTTTCACAATGTGGTCACCACTGATTGCGAATGCCCGAAAGGGCTGGGCAAGCTCAGCGTGTTGGCCGGCGTGCGCGACTATCCCAGCCGAGTCAAGTGCGCCACTCTGGCCTGGCACGCGGTGCGCGCCGCGCTGGAAGAGCGCAAGCAAACCGTGGCGACTGAGTAATATTTCGGCTCCAGGAGACCCGTATGACCGTGACCACCACGAATTTGCCCGATGCCGACGAGATGGAAACCAGAATCATCGCGGCGCTGAAGACCGTCTACGATCCCGAAATTCCGGTTGATATTTACGAACTGGGGCTGATCTACGGTCTGGACGTCGATCCGCTGGGCAACCACGCGGATATTCAGATGACCCTGACCGCCCCCGGTTGCCCGGTCGCCGGCTCGATGCCGGAATGGGTGGAAAACGCCGTGCGCCACACTGCGGGGGTGGAATCGGTCAACGTCGAACTGGTGTGGGAGCCGCCGTGGACGCCGGAGCGCATGTCCATGCGGGCCAAGCTGGAATTGAACATGGTGTGATGCGGAGAGCCTGTTTTAACGCCTCCGCACCATATATCGACACCGACGCCGTTGGGGTCGAAGACGGCGACATGGCGATCCCCTACGGCTCGTTGCGCGGTTCGACGGTCACTAGGGCGCCCAGCGATTGAACGCGCTGGTATGGTCTCGCTAATTAAGATCGATTTATTTGGTTGCATGGTTAATGCTAACTTTATGATTTTATAATAAATAAAACCAATTTAACCATTAGTCATGCACAGATCATGATCGGCAAGACCCTAGTCGGCGTCAACGTCGTCGACTTCAACCTGATCTTCAAGGTGATGCCGTGGAAAATTATGTTCCTGTTTTTGAATCAAAGATAAAAAAGCTTTACGACAAGGTTGTTAAAGAGCTTTCCATTCCAAAAAAGGAAAGAAATAAAAAGCGCCTCAAAAAGATGCTCAAGGAAATCAAGGGCATCAAGAAAACCATTCGATCCGCGAAAAAAATCAAAACCTGTCCTCATTGTGGCTATCCACTTTGGGATGAAGAGTCTTTGTCATACATGGACTCCGATTTATTACGTTCGTAGAATGGCTGAGTCACATCACGAGTCCCGTATTTTCGTCTACTCCTGTTGCTCAGGATGCCCGCTTGACCACCAGATAGACACCCCCGACCGCCAGCGCCATGCCGGCCAGGGAAACGAAGGGAAGCGTCTCGCCAAACACGAACCAAGCGATCAGCGCGGTGCTCAAAGGTGTCAGGTAAAACAAACTGGCGACGTTCACCGCGCTGCTGCTGTGAATGAGCAGGTTCAACAGGCTGATCGCGCCGATGGACAACACCAACACCAACCAGCCGAGCGCGAACGCAAACCGAGCGGTCCAAGTGATCTGGAATTCGGTAAACAGCGCAATCGCGATAGCGGTAACCGCAGCGCTTGGGATAAATTGAATGACCGAACCGGTGCGCAGATCGAACCCCGCGCAAAATCGCTTCTGATACAGAGTCCCGATGGTCATCCCCAGCAACGCCACCAGAGCCGGCGCCAACATCGGTCCCAGTTCGACTCCGACGCCGAACTTGCCGGACACCACCAGCGCCACCCCCAGGAAACCCAGCACCAGCCCGATCCACTGACGAACCCTCACCCGTTCTCCAAGCAACCAACCAGCGCCAACGGCGGTCAACAGGGGCTGCATGCCGACCACCAGAGCGGCGACGCCCGCCGGCAAGCCTTGTTTGATCGACACGAATACGCCACCCAGATAAACGGCATGAATCAGCACACCGGAAATACCGATATGCAACCACTGACCCGGATTCTTGGGCCATGGCGCGCGGCTCGGCAAGGCAATCGCCATCATCAGCACGATGACGCAAAGATACCGCACTAAAAGGAAGGACAAGGGTTCGGAAAATGGTAGACCAAGCCGAGCGCCGATAAAGCCGGTGCTCCACAAAAAAACGAACAGAAGTGGGTAGATGCGTCTCATGAAAGATTTCAGGTTTTTATCCATAATATCCGAAGCGGGCATTTCTTCTACCATGCCCCGTCTGTTAGCGAGGTCGTAAAAGATATCGAAAAATACCCCTTTATTATAAAACCTTAGCACGAAGTTCCGCCATGCTGCCCGAGGCGGTTCTAAACTCTTAATACCGCATGGTCCGATTAACCCATGAATGATTGATTACCGTGGCGCGCTAGCCCGAAGGTTCCGATAAGCCCTTATGAACATCCAGAATCCAGTTCCTCCGTTCCGGAAAAAGTTTTCGTTCCGCCACTGGCGCATCTCGAACAAGCTGTTGGTCGTTCTGCTACTGGTCTCGCTGGCGCCGCTCCTGGCGGCGATCGGAATTGTCGTGCGCACCAGCACGGACGCCCTGACCGACGAGACGCGAGCCAATATCTCGCTACTCGGCCACAGCGTCGCGTTGCGTTTCTCGAATCTGCTGCTGGACAACCACAACCTGCTACAAGTCTCCGCCAGCAATCCGGCCATTGCCGCCTATTTGCGGGCAGCACCCCCCGCCACCCAACCCACCCCTCCGGAACCGGTGAATGCCGCGCTGACCAACCTGCAACAGGCAAACCCCGCGATTGACGTGGTCGGCATCTACGACCCGAATGGCACGGTGATGGCGCATACCGACCGTGGACTGCTCGGCAAGGACTTGAGTGGTCGCGATTTCATCGGAACGGCGTTGCGGGGCCAATCCTTTGTCTCGGGCATACGACGCGATTTGGTCAACGACCGGTTGGGCATGAACTTCTCGGTACCCATCCGGGAGAAGGGTGCAGTTATCGGAGCAATGGCCACGCATCTCGACGGCAAGCTGTTCGCCGACATGTTCTCCCAAACGCTGAGCGCCTCGTCCGACCCGAATGAAGCCCAGGTCATGACGCTGTATTTGGTCGATCCGAACGGCATCATCATGAGTCAGTCGCAGGGGGACGACTGGCTTTATCGCAGACTGGGAACGCTTTCGCCCGAAGCGGCGCGGCGCGTGGCGGAAGCAAAACCGCTGGGCGGCGTCTGCCCCGATCGCCAAGCACAGTGCCCGCCAAAAGACAAAATCGCTCGCCAGCCGGAGCCTCTGCCGGCGCTACAACTCCTGGGCGATCAGGTGCTGGAGGCGTTTGCCGCCGGACGGACGGGCAGCATGCGGTTCTGTTGGCCCGCCGACCTCGGGGCCGCGCCCCGAACTAACGAATGCAGCGGCGCTTGGCATGTCGCCGCCTATACGCCAGTCCTGTTGCCGAACGTAACCGCGAGCGGCAACGATGCGCCAGCCCAGCGGTTCATGGTGATCGTCGACTTGCCGGAACAAGCCTTTCTGAACGCCGTGGATCAACAGCAGCTATTCGGTTTTGGCATCGCGGCCATCATGGCCATCCTGGCCATCGTGATTTCCCTGCTGCTGGCCCGGATGATCGCCAAACCCATCAACCGACTGGCAGCCACGGCAGGGGAAGTCGAACAAGACAAACCGTTTCGGCAACATACGGTCGCCGAGGTTACGACGCTGGGAGATGAGATTGGTCATTTGGCGCGCATTTTCAGCAAAATGGTGCTGGCGCTCCAAGCGCGCATGGCCGAACTGCGCACGATCTACCAGGTAGGCCGATCGATCAGTTCCAGTATCGACCTGGACGACACCCTTCATTACGTTGCCAACTCCATCCGCGGCGTCGTCCCGTATGACGCCATGGAGCTATCCCTGCTGGATGATACTCAGCAGAAACTGGTGGTTTATCTGGCCGTGGGGGGCGATCCGGTCGAAAATACCCAACAGGGCTATGCCAGGGATCAAGGATTGCACGGGCAACTGCTCGCCAGCGGCGAGGGTATTCTACTGTCCGGTCTAGACGCCGTGTCCGAAGCTCAGAACCAACCCGCGCGCACCTGGACCTCTCTCGATCCAAAGTCTTACCTGGGCGTACCGCTCAAAGTCAAAGGGAAAAACATTGGCGCTCTCGAACTGGTCAGCAAACAGTCCAACGGATTCGATGCCGATAAATTGCGCCTGCTTGAAAGCATTGCCATGCAAGCCGCCATCGTCATCCAAAACGCCCAGGAAGTGCGTGCGCGAGAGAATCAACTCAAGCAGAAAATCCAGGAACTGAACATCGAGATCGACGAAATTAAGCGCGCCAAGCAGGTTGGTGAAATCGTGGAGTCGGACTATTTCAAGCGGTTGCGCGCGCAGGCCAGTCAATTGCGCGCCGGACGGTCCAAACAGGAGCCGTCTCCCGATGCGTGAACCCATTGACCCCCGGAGATTGGGTCTCCTTCTTCCCGGATCGGCGCCGAAAGCGCCACGAGGGTATAGCCATGCCCGTTGACCGCCAACAACTCACGATCATGCTCGACGAACTGGGCATCGTGACTACAACGGTGGAGCATCCGCCGCTGCGCACGATCGAGGACAGTCGGCGCCTGCGCGGCAACCTGAAGGGTGGCCATGTCAAGAGTCTGTTTCTCAAGGACAAAAAGGGCGGATACTGGCTGCTGGCGGCGCTGGAGCAAACCCGGATCGACCTGCGGGTTACGGCGTCCTTGCTGGAAGCGCCGCGCTTCTCGTTCGCCAATGAGGAGGAACTGGGCCGGATCCTCGGCGTCGTTCCCGGAGCGGTCTCGCCGTTCGCCGCCATCAACGACGCCGATGGCCGCGCCTGTATAGTCCTGGACCGGCGCGTGCTCGATGCCGACCTCCTTAACTGCCACCCGCTCCAAAACGACCGCACGACCACCATCGCCACGGGCGATCTTCTGAGATTTCTCGAAGCGGTCGGGCACCCGCCGCGCATTATCCATCTGCCCGGGTGAACGGCGCCCGGGAAGACCAATTCACACCACCTCGGCGGGTGGTTCCCGGTAATCTGCTTCGGGGGCGACGCCGGTCCCGCTCGCCGCCGCATCGGCGGGGCCACGCCAGCGCAGCACCAGCAGCGTGATGTCATCGCTTTGTGGATGACCGCCCACGAAGGCTTTGACAGAGCTTATGACGCTGTCGATGATGGCGTGGGCGGAACCCTCGCGGCATACCGGAACCAGGGCATCGTTCAGGCGTGTCGCCGTAAACATCTCGTGCTTGGCGTTCATCGCTTCGGTGACCCCGTCGGTGTAGATCACCAAGCCTTCGCCAGGCAGCAGTCGGATGACGTCCTCCTGGTAAATGGAGTCGGCGAAGAAGCCGAGCACCAGCCCACCGTTTTTCTTTTCGATCATCTCCACGCTGCCGCTGCGCCGCAACGCAAAAGGCAGTTCGTGACCGCCGTCGCTGCAAGTGATCTCGCCGTTGCGCAGGTCCAGAATACCGGCGAAGACCGTGACAAACATTCCTTCTGGATTATTTTCGCACAGGGCTTTGTTGACCCGTTCCATGATGCGGCCGACCGAAGCAGAATCGCGCTGCGCCTCCACGGCGAACAGGGTTTTGGTGACCGCCATGAACAGCGCGGCCGGCACCCCCTTGTCCGACACGTCGCCGATCAGGAAGAACAGGCGGTGCTCGTCGAGCAGGAAAAAATCGAACAGGTCGCCGCCCACGGCCTTCGCCGGCTCCAGTACCGCGTGAAGGTCGCACTCGGCATGATCGGGCAACCCGAAAAAGTTGGGCAGCATACCCATCTGGATGCTGCGCGCCGCGGACAATTCACCTTCGATCCGCTCCTTGGCCGCGGTGGTTTCCTTGAGTTCGACGATATAGGTTTTGAGCCGGGTCACCATCGAGTACAGCGCGCCGCCCAGGAAGCCGACCTCGTCATGGCGATTCTCGGATACCCTGCGCAGTTCCTCGTGCATTTCCTGGTCGGCGTTGAAATCGTGTTCCACCAAGCGATTGGTCTGAACGGTCAGGCGAGCCAACGGTCTGACGATGCGGTTGAGAAAGGGCAGCGCCAAGGCCATGCCCAACAACAGCAGCAAGACGGTCAGCCCACCGCCGATCGTCAGCAGGGAATGGAGTTCCGCCCGCATGTTGACGGGCAGACTCATGAGCGCCGCTCCATTGGGCAAACCGTCCGCGCCGAAAATGGGAGCCGCCACGTACAACAACCCATGCCCGAACAACACCTCGTGGAGTTCGCCGCTTTCGAGATGCGAGACGGGTGCGCTAGCCTTGACGGCCCTTTCGACGAGGCCGCGCTCGTTAGCGGTCAACGCGGTGGATTTGTCGATGTCTGCGGCGGAAGTGGCGATCACCGGCTTGAGGTTTTCGTCGAAAACCCAGATGGCGTCGATCAACGCCCCCGACATGACGGTTTCGGTCATCCGCTTGAGGCCGATGCTGTTGAGAATCTGATTGACGCGGCCGGGCTGGCGGGCGATCAGGACCATGCCGTTCCGATCCGGCAAGGCGACGCCGCCATAGTACATCTCGCGACGGTCAAGGTTGCGAACCTGAAGATCGGTGAAGATGCTGAACCGATTTCCCTCCAGCAGCGGTCGGAAAACCGGCCGCAGGGCCAAGCCGGAATCGACGCCGATGGTCGCGCTGATATCGTCGAGCGACCAGAAAGTTGGAGCGCCGCGGGCATCAGTCACCCAGATTTCCGGAATCCCATTGTTGGCGGCGACATTGCGCAGGGCTTGATTGATTTCCAGGGGGGCCGCTTTACGCTGGCGCGCGATTTGGATCAGATGCGCGACGATATCCGCCTGGGCCTGCACGTCCCTGCCAACGATCTCCTGGATAGCCACCGGCACTTGCTGGATGAAGCTGATGGACTGGGCGAGCAGTTGAGCGACCAAGGCACCGTCCCGCTCGGTCCGCTCCAGAACGGACCGCCAGGAAACATAGGCGAACACTCCGGCGGTGCTTGGAACACCGATGGCGATGATCAGCGTGACGAAGAGGAAGAGCCGGCGGCGCAGCGTCATGACCACGATCCTACTTGAGCCAGATGATTGAAGCGGCCAACCGCTGGGCTGCCTTATAGTCGAGCGGAAAATAGATGACCCCGCGTGGTCCGAACCAGCGATCGTAGATCTCGATATAGGACCCCTGGTATTGATCGACGCCTTCGAGAAGATCCGCGAATACCCGGTTGACGAAGGCGCGCCATTCGGAGTCGTCCTTGGGCAGGATGCAGGCCATCGATTCGTAGGAAAACTCCTCGGTGCGCGGCAGCAGGATGACCTTGCTTTTGAGCGGACTTTTCTCGACCTTGGCGCGCAGCACGATCCCAATATTGGACAAACCGTCGATCTCTCCGCGCTCGAACAGGGCAAACCCAGTGTCCATATCGGGGACTTCGACGATCACCGACTCGGGCGCGTGCGCGGCAAGGATCGCGGTGGTTGTCGTGCCGGCGGCGACGCCGATGCGCTTGCCGCGCAGGTCTTGCAACCGCTCGGCGGTGGTGCGCAGGGTCATGATGCGGGTGCCGTTGCCGAAGAACGGGATCGAGAAATCCACCGCTTCCTGCCGCTTCCAGGTGGGGGTGGTGATGCCGCACTCGATATCGATGACCTGACTGGCCACCATTTCTATCCGGTTGCTCGCCGTGGTCGCGCTCAGCTTCATTTCAATCGGGCGACCGAATCGCTGCTCAAGCCGCTTGTGGATTTGACCGAGCAGATCGACCGAGAAACCGATCAACCGTCCTTTATTGTCGCGATAGGCAAACGGCAAGGCGTCGGCGCGGGTTCCAGCGTTGAAAACGCCGGTGTTTCCGATGCGGTCGAGGACACGCTCCGCCCATGCCGTTTCCGGCGCGGCTAAAACCAGTAGCACCGCCGCGATCGCGCTTGGCAGGTAGCTACGGAGTATCGCGACCATTTGTTTCAAGGCTCCCCTCCTCATCATTCGCCACATTCTTGCGCGGGCGCCCCGCTGACGCGCGCCAGCAGGCGTTTTTTCACATGACCCATCGCCCAGTTCAGCGGGAAACAAAGCCCGAAGAAATAGCCTATGGCGTAAACGTAAACCCAGATCATCATCTCGTCGCCCCCTACCGCAGCGATCAGGACGTTGCAGCGCGACACGATTTCGCCCACGCCGATGACCGAGGCGGTGCTCGACGCCATCACGATGATCAGCAGGTACATGGTCCAACTGGGAATGAAAAGCAGCGCGGCTGGATGATTGTCGCTTCGCCAGTATCGCCAGGCGACGAAGAGATTGTCGGAGACAAACCCGACCACGGCCACCGAGAGCGCCAGCGATGCCTTGAGCCAAGCGGGAAAGGAGTAGATCACATCGAAAACCTCGAATTCCACTGGAATCAGGAAAGCCAGGTAGAACAGGAAGACGAAGGTCGGGATATTGCGCGTCAGTTCGGTGGCGGCGAGGCTTGCGCGCGCGATGGATTTCCGCCTGGACAGGCGCAGTCGCGCCAGCGCCGCGCCAAACACGGTGCCGATGGCCATGGCGACCAGCGAGATCAGGATATTCCACAGAAAGCCGTCCGCCAGGAACGGCGTCCACACCACCAAGACATGCACGATCTCAGCGGACGTCATGCCGGATCATCCTGCGCTCGAAGTAATTGAAGAGTTGGACGACGCCCATCACCAGCAGGAAATACGCGATCATCAACACGTTCATCATGACCGCGGCGTTGCCCTGTTCGGCCACGATGGCGGTGGAGGCCGAAATGAGTTCCGGCACGGCGATGGCGCTGGCCATGCCGGTCGCTTTCACGACGTTGACCAACGAGGCGATAACGGGGGCATAGGCCAAGCGCAACGCCCGCGGCAGGCCGCGCCAGTTCAGCGCAAAGCCGGGTTCCTGGTCCCTGAGTACGGCGCCCGCCTCGAGCAGGGCGAATACGATGGCGCAGCCGGTATAGAACGACAGGCAAAGGATCGCGATCAAGGAGCCGTCGAAGGTCCACCCGTAGCGGGTGACCACGATATGGCCGACGCCGAAAAAGACCAGATAAATCAGCAGCAGGGGGGGTGTCATCCGCCCGAGGGCGGCCGCTAGCCGCACCAAGCCGCCGAGCAAGGGAATGCCCCCGGCCATCAGCGCCCCCAGGCAGCCCAGGATCAGGCTTCCAGCGATGGAGCCGACCATCAGGCGCAGCGTCATCCAGAGGCCGGACAGAAAGAGATTGCGATCATAGGCATCGTAGAGAACCGTCAGGTTGATCCCCGTCCGCTCCTTGATCAACAGGCCGACGTGTTGGAGGCCGCCGACATCGGTGGAGGTCAGCAGGAATTTGTTCCTGCACTCGGCTGGCCATTCGCCATCGGGCATGCGGGCGCAGACCGCGCCGCCATCGGGCTTGGCGCGCGTCCAAAGTTCGCGCGTCTCGGCCAGAAACCGGCTCGGCTTGATTCCCCAACGCTTCTCGGCTTCGATCAGCCAGCCGCTCCGATGCCAGTCGGCGACGGCATCGGAAATGGCGCGCTCAAGTTGGGATCCACGTTCCAGAGCGGCAATGGCCACGGCCCACGGCGAGATCATCATGGAAGGCAGTGGCGCCTCGTAATTCGCCCATTCCGGATCGCCGAGGATGCCCACGATGCCGGTGTCGTCGTACAGCCAAGCGACGCATCGCCCATCGCGCAAGGCCATCTTGGTGTCGCGCGTACCGTTGAAGACCTGCAGGTCAAGCAGGAAGCGCTGAGCCATGGACCGATTGAAGTACGCGCCCTGGGTGGCGCACACTTTTCTGCCGCGCAGATCGGCCCAACTGGATAGATAAGCGTTGGGGGGCGCCACGACCGTCACACCGCTGGCATAGTAATTAGGCTCGATGAGGGTGGCGATTTGTCGGCGCTGCGGGGTATCGCCCAAGGTGGCGACCACCACGTCAATGGCTCCTTCCTGAAGCTTTTGCAGGCGGTTGGTGGAACTGACGGCAACGAGTTGCAACTGGACGCCCAAGCGGCGGGCAAGATCGGCGGCAAGATCGGGTTCGAAGCCGATCAGCCGACCGTTGGCATCCAGCATTCCAAACGGCGGATAGTCGGACTTGACGCCGACAATCAGGGTTCCGCGCTTTTGAATCAGGTCAAGTCGGTCGGCCAGCGCCTCCCGACCGCCCAGGATCGCAATCAACGCCAACAAGCAGGCGACGCGGAGCACCAGACGGCTACTCACGGCCTAGCTTATCCTGGCAAGCCGGGATCGGCGATCTGCGGCGCGCGGGCGACTTGGTCCGCATCGGGCGCGACCTCCGCCACGGCGAGAAAGCCGTGGGCGTAGCGCAGAGGCGCGATGATCGCCAACGCTCGGTCGAGCCAGTGCAGCGTCGTCGACCTGACGACCCCGCTCTCCGGCAAAAAGCTCTCGGCCCCCACCTGGATTAGGCGAAATCCCTGTTGCTCGAATTCCAACATGAACTCTTCAAGATTGTATAAATGATAATACATTTTTACTACTACATGATCAGCCTTTCGTTCGTAAAGAATATCGCCTGGCTCGAAATTTCCCTCTTGCACCCAGCGTCGCGCCACGACCTGCTGCTTGAGAAAACGGCGCGCGGCGTTGGGTACCGTAACGATGATCCGACCCCCAGGCCGCAACAGGCCCCGGATAACCGCGAGCGTTTTTTGACGAAGCGCGCGGGAGAAAATGTGACCCAGCACCCCAAACATCAGAATCGCCAAATCAAAACGCTCTCCTCGACCCATTGTGTTAGTCAAAACCGATAGATCGCCGCACACCGGACGCAGCCGGCCCGTATCGACATGCTTGGCGCATCGCACCGATAGTTCGTCAATCGCTTCCCGGCTGATATCACAGGCAACGATCATCGCATTCGTTTGCTCAAGCAGGGGCGCGGCATAGCGGCCATTGCCGCAGCCAAAGTCCAGAACCCTGACCCTGCCCTCCTGTATTTCGCGCGCCACGATGGCGAAACTCGACGGGTTTGGGCGAGGATACCGCTGGTCGTACAACTGGCTGGCAAAGTACTGATCGTAATTGTCCGCGACATCGCACACTGGATTCATTGGATTTCTCCCTGAGCAATCAATGGCTCGGACGGTTTTTTGCGCGGCCAGCGGATCGCGTATAGAATTTAACATTTTGAAATTAAATACTTTTCCTTATTGACCCAAGATTCAGACACGTTTTGGTCTTTCCGATCCACGGCGCTCGATGACTTTCCCGGTCGCTTGGGCCATAGCGAAAAAAACAAATAACTTTTTGATTTAAGAAATAAATTCTCTAACTTGTCCCTGAAATCCATCCAAAGTCCCTACGATATGCAAAATAGTTTATCAAAATAGTAGGTCTTGTGCTAGACTGGTTTCTGACCATCATGAAGCTTGGTTATGCTCCCCAAATCCGCAATTAGCGCATAATTCATATTACACAAAACGTAGCTTTTATAGCTATTTTGCATGGGGGTTAATCCAGCGCTGCGCGATGGCCATTATTGCCCTATCGAAAATTGCGTTCGGTCTATCCGGGGGGTAAGCATGTCGAAAAAAATACTCACTGCCAAGTTGGCTGGCGGATTCGGCGCCTTGTTGTTGATTAGCGCAGCGAATCCAGCGAGAGCGGAGGTTTTTGGCGCCGACTATCGGCCCTATGTTACAGCCAGCGGTGGCTGGCATACTCGTAACCGTTCGGCCGAGAGCGATGTGATCTGGGCGGACTGGGATAATGGTTATAACTACAACCTGGCTGCCGGGTTGAAGCTGTTTCAGCGATTCCGCGTTGATGTCGAATGGTCTTGGCTAACCAACGACGCTGAAACCACCAGCGGCGGTCCTGATCTCGATGGCCCAGCCACTGGCGGCACGGCCGATTTGACCGCTTACACGCTGAATGCCTATATGGATTTTCCCATCCCCAACACCCCCCTCGAAATTTATGGCGGAGTGGGCTATGGCACTTTTAGATCGAAACTAAGCGGTCTCACCAACGCCAAAATCAGTCCCTTCGGTTTCATCTTCACTGGAACCAGTGCTTACGCGCCCGTCTTTCAGGCGCGCGCCGGCCTGACCTATAGTTTCGACGAAAACTTCCAACTCTACGCCGGCTACCGTTACTTTAACGGCGGCAAGCTCAAGTTCCACTTTAATCTCCCCAACGGCACCGAGTTTGACGCCGCTCCCAAGGATACCACCATAAACAGTGGAGAAATTGGCTTGCGCTACATATTCTAAAAGGTGCTCCTCAAAATTCCATAGCAGCGGTGGGACAGCAAGGCTGTTGTTACCCTATGCTTTTGGCGATCTGGTTGCTTTGTTGGTTCCCTCCCCTAGCCGAGGTTAGAGAAGAGAAGAGAATTTGGGCTTGAGCCAAACCTGAGGAGGTCAAGACTCGCATGATGAAATATCGTCTGCTGGGCCGAAGTGGTTTGCGCGTTTCGGAACTCTGTCTGGGTTGCGCGACTTTCGGCGTGAACTGGGGACCGATTGGTTCCGATAAAGAAGAGAGCCGGCGGATTCTGGACGCCTTTGTCGAGGCGGGCGGCAACTTCGTCGACACCTCCAACCGCTATCAGGAAAGCCAGTCGGAAGCTTGGCTAGGCGAATTCATGGAGGGACGCCGCGACTGGTTCGTGGCCGCGACCAAGTACTCGTTGTTCGATCAGACCGGGACCAACAACCAGGATCCCAATGCCCAGGGCAATCATCGCAAAAACCTGATCCGCTCGGTCGAAGGCAGCCTTAAACGCTTGCGCACCGATTATATCGACCTGCTATGGGTCCACATCTACGATTTTTCCACCCCCATCGACGAAATGCTGCGCGCCCTGGACGACCTGATCCAGCAGGGCAAAGTGCTCTATGTCGGCGCCTCGAATTTCCCGGCTTGGTGGATCGCCCGCGCCAAT
>Ga0209573_1001925_pt1 | contig 28973 bp, 23 predicted proteins | sample TNRBio252014_DNA_FD_185870 | JGI IMG/M metagenome (GOLD analysis project Ga0209573, IMG submission 185870) | Wastewater treatment Type I Accumulibacter community from EBPR Bioreactor in Madison, WI, USA - TNR Reactor_6/25/2014_ DNA (SPAdes)... | ecosystem: Engineered > Bioreactor > EBPR >...
GTCGGAGGAATGAAAAAGTATTGGCTGACTGTTTTAGTTGTTTTCGCTTTGGCTTTCTTATCGTCATTTTTGTCTGAATTTTCGAGTACTGTTGCATGGTTAGACAGCGCTCAGGGTGGAAGAATCTCTCCGGGTCAAATAACAGCAATAGTAAGCTCACTTATTGTCATATCAATAATTCAAACTCGAGCCCAGTTCTTGAAAAAACAGCTCTAATATAGGCTAAAACACAACTTAGACGAATGCTGGACTAGGGTATATTCTCAACTGTTTTCTTTTGGATTTAATTAAGGAGCGAAATGAAAACTTCACTAATAAGGCTTTCAATTCTTGTAATGATTCTCACCCTAGTTCTTAGTGCTTGTTCGGAATCTGAAAGTGCAAAGCCAAAAGCTACTTTTGATGAAGTTACAACATCGACTACAGGACCAAATTTCGGCAAAGAACCAAAAGTTGCTCCTGGTTTTGACGGTTCGACAATTTCTCTTGGCGTGATAACACCTTTGTCAGGTTTGCCAGGTTTCCTCGGAAATGCAATTACTGATGGCGCTCAAACTTATTGGGATGCAAAGAATGAAACTGGTGGCGTTGCAGGCAAGTACAAGGTTGAACTTAAAAAAGAAGATTCGTCTAAGAATGGTACCTACGATAAAACACTTTCTATAAATGCTTATGACAAGCTTTCAAAAGAGGTAGTTGCATTTCAATCAGTATTGGGTTCAGATGTCGTGCTTAGTTTGAAAGACAAACAAATCGAAGATTCAATGCTTATAGCTCCTGCAACTTTGTCGGGTTCTTGGGTGAAAAATCCTTTGGTTTTACCAATCACAAACCCATACCAAACCCAAGCGATTAATGGAATCCAGTATTTTGTGGATAATTTTGAAGGTTCAAATCCTAAGATTTGCACCTTGGCTCTTGATGATAGTTTTGGCGACGACGGAGTAAAAGGAGTTGAATTTGCTGTAGATAAACTCAAGACAGTCATTACTTCACAGCAACAGTTTACAACTAATTCACCAATTTCAAGTCAGGTTGATTCTTTAATTAACGACGATTGTAATGCTGTCGTTGTGGTTGCAACTGCAGTTGATGTTGGTGGAATCGTTGGTGCATTCGCTCAGAAAAATGCCGACATTACTTTGATAGGGCTCTCACCGCTTTGGATTCCTGAAGCTAATTTAAGGATGACAGGTGAAGCTCGAACGTATGCCCAAGAGCACCTTTGGATAGTTTCTGCTGGTGCAAAATGGGGAGATACAACTACTCCAGGTATGGCAAAGATGCTCAACGATATTGCAGCCCATAACGATGATCAAGAATCCAATCCTTTCTTTCTATATGGATATTCACAAGCATGGGCAATGGATCTTGTTTTAGAACAAGCTGCAAAGAATGGTGACCTATCATCCAAGGGTGTTCTTCGAGCGCTTTCCAACGTGGGAACATTCGATTTCCAAGGTTTACTTCCAGCATATGAATTTGGCCCCAACACGAAAACTCGAGTTGTACCAAATGCAAATACCATCTTTAAATACGATTCGAAAGACCCAAGTAAGTTGGTTCCAGTTGCAGATGATGCAGTGGACTTTGCATCAGAATTTTCAAAGGATTACGAATACTAGAATGATAAAACGCAGTAGTGAAAAAAAACCGCAAGAGAAAATTAATAGTGACGGGAAATTATCAGTAACTTTTCTTGGTGGGCTAAATAAAATAGGTAGAAATTGCATGGTTCTCGAGTACCGAGAGCGCCTATTGGTAATTGACTGCGGAATAATGTTTCCTGAAGTTGATATGCTCGGTATAGATTACATTTTGCCTGATCTCAATTATTTGTATGAACGTAAAGACCAGATAGACGGAATCGTCATTACGCATGCTCATGAAGATCATGCAGGTGGATTGCAATTTTTACTCCGCGAGGTTGATGCTCCTATTTATTCTTCGCAATTGTCGCTTGCTCTTCTAAGTAGACGACTCGACGAAGCAGGTGTGTTGTCTAAAACGTCTCTTGTTGAAGTAAATGATGGTGAGACTCATAAGATAGGGGAGTTTGAAGTAGAGTTTTTGCCCGTCACTCACTCGGTCCCTCATGCTTTTGCAGCTAGCTACTCTTGTGGCGCGGGAACAATTTTCCATACTGGAGATTTCAAGATCGACCATTCTCCAATAGATGGGAGAAGGACAGACTTGGCTCGGATCGGTGAAATAGCTTCGACTAAAGAAATACTGTTATTGCTTTCGGATTCAACTGGAGCTGAGCGAGAAGGCACGACCCGTTCGGAGAGCACAGTTCGTACTTCGATTGAACGTGTTTTTCGGGAAAATCCGAATAAGAGAATAATTGTTTCTACATTTGCTTCACATATACATCGAATGATCCAAATTATTGAGGCTGCACTAGCTCAAGATAGAAAGCTCGCATTTTTAGGCCGTTCCATAAAAACAAACATAGCTATCGCAAGAGAACTTGGAATTCTGGATTTTGATGACAAGTGTTTGATTGATATCGAAGAAGTAGAAAATTATGGACCAGAAGAAATCTGTGTAATCTGCACAGGATCTCAAGGTGAACCACTTTCTGCGTTGTCATTGATTGCTTCAGGTCAATCTAAATTCCTCTCGGTAGACGAAGACGATTGCATAGTTTTGAGTTCGCATACAATTCCGGGTAATGAAACTGGAGTAAATCGAATCATCAATGGGCTTATGCGAAAAGGTGCTGAGGTGGTTCATGATCAAAATTCTCCGATCCACGTTTCTGGTCATGCTAGCGCCGATGAACTTTTAACAATGTTGACTTTGACCAAGCCGAAATATTTCGTTCCTGTCCATGGTGAACATAGACACATGAAAGCACATGCCGAGTTGGCTTTGGATGCAGGAATGCCAAACGAGAATGTATTTTTATGTCATGATGGCGATGCAATTGTTTTTGATTCAGATTCCGCACATGTTGAAAACGACCGAGCTTCTTCAGCGTATCTTTATGTTGATGGAAATGTCGGCGGGATTACAAATGCTTTGTTGCGAGATCGAAGAGAAATTGGTTCTGATGGTTTAATAGTTGTCGTTGTCACTATTGATTATCAAGATGGAAGTATCGTTGGAGAGGTCGAAGTTGTCACGAGAGGTTGGATACCGCGAGCAGATGTAGATGACTACAAAACTGCTACTGGAGACAGCGTTAGATCAGCTGTCGAAAATGCTCTAGAAGCAGGGGAACGCGATATCGAAGCATTAAAAGCTATTGTTCGGAAAACAACTGGAAACTCAACAAGTGACTCGACAGGCAGGCGACCGATAATTTTACCTCTCGTTATTGAAGTATAACTCGGCCAATAGGTCATAATACTTGCTTGATTTCCACTATTCGTGAGGAATATAGGGGTAACCTATATAGATGGCTAGCTCAAGGAAGACCACTAAAAAACCGACCAAAAAAACTGTTTCTGCAACACCTAAGCTTCGAACTCAGGCTAAAGAGGCTTTCGCAGATCAGCTTCATTCCCATATTGAAGATGTTTTAATAGTCGCTTTCGGACTTGTCGGAATAATCTCTACGCTCGCAATTTTTACTGATTCAGTGGGTGTCATCGGTTCTATTCTGCAGAATGTGGCTGCATTTCTTTTTGGTCAGGCAAGGATAATGTTTCCGTTAAGTTTTTTTGCCGTTTCAGCTCTTTTAGTTTGGAACGGTAGATCTGGAGAAGCTGATTATCAAAACGATGATTACGATGAAGACGAAGAGTTTGAATCTGAACCTGTTCAACCTATAAGGGTTGCTTTTGGCATAATTTTGGTTTTTGTTTGTGTGTTAGGAATGATTCATGTTTTGTCTGGAAATCCTGCAATTGGTCAATCTGTAGATGCGCTCAAAGATGCTGGTGGAATAATTGGCGCAATGATAGGCCAGCCTCTTGTTGCCGGATTGCGTTCGCTAGGAGCTTCGATAGTTTTAATTGCGCTTGGATTTCTTGGAGTTTTTATTGCACTAGGTACGCAAGTCAGAAGTTGGTTATTGGATCGATTTGATTCAATCCGGGGAAGAAGAACTGAACTTATTGATTTAGTTGAGGAAGAAGAACACGATCAAGTTGTTGTGTCAAGAACTCGACGTTTAGGAATGGATGACTATGCGTCCGAAGATGAAGCCGTTCTTCTAGATGACGATGAGGAAGAGGAAGACGAAGAGTACGAGGATGATGAAGAATATGAGGATGAGGATTCTGAAGAACTAGAAGATGAAGAAGAAGACGAAGAGCTCGAGGAGGAAGAAGATGAGGAATATGAGGATGAGGATTCTGAAGAACTAGAAGATGAAGAAGAAGACGAGGGCGAGGAAGATGAAGAGGAAGATGAAATTGACCCGGCGCTAGTCGCTCAGACAAGTTCCGCAAAAGGCAACCATTCATCTTTAGAAACAGCGATTTACGCACCTAGAGCTTGGAAACTTCCGCCAAAATCGATGCTCGATAAATCCGTGGCTAAAAGTATCGATAAAGACTTAATCAAACATGGCGGAAAAGTTCTCGAGTCGACACTGCATGAATTTGGTGTAGACGCACGACTAATAGGGATGACAACAGGTCCAACAGTTACGAGATATGAACTTGAACTAGGTGCCGGCGTAAAAGTGAATAAAGTCACAAGTCTCAATCACGATATTGCTTATGCAATGGCAAGTGCCGATGTTCGAATACTTGCACCAATACCTGGTAGAAGTGCAATCGGGGTCGAAGTTCCTAACAAAGTGAGACAACTTGTAACACTTGGAGATATTCTTAGTTCTAAAGATTCAGGAAATGCCAAGCACCCATTAGAGGTAGGTTTAGGACGAGATATTGCTGGAAAATCATTGATGCTAAATCTTGCCAAGATGCCCCACCTCTTGATCGCTGGAGCAACTGGTGCAGGAAAATCTAGTTGTATTAACTCGATAATCACATCTATTTTAATGAGGACTACGCCAGAACAAGTTCGAATGATTTTGATTGACCCAAAGCGTGTTGAACTTGGTGTTTACAACGACCTTCCTCATCTGTTAACACAAGTAGTTACAAATCCAAAGAAAGCCGCTAATGCTCTTGAATGGGCTGTGCGTGAAATGGAAATGCGATACGAATTGCTGGCTGAAATTGGTGTTCGAGATATAACTGGTTACAATGAAGCATTCGATCGAGGCGATTTACCTACGAGAGATAATCCAGATCCGATTTCAGGCAAATCTTATGCTCGCCTGCCATTCATTTTAGTTGTCGTCGATGAGCTTAATGACTTGATGATGGTTGCCGCACGTGACGTAGAAGCATCCATTACAAGAATCGCGCAAATGGCTCGAGCTGTTGGTGTCCACTTGATTATTGCTACTCAACGTCCAAGTGTTGATGTTATAACTGGTGTCATTAAAGCTAACGTTCCCAGCCGTCTTGCTTTTGCTGTTAGTTCTTTGCAGGATTCACGAGTTATCTTGGATCAGCCTGGTGCAGAAAAATTAGTGGGTCAGGGAGACATGCTGATCGTTACTGCTAGTTCTAGCAAGGCTCAACGTATTCAGGGTTCATGGGTTAGCGAAGAATGCGTGAAGAAGGTAACTGCGCATTGGCGACGCCAAGCAACTGAGCTCGCATATGTATCGGGTATACAAGACGAAGCTAAAGGGTCGGGTTCGGGCGGTTCGAGCGACAACGATGACAGTGACGCTTTGTTTGAAGAAGCTATGGAATTAGTTGTTCGAGCTGGCCAAGGTTCTACTTCGATGTTGCAGAGAAAATTGAGAATCGGTTTTTCTCGTGCGGGAAGATTGATGGATATCTTAGAACGCAGGGGAGTTGTTGGCCCTTCAGAAGGAAGTAAAGCAAGAACCGTATTGATGACTATCGAAGAATACGAGAATTCTGTCGAGCGCGGCGAAGTGTAGTTATCGCTAGTTAATTTCTAAAAAATTGTCGTCTGGAGTTATTTCCCACGTGCGAGGTAGATATCCTCCAGTAGTGCCTCCTGGACGATTAGACGATCTGATTTCAGGGCCGATATTTCCTGGCTGATCTACTCCACTATGACTAGATGGTTCGCCTCTGCCTATGGCAGGTACATTTGACTCGCTTTTAATATCATCCATGTGACTTATTTTACTGCACTATAGAAATACTTCTCTAAGAGTGCCTAGTCGCTTCTAAATCAACTGGTGCAGCAACAATTTTTGTTCTAGTAATCGATTTGCTCGAGGCTTGTTGGGGATTAGGTGCGAAGTCGGAATTAGGAGGAGAATGAGTTTTCGAATTTCTCAGTTTTGTAATCGTCTTTTTATATTCAATCTGCAATCTCCGTTTGTTTCGAATTCGTCGAAACAATATGGTTGTTAAAATTGTCGCGAGTATCAATATTGCAGAAATAGCAGTGATAACGTTTTGATTGTTTGAAAATAAATCAGCCCAAGATAATTCGTCGTTGTTATTTGAATTTTTCAAATTGGGTCTTCTTGTCTCGGCAGATTTGCTTTGGTCAGCAGCCGCAATTTCATTGGGGGATGTATCACCAACAGCTTCAGCATTTGCTGCAGAGCCAGTTTCTGTTCCTCCTGAAACTCCTCGGTTTTGACCTTGGGTCGTTCCTAGAACTTGTGAAGACTCTTTGCTATTTGACGCGTTAGCTGCGTCTTTTTGTGCTTGTGCTTCTCCGTAAATGTAGTTAGAACTCGATACAGATTCGCTTGGTGAGGTTTCCCAAATGTTTATGCCATTTTGCCAGTCTTGTTGTTGTTGTTCTGTGGTCGAATATACAGCCATTGAATATGCTTTAGATGAAGTTGTGTAATTTGAGTTTGCAGTACCTAAAATCTTGAAAGTGAATGACTGGCCTGGTGAAACCGAAATAGATGTTTCCGGAGCCTCACCACTCGGAGCACAATAGATTTGATCACGACCAGACAATTCATCTCCAGAATCGGGTATATCCGAACCATCATTGAGTGATGAACAACCAAAATTCGCGACCGCTGGTATAGATGTAGTCGAAAATTCTTTAGGTGGAAAAATGAATAGAGGTGTGTTAATTGTTTTGGTTGAAACTCCAGTATTAGTGAGTTTGTATGTATAAGAAACTGAATCTCCAGCCTTCACTTCAGCTGAAGTGTCAAGTGTACCTTCAAGCTTCCACTTAAATTCTTCTTGAACTGCAAATGCAGAATTAGATGTCGGCAAAGAAAGTATGAAAATCGAAATCAATGCGAGCCATATCAATACGTCACGCCCTAATCTCATACTTGCTATTGTCGGCTTAATTTATGATTTACTGTTCAAAAATAGCCATTTAGCTGGATAAATGAGTCATTCGACCTGGTTGGGCAATTGTCGAAGTTATAACTTTCAACGAATAGAAGGTAAGGGTTGGAATGAGTCGAAGACATATAAAACAGTGTTTACAACTAGAATGGAAAGCTATGCCTGCAAAAACCTTTTATATAGAGACATTGGGCTGTGCAAAAAATGCTGTTGATTCAGATAAAGCCGCTCAAGGGCTAATCCAAGATGGACTAGTTGCCACCGATGACGCCTCGCAAGCAGATGTAGTTGTTGTAAATACTTGTGCATTTATTGATGCAGCTCGCGAAGAATCTATCAACACTACACTCGAACTTTCAGATACGAAAAAACAGGGCGCCAAGCTCGTCGTTACTGGCTGTATGGCTCAGCGTTATGAGGATGAACTTAAAAGTTCTCTAAGTGAAGTTGATGCAATTGTTGGATTCGCACAAGAAGCAAATATTGCAAGCCAAATATTCGAACCGATTACTCTCAAATCCAAACCCAAAGGCATTCGTGATTTATTGGACATGCCAAGACCTAAACCGCAATCACCTTGGGCATATTTAAAAGTTGCTGAAGGCTGTAATAGAAATTGTGCTTTCTGCGCGATACCAACTTTTCGGGGAAAACAAAGATCGCGAACAAAAGAATCTATATTTGCCGAAGCAAAAATGTTGGTCGAAAATGGCGTAAAAGAAATAGTTTTAGTTGCGCAAGACATTGCTTGGTACGGTCGAGATGCAGATCGCGAAGAAACTCTTTCAGATATTATGCGAGATATTGATCGATTGAAAGATCAAGGGCTGCAAACTCAGAGACTTGTCTATATTTATCCGAGTGAATTAAAAGGCGATCTTCTCGAAACAATGTTGACCTTAGAAACTAGTGTTCCTTACTTTGATCTTTCCTTACAGCATGCGCATCCTGAACTCTTGCGCAAAATGAAACGTCCTGGAAGTTCCGAAAAGTTTTTGGAACTAATAAAAACTATTCGAGCTTCTAAACCTGATTCAGTTTTTAGATCCAATTTTATTGTTGGATTTCCAGGGGAGACAGAAGAGCACCATCAAGAGCTCATTTCCTTTATCGAAAAAGCAGGACTGCTCTGGACCGGTTTTTTCCCTTATTCGCACGAGAAAGATACTGCCGCATTTGATTATGTCGACCAGATTGACAGCGAATTAGCAGGTCAGCGAACCCGAGAGCTCTCGCGCGTCCAGGATGAAATCACACAAGGCCTTTTGCTCGATTCAATAGGTTCATTGCAAAATGTGCTGATTGACTCAGTCGATGAAAACCGCATCGCCAAAGCAAGAAGTTTTGAAAGTGCTCCTGAAATCGATGGCTTGGTCTTGCTAGACCTCAGTGAATCAACCATCAATAAGGGTGACAACATCGATGTTGAAATAGTTGATGTATCAGGTGTAGATAGGAACGCCAAAATTTCTTTAAGCTAGTATCTATCTATGACTTTTCTCGACGGAACCATATAAGAAAGTCGTATAGCTCGTGACAATCTCAAAAGATCAAAAACCAATATTGCGTTATTCGCCGTCTGCTGTTTTGACTCCTGCAAACTTTCTGACGATCTTTAGACTTATAGTTTCAATTCCATTTCTATTTTGGCTGTATGAGAATCCGAGTAGTTGGCTTGTTTGGGGAGCTTTTGTTCTTCTGGCTGCTAGCGATGTTGTAGATGGAATTATTGCAAGAAAGAATGGCACAACATCATTCGGTGCGTTTTTTGACCCGTTGGCAGACAAAGTTTTAGCTATCGGAGGTTTTTTAGTTTTTGCTCTTTTGGGATACTACCTTTGGATCCCGTTGGCAATAATGGCTTTTAGAGAAATTGCAGTGTCTTTGGCTAGGTCTGTACTTTCTCGATACAAGATCTCGTTGCCAGCTCGAAAACTCGGAAAAATAAAGACCTTCGTGCAATTAAGTGCTGTTGGGTTACCGATGATGCCTCCAATGTACGATTTCAGAACATTTAATTTGGGAGTTCTATGGTTTGCTTGCGCAATGAGCGTTATTAGCGGTGTGGATCTTTTGCTCCATGCTCAAAAAGAAGTTCATGACAAGAACATTCACCTAGGCGACCCTTTTCCCACCACTTAACTTACCAACTCCCGCGTTGGGCCGATTTTGTCCCGAAATCATGGCTAAATTACATGGACGCAAAAAACATCGTCAGTGTTATTGTAAATAACCCTCAATTTCGAAACAAAATCGGCCCAACGTGAAATTTGAGAGTATCTAAGTATAATGATTTAATGCGTTGTTCTGTTTTATGTGTAGGTACTGAATTACTCCTTGGTCAAATCAATGACACTAATTCAACATATATTTCCGAACGACTAAGCGAGATAGGAATATCGAGCTTTGAAAAGCGAACCGTTGGGGATAACGCAGAGCGCATTGCAAGTGCAGTTGTCGATATTCTCCACGAATCTGACGCGCTAATTATTACTGGTGGTTTAGGTCCAACACACGATGACATAACGCGCGAAGTAATAGCTGACATTATGGGCGTCGAATTATTAGTAGATGAAGATGTTGTTGCAGATATGAAAGCGATATTCGCAAAGCGGAATCGTCAAATGAGCGATAACAATATTCGCCAGGCAATGGTCCCTATTGGAGCAAAGGTTTTGAGGAATCCGCTTGGAACTGCGCCAGGGCTCCAATGTCCATTAAAAGTCGGTGGAGAAGAGAAAACAGTATTTCTTACGCCTGGAGTGCCTCATGAAATGAAACATATTCTTGAAGAGTCTGTTTTCCCATCATTGCTAACGATGAAAGAAGACTCCAATGTTATTTTTACTAGAACTCTTAAAACTTGGGGTTTACCTGAAAGCACAATTGCACAAGAACTCGAAGATTTAGTTTTACAGGCCGATTCGGGTGAAGTGAAGTTAGGTTTTCTTGTCCGAGGAATGAACGGAATATATATAAAACTTTCTGTCTCAAGTTCGTCTGTTGAAATGGCGAAAGAACTGATCGTGCCAATCGAAGAAAAAGTCAAAGAAAAAGTCGGCGAATTTATTTATGCATTCGACGAAGAAACAATGGAATCCATTGTCATAGATCTCCTCAAGCAGAGTGATACTACTCTAGGAATTTGTGAATCGTTGACTGGCGGGATGGTAATGTCGCGTTTAATAGAAGTTCCTGGTGCTGGAGATGTGCTTGCAGGCGGCATGGTGACGTATAAAACTTCAACCAAACATGATGTCCTAGGAGTGCAAGTTGATGATGTATATTCCCATGAATGCGCACAGCAAATGGCCGACAAACTGAGGAAAAAATTGAATACTACATTTGCGTTATCGACGACAGGAGTAGCTGGACCTGATGACGAAGATGGTCATCATGCTGGAGAAGTCTATATTGGCGTCTCGAGCAAAGAAGACCTTTTTTCAGAAGAATTTTCGCTTGGGGGAGACCGTCAACGAGTTCGTGAATATTGCACAATCACGGCTTTAAATGTTTTGCGAAAACACCTGCTTAGCCAACAGAAAAAGAGCTAGTCAGATACGTTCTGCGCGATTCAGGGTTTATAGAAATCAACTAGAATACATCTCTAATTATTAATCCAGGAAGGTTGGCAAGTGACCGACGGCAATGATGATCTGAGTCAAGCGAGCGACATAGATAAAGAGTTCCTCGAAAGCACTTTTCCGGCTAAACCGATAGAAAAACGTTCTGTTGTAAAAATTAATAGGCGACTTGCTTATGTTATTTCTTCTACTAGTGCTGTCGGTTTTCTAACTCCGATCTGGGTGATTTTTGGAACAGATAAGCTCGGACTATCCCTTATATTGTCATTGGTTCTCGGTTCAACTGGATGGGTAACTTCCTCGCTGTTTGAAGTACCAATGGGCGCCGTTGCCGATAAATACGGTCGCAAAATCTCATTGATTTCAGGGCTCGCTCTAATTGCCATTGGTGATTTATCACTAATTGCTTTTAACAATTTTGCGGTTCTGATTTGTTTTCAGATAGTGGCTGGAGTGGGTTTCGCGCTTCAATCCGGATCCCTCGAAAGCTTGCTGCACGAATCATTTGAAGCAGTGGGAGAGCTTACAGAATATTCAAAACTTTCTAGCAGGATGTTGTTTTTAGTCAATTCTTCTCGCGTGCTTACGGTGCCCATTGGTGTGTGGCTATATGATCTCTCTCCAGGATCGTCTCCTTCGAGCTATACATTTCCGTATATGGCTTCAGTAGCTAGTTTTGTGGTGGCGCTAATTGCAGCTTCATTTTTGATCGAGATGAATACAGTTGACCTTGCAAAAGTGAGAATTGCCAATGAAAACTTGGCCAAAATTACAGCTCGAATTTGGAAGCAAATGCTAGAGACTTTTAGTGAGATGAGGGCTGATCGCGATGTCAAGCGCGTTGTGATTTTGCTTGGGCTGTATGCATTTATCGGGGAAGGAAACTGGGCCTTATATCAATATTATTTTAGAGAAAGAGATATTGGATTAAGCGAGAGTGGATGGGTATATACCATTCTGGTTTTGGTGATGGCGATTGGTTCATTGTTTGTCACAAAAGTCTATAAAAAAATCAATGTTATGTGGGCAATGAATTTTATTATTGCGATTGTTTCTTTCAATATAGTTTTAATGCATTTACCATTGGCTTTTGCATCCATAGGTTTTTTAGTGAACGCATTCGTAGGACCAATGTCTTTGTATCTGCATGACAATGCAATCCAAAACCGAATGAAAGGCGACAAGAAAACTACAGCACTTTCAATTGCTTCTATGACATATAACATCGGAGCGATGCTTGGCGTTTATGGAATTGGGGCAGTGGCTCAACGCATAGGTGTTCTTAATGCTCAGTGGTATTTGGTCGGATATGGTTTCATTGTATTTTTTGCAATGGGAGCTTGGTGTTATAACGATGGTTTCGCCGTCCGAAAAGAAGATGCAAAGGCAACCGGTTTGGATGTTTCCTTCGACGACGCTTCTCAATTGAAGCCGTAACTTTAATAAAATATTTTTGCCTAAGTTAATATTTATTCTGCAGCTTTTAAACGTCGATCCTTCAAATATGAAGATATGTAGACGTAAAGATAGGATATGCTAGCAACAAGAATTCCAAAATTAATCGCTATAGTTATTTCCTCAATTTTTGCCAATAGGGCAGTGATAATAAACCAAACACTAAGAATTAACATAATAAATAGCATCTTTCGAAGTCTTGAGTGTTCAGTCTTCCCAGCAAGCTTGAAAACACATATCGCGCCAATTATCGACGCTGGAATATTAAATAGTGCATATATAAAGAAAAAAATAACATCCCAAATGAATCCATATGGGTTGGGGGTTCCTCCAAACGCTCTAAAAATTAGAATAGTTATTTGCAGAAGAACATAAGGAAGAAGCGAAATATAGTGAATTCCCAATACGACGCGACCTAAGCGTGCTGGTACTGGTGGCACTGGTGTTGTTTCTTCCATATTATTAGTATCGACATGGTTCTAATTGGATTGATGTTAAAAGAACTCAAAATATAGAGGTAAAAAGCAGTACATATCGAGGGGTATAAGTACTCTTTCTAGATGATTTAAGATAATTAATCTTGTTTCGTATAATTTTTTGAAAAGTGCCTGCTAGCAGGGTTTTATTAGAAATATTGTCATATTGCCACCGAACGAACATTTGTTCGTGGTATCGTTTTTGTCGTACCCACAGTATAAGTTGATCGCATAACAAAAAAGACAAGTGAATGAAAGCGCAAGAGCGCCAAAACACAAACCGAAAGGAACCTAAATGGAATCTCAAGATGCACTAGACATGGCTTTGGCTCAAATCGACAAACAGTTCGGTAAAGGCTCAATTATGAAATTAGGAGAACAAGCTCATGTGAATGTTGCAAGCGTGCCTACAGGAGCTCTTTCTCTGGATTTGGCTTTAGGAATAGGTGGACTTCCTCGCGGACGTGTAATTGAGATATTTGGACCTGAATCTTCAGGTAAATCAACGCTTGCAATGCATGTTGTCGCTGAAGCTCAACGAAATGGTGGCTCTTGTGCATACATAGATGCTGAACACGCAATGGATCCTGTCTATGCACAAAACATTGGTGTAAATGTTGATGAGCTTTTGATCTCGCAACCAGATACTGGTGAACAAGGTCTTGAAATTGCGGACATGCTTGTTCGTTCTGGTGCTCTTGATGTAATTGTTGTCGACTCGGTTGCAGCTTTGGTTCCAAGAGCTGAAATCGAAGGAGACATGGGGGATTCTCATATGGGCCTTCAAGCTCGTTTGATGTCTCAAGCTCTTCGTAAGTTGAGTGGAAATTTGAACAAGTCAAACACCATCATGATTTTCATTAACCAACTTCGAGAAAAAATTGGTGTCATGTTTGGAAGCAACGAAACAACACCTGGTGGACGTGCTTTGAAGTTCTACGCATCTGTACGTCTTGACATTCGTCGTATCGAATCGATCAAAGATGGTACAGACATCGTTGGAAACCGAGTTCGGGTCAAGGTGGTCAAAAACAAAGTTGCTCCGCCTTTCAAGCAAGCCGAATTCGACATTATGTACGGTCAAGGAATCTCACGCGAAGGTAATTTGCTTGACGTCGCAGTCGATATGGACATCATAAAGAAATCCGGAGCTTGGTTTACTTATGAAGGTGAACAACTTGGTCAAGGTAGAGAGAATGCAAAAGTATTCTTGCGTGAAAACGTCGACTTGGTTATGGAGATCGATGCCAAAGTTCGCGATGCTTGCGGAGTAGATGCAGAAGCGGAAGCGAAGGCTCGTGAAGAACTTGCTGCAAAGTCTTCTGGACCTATCGAAAAGCAAGGCAAGAAACTTTCTGCAGAGCAGAAAGCAAAAGCGAAAATGGCTGAACGTAAAGCTGCAAGCGCTGAAGCTTCAAAAGTTAAGAAGCCAACTGCTGCAAAGGATGTAAAAGCAGAAGCTGATAAAAAAGCGGAAGTGAAAGCCTAAGCCTAAGCTTTCCAGCTTTCCCTCAAACCCGCGTTGGGCTGATTTTGTCTCAATATGTTGGACAATTTACATCGACGCAAAAGGGAATATCAAGAACTGACGGCTTGTTTCCACTTTGTATTCGATCTCGTTTATAAGGGATTGACGAGCCGTTAGGCAATCTAAAATAGAGAACTGGCAGGGGTGTCTTGATTCTCGGCAATTTGGCCATTCTTGAGAGAGAATGGCCTTTTTGCGCCTTTAGAACCCCTTGTTTCAGTGATTACTAGCTGGTAGCTTTTGTGTGTGGCAATGCTTCGAAGTTATACCCCCGACGATTCTCCTAGGGTTGCAAATATCCCGGCATATGTTTCTGCGAAGCCTTACACAATTTTTGCGGTTTTCGATCTTGAGCTAACCGGATTAAATGGTGACGAAGACCAAGTTATAGAACCAGCAATTGTTCTCTGTGATGAAGAAGGAAGGCCGTTGTTTGCATGGGAAACCTTGATCAATCCTGGACGTGATACAGGACCTGTTCATATCCACAAAATCACAAACGAGATGGTTGCAAATGCTCCAAAGTTTGAACAAGTCGCTCCGGATTTAGTTGAACTATTCAACGGGCGAGTAATTGTCGGTTTGAATAATACTCTAGATTTTCAGTGTTTAAAGAGGGAATTCGACGCACTCGGAATTAAATTTCACCAAGGGGATTCTCTTGACCTTTCAGCGTTGTTTCGAGATGCAATGTTTACGGACGAATATGAAGCAGAAATCATGGAAGCGATAAATTCGCAAGAGACAGAACACCGAGCGATGCCAGACACCATGGTTGCCGTTGCAGTTTTGCCTTTAGCCTTGAAATTTGCCAGAGAGCACCCTGAACGAGTTCGAGCTTATACGCAATGCAAGGTCATTGTTCACGATAGAGAACCGTTATCTAGACAAATTGATCGAATTGGTTTTATGGCTCCAGAATAGTGTCGTAAGTTCAAGTTAGAATGGCTTCAACCCCAATACCGAACGGTCATGTATGCAAATTTCTAAATCTGAATACCTCATGTTTCTAAAGCACCCAGCATTGCTTTGGTATAAAAAACACGACAAAAATAAGTTACCACCGGTTGACGCTAACCTTCAAGCAATATTTGATGCTGGAAACCTATTCGAAAGCTATGCTGAACAGCTTTTTGAAGATGGAATCAAGTTGGGGTTTAATGCTTACAGCGAATATCTTTCGCTCCCGATAAGAACACAAAAAGCAATTCAAGAAGGTCACAAAACAATTTTCCAAGGTCGGTTTGAAACAAAAGACATAACCTGCATTTGTGATGTCATAGAAATGACTGGCGATAAATCTTTAAACCTCATAGAAATCAAGTCAGGCACATCAGTAAAAGAAGAAAATATATACGATCTTGCTTTTCAATGTCATGTAATAAATTTATGTGGTTATGAAGTCGATTCGATTCAAGTAGTTACGGTCAATGGCCAATATATTCGCAATGGAGAAATTAGCGTAAGAGAGCTATGTAACATAACCGATGTTACAGTCGAAACAAAAGAGCTTATTCCCGAAACAATCGAGCTCATCGCTCAGGCTCTGGAGTTTGCTAAACGCAAAGAAGCTCCGGCTGTTGATCCACCTGAAGATGGTGAGGGTGATCTCAATTCTTGGCTTGATCTATACCTCTTCAACAACAAAGTCGAAAAAGGATCAATATTTGATTTATGCTGGCCAAAAAATAGGGTAGCGCAACTCTATTCTATGGGCATTAATTCTCTCAAAGATATTCCAGACGACTTCCCATTAAGTCCAAAACAGAAGCTTCAAGTGCAAGCAAGCAAAACAGATCAAATGATTCTCGACAAGAAATTAATATCTGATTTTATTGGAGAATTTCAGTTTCCACTCTATTTTTTAGACTATGAAACTCTCGCTGGTGTTGTACCAGCTTTTGATGGACTTGGGCCATATAAGCAGCTACCTTTCCAATATTCTTTACATGTTTTACGAGAACCAAACGGCGAGCTCGAACATTACACATATTTACATAAGGAGAACACGTCACCTGTCGATTCTCTTAGCGAATCACTCGCAAGTCATATAGGTGATGAAGGAACAATTCTCACGTGGAATGAAAAGTTTGAAATGGGATGCAACGATTTAATGGCGAAGATTTCACCTAAACATAAGAAGCTCTATAAACAAATAAATTCAAGAATTAAAGACCTGTGCGTCCCATTTCAAAAAACTTGGTATGTGCATAAAGATTTTGTCGGAAGCTACTCTATAAAAAAAGTGCTGCCAGTTTTAGTTCCGGAATTATCCTATTCAGATTTAGATATTAATGAAGGAGCTGGAGCTCAAAGGCTTTGGATGCAGTCGGTAATTGATCAAAAGCCAGGATTAGATAAAGAAAAAATACTGGCTGATCTAGAGAAATATTGTGAACTCGACACTTTGGCTATGGTGAAAATATATGATCGTCTTTTAGAACTTGCATCTAGAGAAGATTCAAATATCGAAGTTGATAAAGTGGAAGAAATTGAAAAGCTTTCACTCTTTTAGTGAAGGAAAGCTTTTATAAAACGTATTCTGCGTGATCTTCTTCTGAAATATCGTAAACATATGTGTGTGTGGCTTCAACGAGACTTTTAGCTAAATGTATCATGTCTTCCTCATTGTGTTTTGGAGTCACAACCACACGTAAACACTCTTCGCCAACTGGAACAGTAGGGTAGTTGACAGGTTGCAAATATGCACCATGTACTTTTAACAACCTATCGGCAACTTCCTTACAGTGAAGAGCATCTCGCATTGGGATTGGCGTGATGTGAGAAGGATTATGCAGATATTCAACTCCGTAACGCTTAAAAATTTCACGCAGTTTAATGACATTTTGATGGAGCTCTTGGCGTAGCTCATCTCTGTCGCCCGAATAGTTGATGCTAGTAACACCCGCAGCACAAACTGAAGGAGGTAGGGAAGTTGTAAAAATAAAACCACTTCCAAAGCTTCTAATTGCATCAGCGATTTCGCTGCTAGCTGCAATGTATCCACCAATTACACCAAACCCTTTGGCAAGTGTCCCATTAATAATGTCGATTTCACCTTCAAGTCCGAGTTCACTTGCTTTTCCAGCACCTCTGGGACCATAGAGTCCAACAGCATGAACCTCATCAATATATGTGAGAGCATTATATTTCTTCGCCAAGTCAACAATTTCTTTAATGTGGCCGACGGATCCAATCATCGAATATACAGATTCGAAAACAATCATTTTCGGTCGATCCAAAGGCATGGCTTGGAGGATGTATTCGAGATCTTCCATGTCGTTATGCCTAAAAATGAATTTATCTTTTTTACTCGCTCGCATACCTTCAATAAGGGAAGCATGGTTGTACTGATCAGAAATGAAAGCAATATCTGGAAAAATTTTCCCCATTGTTTGCAATGTCGTTAAGTTCGCTAAATATGCACCGCTGAAAATTAAAGCAGAATCTTTATTGTGAAGTTTGGCTAGTGTCTGTTCCAAGGCTTTGTGGTGAACAGTAGTTCCAGAAATATTTCTTGTACCACCACTACCGATTCCGCTAGCTTTTGCCACGGAAACTGCGGACTCAATAACTTCGGCCTGAGTGCTCATGCCTAAGTAATCGTTAGAACACCAGTTAGTTGCGCTATATCTTTCACCTTCGGAATCAGTAAACGAAAATTTAGGGAAAGTCTGAGCATTCTTTTCTACATCAAGAAAGTACCTGTAGTTTCCAGCTTCTTTAAGACGATTTAAATGTTGATTGAAAACTTGGCTGTAATTTGTCACTATTTCTCTTCGTTCAAATAAATGGTTTTAAGTTAGGTCTACATTTTAGGACTGATTGATAGTCTGTGCTCGATCCGGGCAAATTTACGCTGATAGCCAAAACTTCGACCAAAACGCTAGAATATTAGCTATGAGTAGCCCTAAAAAATTTCATGTGACCACTTTTGGCTGCCAGATGAACGAACATGATTCCGAGCGCATTGCAGGGCAACTACTCGAAGAAGGATATGTAGAAGCACAGAGCCAGGATCAAGCAGATGTTTTGGTGCTAAATACCTGCTGTATCAGGGAAAATGCTGACGAAAAACTCTATGGGACATTAGGCAGGCTCGCTTCGTTAAAAGTCAACAATCCCGATCTCCAAATAGCAGTGGGAGGTTGTCTGGCACAAAAAGATCGAGATATTGTTACCGAAAAAGCAAAGTCGGTTGACGTCGTATTTGGAACACATAATCTCCATAAGGTCGGAGAACTTTTAAGAAGAAACGAATTTGAAAAACAGGCAATTGTTGAAATCGTTGAAGAGCTTGAAGCATATCCTTCAGCATTACCTGCTAGAAGAGAATCTAATCACAGCGCATGGGTAACTATCCAAATTGGTTGCGATAACAGTTGCGCTTTTTGCATAGTCCCTAGCGTACGTGGCAAGGAAGTTTCCAGACGTCTAGGCGATATTGTCCATGAAATTGAGGAACTAGCGGCAGATGGTGTTACTGAAATTACATTGCTTGGACAAAATGTAAATAGTTATGGGCGCGATTTGGGCGCAGGACAATTCAGGCCTAAATTTGCAGATTTACTTCGAGCGATAAATGAAATCAATGGGATTGAGCGAATTCGATTCACGTCTCCACATCCAAAGGATATGAGAGAAGAAACTTTCATTGCTATGGCAGAGTGCGAAAAGGTATGTAATCAATTACATTTTCCGCTCCAGTCAGGTAGTAATTCAATCCTTGCTGCTATGCACAGAGGTTATACTTCGGAACGTTATTTAGAAAAACTTGAACTTGCACGCAAAATTATTCCTGATTTGGCTGTAACAACAGACATAATTGTTGGATTTCCAGGTGAAACAGATCAAGACTTTGAAGACACAATGAGAGTCGCCGAAATAGCCAAATTCGATAGTGCTTATACATTCGTTTTTTCGCCAAGACCGGGAACAGAAGCGGCATTGATGACTGATAAATTTGTGGATGCTGAAATTGTGAAGCGCAGGATCGTCAGACTTTGTGAACTCGAAAAGAAAGATGCAACCGAAAAGCATAAGGACCAAGTCGGCAAGACTGAGGAACTGTTGGTTGTTGATGTATCTCGCCAGAAGCCAAATATGATTTCAGGGAGAACAACTCAAAATAAACTCGTACACTTCGATCCACTTGACCAAATCATTCCCGAGGGTTCCTATGTGAAAGTCAAAATTAACGACTTTGCTTCGCATTGGTTATTCGGGGATCTTATTGAAGTAATTTCTAAACCGGCAAAAAAACGAACAATGCTCGAAGTCTCTGTAGGGTAGACATGCCCAAAAATATAGTTATTGTCGGACCCACGGCATGTGGCAAATCTCAAATGGCCATAGATCTCGTTGATCTTTATAGGACTCAAAAATCGCACGTGGATAAGTTTCCAACTTCGATAATATCTCTCGATTCAATGCAGATATACAAAGGAATGGAAATTGGGACAGGGGTGGTTCCCGAGGCTGAAAGAAAAGATGTCAAACACCATATGATTTCATTTATTTCTCCAACTCTGAAATACAACGTCAAAGAGTTTCAGGAAGATGTTTATACCATTCTTGATTCAAATAAAAAGGACTCCTTTGTATTAGTTGGAGGTACTGGGCTATATACCCATGCCGTCATAGACGGTTTTTCGTTTGCGCCTTCAAGTGAAGATATTCGCAAACAAATTATTGAAGAGTATCAACTCGACGAAAATGATCCCAATGAAGTCTATGTAAAACGAGCTTATGAAACTTTGCGCAATTTGGATAGTCAAGCTGCTGAGAGAATTGATCCAAAAAATGTTAGGCGAATAATTCGCGCATTAGAAGCTATTGAGATTTCGGGTGAAAAATTTTCAGAATCCGGTGAGGGTGTGCAAGCATTTGGAGATCCAAAGATCGATGTCGAAATGATCGGCCTTCGATATAGCCGTGAGAATTTACGAAAACGAATTGAATTTCGAGTAGATGAAATGTTTCGGTCAGGTTGGATCGACGAGGTTAAAAAATTGCTGCCAATCTGGGGTGAAATAGTGACTCCTGCAAAGAATGCGATCGGCTATATTCCAATTCGAGACTGGATCTTAAATGGTGAGCGAACTAGCGGAATGGATGATCTTAAAGACCAGATAATCAATAGAACTGCACAGTTTTCAAGGCGTCAAAGAAAGTGGTTTGAAAGAGACCCGAGAATCAAATGGATCGATTGTGATGGCTTAAACCATGAAGAAATCTTAGAATTGCTCTACTAAACTGTTTGAAGTTCGCAAATAATTGCAAATGTTTTGAAGAATAGAAGACAGATGATTTTAGAAAAATATGAATCCACGGGCAACGACATTCTGCTTGCAGCGATTTCTGAATTACAGGAAGAAGGAATAGAGATTTCTTCAGTTAACTTGAGCGAAATTGCACGCACTGCTTGTGATCGTCATTTTGGGATAGGAGCAGATCACTTAATTTTGTTAGATGATCAAGGCATAAGCCGTGAAGATTTCCCGGGATACAGTCAAGACGAAAATGCCCATTGCCGGATGATCTTTTTTAATTCTGATGGTTCTAAAGCAGAAATGAGCGGAAACGGGATTCGTTGTTTTGCGCTTTTTGCAAAAAGCAAAGGGTACGGAGAAATTCTAAATAACGGTGAGTGGCAAGTTCGTGTAGAAACATTAGCTGGAACTAAATCAATAGATTTGAAATCAAATGAATATAGCTCCATTCAAGGTGACGTAAATATGGGGCAGGTGCTTTTCGAACCTGATCAAATTCCGTTAAATAACGAATCTTCGACAGATGTTCCAGGGACCATTTTAGGCAAACAGCGCTTAGGAATGGCAGCTAACTCAGGTATTCCACATTGGACTTTACTTTTAGAAGATATAGAAGAACTAAATAGTGAGAATCTGGCATCAGAAGCACTATCTCTTCGATTCGATGAACGTTTTCCGAATCAAACAAATGTTGATGTAGTAGTAGTTAACACCAGAAATGATGTAAGTGCGCGGTTTTTTGAACGTGGAGCTAACGAAACTCTTAGTTGTGGAACAGGAGTTACCGCGGTGGCAGCGATGTTGAACCGAGCCGGTATGTGTGGAGAAGATGTGACTGTGCATATTAGAGGCGGCGAGCTCCGAGCGGTCAAAAATAAAGACGATTCGTGGATACTTTCAGGTCCTGTGCGAAAAATCGCTAGATGTGAATTTTTCAGTAGTGTAGGGTAATTGCTTCCGCTTTTAAAGGAGGTGAACCCACATGGCCAAAGATCAAACCTATCATGTAGATAGAACTGGTAAAAGACTTACCGCCTCAGAGACTGACTTTGACGTCGAGATCCAAAAAGCTGTAATCGTGGCTCTAGATTCATCTTCTCGGAATGATGACGTTGAACTTTCTCTTGACGAACTCGAACTGCTAATCGACACAGCAGGCGCACAGGTAATACATCGTGAAATTCAACAAAGAGAATCGCCGGACCCAGCTACTTTTATAGGAAGTGGAAAGGCCGAAGAAATAGCAAACTTTGTAGCAGCAAATGATTGTGATCTTGTGGTTTTTGATTCTGAGTTAAGTCCTGCGCAACAAAGAAACCTTGAAAAAATAATGAAGGTCGACGTCGTTGATCGTGTGGCTGTTATTTTAGATATTTTTGCTCAGCACGCGACTACCGGTGAAGGTATGGTCCAAGTTGAGCTCGCACAATTAAAATATCTAATGCCTCGCCTCAAAGGTAGGGGTAGTTCTTTGTCTCAGCAGGGTGGTGGAATTGGAACTAGAGGTCCTGGAGAAACGCAACTCGAAGTTGATCGTCGAAAAATTGTTCGTAAAATGCGAAAGCTGGAAACCGATCTCAAAAAGCTGGAAGTTGTGCGTGCGACTCAGCGAAAACGTCGAAATCAAAAACCAGAAAGACGAGTTGCAATAGTAGGTTATACAAATGCAGGGAAATCATCGTTATTAAATGCTCTTGCGAAAAGCGATGCTCATGTAGAAAACCGTCTTTTTGCTACCCTAGCTCCAACAACTCGCAAAGTATATTTAGGTGACGATGAAAACTATATTCCTAAAGTAATTTTGTTCTCAGACACTGTTGGGTTTGTGCGCAATCTTCCTCATCAGCTTGTGGAAGCATTTAGATCAACTTTGGAAGAAGCCGCAGACGCAGACCTGCTTTTACATGTCGTAGATGCTTCGAGCCCGGATCTAGAAGGAAATATTGAAGCGGTACAAGAAGTATTGGGTGAAATTCATGCCGATTCTATCGGACAAGTATTGGTGTTTAATAAGATCGACTTGCTTGATGAAGAAGGACTAGAGAGATTACATGAATTTGCTCACGACCTTAAAAAATCGATGTCTTGTTCGACATTTTTCGTATCAGCTGCTAAAAATATCGGAATAGATGAGCTCAGGTCTCATTTTATGGACAATTCACTTCTAAGCTAATTGGTATATAGCCACCTAGATCCCATAGGCTCAACTAATGCAAATAGAAGACATAGTTACATCCCTTTGGCAAGAAAAAGAGAAGCTCGAAAACGTGATCGAAGCTGATCGCGCGCGATCGATTCTTTTGAGAGTTATTGAAATGCTTGATAGCGGAGAAGTTCGAGTCGCCGAAGTTATTGATGATGAAGTTGTAGTTAATGAATGGGTGAAACATGCAATTTTGCTTTTCTTTAAAGTGCAGTCGATGACTAAATACAATGTTGGTCCTTTCGAGTACTTAGATAAAATTCCTTTGAAAGAGAATTACGCTAAATCTAAGGTACGTGCAGTTCCAGGTGCAATCGCAAGGCGTGGATCATTTCTCGGGGCAGGAGTAACTTTGATGCCCAGCTACGTAAATATTGGAGCATATGTAGATGAAGACACCATGGTTGATACTTGGGCAACCGTCGGTAGCTGCGCACAGATCGGAAAGCGAGTTCATCTTTCAGGCGGAGTTGGAATCGGTGGTGTATTGGAACCACCACAAGCCGCGCCTGTGGTAATTGGCGATGATGTTTTCATAGGTTCACGTTCCATGATTGTTGAAGGCGCAAGAGTCAAAGATGGCGCAAAACTAGGAGCTGGAGTTATCCTTACCTCTTCAACGCCAGTTATTGAATCAGAAACAGGTAATGAAGTTTCTCGCGGTATCGTCCCCGAACGTGCAGTCGCAATTATGGCTACGCGGGACAAAGAGTTTTCAGGCGGAAAATTTGGATTACCTTGTGTACTAATCTTGCGCTACTTGGAAGAAGGTCAACAACATGACAAGCTTCTACTAAACGATATTTTGCGAGAACATGGCGTAGCTACTTAAAGGAAAAATTTTGAACACTAAGAAAGAAAACCCATTTATCGGTCTTGATCCAACAGATGTGTTGGAGATAACTAAAGCCTTAGTGGATTTTCCTTCTGTTTCGTTGCAAGAAGCTGAGATATGCGATGCGTTGCAAGAATGGCTGACTCAAATTAGGAATGATGCTGTTTTTACAAGGCTTTCCAACAGTCTGATCGTTCAAGTGAATCAATCTGAAAATAACTCAGAACTCCCTGTAATTTTAGCTGGCCATTTAGATACCGTGCCTCCAACGCTTTTTGAAGATCAAAACAACGACAAAGCTCGGCTTGTCGACGGAAAACTTTTCGGATTGGGAACTGCAGATATGAAGAGTGGGGTGGCAGTTATGATTGCCCTTTTATCTGATATATCAATACCTGCAACGTTCATTTTTTATGAAGCGGAAGAGATTGCAGAAAAATATAGTGGGTTACGTTTAATCGTTGAGCAAGCCCCTGAACTCGTGCAAGCAAAGTGGGCTATTCTGCTTGAACCTACAGATGGCCAGCTCGAAATGGGCTGTCAAGGTGCCTTAACTGCTCATGCTCGATTTTTCGGAAAGAAGGCACATAGTGCTAGGCCTTGGATGGGAGAAAACGCTATCCATAAGTGTTCGAAAACCCTTGAAAAAGTTGTAGCAGAATCTAAATCTCTAGTTAAGGTTGAGGTTGAAGGTTTAACCTATAGTCCAACTTTACAGGCAACTTTGATCCAAGGCGGAGTAGCAGCAAATGTTATCCCAGACTTCATTGATTTAACAGTCAACCATCGCTTTTCACCTGATGTCACTGAAGATCAAGCTAAGGCTTATGTTTCTGAAATCTGCCAGGAGGCTGATGAGATAGAAGTATCCTCAATATCTGGTGGTGCTGTTCCAGCCATGGAGCATCCGCTAGTTAGTTTTGCGACCTCTAAAGGCCGAACATTAGTTCCAAAAGTAGGGTGGACAGACGTAGCAAGATTTTACAAACTTGGAGTATCAGCAGTTAATTGTGGACCTGGTGACGCAACTCTATGTCATACGCCCGGAGAATACGTTGAACTGTCAAAACTTCAAGATACATTCGAATTTTTAAAAGATTTTATTGGAACACAAAGTAGCTAAAAACTAATTAGAACAATTATCAGTTGTTGTCGTTAATTTGACCAAATTGACGAACCGGAGGATCGATTCCAACTGCATCTATTCCTTGTTCGCCTCTATCAATTGCGACTACAGGAGCCGTCGTCCTTTGGCTTGGAGCCTGACCAGGCTTGGTGCTTGGAGATTTCGCATCTCTTGAATGACCCAGAGAACTGGTAGCTGCTGCACCAACATCTTTTTGGATCCAATCGCCCTCTCGATCCGGAGTTCCATCGGATTTAAATGCGCGGACTTCGTGGTAGTCAAGAACTGGGCCCGTGTTTGGTACTTCTCTGTTGTCTTGTTCTGTATTTCCGCGATTTGGATCGACATAAGCGCCATCAGCAAATTTTGTCGGATCTTTCGGAGTGCCGTCCGGATTTAGCTGTACAGCTTTTGCTCGCTGTTCATCTAGAGCTGCGCGCGTTTTTGCATCTAGGTTTTCAGCAGGTCGAGATTGAACAACTCCATGTGATTCGCGTTGAGCTGCTGCTTCCTTAATGGCTTGATCTTTAGTGACTTCTTGCCTTAATTCTTCTTGGGCACGTGCTTGTTCTTGCTTCATTTCGAGCAAGATTTGGTGGCGTTGTGCTTGTTCATGGAGGAATGCCGCTGTTACTTCTGCAGCTAGTTTCTCTGCTTGTTCCTGTTCCATCCCAGCTGCTATTGCAGTTCTAGTAACTTCTTTCTGAAGAGTTACTCTCAGATCTAATGCTTGTCTTGCTTGATCGAGTTGTTGTGCGCGTTCAACTTCTTCGGATGGATTCACTTGAGTATTGGCAACCGCAGTTTCTTTTCTCGGGAAGACAGCATCTATTACTTCTCTCGCAGTTTTCAAATGTTGATCAGTTGCAGTTCTCGTTGCTTCGTCTGCGCGATAGTGCTGGTAAACCGCTGCCAACATTGCTTGGTTTCTGAAGAAATTTTGAGCTTGAAATGGATCTGAAAATAGTTGCTCGCCATTGGGTCCGACCATTCCAGATAAAGTTTGAGGATCTTGAAATGGGTTATTGGGCAAGTTGGTTGTTCTCGATGCCCATTGATTTACAATCGGAGTTTCAACAGAATTTAGTTTTGCAGATTGCACAAAAAGTTCATTGAGTTCTTTAGCAGCAACAGCTGAAGCAACGGCTTCTCCTGTTCCGATAACATTAGCGATGTTGGCCAATAAGCTAGCTCTGTCTCCTCTAAGGACCTGAAGTCTTTCTTCTGCTTTTGCAGCTTCATACTGTTGACGAATAAATTCATCTCTAGCGCGACGTTCCTGAGCTTTAAATTGCTCTTGAAGTTTTTCACGTTCTTTTGCAGTAGTCGCAGCGGCGCCCGAGATTCCTGCACCCTCATAATATTTGAACTGCGGGACTTGCGACACATTTCCTCCGTTAAAACTTGCTATCTAATGCTTATGATATAACGAGCAATCTCGATACTCAAGGAAAATTTACGCAATATTCGCGATATTCGGCACGCAGAAATGACCTGGAAATGTGGGTTTAAGCTACAAAAATGATGAATTTACCTTGAAATGCCTCGACCGAGGGTTGGAGGTAGTTGAGCAACGGCTGGCGAACTTACTGTTGTAAACAATCGCCATGAATCGATTGCGGCACGATCTATCGTTCCGAAGCCAGTTATGATCGAACTAGCGATATACGAAGGAAGCTTTTCTGCTTTATCTTTGATTCCTGCAACCATTCCGTGCGGGGCATCAAAATCAATTGCTTCCTGGTTTGTGGTTTTTTGTTCTTCTACCGGTTGCGGTTCAGTTTCGGCGAACCCATCATGAATTGCACGCATTTTTTCTGCAGTTTCGGTAGCTTCAGCTTTTCTAAATTCGTGCCCAGGGCGATAGGTTGGTTTTCCGCGCAAAATGTGAACAAAGTTTGCCCTTTTTGAGCGCGCAGCAACTTCATCGATAGAAGCCCACGAAGGATCATTGTTAATTACAACAGAAATATCTGAACCATTAGGTGACATTTTTATTCCTCCGCCGGAGTTTCTAAACTGCGTTAGAAACAGGACTTATATTATCCTATATCGGCAGAACAAATAGCAACTTTCACGTTCTTTTGCGTTAAATCGTACTAATCAACATTTATGACCAAAATCGCGATCTTAGTAACTAGTGTTGATTAAACTTTTCGAAGAACTGTGACTACTTTGCCATATATCGATACGTCTTTAGCATCTTGAATAATATCTTCCATGGTTTCGTTGCTTGGTCGCAAAATAATTTGATTACCTTTTTGAATGAATGTTTTGACAGTTGCTTCATCTTCATTGATGGCAGCGACAACAATTTCTCCATTATTTGCATTTGCCTGTTGGCGAACAACGACGAAATCTCCATCGCAGATTGCTGCATCAATCATTGAATCTCCACGCACTTTTAACATGAATAGAGCACCATCGCCGGTGAAATCTTGAGGAAGCGGATAACTTTCTTCGATGTTTTCCTCAGCAAGAACACCAGTTCCGGCAGCTACCGTACCAATCAATGGAATATGTTTCACTGGCCTTCGTTCCGTAACGGCTCCCGAACCTGACTCGTAATTAACTTCCATCGCGCGCGGTTTTGTTGGGTCGCGTTTGATATATCCTTTATCTTCAAGAGTATTAAGGTGATTGTGGACAGTTGCGGGTGAAGTTAAACCCAAGGCTGCAGCAATCTCACGGACGCTTGGTGGGTAACCTTTTTCACGAAGATTTTCGTCGATATATTCGAGAACTTGTTTTTGTCGTGGCGTTAAACCCGTTCGATGTTTTGTTTGAACAATCTTTGTCACGAGTGTTCCTTTCGGTGTTGGGCGGAGCAGTTGAGAACAACTCTAGGGCGCACGCCTGTTCGTGTCAAACATTTGTTCGTACTTTGTTTTTCCTGCGCGAGAAAATTTATTTCACCGAAGAATTTCCCATTTTGACGGCCTATTCACTTTAAAACCTCACTGTGAGCGATTAAAAGTATGAAATATTACAAAAATATTTCACTTACGTGCTGTTTAAGCCGAAAGTTTAAAAAGGAAACCTCTGATTTATAGGGAATGAACATGACTGATAGCAAAATCGCAATCAATCAAAGGCTAAAAAGCTTTCGTCGTTATATGCGACCACGAGCTTTAGTTTCTGCTGTTCAAGCCAAATATGTATGGCGAAAAGAAAACAAATCTGAACTTTTCGTAAGCCGAATGGCTATCCGGACTTCGCTCTTAACTCTTATCATAGGGCTAGTTGCTTTACTCGCAATGCCGACTGCTTCTGGTGCTTATACCGACACATGGAATCAAACTAACTGGGACGGTGGGGTTGGATCTTCAACTTCGAGTCAATATGATTCTGCTTTAGGTATCGACGAGTCTGTAAATGGTTCATTTGGGTTAGACGGAATTGAAAGAATTTCCAATGGATCTTTTAATTCAGATCTAGATAACTGGACTACGGATTTATCAGAAATAACTCCAACTGTTGTTCAACGAAGCATTAAAGTTGCAGCAACTTCGACAACTCACTCACTTACTTATAGCGCCGTTCCCCAAGTTGGAAATATCCTTGTTGCAACTATTGGCGTCAACTCAAACCCTGGAACAGTTGGAGTACCTTCTGGTTGGGTACTAGCAACAGATTCTAGAATTAATAACGCAGCCAACCTTGGCCGAATAGCTATCTACTATAAAGTTGTTGAAGCAGGCGATCCAACTTCATTTACATTTACTAACTCAACAAGCGCCGCAGTGAACTTTCAAATTCAAGAAATCGCTGGAGTCGATTTAACTAACCCAGTGGATGTTGTATCTACTGTAAATTCAGGGTTGGTTGCAACAACGACTTCTGTTATTCCCGACACAGCTGAAACTACCCGTGCAAGCGCAATTGCGGTTGCAGGAACAATTTTTGAAAGCACCTCCGCTTTAACGTCATGGTCAAATGGTTTTTCAAATACAGTCGCAGGAACGACTTACGGTTATTCTGCTACGAAACAATTGTCTTCGAAACAACAAGTGAACACAACGTTCACTGCCGTTACCTCAAGGCGAAATGCAGGTGCAATCGTAGTATTTCGAGGAGCGTTAACTTCGCAACAAAATGATGTTCTGCCAGGTGTCATCCAAGCTCGCACGAGTGCAACAACTTATTCGCGTTCGATTACACCAGATACAACTCCTCAAGTTGGTAACTTGCTTGTAGTCTCGGTGACT